>Ga0070740_10001347_pt1 | contig 34718 bp, 37 predicted proteins | sample Coa_R2_FD_67286 | JGI IMG/M metagenome (GOLD analysis project Ga0070740, IMG submission 67286) | Surface soil microbial communities from Centralia Pennsylvania, which are recovering from an underground coalmine fire - Coalmine... | ecosystem: Environmental > Terrestrial > Soil > Unclassified ...
GCTGCTCTGATCGCTGGCGCTGGCCATCAGCGCCACGGGCACCTTCGGCTGCAGACTCTTCAAGGTCAGGCGTTCGGCTTCGGCCATGGCGCGATCCTGGAACGGACCCACCACGACGCGCGTGGCGGGTTTGCCCTTGTAAGTGGTGCTTTCGCCATGCGCAGGGAACCCCTGCTTCTTCACCTCCGCGATCAACTTGTCGGCGTTGCCGCGCTCGCCATAGATTCCGAGATTCAATGAATACGCGCCGTTCGCGGCGGCACCGGGTGTGGTCGCAACCGGCGCTGCGGGCGGCGTGGCCTTCGCGACCTCTGTCGACGCCGGTGGGTTCTGCGCGGCGGGCCTTTGCGGCTGCTTCGCGCTCGCGGCCGGCGCGGGTTGCGACGGCGCCACCGCGACATCCTGCGGCGAGGGTGCCGGCTTGCCGGCATCGGCATCGACCGTGGTCACGCGATCGGGGCCGCCCACGCTTGCGCTTTCAGCGCCGACGCTCAAGGTCTTGGTCTGCAATTGCGTGTCGGGTTGATCGGGAATCTTCAGGCTGACGTTCTGATCGCCGGGAGTCTTCTGCGACGAGCCGGAGAAGAACATCGGGACGAAAATGATCGCCAGCGCGATCAGCACGGCCGCGCCCAGCAGGCGGGTTTTCAGGGCAGGTTCCATGACGCGATCCCAAGCGAGCGAACGTCGCGCCGATTATAGCCACGCGTCATGGCCACGCGTCGCCGGCGGCGATGTTTCAACGCAACGCCGCGGCCACTACGAAGAACGAACCGAACACGAGGATGCGATCGTCGGCGGCGGCTTCGGCTCGAGCGGCTCGCAACGCGGATTGCACGTCACTGTATTCGCAAAGCGATGCGCCGGGTGCGGCATCGCGCACGCGCAGCGCGAGTTCCGCGACCGGCAAACCGCGCGGCGATTCCCTTTCCAGTCCGGCCAGGTACCAACGCGCGATGCGCGGCTGCAAAGCGCGCACGATCCCGGCCACGTCCTTGTCGGACAGCGCGCCGAACGCCGCGCGATTGACGCCCGCGATCAGATTCGCATCCAGCCAGTTCGCCAGCTCGCGCGCGGCTTGCGGATTGTGCGCGACGTCCACGATGACTTGCGGCGCATCGGCAATTCGCTGCAATCGTCCTGGAAGAAGAACTTGATCGTCTCTGAACCCATGGACGGTGATGGCGCGAGGATCCCATTCGACTCTTTCGCCCAGAGCATCCAGTGCAGCGATCGCTGCTGCGGCATTGTCATGCTGGAACGTGCCGGCGAGCGCGAGTTCCCCGCTGACCGTGTAGCGGGCTTCGTCATCCCCGGCCGGCGGGTCGCCCAGGCCACCCTTGATGCGTCGCCACGTCGTCGCATCGATCTGCGGCATCCAGCCGAAGTCGCGCCCCAGCACGCGCAAATCGGCGCCGATGCGATGCGCAGCATCGATCAGGCTTCGCGGAGGATCGCTCTCGCCGACGATTGCGGTTTTGCCGGCACGGAAAATCCCAGCCTTCTCGCGGCCGATGCTCCCGCGGTCGTTGCCCAGATATTCCATGTGATCCAGATCGACCGTGGTGACGATCGCCGCATCGGCATCGATGATGTTCACCGCGTCCAGCCGGCCGCCCAAACCCACTTCCAGCAACGCGACATCCAGATTCGCGCGAGAGAAGATGTCGAAAGCCGCCAGCGTGCCGAATTCGAAATAAGTCAGCGGAATGGCATCCTCCCGATCGACGCCGCGCGCGGTTTCGATGCGCTCGAACGCGGCGATCAGTGCTTCGTCGGTCGCTTCCTCGCCATCGATCTTCACGCGCTCGTTGTAACGCAGGATGTGGGGCGAGGTATACGCGCCCACACGCATGCCGCCGGCGCGCAGCATGGCTTGCAAAAACGCGACCGTCGAACCCTTGCCGTTGGTGCCGCCGACCGTGATCACCGTGCGCGCGATCCGCGGCGCGCCCATCCTTAGCCACACCTCGTGCACGCGCTCCAGCCCGAGATCGATCCCGCGCGCGTGCACGCGCTGCTGGTAGTCCAGCCATTGCTGAAGTGTGCGATCTGCCATGGGTGGTCTTACCTGAGCCTGCGCAACCGGGTGAACTCCGAGAATTCCCAGCGGCGCAGCACCAGCAGCACGCTGCATCCGTCGCGCGCCGCAAGCGGCAGACGCGCATCGTTCCGCGCCAATTCCTCGAATTCACGTGCGAGCTGATCCAGTGCCCGAACCACGCGCGCACGCGAGGCCACGCTCAGCGTGCCGCCGGCAAAGTGGAACGAATCTTCGTTTCCATCTGCGCGAAGGAATTCCGGCGCCACCCGCTCCACGAAAAACGTGTGCACCGGACCATCGCGGCGCCAGCCGAAGTTGCGCGAAGTCAGCTTGCGAATGCGATCGGGCGGCCGGAAGTCGATGATCTTCAGGCGATCCAGTTCCAGCAAAATGCTGACGAGTGCGTTCTCGTCCAGATCGAAAGTTTCGATGATGTCGGCGATGCGCCAATCGTTGACCAGCAAATAAGTGACCAGCAGCAGCCTCGGGTCGCGCACAAGCGCCTGTTCCTGCGCCGAGCTCAGTTGCGTCAGACGGTCCGGTTTTGACGCCCTGTCGAGCAGTTCCTGCAGCGACAATTCCAGAACACCGCAGATCCGGTCCAGGCGCTCCAGATCGAAATCGCCACGCGTCAGATTGCGTTTGATCGTGGCTTCGCTCACTCCGAGCGAGCGCGCGAGTTCGCGATAACTCATGCCGCGCTCCCGCAGGGCTGCGCGGATTCCCTGCACGATCAAGGTGGAATCTGCCATGGGTGCTCCAGGTGTCGCGTGGTGATACCACGCGTGTCGTGCAGTATCCGTCAGGCATGTGCCCGTTGTCTGCCGTTGCTGTTTGATCCAATGTGCGGCCAGCGAGGTCGTCAACATGTCTCATTCAGCGCAGTGCTTTCGCCGTTTTGTATTCGCCGGCGCAATCGCACTTGCAACCATGGCGCTCGTCTGGTGGGCAGTGCCGATGTCGATTACCTACCCGTCACATGCACGGGTGGGTGCCGGACCTGCCGATCTGCCGATCGAAAACGTCAGTTTCTCCAGCGAGCCCGGCATCACGCTGCGCGGCTGGTATATCGCCGGCCGGCGCGGCGGCGGAGCGGTACTCCTGCTGCACGGCGTGCGCGCCAGCCGGCTGATGGAAATCGGTCGCGCGCGGTTCCTGCACCAAGCCGGTTATACGGTACTTGCCTTCGATTTTCGCGCGCATGGCGAGAGCAGCGGCGATCGGATTACCTTCGGCTACCGCGAGAGCCGCGATGTCGCAGCAGCACTGGTCTATCTGAAAAAGCGCGTGCCCCGCGAACGAATCGGCGTCATCGGGACGTCGATGGGCGGTGCTGCTTTTCTGTTGGCCTCACCACGGCTCCATGTCGATGCGGTGGTGCTGGAGCAGGTGTATCCGTCGATCGATCTGGCGCTCGATCACCGCATGACGCGGTATTTGGGACCGCTCGGTCATGCGCTGTCTCCCGTTTTGCTGCGCTGGATGGCAGTGAACATCGGGCTACGCGCGGATCAACTTCGTCCCATCTCGCACATCGCGCAAGTCGATGCGCCGCTGTTGCTGATCGGCGGCGAGAGCGATCGCTACACGCCGCCTCGGGAGACGCTCGCCATGTATGCAGCCGCGCGGCAGCCGAAGCAGTTGTGGCTGGTGCCGGACGCCGACCATGTCGACCTGCAGCGGTATTCCGGCGACGAATATCGTCGACGGATTCTCACCTTCTTCAATCGAATCCTTCGAAGTGCGCAAAGCGAGTCCACTTCGGTGCCGATCGCCCACAACCGGATTGGCCGCTCATGATTCCGATCGTTTTCGCAGTGTTCGTTCTTTGTTTCGTGCTCGAACGAAGCCGGCCCGGATGGCGGCTGCCTTACGTCCCCGGCTGGGCCGTGCGCGTCATCGCGATCAATCTCGCGCAATTGGGCGTGGTCGTGCTGGCAGGCGTCGCATGGAACCGCTGGCTGCAAGCGGCCAGCCTGCTGCACCTTAGTACGAACGGAATACCCGATTGGGCTGGAGCGGCGATCGCCTACTTTATCGCTACCTTCATTTTCTACTGGTGGCACCGGTGGCGGCATGAATCCGATCTGCTCTGGCGTTTGTTTCACCAAATCCACCACAGCGCCCAACGCATCGAGGTGATCACCTCCTTCTACAAACATCCTGTTGAAATGGCGATCGACTCCATCATCGGTAGCGTGCTGGTATTTGCCATCCTCGGCCTTTCACCCGCGGCCGGAGCCATGTACACCGCGCTGACCGCCTTCGGCGAATTCGTCTATCACACCAATGTGCGCACGCCACGCTGGTTGGGCTATGTATTCCAGCGCCCGGAAATGCACCGCATTCATCATCAATACGGCCGCCACCGCAACAACTATGGCGACATCACGTGGTGGGACATGCTGTTCGGGACGTACGAGAATCCGCACGAGTTCAACGGGCACTGCGGTTTCGATACGGAAAAGGAACTGCAGCTTGGGAGAATGCTGGCGTGGCGGGACGTCCATCATGACGCTCCCTCGCAATCATCGTGGCTCTAACGGGCCCAGCGATGCTCAACGATTATCAAATCTTTTCGATCGGCGAGATGAAATTGGCACTCTGTTCATGTGCTGGCGCATCGGTCGGTTATCTGCTGGCGGCAAAGATCTATCGTGACAAGATGCAGTTGCTCATGGTTCTACCCGGCGTGTTGGTGCTGGCGGCAATTGCTCTGGCAATCGGAATAGCGCCTTACACCGACTCGCATTCGACGTTCGGCTGGGCCGGCTCTCTGGTCTTTACGGGCCTCCTCATTCTGGCATTAGGAGTCGATTTCGCGGCAATGTACGCGCGGGGTGGTTGCACGGTGGCCGATGTGCTGCAATTCCTCCTGCTACCAAGCATTCCATGGGTTTGGTTCATCGGATTTTGGTAATCGGCCACGACTGGCCATAGCCAAATCGCTCAGGCCGCTTTCGGCTGCTTCGTCAGGATCGCCAGCAGGTCGGCCACGGTGTCGCGCATCTGGCGGCGGTCGACGATCATGTCGATCGCGCCGTGCTCGAGCAGGAATTCGGAACGCTGGAAGCCTTCCGGCAGGGTTTCGCGCACGGTCTGTTCGATCACGCGCGGACCCGCGAAACCGATTAGCGCCTTCGGTTCGCCGATGTTGATATCGCCGAGCAGGCCCAAGCTGGCGGACACGCCGCCGGTGGTGGGATTGGTCAGAACGCTGATGTAAGGCAAGCCGGCTTCGCGCAAGCGCGCCAGCGCGGCCGAGGTTTTGGCCATCTGCATCAGCGACAACAAGCCTTCCTGCATGCGCGCGCCGCCGGTGGCGGAGAAACATACCAGCGGCATTTTCTCGGCCAGCGCGAATTCCGCCGCACGCGTGAACTTCTCGCCGACGACCGAGCCCATCGAGCCGCCCATGAAGGCGAATTCGAACGCGCACGCGGCCAGTGGCATGGACTTCAGCGTGCCGCGCACCGAAACCAGCGCGTCCTTTTCGCCGGTGGCTTTCTGCGCGGCGGCGACGCGGTCGCGGTATTTCTTCGAATCCTTGAACTTCAGCGCGTCGACCGGCTGCATCTCTTCGTCGAGTTCGGTGACACTGTTCTCGTCGAGAAATGCGGCCAGCCGCGCGCGCGCGCCGATCGCGTGGTGATGCCCGCACTTCGGACACACCATCAGATTGCGCTCCAGTTCCGGCTTGTACAGCACCGCGCCGCAGCCGGTGCACTTTTCCCATACGCCTTCCGGCACCTTGCCCTTGCCGCCGGAGTTGTCCGTGCGGATGCGCGGGGTCATCAGTTTCTGCAGCCAGGTCATGGGTGAAGGCGGAAATCCGAGAGACGCGAAGGATACCAGCCGATCAGGGCGGGCGCGCGTCCAGTGCCGTACGCATCGGCGCGAGGAATTCGCGTGCGCGGGTGCACGCCTCGTCTGCGCTTGAGCTTCCGGCAAGGTGCTCGACCAGCGCCGAACCGATCACCACCGCATCGGCGAACGTACCGATACGCGCCGCGCCGTCCGCATTCTTGATGCCGAAGCCGACCGCGACCGGCACTCGGCAAATTTTCTTCAACGCATGTACGCGCGCTTCGACTTCATCGGTTTGCAAGCGCGCGGCACCGGTGACGCCCGCGAAAGAGACGTAGTACAGATAACCTTCCGCCGCTGCGGCGATCTGACGTAAACGCGCTTCGGAAGTGGTCGGTGCGGCCAACAGGATGCATTGCAGACCTGCGTCGCGCAACGGTTGCAATGTCGCGTCTTCCTCGATCGGACAATCGACGATCAGCACGCCATCGACGCCCGCCTCGCTCGCCTCGCGCGCGAATTTTTCGATGCCGTGTATCTCGATCGGGTTGAAATAACCCATCAATACGATCGGCGTCTGCGCATCGCGCTCACGGAACGCACGCACCCATCGCAAGATTTGCACGATACCGACGCGTTTCGCCAGCGCGCGTTCGCTGGCGTGCTGGATCACCGGACCATCTGCCATCGGATCGGAAAACGGCACGCCCAGTTCGATCGCATCCGCACCGGCTTCGACCAGCGCGTGCATCACATCGACCGTCGCTTCGGGCAATGGATCGCCGGCAGTGATGAAAGGAATCAGCGCGGTGCGTTTTTTTTCACGCAAGGCCGCGAAGCATTTTTCGATGCGCTGGCTCACAGCTCGATGTGCTCCCGCGCCGCGATCGTATGCACGTCCTTGTCGCCGCGTCCCGACAGGTTGCACAGAATCAATTTGTCCTTCGGCACTTCGCGCGCCAGCTTGATCGCTTGCGCGACGGCGTGGCTGGATTCCAGCGCGGCGAGGATGCCTTCGGTTTTCGCCAGCAGATGGAATGCTTCCAGCGCTTCATCGTCGGTGACGCCGACGTACTCCGCGCGGCCGCTGTCTTTCAGGAATGCGTGCTCGGGACCGACGCCGGGATAATCGAGTCCGGCCGACACCGAATGTGTCTCGGTGATCTGACCGTTGTCATCGCACAAGACGTAGGTGCGATTGCCGTGCAGCACGCCGGGCCGGCCGGCCGCGAGCGACGCGGCGTGATGCCCGCTCGCCAGACCCTCGCCCGCCGCTTCCGCGCCGACGATGCGCACATCGCGATCATTGAGAAACGCATGGAACAGGCCGATGGCGTTGGAACCGCCGCCGACGCAAGCGGTGACCACATCCGGCAGGCGGCCGTATTCTTCCAGCATCTGCGCGCGCGCTTCGCGGCCAACCACCGCGTTGAAATCGCGCACCATCATCGGATACGGATGCGGCCCCGCCACTGTGCCGATGATGTAGAAGGTGTCGTGCACATTGGTGACCCAGTCGCGCAGCGCTTCGTTCAAGGCGTCCTTCAATGTCTTCGAACCCGAAGTCACCGGCACCACTTCGGCGCCCAGCAGTTTCATGCGATACACATTGATCTTCTGCCGCTCGATGTCGACTTCGCCCATGTAGACGACGCATTGCATGCCGAAGCGTGCGCACACCGTGGCGGTGGCGACGCCGTGCTGGCCGGCGCCGGTCTCGGCGATGATGCGGCGCTTGCCCATTGCGCGCGCGACCAGCGCCTGGCCAACCGTGTTGTTGATCTTGTGCGCGCCGGTGTGGTTCAAATCCTCGCGCTTCAGCAGGATCTGCGCGCCGCCGATGTCCTGCGACAGCCGTCGCGCGTGGTAGATCGGCGACGGCCTGCCGACGTAGTGCTTGAGATCGTGTTCGAATTCGGCGATGAAAGCCAGATCGTTGCGCAGCCTCGTGTAGGCCGCGGTCAATTCTTCCAGCGGCGCGATCAAGGTTTCGGCCACGAACACGCCGCCGTAATCGCCGAAGCGGCCGTGCTCGTCGGGAAAGGCGTGGTAGTCGAGAGGTTTCATTTCGATCAGAGGTTCTGCCGCGCGCGTTGTTTCAACTCTTCGATCACTTCGGGGGTCAACGGACCAAGTACGCCGCGGCGCTGTTCGGGAATATGCGCGGCGGGATCGCCGTCGGCGAATACGTAATAGTCCAGCAGATTCCGCCACGCGGCGCTTTGGGCCGGCGGCAGTGCGCGGAACGCCAGCAGGCAATGGAACAACGCCGCACGCGCGTGGCCGCTCACGTAACCCGCAACATCCACGACATTCCACCAGTAATTCACCAGCGCGTTGAGCTGCTCCAGCGATTCGACGTGATGCCACCACAGCGGCGGAATGTAGATCGCGTCGCCCTCGTGCAGTTCGGCGGTTTGCGCGGCCACGAGCGCGAGTTTCAGGCGCGGATAACGCGGATCGTCCGGCCGATCCAGCCGCGCCAGGCTGATCGCCGCGCCGGTGGGCGCGAAATCCAGCGGACCGACATACAGGTTCGGCAACTGCTCGGGCGGAAACAGCGTGAAGCGGCGCGTGCCGCAGACCACGCAAGCGATGTTGTGCTGTGAATCGAAATGCGTGGGCGTGGTCGTGCGGTTGCCCATCCACAAACGCGGCTCGATCTGCGGATCGAGGAACGCCAACTTGTGATCCGCGAGCAAGCTCGGCAGGCATTCGCGCAACGGCACGCTTTGGATCACCAGACCCGGCGCGCGTTCGCGCTGGCTGTATTTCGCGAGGCGTTGCAGGCCGAGCGTGATCGGCACCTTGAAATGCTGGTAATTGAAATCGGCCAGATCGTCCGTGTAACCGATGATGCCGTCGGCTTCCGGCGCGAGCAGCAAGGTGGTGACATCGGTACCGTTGTCGAGTTCGGCCAGCCGCTGGGCGAATGCGGTGTCCGATTGCAACGCGAGTTTCACGATCGGCCAGTCGCGCACCAAGCCGCGGATCACCAGCGGCTTGCCGCGCGCGACCGCAGTGTCGAGATCGAACGCTCGCGCTTCGCATTCGTCGATCGGAGCAGCTTGTGGCGCGGGCATGGTCACGGTGCTCATGACGACTCCGCATCGGCGGTGCGAACGGCCGCGAAGAACGCGCGCAGTCTGTTTTCGTCCTTGTTGCCGGGCGCGGATTCCACGCCACTCGCCACATCCACGGCCCACGGCCACACTTCGCGGATCGCACGCGCGACATTGTCCGCGTTCAAACCGCCGGCGAGGATAATCGGTCGATCCAGGCCACGCGGAACGCGCGACCAGTCGAACGTCTTGCCCTGTCCGCCCTGTGCGCCCGGCGCGTGGCCATCCAGCACGAAGCCGCAAGCGCGCGGATGAGCCGCTGCAATCGCAAGAACGTCCACGTCTCCCGCCATGCCGATCGCCTTGATGTAACGCACATCGAAGGATTCGCAGAACGCCACGTCCTCGCTGCCGTGGAACTGGATCAGATCGGGACGCACTGCGTCGATGATCTTCGTGACGTGATCGAACGGCAGATCGTGCGCCAACACCACTGCGGAAACAAATGACGGCAAGGCATCACGGATCGAGCGCGCGCGTTCGATCGGAACGCAGCGCGGACTGCTCGGTGTCATCACCAGACCGATCGCGTCCGCGCCCAACTCGCAGGCGAGCAGTGCGTCTTCGAGGCGGGTGATGCCGCAGATTTTTACGCGGATTCGGGACATCGGTCGCGCGCAGGCGCGCTCCTACAGGGTGACTTGCGGCGGAAGCTGCCATTCTGCCGGATACTTCGGCCCGATGAAGGTCAAGCCTTGCGCGGGCGCGGTGGCGCCGGCCAGCGCGCGATCGCGCTTTTCCAGCACGCGCGCGATCCACTCGAACGGCTGCTCGCCGCGGCCGACTTCCAGCAACGATCCCGCGATGTTGCGCACCATATGGTGCAAAAACGCGTTAGCTTCGATTTCGAAGATCACACGATCGCCTTCGCGCCGCACCGAAATCGCCAGCACTTCGCGCCGCGCGTGCGTGGCCTGACAAGACAACGCGCGGAACGCGGAAAAGTCATGCTCGCCGATCAACACCTGCGCCGCTGAGTGCATCGCTTTCGCATCCAGCGGCCGCCGCTCCCAGGCGACATAGCGTGCCTGCAATGCCGGACGCACCGCGCGATTGAGGATTATGTAGCGATAGCGGCGCGCGCGCGCGCAGAAACGCGCATGGAAATCGTCGCGCACGCGCCGCGTCCACAACACCGATACGCCGTGCGGCAAACGCGAATTCGCGCCCAGCATCCACGCGCGTTCATCGCGACGCGCATCGCTGTCGAAGTGAATCACCTGGCAGCGCGCATGCACGCCGGCATCGGTGCGGCCGGCGCAGGTCACTTCGATCGGGTGATCCGCCACGAACGACAGCGCGGCTTCCACTTCGGCCTGGATGCTGGGTCCATGCGCCAACCGCTGCCAGCCGAAGAAATCCGTGCCGTCGTATTCGATGCCGAGCGCGTAACGCATGAGAGAGGGAAGTGGGAGACGAAAAAACGGTCACGTTGTGCTTGAAACGACTCCGTCTCTCCCCTCCCGTCTCAAGCTCCGCTTTCCAGCAACCGCTTCGCCTCGTCCTTTTGCGCCTGCGAACCTTCGTTGAGAACTTCTTCCAGCATCGCGCGCGCACCGGCCGGATCGCCCATGTCGAGATAGGCGCGCGCGAGATCGAGCTTGGTATCCACCGGATCGTCACTGAATTCCGGTGTCGCGTGTTCGCGGGTCACCTCGTCGTCCGCGACCGGCATCGTTTCTGGTTCCTGCACCGGCTCGGGCTCGCTGTCGCCGTCGAGTTCGGCGACATCGTGCCTGCGCGTGACCTCGTCGGAACCGGCCACGGGCGGCTGCGCGGCGGGCATGCCCGGTTCCGCCACCGGTTCCTCCGGCGCAGGTTCGTCGAAACTGAAATCGTAATCCTGCTCCGCTTCGATGGTGCGCGGAGTCTCTTCAACGATCGGCGGCAGTTCACTCTCCACAACGGGCTCGATGTGCGCCTGCGCAGGCGCCGCTTCCGGTTCGTGCGGTCCGTCGACCACTGCGTCTTCTTCCTGCGCCGCGGGCGGAAACGGCGCTTGACCGAAATGCTCCGCCAGCGAAGGCGCGTCCGGCAACGGCCGTGGACGGCGGCGCAGCAGGCCCAGCAGGATCAGCGCCACGATCACGATGGCGGCGATGATCCATGAGATCGGCCGCTGGTACCACGGCGTTTCTTCCTGCACGGCGGGCGCCGCTTTCTGCGCAGCGGCGGGAAGCGGCTTCGATATGGCGGTCTTGTTGGGCTGCACGGTGGGTGCGACCGCGGTCGTGGGCGTCGAGCCGACGGTCGGCGCCGGCGCCGCGGATGCAGCGGATGCAGCGACATTGCTGCCGGTCGCCGCGGCGCCCTTGCTGGCCGCGGCGGCGGGCGTCGAAGCCGTGCTCGCGGCGGGCGCCGGCGCTGTGCTGGAAGATGTCGCAGCGGCACCCCCTTTTTGCATCTGCGCGAGTTTGCTTTGCAGCTCGGCGATCTGCGCGTCCTTCATGCCGAGCAATTTCTGGTTCTTGTTGCTGATGTCCTCGAGATCCTTGACGCGCGATTGCAGTTCGCTGTTCTCCTGCTGCGCGCTGGCCAGCGACTCCTTGGCGGTCGCCAGTTGCTGTTTCAGACCCGCGACTTCGGCCGTGCCGGTGCCGCCCTTCTCGCCTGCGCGCGTGGAAGCCGAACCACCGCCTTGCGTCGGCGGAACCAGCGCGAGCTTGTCGCCTTGCGCGGATGTTTTCGGCGATGCCGCCCGTTCGACCGGGGCTTCGTTGCCCGCGACCGTCGTCGCCTGGTGCGCGCTGGTGCCCCGCCAGTCTTCGATCTGTCGATGCACCTGCGCGTGGGCGCGCGTCCCGGAAGGCGCCGAAGCGATTTCGTCGCGCGTAGGTATGCGCAGGATCGCGCCGCTCTTCAGATTGTTGATGTTGGGCTTGTAGAACGCATCGGGATTGCTGCTCTGCAGGGCCAGCATCATCTGATCGACGCTGACGCTATCGTCCGGACGCGTTTCGTTGGCGATGTGGTAGAGCGTGTCGCCGCGCTGGACCGTGTATTCATTCGCGCGCGCTGCGGCAGGTGCGCGGGCCGGCGGTGGCGCGCTCTGCACCGGCGCAGGCTTCGGCGCCGGAGGGGGCGCGGCAACAGGCGGCGGCGGTGCGGCCGGTTGCGCCGCCGGTGCGGGTATGGGTGGCGGCGCGGCAGATTGCGGCGTCATCGCCCCGGACACCATTGCCTGCTCCGGAGGCGGCGAGGTGATCACCGGATCCAGCAGGACCGTGTACTCGCGCAATTGCTTGCCGCGGCTGCTGTCCACCTCGATCAGGAAGTCCAGGTAGGGATCGCCGACCGGCTGATCGCTGGTGACCAGCACCAGCTTGTGGCCGGTGCTGTCGCTGACGATGCTGAAGCGCAGGTGGTCGAGGCCGTTGCGCGACAGCCCTGCCTTGGCGAAATCCGCGGGCGACGCCAGACCGACGCGCAGGTCCTTGGCTTCGGCCAGATTGTCGAGCTGGATCGGGATTTCCGCGACCAGAGGCTCGTCCAGCGCGGATTTCACCCGGATCTCGCCGAGCTGCAGGGCCAGCGCGGGCGCGCTGCCCAGCGCGAGGGCGATGGCCAGCGAAAGCTTGAATCTGGACTTCATCTGCTTATCCCCGAATGGCCGCGGCGCGACACGCGAGCCTCGGTGTCAAGAGTAGTCCATAAGTATCCGTTTGTGCTATCCCGGGCGGGCGAGGCGGTTGGGGTCAACGGCCCCCGCCTGATCGGGGCGAAGCCGCTGGCGCGGATTGTTTGCTGAGCGCATCGAGCTTGCGTTGCAGCTCGGCGATTTCGCGATCGCGCTGTGCCTGCTGCGCCTGCTGAGCCGCGCTGCGCCGTTCGAGGTCGGAAACGCGGCTCTTCAGTTGCACCGCTTGCGCGCGTTGCGTTTCCACCTGCGCGCGGGCGTCGCGCAACTGCCGCTTGATGGAATCGGATGAGGACGCAGTCGAGCTGCCTGCCGCGGGCGGAGCGGCATGGCTCGAGCCGGCGATCAGAACCAGAACGCCCGCAAAAACGATATGTCGAAACATGTGCCGTTCCTCCACCGCTTCTTGTAGTGCCTTCCGTTGCGCAGTTCCGCGATGGCCGTCAAAGATAATCCCGCACCAGCAACTCCGCGATCTGCACCGCGTTCAGCGCCGCGCCCTTGCGGATATTGTCCGACACGATCCACATGTCCAGTCCGCGCGGATGCGAGATGTCCTCGCGGATGCGGCCGACGAAGACTTCGTCCTTGCCCGAGGCGTGTCCCGCGGGCGTGGGATAGCCGCCGGCCTTGCGCTCGTCCACCAGCACCACGCCCGGTGCTGATCCCAGCAACGCAGCCGCTTCGTTGGCGCTTAGTTTGGCGCGCGTTTCCACGTGCACGGCTTCCGAATGGCCGTAGAAAACCGGCACGCGCACGCAGGTCGGGTTCACCTGGATCGACTCATCTTCCAGGATCTTGCGCGTCTCCCACACCATTTTCATTTCTTCCTTGGTGTAGCCGTTGTCCTGGAAATCGTCGATGTGCGGGATCAGATTGAACGCGATCTGCGCGGGAAACTTGCTCGGCGCGGCGGGCTGGAAATTCAGCAACGCGGCGGTCTGACGGCCCAGCTCTTCCAGACCGGAGCGGCCGGCGCCGGAAACCGATTGATATGTCGCCACGTTGATGCGCTCGATCTGCGCGGCGCGGTGGATCGGCGCCAGCGCCACCAGCATCTGCATGGTCGAACAATTGGGGTTGGCGATGATGCCGCGCTGGGTGTATTGCGCGATGGCGTGCGGGTTGACCTCGCTCACCACCAGCGGCACGTCATCGACGTAGCGGAATTCGGAAGTGTTGTCGATCACCACCGCGCCCGCGGCCGCGGCGCGCGGCGCGTGTTCATGGCTGACCTTGCCGCCGGCGGAGAAGAAAGCGATGTCGATGTCGGCGAAATCGTATCCGGCAAGATCGCGCACCGTCAGCGATTTGCCGTCGAAATCGACCTTGGCGCCGGCCGAGCGTTCGCTCGCCAGCGGAATCAGTTCTCCAACCGGAAATTCGCGTTCGGCCAGGATCGAAAGCAGGGTTTCGCCGACCGCACCGGTCGCGCCGACGACGGCGATGTTGTAACGGGATTTCTTGCTCATCAATTTCCAATGGAAGAACGGCGGCAGAAAAGATTCGCCGCGACTTCGACGATGTCAAGTTGTCATTTTGATGCCAGCAAGGCCGGCAGGATTTCATCGCTGGTCCAGTACCAGGCCAGAGCAACGCCGAACAGCACACCGAACAGCCACAGTGCCCAGCGCCAATGCCGCCACCGCTCACGAAACGCGGAAAGCTGCATCGGTAAATCCGCGACATATGCCGCGCAATAACAGACGTTGGCGAGCACAGCCAGGACCACCAGCGCCAGGATCGCCTCGAAGCTCAGGTTCGCCTTGATCCGGCCCCAGAAGATCACGGCGAAGGCGACTACCACCGCGGCAAGTGCGATGTTGTAGATCAGCCGCCGCGGCTCCCAAAAGGCGATCGCATCGCTCAATACGTCGCGAAAGGAAATCCGTGCCTGTGCGGTCATTGCGTTCTCCTATCTGATCCGGGGCTTCACCTCGCCCACGTCGCCGCATTGCGCGCGATGACGCAGCGCCTGATCCATCAACACCAGCGCGACCATCGCTTCTGCGATCGGCACGGCGCGAATGCCGACGCACGGATCATGGCGACCCTTGCTGCGCACCTCCACTTCTTCACGGGCGAGATTCACGCTGCGACCGGGCTTCAAGATGCTGGATGTCGGTTTCAGCGCGATCGACGCGAGTACATCCTGCCCGGAGGAAATCCCGCCCAGTATGCCGCCTGCGTGATTGGACGTAAAGCCGTCCAAACGCATTTCGTCGCGGTGCTCGCTGCCACGTTGAGAGACGCTCGCGAAGCCGGCACCGATCTCCACACCTTTCACCGCGTTGATCGACATCAGCGCATCGGCCAGTTCCGCGTCCAGCTTGCCGTAAACCGGCTCGCCCCAACCCGTCGGCACGTTGCTGGCGACCACGTTGACGCGCGCTCCGACCGAATCGCCGTCCTTGCGTATCGCGTCGATGTATTTCTCCAGTTGCGGTACCTGCGCAGCCACCGGCCAGAAGAACGCGTTGCCCTCGACCGCATCGAAATCGACCGCGGTGCCTTTCGGCAAATCCGGCACGATCTCGCCGATTTGGGCCAGATACCCGCGCACCTGCACGCCGAATTTCTCGCGCAGCCACTTCTTGGCGATCACCGCTGCGGCCACGCGCATCGTGGTCTCGCGCGCGGATGCGCGGCCGCCGCCGCGCGGATCGCGGATGCCGTATTTCTGCCAGTAGGTGTAATCGGCGTGGCCGGGACGAAACGTGTCCAGAAGCTCGTCGTAATCCTTCGAGCGCGCGTCGGTGTTGCGGATCAGCAGCGCGATTGGCGTGCCGGTGGTCTTGCCTTCGTACACGCCTGAGAGGATTTCCACCTCATCCGTTTCATGCCTCTGCGAGGTGAACCGCGACTTGCCGGTGGCACGGCGCGAAAGATCGTGCGCGAAATCCTGCGGCGCGATCGCGATACCCGGCGGACAGCCGTCGATCACGCAGCCGATCGCCGGCCCGTGCGATTCGCCGAAGGTGGTGACGGTGAACAGTTTGCCGAAGGAGTTGCTGGACATAAGAACCTTTCGGAAGCCGTCGTCCCGGCGTAGGCCGGGACCCAGTGACGACGTATCACATATGAGCGCTATCGCCACTGGATTCCGGCCTGCGCCGGAATGACGAAAAATTACCGATTTCGCTCATCTACTGCTTCACGGATTTCCACCGCGTGCTCCACCAACTCTCGCCGCCCGACCGCGAACACGCCCATCGCGCCGACCTTGAACTCGATCCACACGAGGGGCACCTGCGGCAGCAGCTCGTTCAAAGCGTGCTCGGCTTCGCCCACTTCCACGATCAGCAAACCGTCTTCGCTCAAGTGCTCCGGCGCGTCGCGCAAGATCCTCAATGCGAAATCCAGCCCGTCCTCGCCCGCGATCAAGCCTGACCGCGGTTCGTGGCGATATTCGGGCGGTAATGCCGCAAATTCCTGCGCGGTGACATAAGGCGGATTGGAAACGATCAGATCGTAGCGCTCGCCTTCCAGTCCAGCGAACAGATCGGAACGGATCGTGCGCACGCGATTCCCCAACTGATGCAGCGCGATGTTCTCGCGTGCAAGGCTCAATGCCTGTTCGTCGATGTCGACCAGGTCGACATGCCAGTGCGGCCGGTGCGCGGCCATCGCGATGCCGATGCAACCCGAGCCGGTGCACAGGTCCAGTGCGCGTTCCACTTCGCGCTCGTCCAGCCACGGGGAAAAATCATTCTCGATCAGTTCCGCGATGGGAGAACGCGGAACCAGCGCGCGTTTGTCCGACTTGAACGGAAGGCCGGCGAACCAGACTTCGCCGACCAGATACGCCACGGGTTCACGCGTTTCGACGCGCCGCTCGATCAACTCGAGCACGCGCGCTTTCTCTTCCGCAGTCAACCGCGCACTGCCGTAAGCGGGTGGCAGATCGGGCGGCAGGTGCAGCGACGACAGCACCAGGTGTGTCGCCTCGTCGATCGCGTTGTCGTGGCTGTGGCCGAAAGTCAGCCGGGCCGCGTTGAAACGGCTGGCCGCGTAGCGGATACAGTCGATGATGGTGGACAGCTCGGAGGTCATGCATGCGCGGCTTTTCAATCAGCGCCGCAGTATAGACGAGGGTGAATCGCCTACACTCCGTGCATGTCGCCGAGCCTCGCGCTGCAATACCTGCTGCCGCAGAAAACGTTGAGCCGCATCGTGCGCGCGGCGACGCGCTGGACTTGGGGCCCGTGGAAGAACTTCCTGATCGCGCGGGTGGTGAAACGCTATCGCGTCGACATGAGCGAAGCCGCGCAGCACGATCCGTTCGCCTATCCGAACTTCAATGCCTTCTTCACCCGCGCGTTGAAGCCCGGCGCGCGCCACGCCGGCGGCGGCGAGGCGGCGGTGCTCTGCCCCGCGGACGGACGCATCAGTCAGGCCGGACGCATCCAGGAGGGCCGCATTCTGCAAGCCAAGGGTCGCGACTTCAGCGTGACCGAATTGCTGACGGACGAAGAGGATGCGGCGCTCTACCGGAGCGGCCACTTCGTCACGGTCTATCTCTCGCCGCGCGACTACCACCGCGTGCACATGCCGATGGACGGGGAGCTGATCGAAACCGTGCACGTGCCCGGAAAACTTTTCAGCGTCGCGCCCAAACCGGTCGCACGAATTCCCGATCTGTTCGCGCGCAACGAGCGGCTGATCTGCCACTTCGATGGCGCTCGCGGTCCGTTCGTGGTGGCGCTGGTCGGCGCGATGCTGGTTTCCGGCATCCGCACCGTCTGGAGCGGCCAGGAAGTACCGCCGTACGCCGCGCACGTAGTTCGCAGCGACTGGCGGGGACGCTCCGTACGGCTCGCGCGCTTCGCCGAGATGGGCCGCTTCGAGATGGGTTCGACCGTGATCCTGCTGTTACCGCCTTCCTGCCTGCTGCGGCCCGGGTTGCTGCCCGAGATGCCGGTGCGGGTAGGCCAGCGCCTGGGCCATTTTGCGGAAGATTTCTGAACCGGCATTTGTCCTTTGCCGCCGCCGGGCGCAAAATGTGACTCCCGTTTCAGCCGGATGCGGCCGCCATGGATAAAACTTCCGTCTCTCCTGTGCATCAAGCGGTTATACGGGGAAGATCATGCGCCTTCTAATGAGGATGCTGGCCCTGAGCCGATCCGCGCGGATGCGGCGGCAGTTCCGCGACATCGAACAGCGCGCGCTCGCCCTGCCGCCGACCACCAGCGCGCTGCTGGCGGAATTGATCGGCAAGGAATGTTCGGCCGCCTCGAAACTGGAAACACCGCATCTTTACGGCTCGCCGCCCGACCTGAAGCCCGGCGGCTGGGGCACGGGCATGGATCTGGGTCACGACCGCGCGCGTTCCGAAAATGCCCAGGTGCGATTGCGCGGCATCGCGCTGTGGATCGCGGTCGCCTACCACGAAACCCGCGAGAGCAGTTTCCCCGAATTCGCCGAACTGCACCGGGACGTGCTGCGCGTGATGCGGCAGGTCAAGGAAAACGCGGCCGCACGCACCGACCGCAGCTCGACGTGGATGAAATCGGGCGGCGAAGCGGCGGCTTGATTGGTGCGATCATCCCTGATCGCCGCACATCGTTTGACATGGCGAGCTTGTGATTTTCTCGCGCAACGACTCACCAGAAGCGGCCGTCCATGGCCGCACTGTTGAATGACAGCACGCTTCGACAAGTTTTCCCGAGTCAGAAGCCTCGGGACTCCGTACCTCACTCCCTGCCGCACCCTCTCAACGTCAATTCCTGTCCCGGTTTCAGTGCATAGCCCGGCGCGTGCAGATGGTTGGCTTTCGCCAAGCTGCGCACGTCGTCGCAACTGTATTTGCGCGCGATGGACGAGAGCGTGTCGCCGCGGCGCACGGTGTAGTGGCGCGGATGCGGCGGCGGCGGGTCGGCCGCCTGCGCGATTTGCGGCGGCGGAGTGGGCAACACCGCCGAATGCAGATCGTCGGCGAGCGCGACCCACGGCCCGCTGATGCAGGATTTCGCGTAATCGTCCTGCAGCGTCTTCGGCAATTCGATGCGCGCGCCCATCGGCTCCTGCACCTGCGGATCGAGCTGCGGATTGAGATTGCGCAGCGTACGGAACCAGCCGTAGCGCTGCCCGCCGGCCTGGCCCAGACATACGGCCAGTTCGGTCAACGAAGCGGGCCGCTGCAGGATGATGTGTCCCGGCGCGCCGTCCACCTGCGGAAAATGCAGGTTGTAGCGTTCCGGATGCATGAACAGCCAAGCCGCCGCCAGCACCATCGGCACGTAGTCGCGCGTTTCCGGCGACAGCGAAAAATAAATCTGCGGATCCCAGAAGCTCGCATTGCCCTGCATGGTGGCCAGCCGCCCGACGCGTCCTTCGCCGCCGTTGTACGCTGCGAGCACCATTTCCAGGTTGTCGTTGAACTGCGCCAGTTGCTCGTTCAAGTATTCGGCGTTCGCCCGCGCGGACAGCGTGGGATCGAAACGCTGGTCGAAACCGTCCACCGTGGTCAGACCGAAGCGCGCGCCTGTTGCCGGCATGAACTGCAATGGTCCCGCTGCACCGGAACGCGACACGGCGTGAACCTTGCCGCCGGACTCCTTGGCGAGGATGCCGAAAAGGATCGCCTCGGGCAGATCGGCCTTCTGGTATTCCGGCCACATCTCGAAGCGCAGATACTGGTAATCGACGTAGGCCTGCATCAGATTGGGCCGCATACTGGTGAGCCAGGTCTGCAACGCGGCTTTCACCGGACCGTTCATCGCGATCAGGTCGGAGAGCTGCCGTCCGCGCAGCAGGCTGACACTGCGCTGCGTCTGCGGCACCGCGTTCAGTACCGGCGAAGCGCTTTCACCGGAAGTCACCGTTTCCGGCTGATCGGAGATCTGGTCGCCCTCGTCGCCGCCCAGGAAACTGCCGTCCTTCAGGCGCAGCGCGCGGTCGTAGCTGCTGATGAAACGCTGCACATCGCAGCCGGGCAGGTTCACGCACTGCGCGGCGGTGTTGCGCATCGTATCCAGCGCCACGCTGATCGCGTGCTCGGCCTGCGCGTTGTCATCCTGCCGCGCCAAGGTCAACGCCTGATCGTAGTCACGGCTGGCCTGATCGAGCTTGGCATACAGCGCATCCAGCGCCGCGTTGGCCGAAGTATTGCGCGTCGGCGCGCTGGAACAGCCCGCCAGCAGCGTCAACACAATGGCAATCAGCGAGGACCCCAGCCGCACGCGCGGCGAAAAAATAGGACGCAACATCGCAACGGCACCAGCAGAACGGAATGCAAGTGCACCCTACCCTTTGCGTGCGACCGACTCAAGCACCGGTCACGTACAATGCCGATTGGTTCGCGCTCTCAGGAGCAGTCATGGACAATCGCCAGATCGGCCAGCGGATCCCGCACGAGGCATCGGACGACAGACGCTGAAAACCGACCGATGTCCCGCTGGCGCCCGCCTCCGCCGCGTTCCACCGCGATCATCACGCGCGCGGGTTTCGAAAAACTGAAAGCGGAACTGGACGAGTTATGGCATCGCGTCCGTCCTGAAGTGGTGCGCGCACTCGCTGCCGCCGCCGCCGAAGGCGACCGTTCCGAAAACGCCGAGTACACCTATCGCAAGAAACAGCTCGGCGAAATCGATCGGCGCGTGCGCTATCTGTCCAAGCGCATCCCGTCGCTGAAAGTGGCCGAAGGTGTACCCGCCGACACGCAAACGATTTTCTTCGGCGCGACGTTCGAAATCGAGGACGTACGCAACGGCGAAGCCAAGCGCTACCGCATCGTCGGCCCGGACGAAACCGATGCCAAGCAAGGCTGGATCAGCGTCGACTCGCCGCTGGCGCACGCGGCGTTGAAGAAACGCGTGGACGAGGAATTCCAGGCGGAATTGCCCGGCGGCAAGGCCAGGTTCGTGGTGACAACGGTAAGCTACGAGGGTTGATCGAAGGATCGATCCTGGAGCACGCCATGGCCCAAACGTTCAAAGTCGGCGATCACGTCACCTGGAATTCGGAAGCCGGCCGGGTCAGCGGCCATATCGTCCGCGTGCACACGCGCGACGTGGACTACAAGGGCTACACCCACCACGCGAGTCCGGACGAGCCGCAGTACGAGATCAAGAGCGACAAAACCGACCACATCGCCATGCACAAAGGCAAGGCGTTGCGGCTGGCCGATGATCGAGATTGATCCGGAGCTCGCCCGGCGAACTCAACCCGGTTCGGCTTCCAGATCGTGCGCGTCCGCCGCGATAATGCGAACCTGTGCGAATTGCCCCGCCTTCAATCCCTGTCCCCCCGTGATGCGCACCACCCCATCGATTTCCGGCGCGTCGGCGGATGAGCGCGCGATCGCGCCATCGACATGCACTTCGTCCACCAGCACCTGCATCGTACGGCCGATCTTTTTCCGCAACTTCACCGCGGAAATCGCCGCCTGCACTTCCATGAAACGCTCCAGCCGGTCTTCCTTCAATTCTTCGGGCACCGGATCGGGCAAATCATTGGCGCGCGCACCGTCCACCGGCGAATAAGCGAACGCGCCGACGCGATCGAGTTGCGCCTCGCGCAGGAAATCCAGCAGTTCTTCGAACTCCTGTTCCGTTTCACCCGGAAAGCCGACGATGAAGGTGCTGCGGATGGTCAGATCGGGGCAAACATTCCGCCACGCGCGGATGCGTTCCAGGGTCTTCTCCGAATGCGCCGGGCGTTTCATCAGTTTCAAGATCCGCGCCGAAGCGTGCTGGAACGGAATGTCGAGATACGGAAGGATCTTTCCTTCCGCCATCAGCGGAATCACTTCGTCCACATGCGGATAAGGGTAGACGTAGTGCAGCCGCACCCACGCGCCGAGTTCCGACAGGCCGCGGCACAGATCGGCCATGCGCGTGCGATATGAACCTCCGCGCCATTCGCGTTGCGCATATTTCAGATCCACTCCGTAAGCGCTGGTGTCCTGCGAAATCACCAGCAATTCCTTGACGCCGCCTTTCACCAACTTTTCCGCTTCGACCAGCACCTCGTCGATCGGCCGGGACACCAGATCTCCGCGCATGGACGGAATGATGCAGAAGGTGCAGCGGTGATTGCAGCCTTCGGAAATTTTCAGATAGGCATAATGCTTCGGCGTCAGCTTGATACCGACATCGGGCACGAGGTTCACGAACGGATCGTGCGCGGGCGGCAATGCTTCGTGCACCGCCGACATCACGCTGGCGTAATCCTGAGGACCGCTGACCGCCAGCACTTCCGGATACGCGTCGCGGATCAGTTCCGCGCGCTTGCCGAGACAGCCGGTGACGATCACCCTGCCGTTTTCGTGCAGCGCTTCGCCGATCGCGTCCAGCGATTCCTGCACGGCCGCGTCGATGAAGCCACAGGTGTTGACGACCACGGCATCCGCCGCGTCGTAGCGCGGCACGATCTCGTAACCCTCGACTTTCAATTGCGTCAGGATGCGCTCGGAGTCCACCAATGCCTTGGGGCAACCGAGGCTGACGAAACCGACCTTGGGGGCGGGCGAGGACATGCGGCGGGAGGTTTGCGGCGCGGCGACCGCGCATTCTAACCGCCCTCTCGACATTGCCGTTATCATCGCCGCGCGGGCAGCGCCCGCGATCGGGAGTCCGGATGTGGTGACGGATCGTCGCTCCCTCCTCACGGAACTGAAGCGCCGCAATGTGCTGCGCGCGGCGGTGCTGTATGTCGGCGCGACCTGGGCGCTGGCGCAGGGCATCTCGCAACTCACACCCGCGCTCGGCCTGCCCGAGTGGACTACGCGCTGGTTTCTGATCACGGCCTCGATCGGATTTCCCGTCTGGCTCGCATTCGCGTGGTTTTACGAATTCACGCCGCAGGGCATCAAACGCGAAAGCGAAATCGCGCCGGGCGAATCCTACGCGCGATCGACCGCGCGCAAGCTGGATTTCGCCATCATCGGTGTGTTGTCGATCGCCGTGGTGCTGCTGGCGTCCGGTTATTTTGTGCACCGGCAGACCTCGGGCATCGGCGCGGAATTCGACCCACCCAAGGATTCGCTCGTGGTGCTGCCGTTCCGGAATCTCGCCAGCGATCCGGAGCAGCAGTATTTCAGCGACGGCATCACCGAGGAACTCACCGGCGCTCTGGGTGAGAATCCCGCCTTGCGCGTGATCGCATGGGATACGGCATCCACGTTGCGCGACGCCGCGTTGTCGGCGACCGACGTCGGCAAACGGTTGAACGTCGCCAACGTCGTGCACGGCAGCATCCTCCGCAACGGCGACGAGGTGCGGATCACGGCGGAACTGGTCAACACGGTCACCGGTTACGAGCTGTGGTCCGATCACTACGACGGCTCGTTCAAGGACATCTTCAAGGTGCAGGACGAGGTTTCGGAGGCCATCGCCCGCGCGCTCGAGGTCAAGTTCGCGCGATCCGATCTGCCCGCGGGACGAACCGCCAATTCGCAGGCGCACGAACTGGTGCTCAAGGGCCGCGGATTGGCGAAGAAGGAAAACGCCGCCAATCTGGCCGAAGCGGCGGATTATTTCCGTCAGGCGATCGCGCTCGATCCGGGATATGCCGAAGCGCACGCCCTGCTCTCGCGCACGTTGCTGGTACTGACCGAACATTCCAATCTCCCGCTCGCGACGACATTGCCGACGGTGCGTGCGGAAGCGCAGAAAGCGCTCGAACTCGATCCGCGCAATGCAGAAGGCTGGGTCGCGCTGGGCAATGCGTTCGGCAGCGCCGATCCGAAGCAAACGGAGCAGGCGCGTGCGGCCTACCGCAAGGCGCTCGAGCTGGATCCCAGCAACGTGCCCGCGCACATCGACTACGGGATCGTGCTGCCGCTGAAGGATCAGTTGGCGGAATACCGCGAAGCCACGTTGCTCGATCCGGCCAACGAAATCGCCTGGAACAATCTCGCCGTGGCCGCGCAGGATCTCGGCGACTCAAACCTGATGATGACGGCGGAGAAAATGCTGCTCAAGCTCGATCCCAAGGATGTGGACGGCGCGTTCGGCCTGGCCTATGCCTATCAGCAGTTGCACCGGGAAGACGAGGTCGCCGCGGCCTTCGACCTCGTGCAGCCTTCGACGCCGGTGGATCAGCAGCAGGTGGATGCGGCGCGCCTCGCCTATGGCGCGCTCGCCAATCCAGAGTTGCGTCCGCACGCTCTCACCGCCCTGCAGCAACTCGCCGCCCACCGCTCCAATCCACAAGTCGCCGGCAATCTGCTGCAGCTCTATCTCGCGCTAGGCGAGAACGCGTCCGCCATGCAGTTGCTGGAGGGTCATTGTCCCGCGCAACCGGTAGGCTGCAGCGACCTCGCGGTCAATCCGATGTACCTGCCGCTGCGCGCGGATCCGCGCTTCCAGCAGCTCGCGAAAAGGTACACGACCACGGCGCTGTGACGCGGCGCAGCGCCGTCCCGTAGTACGCTGACACGATCAAATCGAAAGGAGTCGTGTCATGGGCGAGCGCATCAACCTCAACACCGCCGGCATGCAGTGCATCGGCGCGTACCTCGCCAAACCGCCCGGTGAACCGAAAGGCGGCATCGTGGTGGTGCAGGAAATCTTCGGAGTCAATGCGCACGTACGCAGCGTGGTGGACCGCTTCGCCGCTGCGGGTTACATGGCGATTGCGCCTGCATTCTTCGATTTCGTCGAGCAGGACGTGGAACTGAACTACGACGACGCGGGCATGAGCAAGGGCCGCGAATTGATCGGCGGCATCGGCCTGGATCGCGCGGTGGAAGCGGTGGCCAGCGCCGCGGATTCGATCCGGTCCTCCGGAAAAATCGGCGTGGTCGGTTATTGCTGGGGTGGAACCGTCGCCTTGCTGGCAGCGCAGCGGCTGGGATTTCCTTCCGTCAGTTATTACGGCGCTCGCAACGTGCCGTACCTTGGCGAGCCGCTGAAAGCACCGGCGATGTTCCACTTCGGCGCGAACGACAAATCCATTCCGCCCGAGGCGATCGAAAAGCACTGCAAGGCGTATCCGGAAGCGCCGGTGTACGTGTACGAAGGCACGGGACACGCGTTCAACCGCGATGTCGATCCGACGCATTACAACGAGACGGCCGCGAAGCTGGCATGGCAGCGCACGCTGGATTTTTTCAACGAATATCTCGCCGGCAGCAAGTGAGCGCTCCCGACGACGACAGCTTCGTGCTCGATCCGCGTCTTGCGGCGGACACGATCTTCGTCGCCGACCGGGAACTGTCGCGCGTGCTGCTGATGGACGATGCGCGGTTCCCCTGGTTGATCCTGGTGCCGCGCCGTGTGAACGCGGTCGAGCTGGACGATCTGTCGTTCGACGATCAAACGCAGCTGTTGCGCGAGGTCGGCCACGCGATGGCTTTGTTGCGGTCGATCGCGAGCTGCGGCAAGTTCAACATCGGCGCGCTCGGCAATATCGTGCGCCAGTTGCACGTGCACGTAGTCGCGCGCCGCAAGAACGATGCGGCCTGGCCTGGACCGGTGTGGGGTTCGGGCTTGGCGGACCGCTACGGCACCGCAGTCCGGGATTCGTTGCTCGATCGATTGCGCGCCGTGCCGTGAGCGATTTCATTGCCGAACCGTTGTCCGAGGACGCGCTGCTGCTTCGTTTCGGCGATTCGATCGATCCGGCGATCAACGCGCGTGTGCATGCCACGGCCACGCGGCTGCGCGCTGCGGCCCTGCCGGACGTGTGCGAAATCGCGCCGGCCTACGCAAGCCTGCTGATCCGTTTCGACCCGCTCGCATGGATGGGCCTGCGCGACCCGGACGAAGCGCCGCATGCGCGCTTGCTGGACGTGATCGAGCCGCTTCTGCGCAATCCGGATACCGCTGCTGCTTCGACTATGGCTCGCATCGTCGAAATTCCGGTTTGCTACGGCGACGAATACGGCCCCGACCTGGATGAAGCTGCACGGCACGCGCAGCTCGACGCGCGCGAATTCATCGCGCGCCACGCGGCGGCGGATTACAGCGTCGCGATGCTGGGTTTTGCGCCGGGCTTTCCGTATCTGCTCGGCCTCGATCCGGTCTTGCACGTACCGCGTCGCGCAACGCCACGCACGCGCGTGCCGGCCGGCTCGGTGGCGATCGGAGGCGCGCAGACCGGCATCTATCCGCGAGAACTGCCCGGCGGCTGGCAGATCATCGGCCGCACGCCTTCGGTCCTGTTCGACTCTGATCGCGCGCCGCCTTGCCTGCTGGCGCCGGGAGATCGTGTGCGCTTTCGTGCAATCGACGAGCGCGAATTCGCAGCACTCGCGCAAACATGACCATCGAGGTGATAAAGCCGGGCTTGCTTGCCACACCGCAGGACCCGGGCCGCGCCGGTTTGGCACATCTCGGCATCGGCCGCGCCGGTGCGTTCGATATTCCTGCATTTCGACTGGCTAATGCACTGGTAGCAAACCCGCGTGATGCCTGCGCGTTGGAGATGACGCTGCTCGGGCCAACGCTGCGTTTTCATTGCGATGCGCGCATCGCAGTTGCCGGTGCGCCATTGCCGATGCAGATCGACGGAGCCGGGCAGCCGATGTGGACGCCGCTGTTCATTCGTGCCGGACAAACGGTGACATTCGGCGCGATGCGCAGCGGCAGCCGCACATACCTCGCAGTGCAAGGGGGCTTCGATTTCGAACCGGTGCTGGGCAGCCGCAGCCTGGACGTCAACGCCGCAATCGGTCCGCTGGGCCGGCCGTTGCGCGTGGGCGACGTATTGGCGGTCCGGAAAACGGGCAACGGGCAACGGGCAACGAAAGCACACTGGAGTATCGACCCGCGGCCCTGGTTCGATGCCGAATCACCACTGCGTCTGCTGCCCGCCACGCACACGCACCTGCTCGATGCAGCATCGCGCGAGGCGTTGTTCTCGCAAGCGTTCCAGGTCGCCAACGATTCCAATCGCGTCGGCGTGCGCTTGCGCGGTGCGCAATTGCGGCTCGACAGGCCCGTCGAATTGGTCAGCGAAGGTTGCGTGGCCGGCACGTTGCAGCTTCCGTCCTCCGGCGAGCCGATCGCGCTGGGCGTCGAGCATCCGGTCAGCGGCGGCTATCCGCGCATCGGCCAGATCGCGGCGGTCGATCTGCCGCGCTTCGCACAACGCCGGCCGGGCGATGCGCTACGCTTCGCGCCGTGCACTCTGGAACAGGCGCAACGAGCGCTGCGCGAACGCGAGCGCCAACTGCGCGAGATGGAAAGGCTGATCGCCACCCGGTTGAAGCACGACGCGTGAAGACGATCGATCTCAATGCCGATCTCGGCGAAGGCTACGACGATGTGGCGGTGATGCCGCACATCTCGTCGGCCAATATCGCCTGCGGGTTTCACGCGGGCGATGCGGCGATGATGCACCGCACGGTGGCCTTGTGTGTTGCACACGGCGTGGCGGTCGGTGCGCACCCTTCGCTGCACGATCCGCAGAACTTCGGCCGGCGCGAAATCGAGGCCGCTCCGAACGAGGTGTACGCGCAGACGCTGTACCAAATCGGCGCTCTGGCCGCCATCGCTCGAGCCGCGGGAGCGACTGTGCACCACGTCAAGCCGCACGGCGCGTTGTACAACATGGCCGCGCGCGACCGTGCACTGGCCGATGCCGTCGCGCGAGCGGTGCGCGACTTCGATCCGTCGCTGATCCTGGTCGGACTGGCGGGCAGCGCGTCGATCGATGCCGCTCGAACCACCGGCTTGCGCGTCGCACAGGAAGCCTTCTGCGACCGGCGTTATCGAGCGGATGGCTCTCTGACACCGCGGTCGCAGGCGAATGCGGTGATCGAGAACGTCGATGAGGCGGTCGCGCAGGCGGTTTCGATCGCCACGCGCAATGAGGCGATTGCGGACGATGGCTCGCGCGTGCGTATCGAAGCCGACACGCTGTGCGTGCACGGCGACCGGGACAATGCCGGCGAATTCGCTCGACATCTGCGCGAAGCGCTCGAACGCAAGGGATTGCGCGTCGCTGCGCCGGAGTCGTGCTGATGCACTGGCTGCCGCTGCTCGGCGTGGCCGTGGTCGTCGCCGGCTTCGCGCTGCGCTTCAATCCGGTGCCGGTGGTGGTGCTCGCCGGCGTGGTGTCGGGCCTGTGCGCGGGCAAGAGCATCGGCGAAATCCTGGCGCTGCTCGGCAACAGCTTCGTGTCCGAACGCGCGTTGCTGCTGTTCGCGCTGACCTTGCCCGCGATCGGCGTGCTGGAGCGTGCCGGTCTGCGCGAGCACGCGCGCAACTGGATCGCATCGCTGCGCAGCCTGACGTTGCCGCGTCTGCTGATCGCCTACCTCGGCGCACGCCAGATTCTTTCCATGCTCGGATTGACCAACGTGGCCGGACAGGCGCAAACCGTACGCCCGCTGCTGGCGCCGATGGCCGAAGCCGCAGCCGAGAAGCGTGGCGCTCCGCTGGACCAGAAAGAGCGTAACAACGTACGCGCTTTCTGTGCGGCTACGGACAATGTCGGCCTGTTCTTCGGCGAAGATGTGTTCATCGCACTGGGCGCGGTGCTGCTGATCCAGGGTTTCTACGCGCAGCACGGCATCGAATTGCAGCCTTTGCAAATTGCGCTGTGGGCGCTGCCGACCGCCATCGCGGCGTTTCTGATCCACGGCGTGCGAACGGTGCTGTTCGCGCGGCGGATTGCGCAGGACAACGCGACATCGACTTCCACTCCGATGGTCGAACGCGATGCTGCGCATTGAGCACGCGTATTGGCTGCTGGCGCTGTTCCTCGCGGGTGCCGCATGGCTGAACCTGCGCGAGCGTCGCTGGTGGCACGCCGCGTTCTGGACGGTGCTGGCGGCGCTCTTCGCGGGCGGCGACTACGTACTGACCGCAACGAAAGCGCAGCATCAACTTCCCGCGCAACTGGCAGGCGTCGGTGTGCTGTCGCTGGCCGTGCTGGCGCCGCGCATGAAGCGCGGGCATCTCACCGAACGCAGCGCAGAAGAGCGCGAGGCGGATGCGCTGCGCCTGCGCCACAAACTGCTGATTCCCGCGTTGCTGATCCCGCTGGTGACATTGCTGGTCGCGCTGTTTGGCAATCGCGCGAACTTCGGGTCCGTGGCGCTGTTCGCGCAGAAGCAGATGACGTTGACCGGCTTGGCATTGGCTTGCGTGATCGCATTGATTGCCGCGTTGATCGTGACGCGCGCCAGACGGCGCGCCGGATTGGCCGAGGGGCGGAGATTGCTGGACACGCTCGGCTGGGCCGCCCTGCTGCCGCTGACGCTCGCGGCGCTGGGTGGCGTGTTCGCCGCCACCGGCGTGGGAGCCGCGATTGCCGACCTGGTGCGCATGGCGATTCCCGTGCAAAGCGCGCTCGCGTGCATCGTCGCTTACGGCATCGGCATGGTGCTGTTCACGGTGATCATGGGCAACGCATTCGCCGCGTTTCCGGTGCTGACCGCGGGCATCGGGCTGCCGCTGCTGATCCAGATGCACGGCGCGCATCCGGCGATCCTCGGCGCACTGGGCATGCTGACCGGCTACTGCGGCACGCTGTTCACGCCGATGGCGGCGAATTTCAATATCGTGCCGGTGGCGTTGCTGGCATTGCCGAACCAGAACGACGTGATCCGCGCACAGTGGAAAACCGGTGCAATGCTGCTGATCGTGAATCTGGTGCTGATGTACCTGCTGGTGTTTCGCTTCTGACCATGACGCAAGAGCCGCATCCCGCCGTCCTGCTCACCGGGTTCGCGCCGTTCGCGGGCGAGGCGATCAATCCTTCATGGCAGGCGGCCCGTGCGCTCGATGGTGAAACGATCGAAGGCCATCGCGTCGTTGCACGCGAATTGCCCACGGAATTCGAAGGTTCCTCGCGCGAATTGCGCAAGATGTTGCGCGAAACGAAACCTCGCGTTGCGGTCGCCGTCGGACTGGCCGGTGGCCGCCAAGGCATTTCGCTGGAGCGCGTCGCGATCAACGTGATCGACGCACGCGTTCCCGACAATGCCGGTGCGCAGCCGGTCGATGTGCCCGTGGTGGTCCGCGGTCCGGCGGCGTATTTCTCCACGTTGCCGATCAAGGCAGCGCTGGCCGCGTTGCAAGGCGAAGGCATCGACGCGCACGTGTCGCAGACGGCCGGCACCTACGTCTGCAACGCGGTGTTTTACGCATTGATGCACGCCGCGCGCCGCAAGAGCATCCGCGCGGGTTTCGTGCACGTGCCGTATCTGACGGAGCAGGCCGCGCGGCATGACGCGCCCGGCATGCCGCTGGATCAGATCATCCGCGCGTTGCGCATCATCGTGCGCACGGCACTCACCGCGCGCGTAGATGCGCGCCTGAGCGCAGGGACAGAGATCTAGGGCGGGCATCGCCCGCCGACCGGTTCTCTGATCGCGGACGGTGTCCGCCCTACACCCTGCTATTGTCCGCTGCTTGAACCGCTGGCCGGCTGGTTCTTGTCCTCGACCGCGCTCAGCAGTTGCAGCTTGCCTTTGTGCTCGACGTAGCCGGTAAAGTGGAAGCTCAGCTGCAAGCCGGCGAAATATTCCAGATGGATGTTCTTGACGCCCGAGTCGGGACCGTCCTTCAGCAGCACCGTTTTCGGCAACTGTTTCTGGTCGGCGAGATAGCGGAAATGCCCGCCGAGATCGTCGAAAGTGAGCGTGGCGCCATCGAGGATGAACTGCCCGTCCTTGGCGGCTTCCAGCGTCATGTCGTACTGCTGCGGCACATTGACCACGGATTCGCCGCCGCTGCGGACGCGGCCGTAACAGCCCGCCAGCACCAGCGTCAGCGCGAACAGGATTGCGCCCAGGCAGCGCGTGATGAATGTGCGACCGGTCATCGTGGTTCTCCGTCGAATTTTCCGTTCGTGGTGAGGTATCGAACCACGAACAACAATGATTTGCACCGTTCGTCCTTCGATACCTCAGGACGACCGGACATCTTTGCAAGTTTCATGTTTTCGGAAGTGTAACGCCGCGCTGTCCCTGATACTTGCCGCCGCGGTCGCGATAGCTGGTTTCACAGACCTCGTCGGATTCCAGGAACAGCATCTGCGCCACGCCTTCGTTGGCGTAGATCTTCGCCGGCAGCGGCGTGGTGTTGGAGAACTCCAGCGTCACGTGGCCCTCCCATTCCGGCTCCAGCGGCGTCACGTTGACGATGACGCCGCAGCGCGCGTAGGTGCTCTTTCCCAGGCAGATCGTCAGCACGTTGCGCGGGATGCGGAAGTATTCCACCGTGCGCGCCAGCGCGAACGAGTTGGGCGGGACGATGCAGCACTCGCCCTTGAAATCGACGAAATTGCGCGAGTCGAAATCCTTGGGATCGACGATGGTCGAGTTGATGTTGGTGAAGATCTTGAACTCGTCCGCACAGCGCACGTCGTAGCCGTAGGACGACGTGCCGAACGACACGATGCGACCGCCGCCGTTCTGCTTGACCTGCCGCGGCTCGAACGGCTCGATCATGCCGGTGGCGGCCATGCGGCGGATCCAACGATCGGATTTGATGCTCATGTCTATTCCGGGAGGAAGGAGGCGGCAGGCGGGAGGCGATGGAACAGCATCGTTCTTTTTGATTCCTCCCGCCTCCCGCATCACGCCTCACGTATTCTCAATCACAATCTTCGGCATTTCGATGGCCTTGTTCTTCGCCTGCAACGACAACTGCGCGGCGGCCTTGCGCGCGATTTCGCGATAACGTGCGGCGATGTCGGAATCGGGAATCGCGGCGACGGTCGGATTGCCGCCATCGGCTTGTTCTCTGATGCGAATGTCCAGCGGCAGCGAACCCAGCAGCGGCACATGATATTGCCGCGCCATCCGCTCGCCACCGCCCGCGCCGAACACGTGTTCCTCGTGCCCGCATTGCGAGCAGATATGCGTGGCCATGTTCTCGATGATGCCGAGCACCGGCACGGAAACTTTCTCGAACATCTGCAAGCCGCGCTTCGCATCCAGCAGCGCGATGTCCTGCGGCGTGGTGACGATCACCGCGCCCGCGACCGGCACGCGCTGCGCCAGCGTCAACTGGATGTCGCCGGTACCCGGCGGCAAATCGATCACGAGATAGTCGAGATCGCGCCAGCGCGTGTCGTTCAACAACTGCGTCAGCGCCTGCGTCACCATCGGTCCGCGCCAGATCATCGGCGTGTCCTCGCCGACCAAGAAACCGATCGACATCACCTGCACGCCGTGATTCATCATCGGCTCGATGCTGCGGCCGTCCGGCGATTCCGGCCGGCCTTCGATGCCGAGCATGCGGGGTTGACTCGGGCCGTAGATGTCCGCATCCAGCACACCGACATTCGCGCCTTCGGCGGCCAGCGCGAGCGCGAGATTCGCCGCGACCGTTGATTTGCCCACGCCGCCCTTGCCCGACGCGACCGCGACGATGTTCTTCACGCCCGGCAGCGGAGTGAGCTTGTCCTGCACCTTGTGCGCGATGATGCGCGTGCCGACGGAAACCGTCGTTTGCGCGATAGCGTTGTCACTTTCGAGTCGCTGCTTGATCTGCGCGGCGAGTTGATCGTGATACGACTTCGCCGGATAACCCAACGCGATCTCCACGGCGACGCGATCGCCATCCACGCCGACCGCGCGCACCGCGCCGGACGCGACGAGATCGATGCCGGTGTGCGGATCGACAACGCCCGCAAGCAGCTCGCGGACGCGGGATTCGGTGGGAGCGGACATCGCAAGAGTGCTGAAGCAAAGCGGTAATTATGCCAGAGCGCGGCGGCCGGCCGATGCGAGACAATCTTTCACTCCAGTCCATATAAACGGATGATCCCGCTCGATGGCAAATGCCCACGCCTATCGCGGCCGTTTCGCACCCTCACCCACCGGCGATCTGCATTTCGGCTCGTTGCTGGCTGCGCTCGGCAGTTGGCTGTGCGCACGTGCCGCGGACGGAGCGTGGCTGGTGCGGATCGAGGACCTCGATCCCCCGCGCGAGGTGGCGGGTTCCTCCGATTCGATCCTGCGCGCTTTGCATGCATGTGCGCTGGAGCCGGACGAGTCGCCGCTGTATCAGAGCACGCGCGCCGACGCGTATTCCGCAGCGTTGCAACGCCTGCGCGAAAGCAGTCATGTCTTTCCCTGCTGGTGTTCGCGCAGTGATCTGGCCGCGCAAGGCGGCATGCACCGCGGCGCGTGCATCTCGCCGCCCGATCCGTTGCGCGAACCGGCGTGGCGGGTGCGCGTGGGCGATACGGTGATCGCGTTCAACGACGGCTTGCAGGGTTTGCAGCGTTGGCCGCTTTCCGCCGACGGCGATTTCGTGGTGAAGCGCGCGGACGGCCCGTTCGCCTATCAACTGGCATGCGCGGTGGACGATGCAACACAGGGCATCAGCGAAGTCGTGCGTGGTGCGGACCTGCTCGATTCCACGCCGCGACAGATCTTCCTGATGCACCTGCTCGGCTGGCCCGAACCGACGTACCTGCATCTGCCCATCGCAGTGGATGCGCGCGGCCGCAAGCTGTCGAAATCCGAGGGCGCGGCGACGGTCGATCCGCGCGATCGGCTGCCGGCGATGCGCGCGGCGTTGGCGACGCTCGGCGTTCCGCGTGCGGCGTTGCGTGCGCGAACGCCGCGCGGCTTGCTGCGCCGGGCACTGGCGGCGTTCGATCCGTGCCTGTTGCCAAAATCGAAAAAATTGGTCGCGAGGAGAGAAGACGGCGCTTCGCGCCCGCTCGCTCCTACACAAAGCCCGACGTAGGAGCCTGTGTGCAGGCGCCCACTTGACGCATTGCAGCGAGACTTTCCCCGCGTGAGCGTTGCATGATCGGCCGACCATCGAGAGGAGAGCGATCATGGCACAGCACGTGGCATTGGTTACCGGCGGCACCGGCGGCATCGGCACGGCGATCGTCAAACGGCTGGCCGGCATGGGCCACAAGGTCGCGACCAACTATCGCGATGAAGGCAAGGCGCACGCCTGGCAGGAAAAGATGAAGGCCGCGGGCGTGGACGCGACGCTGGTGAAGGGCGACGTGTCCGATCCGGAGTCCTGCAAGACCATGGTCGCGGAAATCGAAAAACAGCTCGGGCCGGTGGACATCCTGATCAACAACGCCGGCATCACCCGCGACACCACCTTCCACAAGATGAGCTACCAGCAGTGGATGGACGTGGTGAACACCAACTTGAACGCGTGCTTCAACGTGACGCGCCCGGTGATAGACGGCATGCGCGCGCGCAAGTGGGGCCGCATCGTTCAGATCAGTTCGATCAACGGACAGAAGGGCCAGTACGGCCAGGCCAATTACGCCGCGGCGAAAGCCGGCATGCATGGCTTCACGATCTCGCTGGCGCAAGAAAACGCCAAATTCGGCATCACCGTGAACACGGTCTCCCCAGGCTATATCGGTACCGACATGGTGATGGCCGTGCCGGAAGAAGTGCGCGCCAAGATCGTTGCGCAGATTCCGCTCGGCCGTCTCGGCGAACCCGACGAAATCGCCTATGCCGTCTCCTTCTTCCTCGCCGACGAAGCCGCGTGGATAACTGGCGCGAACCTAGCGATCAATGGCGGGCATTATATGGGGTGGTGACCAGGTACCCGCTGCTCGAGCATGCCCCAAAAACCTTTCGAATGGCCCGATTATGCTTGCCCGAAGTGTGAGCTTGAGCAGCAGTGGGTTGTACGCAGGTGCATTAATGCAGGCGGTCAATCTACTTGCCTTTTTGTTTGTGGTCACTGCGGACATCGCACGCAACACTTTGTAAGCGTCAAGTCCGTGAAGAGAGCAGGCTTAGAATCTCTCGACATTGAGGCAACAACACCTCTTCCGGCCTGCGCCGTCTGTGGTGTAAGAGGAGCGGAGCGCCATCATTGGGCACCATCGGCACTATTTGGAAATGAGTCGGAACGTTGGCCAACTTCGTTTCTATGCCAACGCTGCCATTCTCGATGGCACCAAAAAGTCACACCGCGGATACGCTGTAAGGACTGATCACTCCACCATCAATCGCAGGCCATGGATGGCCGTGTTGAGCGAGCTTCCGCGCCGTCGCATGACGGCGAGCATCGCAGCGCCAAGCGGGAGCAAGGCGCGACGTCCGAGCACAGGGACGTGCGAGTTCGCGCCGGCCCGCTTGGCGCGAGAAGCGCAGCGGAGTCGAGCCAACCGGATGTTGGCTCGACCGTCATGCCGGCGCAATGGTTTTGGCGACTTTTTGCCGAAACAAAAGTCGCCCGCTCGCGGCAGCGAGCGGAACCAA
>Ga0070740_10001349_pt1 | contig 34682 bp, 33 predicted proteins | sample Coa_R2_FD_67286 | JGI IMG/M metagenome (GOLD analysis project Ga0070740, IMG submission 67286) | Surface soil microbial communities from Centralia Pennsylvania, which are recovering from an underground coalmine fire - Coalmine... | ecosystem: Environmental > Terrestrial > Soil > Unclassified ...
GCTTGACCTTTGCCGCTGTGGCGGCAACGCCACAGCGGCGCCAAAACGCGCCGACGGTGTGTGAAACGGCACAGCGCGCCTTGCCGTAAGGCCCCCCCGGCCAAAATCCGAACTTATGCTTTTGTGGGGGGAGTGATGCGGTTCGTGCGAGCCGGCCTCGTGCTGGCGGCAGCTATTGGGCTCGTGCAGTCCGCTGCGGCGGCCGACATGCCGGTGAAGGCGGTGGCGCCCACCGTGCCGGCGTTTAGCTGGACCGGGTTCTATGCCGGCGTGCATGCCGGCTGGGGATGGAACGATCCCACCGGCACGTCGAGCATTAGCGCGGCGGGTTTCCCCAACGCGCTCGCCGCGCAGCACGATCTCGGCGCCAACGGACCGCTGTTCGGCGGCCACGCCGGCTACAACTGGCAGATCGATCCGCGATGGGTGATCGGCATCGAAGGTGACATTACCGGCACCGGGATCAAGACATTGAGCCCGGAGTCGTCGACGGTTTGTTCTTCGCCGAATTGCAGCTTTCCAGGCAGTCCGACGCCCGGCGCTCTGATGAGCATGTCGCGGGAGGTCAACTGGCTTGCCAGCGTCCGCGGCCGTCTCGGCGCCATCTGGGGCCCCGGCCTGATCTATGTCACCGGCGGCGCCGCGTGGGCCAACGTCGATTACAAGGCTAACGCCGGCGATGCGGTGGTTGTCTGCAACTTCAACACTGGCTGCGCATTCCCGGCGGAGCGCAACTCGACCAAAACCGGCTTTGCCGTCGGCGGCGGCTACGAGACGGCGCTCGGTGGCAACTGGACGGTTCGCGCCGAATACCTCTATTACAGCTTCGGTGGCGAGACCCTGACCGCGGCGGGCACGCCCGCGGCGAATTGCATCGGGGGTGGCTTATCGCCCTGCACTGCGACCTACACGTTCCCGGACTTGAACATCCACACCGTGCGCGTCGGCTTGAGCTACAAGCTGGGCCAGCCGGCCGGCGCGCCTATGGCCGGTCCGTTCATGGCCGCGTTCGCGCCGCGCGCTGCCGCGTCTGCTTGGAGCTGGACCGGGCTCTATGCCGGCGTGCATGCCGGCTGGGGCTGGAGCCGCGATACCTCCGGCACGTCGACTACCGGCCTCTCGGGATTTCCGATCGCGCTCATCGCACAACACGATCTCGGCGCCAACGGTCCGCTGTTCGGAGGACATCTCGGTTACAACTGGCAGATCGATCCGCGATGGGTGATCGGCATCGAGGGTGACATCACCGGCACGGGCATCAAGGCCTTAAGCGCGCAGTCGCCGTTCTGTCCCTCGCCGTATTGCGGCCTGCCCGCCGTGGCGTCTTCCGCGCTCGTGACCATGTCGCAGGAGGTCGATTGGCTCGCCAGCGCCCGCGGCCGCCTCGGCGCCATCTGGGGCCCCGGCATGATCTACGCCACCGGTGGCGTAGCGTGGGCCGGCATCCACGACGCGGCGAACACCGGCGACGGGAACTTCGTTTGCGCCTTCAACGATTGCGCATTCCCGGCGACGAGCAACGCCACCAAAACCGGCTGGGCCGCCGGCGGCGGTTACGAGATGGCGCTCGCAGGCAACTGGACGGTTCGCGCCGAGTACCTCTACTACAGCTTCGATGGCGAGACCCTGACTGCGGCGGCCACGCCAGCGACGAGTTGCGTGGCCGGGCCCTGCACCGCGACCTACACGTTCCCCGATCTGAAGATCCACACCGTGCGGCTCGGCCTGAGCTACAAGTTCTAAACGCGCCCCCGATCTCGGATGCAAAGCCCCCGGCGCGTCGCTGGCGGCTTTTTCCATTACACGCCACTCGTACCGGCCTGTCGGTCGAGCGATGTCGGCCCGCGGGCGGTCGGCGGCTATGCGCAACCAAACCGCGGCCATTCGCATTGTTTCTCTGCGTTCAAGTGGACGGCGGCTATGCAAATTCCGCTCGAAATCGCATTTCGCAACATGGAATCGTCCGCCGCGGCGGAAGACGCCATCCGCGATCACGTGCAGCGGCTGGAAAAAATCTATGACCGCATCACCACTTGTCGTGTGCGTGTCGATCAGCGCAATCAAAATGCCAACGAGACCATTCCGCCGGTCGTGCACATCGAAATCTCCGTGCCCGGCAGCAAAGACATCGTTGTCGCGCACGAGCCCGATCGCCTGCAGCGCAGATATCAGGCGCCCGACCTGCGCAACGCCATCAACGAGGCATTCCGTATCGCCGAGCGCCGGCTGACAAAATACAAAGACAAGCTGACCGATCACGGCATTGCCGAAATGATGCACGAGGCGTCTAACGAATTTCGCGGGCAGATTGCCGAGCTGCATCCGGAGCAGGACTTCGGCTACGTCATGACCAAGGAAGGCGGGCTGCTCTACTTCCACCGCAACAGCGTTTTGGCCGGCGACTTCGACGCCCTGCATCGCGGCGATGACGTGACCTATGTCGAAGGCGAAGGCGACACCGGTCCGACCGCCAGCAAGGTGCGCGTGATCGAAAAAGCGTGAGCTTCAGGATCAGGCTTGGGCAAAGCCCAATAGCTGATGCGGCGTATCCCAGAACAATTTGCGCCGCGCGGTGCCGTCGGGGAAAAGCAGGGCGGCGAATTCGACCAACGGCCCGTAATCTTGCCGCTGCGACGAGCGCAGAAACGGCCAGTCGGAAGCCCACAGGCAGCGGTCGAGCGTGAACGCCTCCACAATAGCGGTCACGTAAGGCCGGCAGTCTTCGAACGGATAGCCCGTCTCGGAAAACTTAGCATAGCCGGAAAGCTTGACGCTTACGCGGCCGGTCGCGGCCAGCCGCAGCAGCGCTTGAAAGCCTTCCTGTTTGAGTCCGGCGCGCGGCGTCGGACGTCCGCAATGATCGATGAGCGCGCGCACCGGGATGCGCTCGATCAACGGCGCAAACATCGACAACTGCTCGCCCTCGCATTGCAGATTGAGGAGCATGTCGGCTTCGGCCAATCGCTCGATCAGCCGGCTGCAGTGCCGGTAATAGGCAAGCCCGTGGAATGTGGGATTGAACGCCGCGCCGATCACGCCCTGGCGCTTGAGGTCGTGCAATGCGGCAGCATCGGCATCGAAGTCGACAATCGCGATGCCCTTGAGCCGCCCTTGGCTCTGCGCGATCGCATCGAGCAGGCACGAATTGTCGCTGCCGTAACCGGAGTTCGGCTGCACCAACAAGCAGTGCCGCACGCCATACGCCGCCATCACTTGATGAAGTTGCGCGGCAGTGCCGATCTCCTGGCCGGAGGGCTTGTATTCGATATCTTTTCCGTAGGGGAAGCGCGCGGGGTCGAGGACGTGAACGTGGCAGTCGATCTTGGGCTCGTCAAAGGCGCTCATCGTCCGTGATGAGCGAGCAAACGCTGCGCCAGTTGCTTGCGGAATTTGCGGTCGCGCTTGAGGTGCCATTCCCGGCTCATGGCTTCCCGCCGCGTCGGAAACCACTCCGAATGCAGCAGCACCCATTTGCGTCCGCGCGTTGTGCGCGCGCCCGTGCCGTCATTGTGTCGCCGAAGGCGGCGCTCGATGTTGTCCGTCCAGCCGACATAGGTCAGGTGCCGGCTTTTGCTGCGAGTGCCGAGGACGTAGACGAAGCAATCCATGGACGAATCATCCGAATACGCGCGGATAAAATCACGCGCCGGGCCAATAGAGAATGCCCAACGAGGAAACTAACGGACCGTGCTGAACGAGCCGGCGGGCACGACAGGTTGCGCGCCGGTCAGAAGACCGCTGCCGCTTGTGGCGCCCGAATAGGCAGTACGTATCTCCGGTTCACGCGGAGCCGGCGGTTCGGCCTTGGCGACGGCGGTCGGGCGCACCGCCGGCTTGGGTGCGGGCTTGGGCGCGGCTTTGGGCTGATCCCAAACCGAGCGAGCCTTCGGTTTGTCCCAGATCGAATCGTGCTGCTGCGCCGCGACGTGCTGCGGCGCGGGCCTTTGCGCGACGCGCTGCGGCGCCGGCTTGAGCGGAAGCGGTGCAGCGGCCTTGCGCGGCGTTTCGCCGGCCGGCTTGGTGCCGCGGAGAGCAGCCGGCGTGCTCGGTTCTGCCGGTTCAGCCTGTGGCTCCGCCGCCGACGCAACCTGCGGCCTCTGAGCTTGAGCGTTCTCGCCTTTGAACAGGCCGCCGAACAGCCCGGCAATATCGCCTGCATTCTGCTCCGGCGCCGGCGCGGCGCCTTCCTTTGGCTGCGGCGCCGGTGTCGGCACCGGCACGCTTGCCATCACGATAGGCTGAGTGTCGACGGGCTCGCTCGCAGGCGCAGCCGGCGTCGACGCGCTCGCAGGCGCCGGCTTGCCGACTTTGGGAATTGTCGTGCCGGGCGGATTGGGTACGTGCGGCAAAGCGCCGGGGGCGCGGGTCATGCCTCCGGCATCAGTCAGACCGGCCATCGTGTAGCGGCCGTTGTTGTCGGCGCTCGGCTGCGCGAGTTCTGCGGCGAAGACCGGATTCATACCGCCGTCGCCCTGATGCGGCGGAACGGTAGCGACACGTTCGGCGATGTAGTTGGCCATCTTCACCTGTTCCTGCCGCCGATAGTCCGTGATCGTCTCGGCGACGGTCGGATCGAGCTGGTAGGCCGGGCACTTGCCGCTGGCATTGAAACGCAGCGGCGCTTTGCTGCCATTAGGCGGCGCTGCATCGAACACGTAGCGCTTTTCGCAAACCGCGACCTTTGGCTCCTGGCGGGTGGCTTCGAAGTCGTCGTAGCCCTCCTTCAGCATCTTCCAGAACGCGAAGTTCGGGTTATTGCGATGCTTGGCCATGTTCAACGCGGTCATGCGGAACGGGAAGGCCTCGAACTGAAATTCTTTCTGTCCGCCGAAGAAAGACTCGCGCGCCAACGCGTAGATTTCCTGGATCTGCTCATCGGTCATCGCGTAACAGCCGCGCGATGAGCAGTCGCCGTGCACCATCAGCTCCGAGCCGGTATAGCCGTGGGAGCGATCGTAGGCGTTGGGGAAGCCGGTATTGAAGGCGAGATAGTAATTCGAGTTCGGATTCATCTGTGCCGGCGTGATGGTGTAGAAGCCTTCCGGCGCCTGACGATCGCCTTCCTTCTTTTTCGGGCCGAGATCGCCGGACCATTTGCAGATCGGATAGGTCTTGAGCAGCGCGTATTTGCCGTCGCGCGTCATCTTCCACACTTCCATCTCCGCCTCTTCCTTGAAGATGCGGACGAGGATGGGGGAATCCTTATCCATATTTTTTTCAGCGATCAGCGCGAGCGTCTTCTGCGACAGCGGCGCCATAGCGCGGCCGGTCGGAGCGATATCGTCGGCGTTGCAGCCGGCGAGAGCGACGGCCGCGGCTAAGGACGCTGCTGTCAGCAGCGCGCGTACGACGGGTCTTGTCAAACGCGGAACTCCCCGAAGAGGCGGGCCCTCTTTCAACAATCGTTATCCATAAAAGATGTGGCGTGCGCAAGGCAAACTGCGGCGTCGTCAACCGGCGCTAAGCCTATGGTAAAGCGGCGGTAAATGCCGAATTTCAGGACCCGCAAGGGACCGGCTAGGCGGGCGGCAGGGTCGCTGCGCGCCCCATCGCAAGGAACTTTTCCCGCCGCTGCTTGCGCACCGCCTCGCGGCTCAGGGGCTTAAGCTCGGCGAGAGCGTTGGCAATGGCGTCGCCGGCTGCCGCAATGGCTGCCGCCGGATCGCGGTGCGCCCCGCCGATCGGCTCCAGCACGACGCTGTCGATCATGCCAAAGCGCACCATGTCCTGCGCGGTGATCTTCATGCTGGTCGCTGCCTCCTGCGCCTTCGAGGTATCGCGCCACAAAATTGAGGCGGCACCTTCCGGCGAGATCACGCTGTAAATGGCGTGCTCGAGCATGAGGACGCGGTTGGCGGTGGCGATGGCGATGGCGCCGCCGCTGCCGCCCTCGCCGACGATGACCGCGACATTGGGCACGCCGAGATTGAGACACGTCTCCGTCGAGCGGGCGATGGCTTCGGCCTGGCCGCGCTCCTCCGCGCCGATGCCCGGATAGGCGCCGGCGGTGTCGACGAGCGACAGCACCGGAATGTCGAAATGGTCGGCCATTTCCATCAGCCGCACAGCCTTGCGGTAGCCCTCCGGCCGCGCCATGCCGAAATTGTGCCTGAGGCGCCCTTCGGTATCGGCGCCTTTCTCATGGCCGAGCACGCAGATGCTCTCGCCCTGAAAGCGGCCGAAGCCGCCGACGATCGCTTCGTCCTCGCCGAATTTGCGATCGCCGGCGAGCGATACGAAGTCAGTGATCAGGCGGCCAATGTATTCCAGCGCGTGCGGGCGCTGCGGATGACGCGCTACTTGCGTCTTCTGCCACGGCGTCAGGTCGGCATAGAGCTCCTTGAGCGCCTCCGTTGCCTTTTCCTCGAGGCGGCTGATTTCTTCGCTGATGGCGAGGGAATCGCCCGAGGCGCCGAGCGCGCGCAGCTCCTCGACCTTGGCCTCCAGTTCGGCCACCGGCTTTTCGAAATCGAGATAGCTGCGCATGTGGTCGGGCAAGTGGGTCGGATGGGAACTGACGTGGACGAGCGTTCAAGTCAAGCAATCGGGGTGAAACGAAGCATTTACGCAGGTTCTTGGGTCTGCGCCAGCGGATGCAGGTCGCGCACCAGCGCCTTGAGGCGCTCCTCCAGCACGTGCGTGTAAATCTGTGTGGTCGAGATGTCGGCGTGGCCGAGCAGTGTCTGCACCACGCGCAGGTCGGCGCCGTTGTGCAGGAGATGGCTGGCAAACGCGTGCCGCAGCACGTGCGGCGACAACCGGTCGCCCGCGAGGCCGCAGCGGGCGCCGAGCGCTTTCAACTCGCGGGCAAAGTGCTGGCGGGTGAGGTGCCCGGTTTCGCCGAAGGATGGAAACAACCATTTCGATTTGTCGTCGCCGCGCAGCGCGAGGTAATCGGCCATCGCGCGCTTGGCGGCCTGGTTGAGCGGCACCAGCCGCTCTTTGCCGCCTTTGCCGCGCACGACCAGCAGGCGCTGATCCTTCCGCGCGGCGGAGGCCGGCAGCGCCACCAGTTCGGAAACGCGAAGGCCGGTGGCGTAGACCGTTTCGAGCAGGCACTGCAGGCGCAGCGCCCGCAGCCGCGCCGCATTGGTGAGCTTTGCGTCCTCGGCGTCGCGGCGCGCCTGCGCCAGCAATCGGTCAACCTCGGCGATGGTGAGGACTTTCGGCAGCGCGCGCCCGCGCTTCGGTCCTTCCAATACGGCGGCCGGATCGTCGGCCCGGTGTCCCTCGGCATAAAGGAAACGAAACAACTGGCGCACAGCGGAGAGGCGGCGCGCAACCGAGGACGCCTTGAAGCCGCGCTGGGCCAAGTCCGAGAGGAACCCGCGCAGGTCGTCGCTGGTCGCGCCGGCGATGCGGCGCCCCTTGGCGCGCAGATGTGCGGTCAGATCGGCCAGATCGTTGCGATAGGCCTCGAGTGTGTTTCTGCCGGCGCCTCGTTCAGCGGCCTGCATGTCGAGGAACAATTCGACCAACCGCTCGTCTGCTGCCGCCGTTCGCGCCATGGCCCTCAATGCGGCGGTTTGATGAACTTTTCTTGCGGCACCGTCACGATGATCTCGCGCGGCTGATACTTGACGAAGTTTGCGAGCGCAAAGACGGTGACGTAGGCCGCCCCGCCAATGAGGCCGAGGACGACGAGAAACCTGAAAAGACTCGGCATCGATAAATCCCGGCACGTCGCGGCGCGCCCGAATCGGGCTGCTTTTGCGGGTGAACCATCACGTTCCTTAACCGGTGACAAGGCCCGCCGTCGCGGCTCGCCCGATTCTGGTGTATGGAACTGGCGCTCCGAAGGAATTTAGCATGCCCCATACCGCCGTTCAAAAACCTGCCGACAACGGCTCCGAACGCGCGCTGGTCGCCGCGCTCGGCCGCCGCTCTATCGTGCTTGTCGGCATGATGGGTGCGGGTAAGTCCTCGATCGGACGCCGGCTCGCAGCCAGGCTGGGCATCCCCTTTATCGATGCCGATGCGGAAATCGAAAGCGCCGCCGGCATGACCATTCCGGAAATATTCGAGCGGCACGGCGAACCGTATTTCCGCGCCGGCGAGGCGCGCGTCATCGCGCGGCTGCTGGATAACGGCCCCCAGGTGCTGGCCACCGGCGGCGGCGCGGTGATGGACCAGCAGACGCGCGATCTCATCCAGATCAAGGGCATTTCGGTCTGGCTCAAGGCCGACCTCGACGTGCTCATGAAGCGCACCAAGCGGCGCAACGACCGTCCTCTCGCCGAGCGCATTAAGGAGCTGTTGCCTGCACGTGAGCCGGTCTATGCCCGGTCCGACATTGTCGTGCAATCGCGCGACGAGCCGCATGACACCATCGTGGATGAAATCCTGGCGGAGATGCCAAAGCATCTTGCGCGCGAAGCCGGCACGGAGAAGACCCCATGACCGCGCCGCTGCGCCAAGGGGAGCGTACCGATTCGACGGTCGTGTCGGTCGCGTTGGGCGAGCGGGCTTACGACATCGTCATCGGCCGCGGGCTGCTTGCGAGTCTCGGCGCGCGCATCAAGGCGTTGCGGCCGGGCGCGCGGGTGGCGCTGGTGAGCGACGAAAGCGTGGCCCGTCGCCACCTCGCGGCGGCCGAAACCGCGCTCAGTTCGGCCGGCATCGCGGCGAGTCCAATCGTGGTGCCGGACGGCGAGCTCTCCAAAAGCTACGCCACGTTCGAAACGGTGTGCGAAGCAATCATCGCCGCGCGCATCGAGCGCGGCGATCTGGTGATCGCGTTCGGCGGCGGCGTGGTCGGCGACCTCGCCGGATTTGCCGCGGCGAGCGTGCGGCGCGGCCTCGACTACGTGCAAGTGCCGACGACGTTGCTGGCGCAGGTCGACTCCTCGGTCGGCGGCAAGACCGGCATCAATTCGCGTCACGGCAAAAATCTGGTCGGTGCTTTCCATCAGCCGGTGATGGTGATCGCAGACACCGCGCTGCTCGACACCCTGCCGCAGCGGCAGTTCCGCGCCGGCTATGCCGAAGTCGCCAAATATGGATTGCTTGGCGATGCGGCGTTCTTTGCCTGGCTGGAAAAAAGCTGGCGCGACGTCTTTGCCGGCGGTCCGGCGCGCGAGCACGCCATCGCCTTGTGCTGCCGCGCCAAGGCGTCGATCGTCTCACGCGACGAGCGCGAGAACGGCGAGCGCGCGCTGCTCAATCTTGGACACACCTTCGGACATGCGCTGGAAGCCGCGTGCGGCTTCTCTGAGCGCCTGCTGCACGGAGAGGCGGTGGCATTGGGCATGGTTCTGGCCTTCGAATTTTCCGCCCGCAAAGGCCTGATTGCGACCGCGGACGCCGAGCGTGCCCGCACTCATCTTGCAGCCGCCGGGCTCCCCACATATCTCGCTGACATTCCCGGCGGCGCGCCGGGTCTCGACGACGTCATGGATCTGATCGCCCAGGACAAGAAAGTAAAGCGCGGCAAGCTCACTTTCATTCTCGTGCGCGGCATCGGGCAGGCGTTCGTCGCCAATGATGTCGACGCTTCTCAAGTGCGCGCCTTCCTGGCCGACAAACTCGCCAAACAATGACCGCGAACGATTGGCTGGCGTTTGTTATCGTCGTGATCTGCTTGTTGCTGTCGGCCTTCTTCGCCGGCAGCGAGACCGCGCTCACGGCCTCCTCGCGCGCCTCCATGGCGCGCCTGGAGAAGCAGGGGAACAAGCGCGCCGCGATCGTCAACCGGCTGCTGGCGAGCCGCGAGCGTCTGATCGGCGCGCTGCTGCTCGGCAACAACGCCGTCAACATCGCGGCCTCCGCGCTGGCTACCGGCCTCCTGCTCGCCTGGTTCGGCAAGGCCGGCGTTCTCTACGCCACCGTTGGGATGACCGCGATTGTAGTGATCTTTTCGGAAGTCCTGCCGAAGACGGCGGCCTTCAATGCGCCCGACCGCATCGCGCTCTTGGTGGCGCGGCCGATGCGGGTGATCGTGAAGCTGCTCGGGCCGATTTTGATGGGCATCGAGGCGCTGGTGCGCTGGCTGCTCAAGCTGATGGGCGTGAACATCGGCGAGGACCACGACATCCTCACCGCGCACGAGCGCCTGCGCGGCGCCATCGATCTCTTCCACCGCGAAGGCGACGTGGAAAAGCTCGATCGCGACATGTTCGGCGGGGTGCTGGATTTACGCGAGTTGGTGGTCTCCGACGTGATGATTCATCGCACCAACATGATCACTCTCAACGCCGACGATCCGCCTGAGGACGTCGTCAATGCGGTGATCGCGTCGCCGGTGACGCGCATTCCGCTTTGGCGTGGCAATCCCGAGAACATCGTCGGCATTCTGCACGTGAGGGATTTGCTGCGCGCCCTGCACGCGGTGGACGGTGATGCCTCCAAGGTGGATATCGCCGCGCTGATGACGCCAGCGTGGTTTGTGCCCGATACGCGTCTGGTTTCCGAACAGCTCAAGGCGTTCCGCCGCCGCAAAACACCGTTCGCGCTGGTGGTCGATGAATACGGCGAGGTCGAAGGATTGGTGACGCTCGAGGATATCCTCGAAGAGATCGTCGGTGACATTACCGACGAACATGACGTCGCCATGCCGGGTGTGCGCCGTCAGCCTGACGGATCGGTCAATGTCGACGGTGCGGTGCCGATCCGCGACCTCAATCGAGTCATGGAGTGGAACCTGCCCGACGAGGAGGCGACCACCATCGCCGGCCTGGTCATTCACGAGGCGCGCTCAATTCCCGAAGTGGGCCAGAGCTTCACCTTCCACGGCTTCCGTTTCCGCGTGCTGCGCAAGGCGCGCAATCGCATCACGGCGTTGCGTATTCAACCGCTGCCCAAGCCGGCAATGGCGAAGGTGCGTTAAGTCAGGCGCCTTCGCCGGGCGCCGCCGCATGGATCGCAAGCGCGTGCACGCCGCCGGCAAGTTCGCTCGACAAAACGCCGTTAATCAGCCGGTGTCGCTCGATGCGCGTCTTCCCTTTGAAGGCATTCGACACGATATAAATGCGAAAATGCGTTTGCCCGCCGGGCCGGTGCCCCGCGTGGCCTTCGTGTTGGTGCGATTCGTCAAGGACGTTGAGGCTTTGCGGCGCGAAAGCCTCCGTCAACTTCTTGGTGATGAGATCGGCGGTGCGCATGCCGCCGAATTAAGGGCCGGCGGCATGCCGGTCAATGGGAACCGTTGCTGTCAAGGCTTGAATGCGCCGTTGCCACAGGCGCATAATGTTAGGTCATGAAAATCGACTCGAGCTTGTTCGATAAAGTCCGCGTCAAGCCGGACAAGGACCGCCGCCTGAAAAACGACGGTCCGAAATGTCAGTGGGCGGGCTGCACCGAGAAAGCGAGCCACCGCGCGCCCAAAGGCCGCGGTCAAGAAAATGCCTATTGGCGTTTCTGTCTCGCCCACGTGCGCGAGTACAATCAGAACTACAACTTCTTTAAGGGCATGAGCGACGCCGCCGTGATGGCGTATCAGAAGGATGCGCTCACCGGTCATCGGCCGACCTGGAAGATGGGAACCGGCAAAGGCACGGTGCGGCCGGATTTCTCCGCCTTCGGCGGCCGCGCCGATCCCTTCGGCCTCTTCGGCGAAGGCTTGCGGGCGGAAGAGAAGGCGCGTGCCGAAGCGGCGCGCCCCGTGCGCAATGCGGAACGCAAGGCGCTTGATACGCTTGGGCTCGAGCCCGGAGTTTCGCCGCACCAGGTGAAGATGCGTTTCAAGGAGTTGGTCAAACGCCATCATCCCGACGCCAATGGCGGCGACCGCTCGACCGAGGACCGGCTGGTCGAGATCATCCAGTCGTACAACTATCTCAAGTCTGTCGGCTTCGGTTGAGCCGGTTCCGCTTTCACTCGGCGAGACACTCGGTCGCTCGCCTGCCGCGCTTGAGGATCACGCCCGCTTTGCCGATCCTTAATGTGACATTGCCTTTGCCGTAACGCTGTCCGCGCAGCGCCAACCGCCGCGAAAGCGCCATGGCCTTTCCGTCGAGCTGCACGTGGGCGCGATTGTCACCCTGGTAGAAGGCGGCGACGAATTCGGAGCCGTCGCGGCAGTGGAAGGTCAAGAACGTTTGCGCCTGGACCGGACCGACCGCGCAGAGACCGAGCATCGCCAAAAGCCAAATTTGCCGCCGCATGGGCGAGGTTTCCTCTGCGCGTAATCGAACCCAAGCGGATGGCCAAAAATATCGGCGGAAGCAACCCAGTCCTGCCTCCCGCGTTGGGCTCACAATGCCTATCTTATTGAAAACATTGATGGGGCTATTCGCCGTCCGCGGGTTTTTTGCCCCGTTTCCCTCTGCTAAGTTGCCCAAATCAGCCGGACCGTAGACGCGTCGGGTGTGCATTCAGGGCTTCGGAGCCTTTCTTGAAGCCATGGAGGATCGATGACTGCCGCAGTTCAAGAAACAGCCGGCCTGCCCGACATGAAAGTTTCGATCCGGCAGGTGTTCGGTATCGATAGCGAACTCGAAGTTCCCGCTTACTCCAAGGCGGACGAGCACGTTCCCGACATCGATCCGGATTATCGCTTCGACCGGCCGACCACGCTCGCCATTCTCGCCGGCTTCGCCAAGAACCGCCGCGTCATCGTCACCGGCTATCACGGCACCGGCAAGTCGACGCATATCGAGCAGGTGGCGGCGCGGCTCAACTGGCCCTGCGTGCGCGTCAATCTCGACAGTCACATCAGCCGCATCGACCTGATCGGCAAGGACGCAATCGTCATCAAGGAAGGCCAGCAGGTCACCGAATTCCGCGAAGGAATTTTGCCTTGGGCGCTGCAGAATAATGTCGCGCTCTGCTTCGACGAATACGATGCCGGGCGCCCGGATGTGATGTTCGTCATTCAGCGTGTGCTGGAGGCCTCAGGGCGCCTGACGCTGCTCGACCAGAGCAAGGTGATCAAGCCGCATCCGGCGTTTCGCTTGTTCGCTACCGCCAACACGGTTGGCCTCGGCGATACTTCGGGGCTCTATCACGGCACGCAGCAGATCAACCAGGGCCAGATGGACCGCTGGTCGATCGTCACCACGCTCAATTACCTGCCGCACGACAACGAAGTGGAGATCGTGCTGGCGAAAGCGAAGCACTATCGCAACGAGCAGGGCCGCGACATCGTCAACAAGATGGTGCGCGTGGCCGATTTGACGCGCAACGCCTTCATGAACGGGGACATTTCCACGGTGATGAGCCCGCGCACCGTCATCACTTGGGCGGAGAATTCCGAGATCTTCAACGATATCGGTTTCGCCTTCCGGCTCACGTTCTTGAATAAATGCGACGAGTTGGAGCGGCCAATCGTCGCCGAATTCTATCAGCGCTGCTTCGGGGTAGAACTGCCGGAGAGCGCGGTGAACGTGGCGCTGTCGTAGTTAACCTCTCCCCGTGAGCACCGGGAGAGGGAGAAAAGCCATGGCGTCCAACGTCAAGTCGAAACCATCGCCCAAGGAATCGCCTACCGAGCCGTTCAAGCGCGCGGTGACCGGTTGCCTGCGCGCGCTGGCGCGCAAGCCGGATTTGGAGGTCGCGTTCGCGGCTGAGCGGCCGGGCCTGATGGGCGGCAAGGTGCGGCTGCCGGAGCCGCCGCGGAAACTGGGCAAGGCCGAAGCGGCGATCGTGCGCGGCAATGCCGATTCCATCGCGCTGCGGCTCGCCTGTCACGATCCGGCCATCCACCGCCGCATGCAGCCGACCGGCCAGCAGGCGCGCGCGGTGTTCGAGGCGGTCGAGCAAGCCCGCGTCGAGGCCATCGGCGCGCGGCGCATGGATGGCGTCGCCCGCAATCTCGCCGCCATGCTCGACGACCGCTTCCATCGCAGCAAATTCGACGAGATCACCGAGCGTTCCGAGGCGCCGATCGAGGAAGCGTTGTCGCTGATGGTGCGCGAGCGCCTTACCGGAATGGCACCACCCGCCGCTGCGAAGAAGCTGGTCGACCTCTGGCGTCCGCTGATCGAGGACCGCGCCGGCAAGGACCTCGACCGGCTGGACGATCTCATCGAGGACCAGCGGCAATTCGGCGACGCCATCCACGATCTGCTCGATGCGCTCGAGATGGGCGACGATCGCAGCCAGGATTCGGAAGACGAGGAAGATGAAAGCGACGAGGACCGCCGCAAACAGGAGCAGGGCGAGGACGGCGAAGCCGACAGCGACGATTCACAGCGCATGAGCCTCGAAGACAGCGAGGTTTCCGCCGAGGACATGCCCGATGCCGCCGCCGAAGCGGTGGATTCGCCCACCGCGGATATGGCCGATGACACTGACATGGGCGATGCCGAAACGCCGGGCGAGCCGCAGCGGCCGCGACAGTTCGGCGCCAACGAGCCGCGCGGGCCGGACTACCGCGCCTTCACCATGAAGTTCGACGAGACCGTGCCGGCCGAAGACCTGTGCGAGCCGGAGGAACTCGATCGGCTGCGCGGCTATCTCGACAAGCAGCTCTCGCATTTGCAGGGCGTGGTGGCGCGCCTCGCCAACCGGCTGCAGCGCCGGTTGATGGCGCAACAGAACCGCTCCTGGGAGTTCGACCTCGAAGAGGGGCAGCTCGACACGGCGCGACTGACCCGCATCGTCGTCGATCCGTTCCATCCCTTGTCCTTCAAACAGGAGAAGGACATGAAATTCCGCGATACCGTGGTGACGCTGCTGCTCGACAATTCGGGGTCGATGCGGGGCCGTCCGATCACGGTGGCGGCAACCTGCGCCGACATTCTCGCTCGCACGCTCGAGCGGTGCGGCGTCAAGGTCGAAATTCTGGGCTTCACCACGCGCGCCTGGAAGGGCGGGCAGTCGCGCGAGCAATGGCTCACCGCCGGCAAGCCGGCCAATCCCGGACGCCTCAACGACTTGCGCCACATCATCTACAAATCGGCGGATGCTCCTTGGCGGCGCGCGCGCAAGAATCTCGGGCTGATGATGCGCGAGGGCCTGCTCAAGGAAAACATCGATGGCGAGGCGCTCGATTGGGCGCACAAGCGGCTGCTGGCGCGCACCGAGCAGCGCAAGATCCTGATGATGATCTCCGACGGCGCGCCGGTCGATGATTCCACGCTCTCGGTCAATCCCGGCAATTACCTCGAGCGCCATTTGCGCTGGGTCATCGAGGAGATCGAGACCCGGTCTCCGGTCGAATTGATTGCCATCGGCATCGGCCACGATGTCACGCGCTATTACCGGCGCGCGGTGACCATCGTCGATGCCGAGGAGCTCGGCGGCGCCATGACCGAAAAGCTGGCCGAGCTGTTCGAGGAGCATGCCGCCGCCGACGTGCGGCCTTCGCGGCGAAGCGCGCGTCGGCGCGTGGCGTGACCTCTCACCCTTCGTTTTCCGCCAGCGGGATCCTGCATTGTTGAGCCCTACGTGCCGAGTCCGCGTTTTCGCCGGGACGAACCGGGAGTAAATTGACGCGCGCAATGCAATTCACCCAACGCCGCCTCATCGCCGGCGGGACGTTCGTCGCTGCGCTCGTTCTGGTTGTCGTCTCGTTCGTCGTCGCCGATGCGCTGCATACCAGCCGCGCGCCGGCGCACATCAGGATCGAGGCCACGCCGATCGTCTCGTTCGATACGCGCGATCCTTCGCGAACCCGCTTCGGCGCGCTCGAATTCCGCGGCGGCCTCGCGCTCGTTTCCAACTACAAAGCCTTCGGCGGCGTCTCGGCGCTGCACATCGATCCGGACGGCGCGCACTTCCTCGCCGTCACCGACAACGGCTCGTGGCTGCGCGGCCGCATCGTCTATCGCGGCGGCCGGCCTGCCGGGATCGCCGATGCCGAAATGGCGCCGATGCTCGGACCCGACGGCAAGCCCCTCTTTGAGCGCGGCTGGTACGATGCGGAGTCGCTCACGCTCGGGAATGACGGCCTGTATTATGTCGGGATCGAGCGGGTGGAAAAGATTGTGCGCTTCGACTACCGCCGCGACGGCTTTGCCGCGCGCGCACAGGAAGTCCCGGTGCCCGGCGATTTCAAGACCTTCACTTACAACAAAAGCCTCGAATGCCTGGCGTCGCCGCCGCGCGGCTCGCCCAAGGCCGACGATCTCATCGTCGTCACCGAGCACAGTCTCGACGCTGCTGGAAATCATCGCGCTTATCTGCTCAACGGCGCGCATGTGGTGCGCTTTTCGGTCAAGCGCACCGACGACTTCGACGTGAGCGACTGCACGGTGTTGGCGCCGGACGATCTGTTGCTGCTGGAGCGGCGCTTTTGGGTGGCGCGCGGCATCGCGGTGCGCATCCGGCGTTTGCGTCTCGACGACATGAAGCAGGATGCGCTAGTCGACGGGCCGACCGTGCTGGAGGCCGATCTCGCGTACCAGATCGACAACATGGAAGGGATCGCCGTCACCCGCAACGCACAGGGCGAGACGATTATCACGCTCGTCTCCGATGACAATTTTTCGCCCATCCAGCGCAACCTGCTGCTGCAGTTTGCACTGGTGGAACACTAGCGCTCGATTGTGGCGGTCGCTGTTGCAGCCATCTTTGTCACACGCAAAGGCGTGGATGCCAGGCACAAAGCCGGGCATGACAATAGAATAGCGCGCCTTCGAATGACGGTGATTAGGAAGCCTTTGCTTCCTGCTTCTTCACGATCTGCCGCTTGATCTCGCGCAGCTTGGGGGCGAGGTCGGCATCGTTGGCCTTCAGCAAGAACGCGTCGAGGCCGCCGCGATGATCGACGCTCTTGAGGGCATTGGCGCAGACGCGCACGCGCACGCGGCGGCCGAGCGCGTCCGACATCAGCGTGACGTTGCGCAGATTGGGCAGGAACCGCCGCTTCGTCTTGATGTTCGAATGGCTCACTTTATGGCCGACCAGCGGCTTCTTGCCGGTCAAATCGCAGCGCCAGGACATCGCTGAAAACCCTCGTCAAATCGGGCGGACGTATAGAGAGCGCGCCAAAGCGCGTCAAGCCGGCGCCGACTGCAGAGGAGTCGAACACAGATTTGACTTAATCGACGCCGACCAGATGGGCGAACCGGCGCAGGTGCATTGGGCCGGTCGCAGCGATGCCCTTGCCGCGCCGGTCGCGGCACCCGTTAATGCCGCAGCTGTCCGTGCATAGCGCCGGGGCGGTGCAGGATTAAGAATGGAGCTGCTGGCTTTGCCGCATATCGGTCGATTTTTGCGCAGCGCGATCGCGGCCATCGCGCTAGCTCTGCCGGCCGCCGCATCCGCACAAGGCAAACTCGAGGCCCATTACCTTGTGACGCTCGCCGGCATTCCCATCGGTAAAGGCAGCTGGGTCATTGAGATCAACGACACCCGTTACAGCGCTGCCGCGAGCGGTGTCACCACCGGCCTGATGCACGTACTCACGGAAGGCGAGGGTACGACGGCGGCGCATGGCACGCTGAGCGGCGGCAAAGTCGTGAGCGCGATTTATGCTTCGACCATCAAAAGCCGCAACAAGGCGGACGAGGTGCGCATTACCCTTGCCAAAGGCAATGTTACCGAGCTCAAGGTCGATCCGCCGCCTGACAAGGATCGCGAGCGCGTGCCCGTCACGGAGGAGGATCGGCGCGGCGTCTACGACCCGATGACCGCCTCGCTGATGCCGACGCCGGGCGGCGGCGATCCCGTCTCTGCCGAAGCCTGTCAGCGCACCATGCCGATTTTCGACGGCCGCATGCGCTATGACTTGAAGCTTGCCTACAAGCGCATGGAGACGGTCAAAGCCGAGAAGGGCTATGCCGGCCCGGTGGTCGTCTGCTCGGTGTATTTCAGGCCGGTCGGCGGCTACGTCCCTTCGCGGGGAGCCATCCGCTATCTGATGAAGCTGCGCGACATGGAGATTTGGCTCGCGCCGATCGCCGGAACGCGGGTACTGGTACCGTTTCGCGCGCAGGGGCCGACGCCGATCGGCGAGGCCGTGATGCAGGCAACTCAGTTCATCGCCACCGCGTTGCCGACCCGCGCCTCAGCCAGCGGCCAGCGTACCCCTTGACTCTTGGCCGCGATGGAGTCCGCGTCTCGCGTTAATGATTTCGCGCCGATCAAACCCCTTGAATCGCGCCGTCACTACCCGATCTTGTGGGCATGGGGCGCGACCTTGCCACATGTGGCCGTGAACGAATCCATACAAGGTCGGAGTCAGTGATTCGGGCGTGGTTCGTTCCAGACTCGTTCTAAAGCTTAAGCGCGGATCCCATACGGACGTGCCCACCGTCGCAATGTGATACAGAAGAGTTCTCCGCCGTCGGGCCCGGCCAAAGGCGCGAAGCGCTGCCTCGGCGTGTAGCTGTCGGGCCTCCGCGGCTGGCTAGCGGGCGACGAGAAGACGTGGATGGCCGGGACAAGCCCGGCCATGAATGAAAAGTAGACGCGTAATGACTCTCACCTTCTCTCCGCAGTCTGCCCGCGCCGTGCACGCCCGCGGCGCCGGTGTCACCGCCGTGCTCGGTCCGACCAATACCGGCAAGACGCATTTGGCGATCGAGCGCATGCTCGCGCACTCGTCCGGCATGATCGGCCTACCGCTGCGGCTGTTGGCGCGCGAGGTCTACAACAAAGTTGCCGCGCGGGCCGGCGCCGAAGCCGTCGCGCTGATCACCGGCGAGGAAAAGATCAAGCCCGCCCATCCACGCTACTGGGTCTGCACCGTCGAGGCGATGCCGCGCGACATCGATGTGGCTTTCCTGGCCATCGATGAAATCCAGCTCGGCGCCGATCTCGATCGCGGCCACGTGTTCACCGATCGCATGCTCAACCGCCGCGCCCGCGAGGAGACGCTGGTGCTCGGCGCCGCTACCATACGGCCGATGGTAGAAAAGCTGTTGCCTGGCGCGCACATTGTCAGCCGGCCACGGCTGTCGATGCTCACCTTCGCCGGCGAAAAGAAGATCACGCGGCTGCCACGCCGCTCGGCGATCGTCGCCTTCTCGGCCGAGGAAGTTTACGCCATCGCTGAATTGATCCGCCGCCAGCGCGGCGGCGCCGCGGTCGTGCTCGGCGCGCTCTCCCCGCGCACGCGCAATGCGCAAGTCGCGCTTTATCAGTCGGGCGACGTCGACTATCTCGTTGCCACCGATGCCATCGGCATGGGACTTAACCTCGACGTCGATCACGTTGCCTTTGCCGCCGATCGCAAGTTCGACGGTTACCAATTCCGCAAGCTCAACCCGGCCGAGCTCGCACAAATTGCCGGCCGCGCCGGCCGCGCCACCCGCGACGGCACCTTCGGCACCACCGGCCGCTGCGATCCATTCGAGCCCGAATTGGTGCAGGCGCTGGAAAGCCACACTTTTGAGCCGGTGCGCATGCTGCAGTGGCGCAATTCGGCGCTGAATTTCTCCTCGATCGGCGCCTTGCAGGCCGCGCTTGCGGCAACTCCGTCGGAGCCAGGGCTTACGCGCGCGCCGCTTGCCGAGGACATTCTCGTTTTGGAACACGCCGCGCGCGACGATGATGTACGGGCGTTGACGCACAGTGCGGCGGCCGTCGAGCGCTTGTGGGATGTCTGCCAGGTTCCCGACTATCGCAAGATCGCACCCGCCACGCACGCCGAGCTGGTGGTGACCCTCTATGGATTCCTGATGCGGGAGGGTAACATCCCGACCGATTGGTTCGCCCGCCAGGTCGCGCAAGCCGATCGGGCCGACGGCGACATCGACACTCTTTCAACTCGGATTGCGCATGTCAGGACCTGGACCTTCATTGCCAACCGTCCGGATTGGCTCGCCGATCCGGAGCATTGGCAGGGTGTCACCCGCGCGGTCGAGGACAAATTATCCGATGCGCTGCATGAACGCTTGGCCGAGCGTTTCGTTGACCGACGAACCAGCGTGCTGATGCGGCGGCTGCGCGAGAACACGACATTGGATACCGAAATCGGCAAGAGCGGCGAAGTGACGGTTGAGGGGCACGTCATCGGTCGGCTCGACGGATTCAGTTTCGCTCCCGACGCCGCCGCCGCCGGTTCCGAGGCAAAGACGCTCAATGCCGCCGCACAAAAGGCGCTGGCCAGCGAAATCGAGGCGCGCGCCACCAAGCTGTCGCAGGCGCCGAACGATCAATTCGTGCTTGCCAATGACGGCGCCATCCGCTGGACCGGCGATGTCGTGGGCAAGCTGGTTCCCGGCGACGACACGCTGCGGCCGCGGCTGCGCATCGTCGCCGACGACCAGTTGACCGGTCCTGCGCGCGACCTCGTGCAGAACCGGCTCGATCTCTGGTTGAAGACGCATATCGAAAAGCTGTTGGCGCCTTTGTTCTCGCTTACCGCTGCCGACGATATCACCGGCGTAGCGCGCGGAGTCGCTTACCAATTGGTCGAGGCGCTCGGTGTACTCGAGCGGCAGAAGGTCGCCGACGAGGTCAAAGGTCTCGACCAACCGGCGCGCGCAACCTTGCGCAAATACGGCGTGCGCTTCGGCGCCTATCACATTTATCTGCCGATCCTGCTCAAGCCGGCGCCGCGGGCGCTGGCGACGCAGCTTTGGGCGCTGAAGAACGAGAGCCCGGATGCCAAGGGTCTCGACGATCTGCTGCATCTGGCCGCCAGCGGGCGTACTTCGATTCCGGTCAACAAAGAGACGCCGAAGGTGCTTTACCGCACCGCCGGTTACCGCGTGTGCGGCGAGCGCGCGGTACGCGTGGACATTCTGGAGCGGCTCGCCGATCTTATTCGTCCGGCGTTGTCTTGGCGGGAAGGAGCAACGCCCAAGCCGGAAGGCGCCTTCGATGGACGCTCCTTCGTCGTCACCGGTGCCATGACCTCGCTCACCGGCGCCTCGGGCGAGGACTTCGCCTCTATTCTGCGCTCGCTCGGCTATCGTATGGAGCGCAAGCCCAAGCCGGTGCAGCCCGTCGAGCCAGAGGCGCTGGCGGCCGCCGATGCCGCGCCTGCCGCGGAGACGGCGCCGGTCAGCGAAGCGGCGCCTGCGGAAGCCGGGCCGGATTCCTCCATGTCGCTGTTGCCGGACGCCGAGCTCATGCCTCAGGCCGGCGAGTCCGGCGCCGAACCCGCGCCCGCTGAGCAGGCGCCGGCCGAGTGGGCGGCCCCAGCGCCAGCACTCGCTGCCGAGGCCGCCGAAACCGTCCAATCCCCGCCACCGGCTTCCGACGAGACGGTGGCCGCGCCTGCCGAGCCCGCCTTCATCGAAGTGTGGCGTCCGGCTGGCCGCAGCGAGCGCAAGCCGCATCGGCCGCGGCGGCCAGCGCATGCCAAGCCCGCGGCGAAAGCGCCGCAACCGGGCGAAGCGGCGGCCGCGGAAGCAGCGACATCCGCAGCCGAAGGTGGTGCGCAAAGCCCGCCGCGCCGCGAGCGGCGTGAATTGGAGCGCAACCAGCATCAAGACCGCCGCGATCGTCACGAGCGCCGCGAGCGCGCCGAGCGGCAGGACAAGCGCGCCGAACATCGCGGCGACCGGTCCGAACGGCGTCCGCGCCGGCGCCGCGACGACGGTCCCGATCGGGCCGAGCGCGAGCAGTATTATGCCAAACCCTACGGCGCCTCCGGAGGCCGCAAGGAGCCGGACCCTCATTCGCCCTTTGCCAAGCTTGCCGCCTTGAAGCAGCAGCTGGAGCAGAACAAGGAACCGTCCTGACGGTGTCGCGTCAGCGCATCGACAAGTGGCTGTGGCACGCACGCATGGTGCGCACACGCAGCGATGCCGCAGCGCTCGCCGATTCAGGGTTCGTGCGTCTTAACGGCAGGCGCGTCGCCGGCAACAGCGCCTTGGTGCGCATCGGTGACGTGGTCACCCTGGCCCTCGATCGGTCGGTGAGAGTGCTGCGGGTGCAAGGCTTTTGCGAGCGGCGCGGCGCACCGGCGGCGGCCCGGGCACTTTATCGCGATTTGGGAAGGGATTTGCCCGTGCCTGCGGAGATCGAAGGCAAATAACCTCCAAAACACGGCAAAACTGGTGCGTTGGCGGCTTGCACCCTATCTATGCATGCGATAGGCCAGCCTGGTTTTGTTGGGCCGGAGCATTGGATGACCTACGTCGTCGTCGAAAACTGCATCAAGTGCAAATATTTGGACTGCGTGGAGGTGTGTCCAGTGGACTGCTTCTACGAAGGCGAGAACATGCTCGTCATCCATCCCGACGAGTGCATCGACTGCGGGGTTTGCGAGCCGGAATGCCCCGCCGAAGCGATCAAGCCGGACACCGAGCCGGGTTTGGAGAAGTGGCTGAGCTTAAATGCCGAATACGCAAAATCCTGGCCGAATATTACCACCAAGAAGGATCCGCCCGCGGACGGCAAGGAGTTCGACGGCATGCCAAACAAGTTCGAGAAGTTCTTCTCGCCCAACCCCGGAACCGGGGATTAAAGCGGCGCGTTTTCCTGTGGAACTCGTGCGAATGGCGGCAATCTTGCGGCCGTTGCGGTTCCCTTATTAACCGCTCCGCCAAAATTGCGGGATTCTGTCGCGAATTGCACTTTTGCGTCGCCATAAGGCATTGATATTGGCCAAAAATGTGCTATATTGCGCAAATCATGGAGATAACGCCGCCGAACGCGCTCCCCCATTCGGGAGCCTTATTTTTCGGGGCAGACCTCAGGGGTCATGGATACAGAGGGCGTGCGATCCACGCGTAAAGCAGTGGCAGGAAAAACGCGTCACAAACCCAAGAAAGGCGCCGCCGGTGTGAGCCGCGGTTCCAAAAAGTCCGCCGAAAGGCGGATCCCGCCTGCCTCGCGCGGCCCTGTCCGCCATGGGGCTCCCGCAGCCAAATTGGCCGGCGCCCGCAAGGCGGCCGGTGAAGGAGTTCTGCCCGGAATGGCCACGAAAAAGACCACTCAACGACAAGGCTTCAAGACCAACGAGTTTATCGTCTACCCCGCGCATGGAGTCGGCCAGATTCTGGCCATTGAGGAGCAGGAGATCGCCGGCGCAAAGCTCGAATTGTTCGTCATCAACTTCATCAAGGACAAGATGACGCTGCGGGTACCCACGGCGAAGATTGCTTCCGTCGGCATGCGCAAGCTTGCCGAGCCGCCGCTGGTGAAGCGCGCTTTGGAGACGCTGAAGGGGCGCGCGCGCATCAAGCGCACCATGTGGTCGCGCCGGGCGCAGGAATACGAGGCCAAGATCAACTCGGGCGATATCGTCGCCATCGCCGAGGTGGTGCGCGACCTCTATCGCTCGGAGACGCAGCCCGAGCAGTCCTACTCCGAGCGGCAGCTCTATGAGGCCGCCCTTGATCGCCTCTCGCGTGAAATCTCTGCGGTGCAGAAGATCACCGAAACCGAGGCGGTAAAGGAAGTTGAGGCGGCCCTCGCCAAGGGTCCGCGCCGCGGTCCCAAGCCTGCCGAGGAAGGCGCCGCCAGCGACGAGCCGGTCGAGGAAGAGGCGGCCTAAGACGCCCCGCCTTTCCACTGCGAACACAAAAGCCCGGCAGCGATGCCGGGCTTTTTGTTTTGAGCCATGTTGGATCTCAGACTCAAGGGACCTTTTGCAGGGCCTCGCAGGGCTCGGCAGCAAACTTCATCAAGGAATGGGGATAGCAGCCTCTTGACCTCTTCGGCCGTCGCGGCGAATGTCATGCAGGCTGGGGGCAATGCCGACATTCAAGCAAAAGCTTCTATGCGGGGCCGCGCTCCTGACGTTGTTCGAGACGCCGGGCGCGATGGCCGCGTCTTTGCCGTCGTGGACGGGCTTCTACATTGGCGGTCACGCAGGGTACGGGTGGGGATCGCTCGACGGCGATACGACGCGTTCCGTCGTCATCCCACCGCCGTCGCCGCCGAACTTTTGGGTCAATAACCCCACCAAGGTACCGTTCGTCTTTCAGCGGGACATCGATCCGCAGGGCTGGCTGGGCGGATTTCAGACCGGATACAACTTCCAAACCGGTTTTCTCGTCTACGGCCTTGAGACCGATTTCACCTGGGCCGATCAACATGACTTGATCTTTCTGCATGGCGATACGCGGCCCAGATCGGTCAACACCGAGGACTACTCCTACACGGAGACGACGTCCGCCAAGCTCAAATACATGGGCACCGTCCGGGGCCGCCTGGGATATGCGGTCGGTGAGTTCCTGCCTTATGCGACCGGTGGATTTGCGTGGGGACGGCTCACATTGAGTACGAATTGGCTGCTGCATCAGTTCAACCAAGTGGCGAATCTTGCTTTTGTCGGTTCGGAATCGCATATGCATGTCGGGTGGACCCTCGGCGCCGGTTTCGAATACGCATTCGCCGAACATTGGTCCGCAAAAGCCGAATATCTGTACGTTGACCTTGCCAAAGAAAACTATTTCAACGGCGTGCAGGGTGGCGGCGCGTTCGGGCTGCAGGACCACACCGTCCGCCTCGGCATAAATTTCCGGCCGTAACTCGATCGTACTTTGGCTCGACAGGTTCAGCCGGTCCAACCTCGGCATGTCCGCGCACGGGCGACAGATAGCGAACGACTGGGTCGAGCGCCGGCCTGAGGCGACGCGCAATCTGGTGCTCGTCCACGAGCCGTTCGTCCAAGATCGCGCCGACCTCGAAGGTATTGCGCGCATAATCCACTCGACCACGTCCGACATCGAAGTCTTTGTAGCGTCGAACGACATTCCTTCCTCGACCACGCGGAAGCACGCAAGCCGCCGGCCCACGCTGGTCTACTCGCCGACTGAACTGCGAAATTTTCAGCCGCTACGCGGCAGGATTTATGCGGGGCGTCTGATCGGAAAAGACGTTCAGTTGCGGCGAATGGCGGCGGCGGGTATCCCGGTGACTGAATTTGCGCTGCTGGGCGGCGATTTTGAACTCGATCCCGTGCAATTCGGGCCGATTGCCGTGCTCAAGCCCACGGGCTCGTCATCGCATGGGCGGGGCATGGCCCTGGTACGGGCAGCTCACTTGGCGGGCGCGCGGTGGCGTGCGCATCCTCTGGTCCGCGGCCACGGCAATTCACCGTTGATGGTTCAACGCTTCATCGATACGGGCGAGTACCCGTGTCACTACCGTGTGCTCACGCTTTTTGGCGAACCGATCTTCGGCTTCCAGGCCGCATCGACGGTGCCGCGGCCGAGCCTCGATGCGAATGACGAGACGCTTGCAGCCGGACCGTTGATGGCAAGGCACGGTCAACGGCGGTTGATCGTACCGGTCGAACAGGATGTGCTGGACCTGGCGCGCCGAACGTTCACCGCGATCGCCGAAGTGGCGCTGCACGGCTGCGACATCATTCGCGAAAGCCACACCGGCAGGCTTTTCGTGCTTGAGATCAATCCTGGCGGCAATACCTGGTCGTTCTCTTCGGGGTGGGCGCCGCTGTTGCGGACGGAGCTGAATATGCCCGACTTATCCGCGCAGTTCGATGCGTGGAGGACGTGCGCCCGCGTGCTTATCGAGCGAACGAGATTGGAGGCAGCGTAGCGCTTCGCGGTCACGTCTCATTCGTTTTCCGTTCCGCATGTTAATTCGTTTTTTATGCGAACGGACTGCGTTAAGCCGACATTTCTCACGCAACCGTGACTTGGCCGCACCTTTCAGCGGCGCAGGACCGCGCTAACCTCGCGCTCGCAAACGAGAACAGGTCAAAGAGAGGTTTCGCGATGTCCAGTCGGTCTTTCGTTGCTTGCAGCCGGCGCGGAATGCTCGCCAGCGCAAGTCTGCTCGCCGCCGGTGCGGCGCTCTGGCCGCTGCGCTCGTTGGCGCAGACCGGCGGCGGCAAATTGCGCATCGGCGTCGTCGGCTCGGGCAAAATCGGCGGCACTATCGGCGGCCTGTGGGTGAAAGCCGGACACCCGGTGCTGTTCTCGTCGCGCCATCCTGAGGAGCTGAAGAGCCTCGCCGAAGGGCTCGGGCCGCTCGCGCAAACCGGCACCGTGGCGCAGGCAATCCAATTCGGCGACGTCCTTTTCGTCGCCGTGCCTTACGGCGCCTTGCCGCAGATCGGCAAAGAGTACGGCGATGCGCTCAAAGGCAAGATCGTGCTCGACGCCTGCAACGCCGTGGCTGCGCGCGACGGTGCCATCGCCGAAGAGGTGGAGAAGAACGGCATCGGCGCCACGTCGCAAAAATATCTGGCGGGAACGCATCTGGTGCGCGCCTTCAATACCATGTCCTACATGATCTTCGCGCGCGAGGCGAACCGCGCGGCGCCGCGGCTGGCCATTCCGATCGCCGGCGACGACGCACAGGCGGTTGAGGTGGCGGCGATGCTGGTGCGCGACGCCGGTTTCGATCCCGTCGTGGTCGGCAAGCTTGCCGATGCGCGGCGCTTTCAGCGCGGCAATCCCGGCTACGGTCAGCCGGTGAGCGCCGCCGAGCTCAAGCAAAAGCTGAATTTGACGCAATGAGTGTCTTGCAGCGCTGGCTGTCCTGGGCCGCCCCGGCGACGCCCAAGGAGCGCGCCGCTGCGCTGTGGTCGTTCGCCTATTTCTTCACGCTGCTTGCGGGATATTACGTGCTGCGGCCGCTGCGCGATCAAATGGGTATCGCCGGCGGCGTTAAGAATCTGCCGTGGCTGTTCACGGCAACGTTCCTGACACTGCTGGTGGCGCAGCCGGTTTACGGCGCACTGGTCGCCAAGCTGCCGCGCGCGCGCTTCATTCCCATCGTCTACCATTTCTTTGTCGTCAACCTCGTTGTGTTCTGGCTGCTGCTCACGTTTCGCGTCGACGTTGCCGCGGTGGCGCGGGTGTTCTTCGTCTGGGTCAGCGTCTTTAATCTCTTCGCCGTCGCGGTGTTCTGGTCGTTCATGGCCGATCTGTTCGACGCCGAGCAGGGCAAGCGCTTATTCGGCTTCATCGGCGCCGGGGGCACCGCCGGCGCGCTGTTGGGGCCGCTCATCACCATCGGCTTGTCGGTGCCGCTGGGGCCGACCAATCTGCTTATCCCGGCAGCGATCCTGCTCGAATTGGCCGTGTTCTGCGTGTACCGGCTCGAGCGCGTGGCGGCTGTGCATGCGAGTGCGGCGGCGGCGGCTGCGCGCATCGGCGGCAGCGCGATCGCCGCTTTGCCGGCGCTCGTCCGATCGCCTTATCTGTTCGGCCTCGGCCTTTGGGTCGCGCTGCTGTCGTTCGGCGCCACCATCCTTTATTTTGAGCAGGCCCATATCATCGCCGCGGCGGTGCGCGGCGCGGGGGCGCAAACGCGTTACTTCGCCGGCGTCGATCTGGCGGTGAACCTGCTCACCTTGGCCACGCAGGTCTTTGCCACCGGCCGCTTGCTCAAGCGCCTGGGTTCGGGCATCGCGGCCGGCGCTTTGCCGGCGGTCTATGTTGCCGGCTTTGCCGCATTGTTTGTATCGCCGACGCTCACGGTCGTGCTGGTGGTACAGGTGGCGCAGCGCTGGGCCAATTTCGCCATCGCCAATCCGGCGCGCCAGGTGTTCTTCACGGTGTTGTCACGCGACGACAAATACAAAGCGAAGAACCTGATCGACGTGGTCATCTATCGCGGCTCCGATGCCTTGTTCGGCTGGGTGTTCGACAGCCTGCAGGCGCTGGGATTGAAGCTCGGGGCGATTGCGCTGTGCGCGCTGCCGGTGGCGGCGGGCTGGCTGCTGCTCTCCGCGGGACTAGGCCGCGCGCAGGAACGCCGCGCGGCGAATCTCGACCCGATCGCCGCAAAGGAAAAAGCCGCATGATCGCGACACGACGCGAATTTATGGCATTGGCAGGTGCGGCCGCGCTGTCGCGCCCTCTGTTGGCGCAAACGAGCGAGCCGCTGATGCGCGCCATTCCCTCGAGCGGCGAGCGTCTGCCCGCCGTCGGCCTCGGCACCGCGAGCGTCTTCAATGCCGCCGATGCCGCGACAAAGGACAAGGCCGCCGCAGTCCTGCATGTGCTGATCGAGAAAGGCGGCCGTCTGATCGACACCGCCTCCACTTACGGTCAAGCCGAGGTCGTCTTAGGCGACGTGGTCGCCGCAGCCGGCCTGCGCGACAAGGTGTTCATCGCCACGAAGTGCGAGGCGCCCGATCTTGCCGAGTTCAAGCGCTCCCTGGCGCGGCTCAAGACGGCGCAGGTCGATCTCATGCAACTACACAACGTCTCCGATCCGCGGCAATCGCTTGCCCGCTTCAAAGAATGGAAGGCGCAAGGGCTGTGCCGCTACATCGGCATCACCTCGACCTTTCACGGCGATTTCGACGCGGTGGAATCCGTGCTGCGGCGGGAAAAGCCGGACTTCGTGCAGATCGACTATTCGCTCGACAACCGTCTCGCCGAGCGGCGCATCCTCCCGCTCGCCGCCGAGGTGAAAGCCGGCGTGCTCACGGCCCTGCCGTTCGGCCGCGCCCGCCTGTTCCGCGCCGTGCGCGGCAAAGCGCTTCCTGACTGGGCACACGGCTTCGCCGGCAGCTGGGCGCAGTTTTTCCTGAAATACCTGCTGAGCGATCCGCGCGTCACTGCCCTCATCCCCGGCACTGCGGACGCCGCGCACATGGCCGACAATCTCGGTGCGATGCGCGGCGCGCTTCCCGACCCCGAGCAGCGCAAGCAGATGGTCGCCTTTGTCGAGGCGCTGTAGCGGCCGTAACGGCCGCGGGGTTTTTTGTTGAGAATGCGCTAGCATCCTCCCCGTTATTGCCGGATTGAACCGGAGGACGTCATGCAGGACTTATCACGCCGCAATCTGCTCGCGGGCCTTGCTGCCGCGCCGCTCGTTACTGCGGTACCGGAAGAGGGTGCCGCACAAACAGCGGCCCCGCGCTGGACGCCGCAGCAGACGCAAGCCGCGCTCAAAGATGCCAAGGGCACCAAGCTTGTCCTGCTCGGCACCGCCGCCGGTCCCGTGCCGGGCCGATCGCGGGAGATGACCTCACACGTCATGCTGAGCAGTGGCGCGGCCTATGTGCTCGATTGCGGTATGGGAGTCACCGACAATTACGCGCGCACCGGCATTCCCTTCGCCGCGCTCAAATCGATCTTCATCACGCATCATCACGCCGATCACAATATCGAATACGGCCCGTTGCTCATCGTCGGCTGGATTCAGGGGATGGAAAACGGCGTGCAGGTCTATGGTCCGCCGCCGCTCAAGCAGATGACCGAAGACTTTATGCGCGCCTACAAGCAAACGGTCGACTTCTGGGCCGAAGACTTTCACATGACGCCGCTCACGCAGGTGAAGGTGCAGGAAGTTGCCGCCGCCGGTCCCGTGATGCAGGACGACAACGTCAAGGTGTCGGCGATCGTCGTCGAGCATCCGCCGGTCAAGCCGGCGCTCGGTTATCGTTTCGATTTCAAGGACCGCTCGATCGCGTTTTCCGGCGACACCGCGCCGCTCGAGGCCGTGGCGAAGATGGCGAAAGGGGCCGACGTGCTGGTGCACGAGACGATGTACGTGCCGGCGGTGGAGAAATATATCAAGGGCCAGATCGCCAAGGGCCGGCCGGTGAAGTTCGAAGCCTTCATGGCACACATGAAAGCCGACCATACCCCGTCCGAGGACGTAGGCCGCATCGCGCAGGAAGCTGGGGTGAAGACGCTCGTATTGTCGCATCTCACGCCAGCGATCGACAGCATCAGCGACGAGACCTGGCGCGAGCCCGCCGCCAAGTATTTCAAGGGCGAGATCATCGTCGGCAAGGACCTGATGGTGATCTGAGCGGCCCTCCGATGACCGACACGATCGGAACATATGAGCAATCGCCCGCCAGAGTGCGCATGGACCCGCCGCGTACCTTTCGCCGCGTGCCGCTCTTGCCGCATCAGATGCGCGACGAGATTACGCCGCAGCGCGATTTATTCGTGCTCGCTCATGTCGGCGTGCCGCGCCTCGATGCGCAGCGCTGGTCGCTTACTGTGGACGGTCTGGTGCGCGAGAGACGGCAGTTTACCCTCGGCGACATCCGCCGCCTGCCGAAAATCGAGGTCCAGTCCGTACATCAATGCGCCGGCTATCCGCAGGACCCGACCATTGCCACGCGGCGGGTCGGCAACGTCGTATGGGGCGGCGCCGATTTGAAGACGGTGCTCGGCGGCCTCGGCATCGCGCCGCAGGCACGATTTCTCTGGGCCTATGGCGCCGACCGCGGCGCCTATGAGGGCATCCCTGCCGATCCATACCTGAAGGACTGTCCGCTTTCCCGCGTCGACGCCGGTGGTGTGCTGCTCGCTTACGAAGTCAATGGCGAACCGCTCGATGCCGAGCACGGCTTTCCGCTGCGGCTGGTGGTGCCCGGCTTCTACGGCACCAACTGCGTCAAATGGCTTACGCGGCTGCATCTGGCCGAGACGCGCGCGGGCGGGCCGTTCACTACGACGCTCTACAATGATCGCATTGCCGGCGACCTTCGCCCAGTATGGGAGATCGCGCCCGAATCCGTCATCGTCAGCCCGGCGCCGCATGCGCGCGTGGGCGGCGAGATCGAGATTTGGGGCTGGGCCTGGGCCGATGGCGGCGTCGCCAAGGTCGAGGTTTCGACCGACGGCGGCGCCCATTGGTGCGAGGCGCAGCTCGGCGACCGGCACGGCTGGTCGTGGCAGAAATTCCGCTTCATGTGGACGGCGGACCGCGCGGGCGAAGTGCTGCTGATGTCGCGCGCAACCTCCAAGCGCGGCGAGGTGCAGCCGGCCTCTGGCTGGCGCAACTGCGTTTATCCCGTGCCGGTGAGAGTGGCTTGAGACTCTGCGCCTGGCTGCCCTGACGGCTCAATTTGCTGCGTCCGTGTCCGCTTGTGCGGGACGAGGCGGACACAAACCGCCAATTCACTCTGCTCGAAACGCGTCTAAGGCTTCGCCTCCAGCTTCTGCAACATCTCCGCAGCCTGCGCAAAGTGCGGCTCCAGTTTCAATGTCTCCCGATAGTCGGCGATGGCGCCACTTTTGTCGCCATTGTCGAGCTTGGTGTTGGCACGGTTATAGAAAGCCAGCGCGTAATGCGGATTGACCTTGATCGCCGCGTCGTAATCGGCAAGCGCGCGCTTATCGTCCTTCTTATCGCGCCAGGCATTGCCGCGGTTGCTGTAGGCTTCGGCATAATCCGGCTTGAGCTCGATCGCCGTGGTATGGTCGGCGATCGCCTCGTCGAGCTCATGCAATCCGCGATGCGCGTTGCCGCGCCCGGTATAGGCGAAAGCGGATTGCGGATCGTAATGGATTGACATGGTGAAGTCGGCGAGCGCCAGCTCGAATTTCCCGAGCCGCCGGTACATCGCGCCGCGCTGCAGATGCACCAGCGCACGGTTCTCGGCGCTGCCGCCTTGTGCATTGATCAGTACGGTGCAGGCGGCGATGACCTCGTTAACATGCTCGACCGAGAAGGCCGTCGCCGACACGGGCAAGAGGCAAAGCCGATAGTCCCGTTGCAGGTCCTCGTCCGACGGCGGCTTTTGCGCGTGCGCCGATTGGGCCGCAGCCGCAATCAGCGCTGCCAAACAGGCCGCTACCGCTGCATTGTGACGCATGGCTCCCCCAAAGCCCAATCCTACAGGGCTTCCGTGGTTTGGTCGCGCGCGACGCGGCCACGGTTCACGGTTGCCGCCGGGCCCCCAGAGGCTAGAATATGCGTTATCACCGCAACGAACCGGAGCAAAGAATGACCGCCATTCGCGGCTATGTCGCGCCGACCACGGAAACGAATGCGCTCGGCGTGCATTCGCTCGACCAATTCGTGCTGGCAGTGCCGGACGCCGCGGTGGCGCAGGATTTCTACGGCCTGTTCGGCCTCGATGTGCGGGCGAAAGGCAACCGGCTGGAGATCAAAACCTTCGGCCATGACCACCGCTGGGGTTCGGTGGTCGAGGGCGTGAAAACCAAGGCACTGCATCATCTCTCTTTCGGCTGCTACGCCGACGATCTGGCGCGGCTGAAAGCGCGCATCGAGGGCAATGGCATCGCGCTGGTCGATCCGCCGCCCGGCTTCGAGAGCAACGGCTTCTGGTTCCGCAACCCTGAAGGTGTGCTTATCGAGGTGAAGGTCGCGCCGAAGGTCTCGCCGGACAGGAAAGCGGAGAGCCAATGGGTTACCGTCGGTCCTGGCATCGCCGCGGCCACCACGCGCGAAAAGGCGCCGCCGGTGCGCCCGCGGCGGCTCTCGCATGTGCTGATTTTTACCCGTGACGTGCTCGCCTCGATCGTTTTCTACGAGCGCAATCTGGGCCTGCGCCTCTCCGACAAAGCGTCGGACCTGGTCGCCTTCATGCACGGCATTCACGGTAGCGATCATCACCTCTTGGCCCTGGTGAAATCCTCGGCGCCGGGTTTTCATCACTGCTCATGGGACGTGGCCTCGGTCAATGAGATCGGGCTCGGCGCCATGCGCATGGCCGATAAGGGCTTCACCAAGGGCTGGGGCCTCGGCCGTCACGTGCTCGGCTCCAACTACTTCCACTATGTGCGCGATCCGTGGGGCAGCTTCTCCGAATATTCCTGCGACATCGACTACATCCCCAAGGACGAGCGCTGGCCGTCCGCCGATCACAAGCCGGAAGACTCGTTCTACCTGTGGGGCCCGGAAGTGCCGCGCGAATTCACCATGAATTGCGAGGCCGGGGAGAGCTGATCCCGGCCGGTTACCCTGAAGCCTAGCTGGAAATGCGACGAGTCATGTCGACCCAGCTAGCATCGAAGCTGGCACAAACTCCGTTCGTTCCCGCGAGGCGGGAGCCGTTGAATTTCATTTTCGGATCGATTCTAAGCCGCAAGCGTATGACGTACGGGCGCCGGAGGATGACGCCGCGGATCACTCCACGATCTTCACCACGTCACCCGGTTTGACCCGGTCATGCGCCCCCAGGCCGTTGAGCACGCGGAAGCGCTCGAGCGCGTGATCGGTGGCCATGCGCCGCGCCAGGCTGGCGACCGTGTCGTTGCGGCGGACGGTGACGGCCTTGATGCGCAACGGCTTCACTTCCTTGCTCTCCTTGAGGCTCATGCGGCGGAAGGTCATGATCGCCTCGCGAAACGAGCGATCAACCGCAGGCGTCATGGTCTTGGCGGCGAAGATGAAACGATAGACGTCGCTGCCGAAGCGCACAGCGAACAGGCGGAACGACCATTTGTCGCCGTTGGCGGTGGCGGTCGCCGCCGGGAAGCCGTTGACGGCGAACTCTTCGACGCTCTGCGGGTCGACGTTCTCCATCCAGCCGGACTTGAGATAATCGGGCAGCGTCTGTTCGGCCGGCACGCTGACCACGTCGAGCCGCATCGCCTCGCCGCCGCCGTCCTTGAGCCCGAGTACGGCTTGCGCGGTGTTGTCGAGCAGGAATCCCGCCGGCGCCATGAAAGTGAAGCCGAGCTTGGGCTGCAGGAAGCGCCGTCCACGCACGAAGCCCTCGCTCGGGTCTTCGCCGTAGATGAGGCCATCGAGATCTTTGAGATACTCGACGCGGTCGCGCTCGCCGCGGCCGGGCGCGCCGAACTGGCGGGCGTTGGCGAGCGCGTTGCGCACGCGGTCGGGCGTCGCCGGATGATTGGAAAGGAACTCGCCCTCCTGTGCGCCGCCCGACTTGATGTCGGCGTTGCGCTGCATGTCGGTGAGAAAGCGCGAGGCGCCGTAAGCGTCGAAGCCGGCGCGTGCGGAGATGCCGACGCCGATGCCGTCGGCCTCGAATTCCTGCTCGCGGGAGAAGCTCGCCAGCGCGAGCTTCGACTTGGCGAGCGCGAGCGCCCCCATCTGCGGGTCCTTGATGACCTCGCTGATGGTGCGGCTGGCGAGCGCCGCATCGCGTGCCTGCTCTTCACGAATGGCGGCGTGACGTGCAATTACATGGCCCATCTCGTGCGCCAGCACCGAGGCGAGCTCCGCCTTGTCGTTGGCGAGCGCGATGAGCCCGCGCGTGATGTAGAGCTGTCCGTTCGGCAGCGCGAAGGCGTTGATCGACGGAGAGTTGAGAATGGTGACCTGGTACTTCAACTCGGGCTTTTCCGAAGCTGCGACCAGACGGTCGACGAGGTGGGTGACCATCGCCTGCAGCTTTGGATCGTCATAGACGCCGCCGTAGGAGGCGAGAATGCGCGCGTTCTCGCGCCGTTCCGCGGTCGGCGCCTCGACCTGCGGCGTCGGCTGCGGCAGCGTCAATTGCGGCAATTGCAGCGATACCTGTTTGCTATCGAAGTCGCCGCTGCAGGCGCCGAGCAGCGCCGCTCCGGCGAGCGCGATGGTCGTCCTCCACTGGCTTGCCCATTGCCTCATGGTCGCGCCTCGTGCGCGCTCGCCACGTCCTCGGCGAGCTCGATTTGCTCCGGCGCGTCGGCCTCGATTACCGGCCCGCGGCGTTGCTCGATAATGCCGCGGACGCGAATGCGCCGGCTTTCCAGCTGCTTCAGGTCTAGACCCGCAGCCTTAAAGATGCGCTGATGGCGGCGCGGAATGACGACGCTGAAATCGCGCGTCCATTGCCGGCCGAAATTCAGGTACAGCGTGCCGCCGCTCTGGCGCACCGACAAGACCTCGCCTTCCACGATGGTAAAATGACCCCGTTCCGCCCGCAGACGGTCATAATCCTTGGGCGACAAAGGGGCAAAATTGGGATCGGCCCAGAGCCCGCGGCCGGCTTCGCGTGCTTCTTTCTCGGCCGTCAGCAGAGCCTCGGCACAGGCTTTGTTGCCGACGTGCGCCGAAACCCGCGCCTCGCCTTGCATCAGCAACGTTTCCTGCACGGATCGCGTGGCGCCGGGGACGTAGGCGAATGCATTGAGCCTGTCGTAGCGGTCGCGCGCGGCGCTAAGGCCGGCAAGACGGAGCGTCCCGTCTCCGATCAACGCCTGCAATGCGGCGGGGCTGCGCTCGGCGGTTTCGATGCCGGCCAAGCGCAGCTCGCCGCCGCCGTCGAGCAGAAGCGTGCGGCCGTCGCGGACTGCGGCGACGGTCGC
>Ga0070740_10001351_pt1 | contig 34636 bp, 31 predicted proteins | sample Coa_R2_FD_67286 | JGI IMG/M metagenome (GOLD analysis project Ga0070740, IMG submission 67286) | Surface soil microbial communities from Centralia Pennsylvania, which are recovering from an underground coalmine fire - Coalmine... | ecosystem: Environmental > Terrestrial > Soil > Unclassified ...
GAGGCAAATATGTCAAGGTCCGCGTTGGTGCGTTCCGCGGTGCTCTTTCTAACCGCATCCGCCGTGTTTGGCCAATCGTCCACGTCCATCCGCGTCACGGTTCCCTTCGAATTCGTGGCCGGGCAGAGTTCATTCACCGCCGGCGAATATTCGGTGATTTCCCCGGCTCCGGGAGTGGTCGAGATCCGCAACCAGAACGGCAGCCACGCCGCGCTTGTGCTGGCCAATCGCGCTCAGCTTCTGCACGCCCCGGATACCTCCGAACTGGTGTTCCGCGTCTATGGCGACCGTTATTTCCTATCCCAGATCTGGACGGCCGGCAATGCGATCGGCAAGGAGATTCCGAAGTCGCATGCGCAGCGGGCCTGGATCGCTGCGCACCGCTCCTCCAGGGTGGTGACGGTGGCGGCTACGCTGCGCTGACGGCAGCTTCGAGTTTCACCCGCCTGGCATGAGCCTAGGCTCATGCTGCTGCCGGGTGGCACGAAGTCGGCTTACCGCTGGCCCGTGCTGCCCGGCGATTTTTTTTCCGGCGCCATCCCTCCCCACGATTTCGCCGACCAGACGATCGCTCCTGCCGCCAGCCATCCTTCCGCGTACTCGGGTTGCGCCCCCCAGCGAATCGTTGCCGAGTGCATCAAACCGAACCAGGAAAATGCGGCCGCGAGGAGGCACCAGACGGCCGCCCGACCAAACCGGCGATCGATCGACTCCGTGAGCGCCGCTGCCACCACCAGCACCAAAAACAAGAACCCATTGCCAAGTCCCTGGACCGAAAACCAGTAGATCGAGCGGTTGAGCGCGGCCTGGACGGCGGGAGCCGCGGCGGAAAGCTGCAAGGCCGGCAGAGCCGAGTTCAGAGCCGCCGCCACCACGGCTCCCGCCGGCAGTACGAATCCGAGCAGCGCCACCGTGAGGTACTTCGGCTCGACCCGTCGAAGCGTGGCCACGCCCACGCCGATCGACACGTAGGCCACCATCGCGGCCAGAATCGGCCAGGGAAAGAGCTGCGCGATGAACAGCGACAGGCCGCTCGCCACGATGGCCAAATAAATAAGCGGCGTCCAGAAGGAGAAACCCGTCCGCGCGCCCATCGCCTTGTACGGCGGCAGCATGGCATACACCACCGGCGTGACCACCGACCCCGCCAGCCCGCAGATCAGCGTGCCGGCCCCGTCGCAGGCCAGCACGCTGCGAACGTCGTAATCGTCGCCGGCCGCGCTTCCGCCCGCGCAGGAAGCGATATCTTGCAGCACGTGGTAGATCGCCATCGGCGCGATGACCGAAAGATACGGCAAAGCGAGTTGCATGGCCCGCATCGGCTCCGGCGTCCGCGCGAACGGCCACTGCAACGCCCAGCCCTGCCATTGCGGATGCACGTAACCCAGGGCGATCCCCACGGCCAGCGGCCCCAGCCACGCCACGATGAACGGCGGGATGCGCGCCCTCGTGATCGGGATATTCGCCAGCACGCTGGCCGCGACAATGGCCAACGCCACCAGGCCCACCACCGGCTGATCGAAAATCCGCTGGAGCAGCATCAGCGCAAGATAGCTGTACATCGCCGCGCCGAAGACCGTCATGGCCGCCGGCGCGGGGATGAACCGGCGGAACCAGGAGGCCAGCGGCGCCGCGGCGAGCTTGATGAGACCTGTCCAGATCACCGCCGCCGCGCCCACTTCCCAAGCCAGATTCGCGTCGCGGCTCTGAAGATAGACCGGCAGGATGATCGAGAGCGTGTACGAAATGATCGCGGGCACATTGTTGCCGTAGACGTGCGCCGTAACGCCGGCCCGGCCCTCGCGGCGCGCCAGCCGCACCGCGAGCCAGGTCATGCCCAGGCACCCGGCCAGGAATCCCAATGCGTAGCCGGGCAGCAGATGATGCACGCTGAAATCGAGCGGAATGCCCGCCGGCGCGAGCAGAAACGCCGGAATCACCGTCTGCGCCAGGTTGAAGCCGACCTGCGCGACGGTGGTGTCGATGTCCCCTCGCTCCAGCGCCCAAAACCGGACCGGCTGTTTCTCCATCAAATCTTGAACGACTCCAGCGACTCCGGCGCGAAGATCTCGCGCGGGGTCAACTGGCGCTTGGAAAGTCCCTGCTCGAACGAGTAACGCAGGAAGGTGCTCAAGACGCGCTCGTTCGCCTCCAGGCCGTAAGGCCAGTAGTCCGAACCCATGAGCTTTTCCGTATCGGCGACGTGCTGGCCCGCCCAAGGCAGCATGATCTTCAGCGCGGCGGTCTCGTGCAGGTCCTCCCAGGCCTGCTTCTTGGCGGCCACGAAAGCTTTGTAGAGCGACTGCGCGATCCAGCGGTGCTTTTCATAAAGGTCGCGCCGGATCGCAACCACGTGCATGATCGGAAAGATTCCGGTTTTCTCGAAGTATTTCTGCTCCACCTCGCGGTAGTCGGGAAACAGCCGCCGGACATTGCCCGAGCCGCCCCGGAACGTGGACGGCGCGCGCGCGGTGTACAAAGCGTCGATTTCGCCGGAGTCGATCATTTGCGAAAGCGTCTTGTCCGCGGGAATGGCCTTTGCGCGGATTTGCGGAGGCAGATCCAGCGCGAGCTTTTCGGGACGGCCAGGCTCCTCTTCGCCGCCGCTGAAATACGTCGCGCTGGTGGCCGGCACGCCGTATTCGTCGCTCAGGATGCCGCGAATCCACACCGGCGCGGTCATCTGATATTCGGGATTGCCGATGCGCTTGCCGATGAGGTCCTTCGGCTCGCGGATGCCACTGCGGACGTTCACGTAAATGCAGGAGTGCCGGAAAAAGCGCGAGGGAAACGCGGGAATCGCAATGAAGGGCGGATTTTCGCGGAACAGAGAGAGCGTGTAAGAAGAGAGCGACATCTCCGCCGCGTCAAATTCGTGATGGCGGAGCATGCGGAAGAAAATCTCCTCGACGGGCAGGCTCAGATAGTTGAGTTCGATGCCCTCGATGGGAACGCGTTCTTCGAGGAGCGCCCGGGTGCGGTCGTAGTTCCAGCACGCCAGGGTCAGGCGGAGCTTGGCCATGGAGCACAGGCTACACTTGCCATCGAAGGACTGTCAATCGCCGAGCGTGGCCGGACTTCTTTCTTTGAAGTAGTCCTCCAGCCAGCGGAGCGCCTCCTCTTCGGTGGAAAACGCGCCGTCGGCCTGCGCCTCATAAGCCGCGTCCACGACCTCGCCGATATGTTTTCCCGGTTGGCCGCCGAAATACGGCAGCACGTGCCGGCCCAGGATCAGCGGCGGCTGCGGCTTCCGCTCGACCGACTGCGCGGCCGCCATATCGCGAATGCGCAGCGCGCTTTCCGGGAGGCCCCCCGGAAGCGGCGGGCGGCCCGAATAATCGGCCTCGATCAAACGTAACAGTTGCGTAATGTTCGCGGGCGCGAGCCGCATGGCCAGACGCCGCACCGCCCGCGGTGTGGCATCGCGGCCGATGCTGGAACTGGCCAGATGGTTCTCCACCATGGGCACGACTTGGTCGATGATCGCGTTCTTGATCCCGATGCGTTCCAAAAACGCCCGTGCCATAGGGCCGCCCTCCGCGTCGTGTCCGAACGAGGTCCATCGCAGGCGGCCGTCGCGCTCCCGCATGACGGTGGTCGTGGCCTTCGCAAAATCATGGGCGAGCGCGGAAAACATCAGGACCGCGCGCTCATCGCCCTCCAGCCGGTCGCGCTCCGCGATGCGCGCGGCGGCGTCCAGCACCAGCATCGTGTGGACGCTGACGTCGCCTTCGGGGTGCCACTCCGGGTCCTGCGGAGTGCCGGCCAGCGCGCCGATTTCGGGAAAATGCGCCACCCATCCCGTCCTCGCCAGATACTCCGCGATGCGGCCGGGACGCGCGCTCTTGAGGGCCCACTTCATGAACTCTTCGGCGACCCGCTCGCGCGCGATCGTGAAGTACTCGTCCACGATCGCCTGGCACAGGTCGGCCGTGGCCGGATCGATGGCCAGATCGAAGCGGCAGGTGAACTGCATCCCGCGCAGCACACGCAAGGGGTCTTCGCGAAAGGCCGGGCTGGTGGCGCGGAGGATGCGATTCTTCAGATCCTCGCGGCCGCCGAAGAAATCCAGAATTTCGCCGCGGATGGGATCGTAAGCGATGGCGTTGATGGTGAAGTCGCGGCGGCTGGCGGCCTCACGCGGCGTGATGGTCTCGTCGAAGGAGGTCTCGAAGTCGCGGTGGTGCAGGCCCGCCTTGCTTTCGCGGCGCGGGACGCTGAAATCCACCTCGCCGAAGCTGGCGCCGAACAGTTTGACCACCCCGAACGCTTTGCCGACCAGATCCACCCGGCCATAGCGCGACAGAAACCCCGCCAGCCGGTCGTAGGAGGTGCCGTAAACCTCGATATCAAAGTCCTTGGGCTCGAGCCCCAGCAGCGCGTCGCGTACCGCGCCCCCCACCACCACGGCCCGGTAGCCTGCGGCGTTGAGATCCCGCAGGATCTGCTGCAAACCCTCCGCCAGTGTCATCAGCACGCGTTCATGATAGCGTTTTAGGCGATCAGGCAGCCGCGAACCTGGGCCAACTCACCCCCCTCTTTGCCCCCTTCCGTGTCTCTTGACCCACCTGGCCCCCATCCTGGACCACTTCGGTCCGAATTGGTGTATAGTAGGAATGAACTTACTTTGGAAGCCGGTTTGGCCGCCCAGATGCAACTCGATGGCGCGACCATGATGCCCCAAGGACTTGAGTTCAAACAGACACGATTCGAGATTTGGTTCAAGATGCAAACGGGTTTCAAGAAGCGAGCGCAGCCAAAACGCCCTGCGGCGGCTCGCAATCTGATGGAGCTCCGGCGCGGGGAGCAAGGCGTCCTCGAGCGCATCGATCTTCCCGAAGATGATGCCCGGCGGCTGATGGAGCTGGGTTTTCTTCCCGGGCACACGGTCATTCCGGCGCACTCGGCTCCGGGTGGCGATCCGCGAGTTTTTCGCGTAGACGGCACGGAGATCGCGCTGCGGCGGGAGACCGCGCGCAAGCTGATTCTCCGGGACGGGCTGCCGGACAAGCCGGAAGCCGATTCGGCCAGAGGTTAGTTTCTCGAAATGAGCGATTGCCACGGTTGCTCCGTCGCTGCGGCGATACTGCCGCCCCCTCCCGCTGCGGACGCGAAACAGCGGGTCGTGGCCATTATCGGCCCGCCCAACTCGGGCAAGTCCACGCTGTTCAACCGCCTGACGGGGCTGCGGCAGAAGGTCGCGAATTTTCCCGGCGTGACCGTCGAGCATCGCATGGGGCGGGTGAAGCTGGATCCCGGCCGCGAAGTCTTTGTGGTGGACCTGCCCGGAGTTTACAGCCTGAACCCGCGCACCGAAGACGAGCGCGTCACCCACGACGTGCTGCTCGGCGAGATGAAAGGGCTGGCCCGTCCGGAAGCGGTCCTGTTGATTCTGGATTCCACCAACCTCAGCCGTCACCTGGTTTTGGCGGCGCCGGTCCTGAGCCTGGGGCTCCCGACGCTGGTGATCCTCAACATGGCCGACGACCTGGCGCGCCGCGGGGGCGAGGCCAACGTGCAGGAGCTTTCCGAACAGCTCGGCACGCCGGTGGCGCTGGTCAGCGCCGCCAAGGGCGAAGGGCTCGACAAAGTCTTTCAGTTCCTGGAAGGCGCCACCGCCGCTACGCATCGCAAGCCGCCGCTCATCGAGCTGCCGGTGATTCAGGACGTGCCGAAGTGCCGGGCCTGGGCCGCGAAGGTCGGGAGCCAGTCGAGATACCAGGCGCCGGCCCCGCCCCTGTGGACCCGGCGTTTGGATGCGATCTTCCTGCACCCGGTCGGCGGCGTGGCCGTGTTTCTGCTCCTGGTGATCGCCGTGTTCCAGACGATTTTCTCCGCGGGCAAGCCGCTTCAGGACGCCGTGCAGCCCGCCATTGACGCCTCCGGCCGCTGGATCGGCGGGTTCATCGCCAATGAGAGCCTGCGCTCGCTGGTGGTGCAGGGCGTCTGGGGCGGCGTCGGCAACGTGCTGGGGTTCCTGCCGCAGATTCTGCTGCTGTCCTTCTTTATTGGCGTTCTGGAAGATTCTGGCTACCTGGCTCGCGCGGCCCTGATCTCGGACCGCACGATGGCCAAGTTCGGGTTGCAGGGCAAGAGCTTCATCCCTTTGCTTTCGGCCTACGCCTGCGCCGTGCCCGCGATCATGGCGACCCGCACCATCGAGAACAAGCGCGACCGCATCGCGACCATCCTGATCGCGCCCTTCATGACCTGCTCGGCGCGGCTGCCGGTCTACACGCTGGTCATCGCGGCGTTCATCCCGCAGAAGCCCCTGATTCCCTTCCTGCTCGGCACGGCCACCGCGGCGATGCTGGGGCTCTACGCCTTGGGATTGCTGGCCGCGCTGGCCACCGCGCGCCTGCTCAAATCGACGGTCCTCAAGAGCTCTCGTTCCTCGTTCATGCTGGAGATGCCGCCGTACCGCTGGCCTACGTTGACCTCGCTGGGGCTGCGGCTGCTGGATCGCACCAAGGTTTTCCTGTGGCGCGCCGGCACTGTGATTCTGGTGGTTGCGATCGGCATCTGGGGCTTGACCTATCTTCCGCCGTCCTCGCACGGCGATATCGGAACCAGCTTCGCGGGACGGATCGGGCACGCCATTGAGCCGGTGATCCATCCGCTGGGGTTCAATTGGAAAATCGGCATCGGCCTGATTACGTCGCTGGCGGCCCGCGAGACCATCGTCAGCACGCTGGGAACGATCTACGGCGTCGAAGGCGAGGGCGGCGAGCGCTCCCCGTCGTTGCAGCAAGCTCTGCGTAATGATCTTTCGCCGGGAGGCGCGGCCGCGCTGCTGGTCTTCTTCGCCTTCGCCATGCAGTGCATGTCCACCATGGCGGTGGTCCGCCGCGAGACCGGCGGATGGAAATGGCCCGCGGTCCAGTTCGCCTACATGGGGGTCCTGGCGTATCTCGGGGCCTTCGTGGTGAATCGCCTGATCACCGCCTGGGTCTAAAGCCCCATCACCTGAAAACCCGCGTCCACGAAGAGCACGTTGCCCGTGACCCCGCGGCCAAGGTCGCTCGCCAGAAACACGGCCGTGTCGGCAACCTCCGCGGGATCGCAGTTGCGCCGCAGCGGCGCCCGCTGGGCCACCAGGTCGAGCACCGTGCCGAAATCCTTGATGCCCCGCGCCGACGCCGTCTTCACCGGCCCGGCCGAGATCGCGTTCACGCGAATCTTCGAGGGCCCGAGATCGCTCGCCAGATACCGCACCGAGGCTTCGAGCGACGCCTTGGCTGCCCCCATCACGTTGTAATTCGGCACCACGCGCGTCGCGCCCAGATACGACAGCGTCATCATCGATCCGCCCGACGTCATCAGCGGCGCCGCCAGGCGCGCCAGCGCGATCATCGAATACGCGCTGACGTTCTGGGCCAGCAGGTATCCCTCGCGCGAAGTTTCCACAAAGGGCCGGCTCAGATCCTCGCGGTTCGCAAACGCGATGCTGTGGACCATTGCATCCAGCCGTCCGTGAGCCTTCACGAACTCGCCCAGACGCGCCAGATCCTCGTCTTTTGTCACGTCGCAATCGGCGATCGCCGCGCCGCCCAGGCCCGCTGCCAGTTCCGCTACCGTGCCCTTCTGCCGCTCTCCCTGATAGGTCAGGATGAGCGAAGCGCCTTCGCGGTGAAACGCCTGCGCGATGGCGTACGCCAGACTCCATTTGTTGGCGACGCCCAGAATCAGCGCCGTCTTTGCTTCAAGTAGATTGGGCATGAACCCGTTATTCTAACCAGTAACGCAGCCTGCCTTGGCGGGCTGCGATCTTAAGGTTTGGACCTTTCTACCCCACTCGTATATGTCAAAGGCGTCGGGCCGGCCCGCGCCGCCCTGCTCGAAGCCAAGGGGCTGAAGACCGTGGAGGACATTCTCACCTACGCCCCTTTCCGCTACGAGGACCGCAGCAACGTGAAGCTGATCCGGGATCTGGCGCCGGGCGAGATGGCGGCGGTTCTCGCGGAAGTGCGCTCGGCGCGGGTTTCGGGGTTCCGCCGGCGCAACCTGGGGATGTTCGAAGCGGCCTTCACCGATGCCTCGCGCGCCGTGCTGGCCGCCAAATGGTTCCACGGGGCCTATCTGGCGGACGTGCTTCAGCCCGGCATGAAGGTCGCGCTGTATGGGAAAGTCGAGTTCGATTCCTACTCCCACGGCCTGACCATCATGCACCCGGAGTTCGAGATCATTGCCGGCGACGAAGACGGAGACATTTCGCTGCACACCGGCCGTATCGTGCCGGTTTACGAAGCCGCGGGCAAAATCAGCGCGCGTGTGTTTCGCGGCCTGATTTACCGCGTTCTGAACAGCATCGCGCCCGTGGACGATCCCCTGCCCCACCACATCCGGAAGCAATTCAACCTGCCGGAGCGCTGGGCCGCGATTCGCGCGCTGCATTTCCCGCCGCCCGAATCCGACCTGCGCCTGCTCAACAGCTTCCGCTCTCCCGCGCAGTGGCGGCTGATCTTCGAGGAATTTTTCTGGCTCGAGTGCGGGTTGGAATTGAAGCGCGCCAAATCGCGCCTCTACCCCGGCATCGTTATGCAGCCCAACGGCCGCGTCCGCGAGCGCATCAAGGAGATGCTGCCCTTCAAACCCACCGGCGCGCAGAAGCGGGTGCTGAAAGAGATCGCCGGCGACATGGCCGCGCCGCATCCCATGTACCGGCTGCTGCAAGGCGACGTCGGCAGCGGTAAAACGCTCGTGGCGGCCGAGGCCGCTATCATCGCCATCGAAAACGGTTATCAGGTCGCTGTGCTCGCGCCCACGGAAATCCTGGCCGCGCAGCACTACTTCTATTTCAAAAAGCTGTTCCAGAAGCTCGGCTACGTGACGATTCTTTTGACCGGATCGAACACGCGGCGCGAGAAGGCCCAGTACAGAAAGCTGGCCGCGGCGGGACTGGTTCACGTCGTCGTGGGAACGCACGCGCTGCTCGAAGCCGGCGTCGAGTTCCACAAGCTGGGCCTGGCGATTATCGACGAACAGCACCGCTTCGGCGTGGAGCAGCGGCGCAAGCTGATGGAGAAGGGCAACCATCCCGACGTGCTGGTGATGACCGCCACACCGATCCCCCGCACGCTCGCGCTGACCGTTTACGGCGATCTGGATGTGAGCGTGATCGATGAAATGCCTCCGGGCAGGAAACCGATCGTGACCAAGCACGTCGAGCAGACGCGCATCGAGCAGGTGTATAGCTTCCTGCGCAGGCAGATCGGCGCGGGCCGGCAGGCATACGTGGTGTACCCCGTGATCGAGGAGTCGGAGACCCAGGCGATGAAAGCCGCGCAGAAGATGCACGAGCATCTTTCACGCGTGGTCTTTCCCGACCTGCGGGTCGGCCTGCTGCACGGAAAACTCCCGGCTGGAGAAAAAGAGGCCGCGATGGAAAAATTTCAGCGCGGCGAGACGCAGATTCTGGTGGCGACCACCGTCATCGAGGTGGGCGTGGATGTGCCTAACGCCACCGTCATGCTGATCGAGCAAGCCGAGCGCTTCGGGCTGGCGCAGCTTCACCAGCTTCGCGGCCGCGTGGGCCGCGGAGCCGAGCAGAGCTACTGCATCCTGGTCACCGGCAAGATGAATTCCGTGGCTCGCGAGCGCATCCGCACGCTGGTTGATTCCAACGACGGCTTCTACATCGCCGAAATGGACATGAAGCTGCGCGGGCCCGGCGAATTTTTCGGCACGCGCCAATCCGGGCTGCCGGCGTTGCAGATCGGTAATATCGCGCGCGATGCCGATATCCTGGAAATCGCGCGCAGCGAGGCGTCCGCCTTCGTCGCGCACCCGCCCGAGGAAGCCGAGCTGCGCCGCGCCGTCGCCTTCATCCGCGGCCACTGGCAGCGGCGCTACGGGCTGGTCCAGGTGGGCTAGCGTTTCCGCGCCAGCGCCAGTTCCATCAGCACGCCGGAATCGGGCGGGTCGGAATAATAGCCCCGGATGGTGCGCACCGCCCGGAATCCGAATTTCTGGTTCAGCTTCATCATCCGCGTGTTTTTCTTGCGCGTGTGGCTGGCGAATCCGTGATAGCGGGCGTAGGCGATCTCCCAAGCCTTCAGCAGCCCGCCGAGGCCGAAACCCTGGAATCGCGGCAGAATCCCGGTAGTCGCGATATACAGAGTCCGCGAGCCCGTGTGATGGAATGCGCAGCAGCCGGCCTTCACGCCGTCCACCAGCATCCAGTAGGTTTCCAGTTCACGCCAGTGCCGCGCCTCGAATCGGTCCGCGGCCCCGAAGATGGCCCGATCGAAGGCCAGCAGAGCGCGGATTTCCCGTGGGACTACGGCCTTTCTAAACTCGGTTTTCACCCGGCTATTCTACCCGGGCCGCGCCGTCCGGAAGTCCTCCAGTAAACTGGGCGGTGGTGACGCCGGCCGTTACTTGCCCTCCTTCGATCGCGCAGCGGACTCGCCGAAAGGTGGACCGGCGCCTCATGCCGTTCATCCTGCTGCTGTATATCGTCTCGTTTCTGGATCGCGTGAACGTCGGCTCGGCCGGCCTCCAGATGACCCGGGAGCTGGGATTTTCCGGCGCCGTGTTCGGCTTCGGCGGGGGCATCTTCTTCGTCGGATACTTTCTGCTGGAAATTCCCGGCGGCATCCTGGCCGAGCTATGGAGCGCGCGCAAGTGGATCGCCCGCATCCTTCTGACCTGGGGCTTCCTCGCCTCCGCCACCGGCCTGATCCACACCGCGCGCGAGTTCTACTTCATTCGCTTCTTCCTGGGCATCGCCGAGGCAGGCTTTGTCCCCGGCGTCCTGGTCTACCTGAGCCACTGGTACCGCCCCGAGGACCGCGGCAAAGCGGTGGCGCTGTTTTTCGCCGGGATTCCCGCTTCGCAGGCCATCGGCGGGCCCCTGGCCGCCCTGCTGCTGCGGATTCACTGGTTCGGATGGAGCGGCTGGCGATGGCTGCTGCTGCTCGAAGGTTTTCCCGCGATCGTCCTCGGCGTGGTGGTGCTGTTCTATTTAACCGAGCGCCCCCGGGAGGCGAAATGGCTGCTGCCGGAGGAACGCGGCTGGCTGGAAGGCGAGTTGGCGCGGGAGCAGTCCTCTAAGAAGGCGGACGTTTCCATCGGGCAGGCCCTGCGCAATCCCAACGTGTTGCTGCTGGCCGCGATTCTGTTCCTGGGGCTCAATTCGAACTACGGTGTCGGGCTGTGGCTGCCGCAGATGGTGCAGCGGCTCTCGGCCTTTGACGTGTCGCGGGTGAGCTTGATCGCGTCGATTCCCTCGCTGTGCTCGCTGCCCCTGATGCTGCTGGTGGGCTGGCACTCGGACCGCAGCGGGGAACGCGTCTGGCACACCGTGATCCCCAGGCTGGTGGCGGGCGCGGCGCTGATCGTGAGTTATTTCTCGACGGCCGGCGGCCATTTCTGGCTCAGCGTCGCGATGCTCTCCGTCGCCACCATCGGATTCTACTGCGCGCATCCCGGCTTCTGGCCCCTGCCGAACGTGTTTCTGGGCCGTGCGGCTGCGGCGGCAAGCATCGGGCTGATCAACTCCTTCGGCAACCTGGGGGGCTTCCTGGGGCCGTACGTGCTCGGCGCGCTGAGCGATCGCAGCGGCAGCTTCGGGCCGGGCATGTTGTACTTTGCGGGCTGCTCGATTCTTTCGGGCCTGCTGGTGCTGCTGGTGCGGCGCGCCGTGATTCAGGCCGGATCGCGGCCGGCGATCACGTAAATTTCCGCGGCGATATCCGGGTAGCGCTCGCCGAGTTGCATGAACGCCGCGATCATTCCGGCGTCCAGGATTCCTCCATTTGGGCGTTGGAGAGCGGCTTCAGCCAGTAGCCTCCGAAGGCCTGAATCGAAAGGCCCGCGGCCAGGAACTCGGCGCGCAGGCTCTCGGGATCGTACACCCGGCGGTGGCCGTGATGCAGGTCGGTGGGATTGAGGGAGCGCTCGTTCGGAAGCAGACCCAGAATCACGGCCGCCTGCCGGTGGATGCTGCGGGCGTTGGGAACCGCGGCGCAGATCACTCCTGCTGGCGCGAGCCAGCCTGCGGCGCGCCGTAACATCGCCACGGGATCTTCCACGTGCTCGAGCACGTGTCCCAGGACGATCGTGTCGAACACCCCGGGCGGCGAAAAGTCTTCAAACAGCGAATGCACGACTGCGGCGTCCGGAAAGCGCGCCTCCAGATCGCGGCAGAAGCGCTCCGCGCCTTCCACCAGCGTGAGCTCGGGAAAGGCGCGATACAGTTGCGGCGTCATGATCCCTTCGGCGGGACCCATTTCCAGGCACCGCCGGCCCCTCCAGAACCGGGAGAAGACGTGCCCGCAGTATTCCACCGTGCGGCGGTTGACGCCCTTGGCGTACCAGCTATCGGCGGCGATGCGGTCCAGGTGCGCCTGTTCGGCCGGAGCGGGCGCGCTCATGCGACCTTCCACCCGGCCACCCGCTGCGCTTTGGTCTCCGCATCGGCGCGCAGTTCGCGCCAGCGCGCGCGAGTCAGCCAGCTTTCGATGGCATCCAGCCAGCAGCCCTCGACCTCCAGGTAGGCCGGCAGCACACGGCGCCGCTCCAGCCCGAAGGAATCGTGAAACGCGAGCGCGGAGGAGTTTTCCGCGATCGTCCGGCAATAGACCGCATCCAGATCCAACGCTTCGAAAACCGTGCGATACACCAAACACGTGCTTTCCACCGCAGCCAGCGATTCCGGCCGCACCACCCAGCGGCCCCACTCGGCGGTGCGCTCTTCCGGATCGAGGTTGTAGATTCCCGCGGTGCCTTCGCGGCAGCCGGTTGCGCGGGCTTCGATGATGAAGTAGTAATCGCCTGGGCGGGCGAAGTACTCTTCCAGCCAGCGGCGCTGTGCTTCGGCGCTTTCGGCTCCGCGATGCAGATAGCGGTTGCGCCACGGATCGCGCCGAAGTTCGTAGATGAACTCCGCGTCATCAACCCGGACCGGGCGCAGCCGGTACGCCGCTCCTTCGGTTACGATGCCGTGCCGCATGCCCTAGCCCTGGTGAGCTTCGTTTTGACGATGCGAGCGAGATCGCTCGCGGATTCGATCCCGTTCAGATCGGGCTCGCTGAAGCGGACGCCGAAGTGATCCTCCATCAGAAAAACAATCTCGACATGCTTGAGCGAGTCCCAGGCGGGCTCGGCCGCGCGCGATACCTCGTCGCTCTCGCCTACGGGACGGTGCAGCACCAGGCTGAGCAGCCGGCGCACTTCCGGTTCCACTGCGTTTACGGTTATGTTTGCCATACGATCGAGACCGGGAGGCGATCCCGGCTTTCTAAACGGATCCGCGGCACGCCCGGCGCGTCGCCGGGCGCGGGTTCGGCTCCGGTGAATCGGGCCAGCCACTGGCGCGCGGGCGCGTTTCGGGGCGCTGCCTGGAAGGAAAAAAGGATTTCCCGGATCTCCGGGTGGCGGGCGGCGATCCCGGCCAGCGCTTCCCGGATCATGACGTCCTCGATCTGGCGCCCCAGCGCGCGGCAACTGAGGGCGATCTCTTCTACATGGAGTGTTTCGCCCGCCAGCCGCGTGAAGATGGCCCCCACCAGGCCGCTGTCGGAAAGCCGGTCGCGCAGGCGGATGCTGGCCGTGGGACAATCCTCCGAGGCGATCCGCTCGGCCGTCTGCGCCTCGCTCAGCCGCAGGAACCCGGTGTTGAACTGGTTGGTCTTCATCGACAGCTCATGCAGCCGGTGCACGTCTTCGGCGCGGTCGAGGGCCAGTCCGATCTCGATCTGCAAGGACGCCAGGTACTCGCCCGGATCGGCCGAGGCGGCCTGCTCTCTCGCGCGCCGCGACGCCGCCGCCAGATCGGCCGCGCGAAGCCGGTCGGCGTCGCCGCTGGTGTACCCGTTCAGCCCCGGGTACAGCTTCAACGCCCGGACGGTATTCAGCGGGCTGGATGCGTGCAACGTGTGCAGGCCCGGATTGTGCGCGGCGGCTTCCGCCAGCTCCCCAGGGTTGTCGTCGATAAACAGCACCGCCTCCAGCGCGATCCGCATCTCCGCGGCCGCCGCCCGCAAGCCCGCGCTTTTCGGGCCCCAACTGGCGCTGACGGCGGAAAAATGCTCGCGGCGCAGGGGGAAGTCGCGGCGGCGGTCGAACAGCGATTCCACGTCGGCGCGCTCGTTTTTGGAAACGATCGCCAAAAGCGCGCCCGATTCCTGCAATTCCACCAGGCGGCGCTGCAATTCCGCGTGCGCCGGCGTCATTTCGACGCCGTTCACGCCGTCTTCGCCCAGCACCCCGTGATACAGCGTGTTATCCAGATCCACCGCGATCGCCTTGATGCGCGGCCGCAGCGCCGGAGGCAGCCACACAAACGCAAGGTGCCGCGCCGTTTCCACACAAGCCTCGCCGCTTAAATCCACGCCCGTCCGGGAATCCAGATACCGGCTGCCGAGCGCGCCCTGAATCGGGCCTTGCGGGCAGATCCGAACCCCGGCCATAGACACGGCGAGATCCCCGTCAACAGGGGCCGGTACCAGAATCGGGGCCGCGGTGGCGTTGCGCAGCCACCGGATGCGCCCTTCCAGCCAGGACCGGTCAAACGGCCGGTAACGCGCGAAATCCAGCCAGATTAGTTCCACATCCGCCGGCCGCCACCCCGAAAAGCTCAGCGAATCGTCATAATCGCTGAAGACGAAGCTCGCGTCCCAGCCGGCATAGCGCAGGAACGGGCTGGCGCAGGCCGCCACCGGCTCAAACGGCCGGTTGCGATGCACATTGATCCGCAGGGGCTCGCCCCCGGCCGCGGGCAGCGTCAACAGATCCGCCCTCCGCGGCCGTTCCGCAAACACGATCCGTTGCCACTCGGCGCGATCCAGGGAGGTTGCTGCCGCCGTTTGCATCCGACCAATGAATTGGTCGGTTGGGCCGCGAATTTCTCTCTACTTATTTCGCGCTTTGTCCGTGGGGGATCGTCTTAGGAAATCACCCGGGCAATAGCATAGGCCGCCCCGGCCGCCAAGCCCCCGATGACGGTGGTCCGGAAGGCGCTCAACACCGGAGGCGCACCCGTGAACCGCCCCTTGATGTAGCCGAAGACCGCCAGCGCCGCCAGCGTCGCGGCCACCGAAAACCGCAAGCCCGCGCTCGCCCTCGGCGTTAGCATGTAAGGCGCAAGCGGGATCAAGCCTCCCGCGATATACGAAAAGGCGATGGTGACGGCGCTCCGCACGGCCCGGCCAGGGTGAGGCTCTTCCAGTCCCAGCTCGAAGCGCATCATCCAGTCCACCCAGACCTTGGGCCGGGCTTCGAAGGCCGCCAGAATAGGCGTGCTTTCGGCACGCGTCAGGCCGTAGGATTCCAGAATTTCCAGCACCTCGCGCCGCTCGTCTTCGACCCGTTCGACGATCTCGCGCTCTTCCCGGCGGCGCTCGCTGGCGTAATGCTCGGCATCGCCGCGAGCCGCCAGATAGCCGCCCAGGCCCATGGCAATGGACCCCGCCGCGATCTCGGCCAGTCCGGCCACGATGACGAGCCGGGACGCGTCGACCGCTCCGGTCAGCCCCGCCGCCAGCGCGAACGGCACCGTGAGACCGTCGGCCATGCCGATGACGATGTCCCGGACCGTCTCGGACGATTCAAAGTGGTGCTCGATATGAGGAGTGGTGGGCATGGGTTCGGTCCGGCTCTTGCGCCCAGCCCCGGCAGAGCGCATCGAGGAAACGGCGGTGGGGCTATTTTAGCGAACCGGGGCCGGCCGGCGCCGCATCTGCGGCGGGCATTTCCCCAGGCCGCGCCCCCGCCCCCCGCCCGCCGGGCCTACCGCGGCTTCTCCGCGCCCGAGAACCGCAGGTACGGGCCGTTGCTCCCGTTCGGCAGGATGGTGCTGTGATCGGTCATCGCGGACAGAAGCTGGTCGGGGGTCAAATCGCGCGCCCCCCGGAGATTCGCGCCCCGGAAATCAGCGGTGCGCAACTGCGCGCCGCCGAAACGCACTCCGGCCAGCACTGCACGGTTGAAATCGCCCCCGCGCAGCCGCGCTTCATGAAAATCGCAATCCGCCAGTTTCGCATCGCGAAACGAGCACTGGATGATTTCGGCCCGCACCAGGCGCGCGCCCCGCAGGTCGGCTCCCGAAAAATCGCAGTGATCGATCTTGGATCCGCCGAAATTCGCCGAGAACGCCGTGGCCGATACGAACCGCACATGCTGGAGCAGCGCGTGATAAAACTGCGCCTGGCTGAAGTCGGCGTCCTGGCAATCGGCATCGTAAAAGCGGGCCTGATGCAGGGCCGCCCGCGCCGCCCAGGCGCCCCGGAAGATGGCATTGCGAAACGATGCGCCGGCCATCCGCGCCTCGCCGAGCCGGGCTTTGCGGAAGGACGCATAGGGCGCGGATGCCTCCGCGAGCCCCGCCCCCTCCAGCCACGCGCCGCTCAAATCCGCTTCGGAAAGATCCGCTCCGGTGAGGTCGGCTCCCGCCAGATTGGCCCGCTGCAAATCGGCCCGGTCCAGCCGCGCCCCGCTCAGATCGGCATCCGCCAGGTTCGTGTCGAGCAGCGTGGCCCGGCTCAGAATGGCCTTGCTTAATCCGATGCCCGGCAAATCGGCTTCATTGAGCGTGACGCCGCTCAGATCAGCGCGCCGGCCGGTCGTAGGGTCGCTCAGCCACTGCCGGTGCAGGCGCAGAATCGCCGAAATGGAAGCTTGCTCCGAGATCATGCCTGCGGTTCTTATCGGCCGGCCGGCCGCCGGTTAGAGCGCCGGGAAGCGGGCTATAGCCGTTCGATGAACCGCTGGTGAATCCGCATGTCTTGGGTCAGTTCCGGGTGAAAGGTCGTAACCATGTGGCGGCCCTGCTCCACCCAGATGGGGTCCCCCCGGTAGCGCGCCAGCACGCGCGCGCCTTCCCCGACTCGCCGGATGATCGGCGCGCGGATAAAAACCGCTTCCAGCTCGCCGCCGCCCTCCACCGGCACCTGCGCCACGCGGCTGTCGATCTGGCGGCCGTAGGCGTTGCGCTCCACCGAGATGTCCATCAGATTCAGGCTCGGCTGCGGCGGGTGCCAGACCTCGCGAGCCAGCAGAATCGCCCCCGCGCAGCTCCCGTAGATGGGCTTGTCGCGGCCGAACGCCTGAATCGGCTCCCGGAGCTTTTCTTCCTCGATCAGCTTGAGCATGGTGGTGCTCTCGCCGCCGGGAATGACCAGGCCGTCGCAGGCTGCCAGCTCGGCGGCCGACCGCACCTCGACCGCGCGCCCCCCCGCCCGCTCGATCGCCCTGCGGTGCGCCTCGAAATCGCCCTGGAGCGCCAGCACGCCAGCCGTCTTTCGAGCCGTGTTCATCCCTTGCGTTACCAGCCGCGCGTCTGGAGCAGCTCGCCTGCCGGCAGCTTGGCGACGTCCAGCCCCCGCATGGCCTCGCCCAGCTCTTCGCTGGCCTCCAGCAGCTTGGCGGGATCGTTGAAGTAGGTCGCGGCCTTGACAATGGCTTTGGCGCGGCGCTCGGGATCCTCGCTTTTGAAAATTCCGCTGCCGACGAACACCGCTTCGGCCCCCAGTTGCATCACCAGCGCGGCATCGGCCGGCGTCGCGATTCCGCCAGCCGAAAAATTCGGGACCGGGAGCTTGCCGTGCTCGGCCACCCACTGGACCAGATCGAGCGGCGCGCCCAGGTTCTTGGCCTCATGCACCAGCTCTTCCTTGCCGAGCACGGTGAGCTGTTTCATCTCTTTCACGATCGTCCGGATGTGCCGCACTGCCTCGACAATATTGCCCGAGCCGGCTTCGCCCTTGGTGCGGATCATCGCCGCGCCCTCGGCGATGCGCCGCAGGGCCTCGCCCAGGTTGCGCGCCCCGCAGACGAAGGGAACCTTGAAGTTCTTCTTGTTGATGTGATGCTCTTCGTCGGCCGGAGTCAGCACTTCGCTCTCGTCGATGTAATCGACGCCCAGGGCTTCCAGCACCCGGGCCTCGGTGAAGTGGCCGATGCGCGCCTTGGCCATCACCGGAATCGAAACGGCGTCCATGATTTCGCGGATGATGCGGATGGACGCCATGCGGGCCACGCCGCCTTCCTTGCGGATGTCGGCGGGCACCCGCTCCAGCGCCATCACCGCGGCCGCGCCGGCCTGCTCGGCGATTTTCGCCTGCTCGACGTTCGTCACATCCATGATGACGCCGCCCTTGAGCATCTCCGCCAGTCCGGTCTTCAATCGAAACTCTTCCGTTAGAAACATCGTTGTTCTCCTGACCTTTGCCAGCCAGCAAGACTGGCTGCCGTTAAACCAATGCCGGTTCTTCCCGCCGGACGCCGCGGCCAGAATCGCTCCTTGCAATCTTGCCGAGGACGGCCAGCCCCGCGCGAATCTCCTTCGGCTCCAGGCCGGCGAAGCTGAGCCGCAGGCTGTGCGGCTGCGGCCGCGAAACTTCAAACGTCCGCCCCGGCAGAAAGCTGACGCCTTCCTGTTCTGCCCGGCTCGCCAGTTCGCAGGCGTCCAGCCAATCGGGCAGTTGCACCCACACGTTCATGCCGCCTTCCGGACGGGTGAAACGGCTGCGCGCGGGCAATTCCCGCTCGCATGCCTCCAAACACGCTTGTAAGCGCTCTCCGCCGGTCTTGCGCATGCGCCCGCGGTGCGCCGCCAGCCGCCCTGATTCGGCGAAGCGCAGCAGCACCGCCTGGGAAAGCTGGTCGGAGTGCAGGTCGCTGGCCTGCTTGGCCTCGATCAGACCGGCGAGGAAATGCCGCGGCCCGATCGCCCATCCCACCCGAAGGCCGGGGAAGGCGATCTTCGAAAAGCTCGAAAGATAGATCGTCCCGGCGGTCCGGTCCAGATGTTTCATGGCGGGCAAAGCCCGCCCGCGATAGCGCAGATCGCCGTACAGGTCGTTCTCCACGACGATCGCGCCGGCTTTTCGTGCCACCTCCAATACCATCTTCCTTGCGGGCTCGGGCATCGTGGTTCCCGTCGGGTTCTGAAAGTTGGGCGTAAGCACGATCATCCGCGGACGCTCTTTTTCCACGGCTCTGGCGAGCTCATCCATTTCGTTCTCACCCAGCGGCACGCCGGTCACGCGGGCGCCACCGCGCGCGAATACATTGCGCAACCCTGGATATACGGGATCTTCCAGCAAGACCGTTTCCCCGCGCGACGCGAACACGCGCTGCAACAGATCGAAAGCCTGCTGGCAGCCGCTGGTGATCAGAATGTCGTCGTCCGGGCCCGCGATGCCCCGCTCCCGCGCCTGGTCCAGCAGATATCTGCGGAGCGGAGCGTACCCCGCCGCTGGCCCAAGCTGAAGAATCTGGGTTGCCTCCGCCGAATCGAGCACCTCCCGGCAGGTGGCGCGGAATTCCTCCAGCGGAAAAAGCATCTCCGACGGGCGCGACGCCGAAAAACTGATTCGCGCGGCAACCGGCAGCGCCGCCACGCCGTCGCGAGTCTCCAGCCGGTCCGGCAGGGCCTGGACGAAGCTGCCTCGCCCGACATGGCCGCGAATCAGCCCGTCCGATTCCAGCAGTTCGTACGCCGCCGCGACTGTAGTCCGGTTCAGGCCAAGCGAGCCAGCCAATTCCCGAGTTGGCGGGAGCTTTTCGCCGCGCGCCAGTCCGCCGTGCCGGATCGCCGTCTTAAACTGCTCGTAAAGCTGGCGATATAGAGGCTCGGGAGAACTGGAATCGAGCCGGATGTCGGGGACCATGCCAGTCCAAGTCTACCATATTGGCTGGTCGCGGCCCAGCGCAGTCCCCCGCCTAGCTCGATGCCGAGCGCGTCTTGGGCGGCAGTTCCAGAACGTGAAACCACAGCTCCTTCAACGTGCGGATCGCAGCGAAATAGTCGTCCACATTGCTCGGCTTTATGATGTAGCCGGCCACGTGCTTCTGGTAAGCCTCCACCACGTCGCCCTCCGCATCGCTGTTGCTGATCACCACCACCGGAATGTCGCTCAACTCAGGATCCGCCTTCAGGCTCGCCAGCACTTCATGGCCGTCGATCCGGGGCAAATTCAGGTCCAGCAGCACGATATCCGGCCGGGGGGAATTGCGGAAATCCTTCTGCTTGTTTAAAAATGAGAGCGCTTCTTCGCCATCATTGACGACATGTACGTGGGCCTTCACCCGGCCGTCGCGAAGCGCCATCATCATGAGATATACGTCCGCCGGGTTGTCCTCGATTAACAAAACCTCGATTGCTCGCTCGCTCACAAAGTGCTAAAGCCTCCCCAACCACCCCGCCAGAGCTTCGTTGTCTCCGTGGGTAAAAGTGACGCAGAGAGAAGCCAAAGCTTTCGGGCATGTCTCGCGGGTTTCCTGACTGATGATGTAAGATATCCGCTTCATGAAAATCGTTTCATGCTTACCAGCCGCAGCGTTACAAGTCAATCCTGCGCGGCGAAGCGTGGGGGAATACCGGTGGCGGCGTTCCGGAGGATGGACGGCAGCCTGCCGGCGGCGGCAGCAAAGAGGATCGGCCGGGCCGGTGAGTCAGGCTCGCAGAAGCCAGCCAGGCCGGCGACGGCCCGCGCCCGCCATGCGCGTTTACGCCCACCCGGCCCGCGGCTGTTTCACGCAGGCGACCCCTGGGAGTCGGCCGCGCCCTGGCAATGCAAGCGAACATGACCGCTTTCCCCGGAAAGCAACGTGCATCGGCGCGGGTGAATCGAGGGACGCGATATGTACCCATCCCTGTGGTCCTCATTCAGGCGAGCCGGTTTACCTGTCTTGATAGGCCTCACGCTGCCAAGCCCCGGATCGGCTCGATTCCTGCATAAACCGGATACCGCCTCACAAGACTTTGTCTTCGAGGCCAAGCCCCGCGAAATCACCGCGCGTCAGGCCGCGACCCTCTACTGGTCGATGAAAGGCGTGACGAGGGTCTTCATTGAGGCGGCGTCCAGGTCGGACCGGGAACTGCGCCCGCTGGGATCGTTTGCGGCGCCCGGGAGTCTGCGTGTGACGCCCAAAGAAGACACGACCTACGTCGTGTCGTGCGAGGGATCTCCTACATATTCGTGCGCCTCCGTGACGGTTCGGGTCAAAGTGAAGCCGCGATGACCGGCGCGGCCGCCCTTAGTCCCGGTGGGCGAGGGAGCGCCCGGGGTGGGCCACACGGGCGAGGATTTCTCGAACTTCGGAATCGCTGACCTGCGGAAAATCCGCATACCATTCGCCGACCGCCAGAAAGGGTTCCGGCTGCGCCAGGCAGCTGCACTCGTCGGCCTCGCGTTTGAACCTGCGGCAGGTATCTGGCGGCCCGACGGGAACCGCGATCACCACCCTTTTTGGGCGCGCCGAGCGAACGTGGCGCGCGGCAGCCAGCATGGTCGAGCCCGTGGCCAGGCCGTCATCCACGAGAATCACCGTCTTGTCCCGGAAATCCTGCGGCGGAAGACCGCTGCGGTAAAGCTCTTCCCGGCGCAGCAGTTCCTGCGTCTCCCGTTCAATGGCCGCCTGCACTTCCTCATCCGGAATCCGGAGGTCCCGGATGAGCTGATGGTCCAGGATGCGGACCGAATGGGTCATCGCGCCCATCGCGAGTTCGGGTTGCCACGGTACCCCCAGCTTGCGAACCACCACGATATCGAGCGGCGCGCTCAATGCTCGCGCGACTTCGGCCGCCACCGGGAGCCCCCCGCGCGGCAGCGCCACCACGATCGCGTCCCCGCCCGCCATCCGGCTCGCCAGTTCGGCCCCGAGCAGGCGGCCCGCCTCGAGTCTGTCCCGGAATGGCAACGCAACCATGGCCCTTTCTCCCTTCGCCCTCTAGTCCGGAGCTTCCGCCATCGAGGCAGAGATGCGTTCAATCTGCTCATCCAGCTCCTGGAGCTCCAGATCGAGCAGTTCCCTCCAGACGATGCGGTCCTCGATCGTCTTGGATAGAACCTGCGCCGGGCTGTTCGGAACTTGGTTCCTGAGGCTCTCGAGCAAGGCCACCGCTTCCGCCAGCCGTTTTTTCGTAGCGTTGCTCTGGGGCATAACGCGCGGCGGCTTCGGAGCCTCGTACGAAAGGTCTAACGTGCAGAATCGATGTTTTCTGTTCATTCAACCCTTCCCGTGCAATCGGCGTTCCGATTCGTTCCCGAATCGGGAACTCCCCCCGCTCTATCCTGCCGGTTCTATCTCCTGCCCGCTCCTGATGGTGCCTGGAAGACGTCTTTGGGCTGCCACGGCCCGAGTTCCCGGAAGCCGACGCCGCCCTGGAGCGGATCAGCCGGACGCCCTTCCAGGCGTACATTCCGCCGCCTATTTTCCGCTTTTCAACTTGATCGCTGCGGTGTCGCCGTGGATCTCGATCCGCGCGCCGAACGGCTTGGAAAGCTCTGCCAGCCGCTCCAGAATATACCCGGCGCGAGCCCCTGTGGCCGGAGCCGGCAAGCCGCGCGTGTAGAGAAATTGGTTCGTGGCGTAGGGGTCGTGCATGTCCGGCTGCCCCTCGCCGACGATATTCAGAACCACCGGCCGGAAGGAGATCGATTCCAGGCTCCTTCCCCGAAACTGCACGTACGCGACGGCGCTCTCCCAGCTCAGCGGTTCGTGAATATAAGTCAGCGTAGGCGGCACGTTGTAAATGAAATTGCCCAGATCGTAAAAGATGGGCTTTCCGCGGTAGATCTCCACGCCGTGTAAAAGAGGAGCCCCGTGCATCACGATGATATCGGCTCCCGCATCCACCTCCGCATGCGTCCATTTTTTCAGCCACTCATTGGGCGCGAGCCGTTCCGGCATGCCCTCGGTGAAAATGGTCGCGAAGGAACGGTTGCCGAACACGTGATTGTGCTGGTACACGATCACGATATCCGCCTGCTGGCGCGCCTCGCGGATGCTCTGTAGGATGCGCTGCGCGTCCTGCGGGTTGGGCGTGTTCCCGGGCGCGCCAGGCAGATCCGTGGTGGCTTCGTTTTCCTGGTGGCCTGCCTCGACTCGAAGCTCGTTGACGCCGGGCCGGTCGGCGGTCGCGCTGCCGCCCGGCGTGATCAGCCCCGACGCGGATGCGATCAAGGCAACGACTCCTTTCGGAGTATGCAGAAGTCCCGGCGCGGCGGCTTCGGTCCAGTTATTGCCGGTGCCGGCATGCACCATCTTCCGGCGGTCCGCTTCCCGGATGGTGTTCTGAATCCCCGGCGCCCTCAGGTCGAAGGCGTGATTGCCCGACAGGGCCAATAAATTGAACCCGAACGTCTGGAGCGCGTCGAGCGCTTCCGGCGGCGCCAGAAAGCCCCGGCCCTCACGAATGGTCTGGCCCGGTTCCGCCACCGCACCTTCGAAATTCGTGAACACGACGTCGCCTTTGAGCAGCGCCTGAATCACCGGCACGGCCGCCGGCGCGGTCTGCCGAAGATCCGAGCGGATCATCGACTGTCCCGTCAACGTAATCGTCATCGAGGCTGGCGTCTGCGCCGCTGCGGCGCACCCAAGGGCGATCAGAGCGCCGAGCCGCGCCGCTCCCGCCCATGCCATCTGGATTCTGTCCGGCTTGAATCGGTTCGCCATGCGAGTCGCTTCTGGCCGCCATGGCCAGCCGTTTTATATTAACCCGATTTCCCGGGCCTCCGAATCGGCAAGCGCGCCGGATTGCTCCTCCCTACGGCCGTTGGCGGGGCAAGCCGCCGCGCGGCTCACGGCGGCGAATTCATCCGGTTCAGGAGATCCCTGGCCGGCTGAAATGCCGGGTCGAATTCCAGCGCCTTTCGCAGCGTAGCCTGGGCTTCGTTCCGGCGTCCGTCGCGCAACAGCGCTCTGGCGAGATTCACGCGCACCAGCAGCAGCGCCGGGTTCATCGCCAGCGCGTGGTTCCAGAACAGGATCGCCTGGTCCCGGTTCCCAAGTTGCAGCCAATATGCCCCGAGCGCGGCGTAGACGGCCGCCTGCGGCGGTTCCATCGACCAGGCCTGCTCGTACAAAGGAAGCGCGTGCGCGTCATCCTTGCGGTCGCGGTAAAACTGCGCCAGATAGGCGAGCGCCACTGCATCGGCGCCGCCTGCCGCAACCGTCTTGCCGAGCAACTCGAACGCCCGTTCCAGGTAGATCTTGTTATCCTCCCGCAGACCCACCATGGCGTATGCCAACCCCAGGTCTCGCGTGTTGGCCTCTCCTCCCCCGAACGGCGCCAGCGCCGCTTCCGCTCGTGGGGGAGCGCTCGCGCCGCGGGAGGAAGATGGCCGCCGGCGGATGGAATGATCCGTAAAGACCACATGCTCGACGTCGCTGGGCGGATTGCGCGGCATGTGGCAGGCGATGCAGTTATCACCGTTAGCCTGCCGGGACGCCTTGGTCGCCTGGCAATCCGAGTCCGCGTGGCAATTCAGGCATTTGCCCCGGTAGTAAGCGGCCTTTTCCGCCTCCTCCGGCATCGCATGCGGGTCATGGCAGGTTCCGCACCACAGCTTCTCGCCGCTGGCTCGCTTGCAGGCGCTCGCGGCCAGATTCTCGACATGGCTCGTCACGCGCAACTCCTGCGAGGCCCCGCTCCGTACGAACGTCGCCAGCACATCCGCCAGCCGTTCGCCGGGACGGAAAGACAGGTCGTCTTTCCCCGCCTTCGGAACGCGAATCTCGCCGGAGAGATGGCATTGCTCGCAGATGCTGTCCCGCTTGTCGGCAGAGAGCTTGGCCGGATTCACCATGGGCGCGCCGGCCGCGATATGCTCGCTTCCCGCGCCGTGGCATCGCTCGCAGGCGACCCCGCCTTGGAGAAACGCCGGCGAAGCGTAGCCGTTTTCGGTGCCGGCAATCCGCTGGACGCCGCTGGCGTGACATCCCAGGCACCCCGGCAGGATCGGCCGCGTCAGATAGGGGGTGCCGTTCGAGGCGTATCCCGGCGAAAAGCTCCACGAACCCGAATTCTTGAAATACGTGACTGGCGCTTCGTAGAGGAATCCGTCCACGCTGAATAAATAGCTGCGGGCGTGGTCTCCGCTGCCCACGAAGTATTCCAGCGCGCGGCTTCCGGCCACCGGCGCCTTTGTCCCCTGAAACTCAAACGTATACGGCCGGACACGATAGGTGAAGGCGCCTTTGGAGTCGCGGAACTCGGCCCGGTCGAACCTCTCCTTCGGCTCTTCGGTTCCCACCCGCCCGCTGCCGCGGGCCATCGGGGTTCGCGTAAAGCTCCGGTAGATCGCCGCATGGCAGGGCGCGCAGGCCTCGTTCCCGGCGAAGTCCGCACCGGCCGCCACTAGGCAAATCGAAACCAGCAGTGCGAGCGGCCGAACCACGCGAGTGGATGATCCACCGGCCGGGATGCCCGGCTGCCGGTAAGCAGCCCGGCATCGGCCGGAAATCAGAACGTCAGCCGAAGAATGGCTTGGCCTGAGCGTGGTTGCGACCCGGCCCCGCCCACGGTGTTGATATAGCCATAGCCGGCGGTGTATACACCCGTCGAGTCCTTCGTCGGTGAGGCCGCGATCGTGATCGGCGCGCCCCCGCTCGTCACCCCCTGTCGGCCGGTCGCCGGCGGCGAAAGGAATAGCCGGTTGAAGATGTTCTGGAACTCGACCCGGAACTGAAGATTGACCCTCCGTTCCTTGCCGATGGGGAAATTCCGCGCGAAACTCATCGACTCGGCGGGCTGCCTTTGCCAGCGGTAGTCGTTGTAGAACGGCGCAGCCGTCCCCCATTGCCCCGGAGCCGGCTCGGCCCAGGCGTTCGGATTGAGCACCAGCGTTCGCTGCGGATCGAAGCATCCGCAGTTCGGATCGACTGCCAGCGGATTCACCCCCGGTACACGGTTGTCCGGGTTGACCGGCGTCCCGTTGAAACCTCCCTGCCGCAGCAGTTGGTTGATGAGCTGATTGGAGGAGGATGGAGTTTCAATCAGAGCTCCATTCTGATAACGCAGCAGCCAGCCGAGTTGCCAGTCCCGCACAATGTGCGACACCACGCGCAAGCCCGCGCTGTCGCCGGGCGTCCCCGGTGTCGTGTAGTTGCCCGAAATCACCACCGAGGTCGGCGGGACCAGCTGGTTGAGCTGCTTGGCCAGGCCCGTGTTGTACAGGTCCGAGATGATCGGGTTATACGACAGGAAGATCGGAGCCTCCGATCCCGCGCCGATGTCCGTGGCATGGGCCCACACGAACGAAGCCTGCGCCGAGAGACCGTGCGAGAAACGCTTGGTCACCTTGGTCTGCAAGGCGTCATACCAGGTCTTGCCGGAGGGCGGCCCCAGGAACGAGCTCGGACCGCCGGAAGCCCACTGCGGAATCGGACGGAGTTGCTGGTTGACGGTTTGATTCGGCGGCATCCCCGGATAAGCCGGGAAAAATCCGCGCTGGATGGCCTGCGGAGAGCTGATCAGACTCGTCAGCAAAGCCAGATCCGACGGATTATTGCGGCTGAGCCCGTAATGCGCCAGAAGCTGATCCGTCAGACAATTGCATTGGTACGGGTCAAGACCTTCCGCCGACCACCACACCCCCCGGTTGCCCACATACGTCGCTTCCACGACGATATCTTTCTGTAATTCCCGCTGGATGCCGAAGCTCCACTGGAGGGTCCGCGGCGGGCGGGCGTCCGAGTTGAAAATGGTGTTCGGTGACGACGGCGGCAATAACCCCGCCGTCAAGATCGGCTGCTTGCCCGGATCGTAGTTCGGCCACGTGACGTTCGGGTACGGATTGTTCTCGAAGGCGCCCGTGGCCGGCGCGATTCCATAACCGAGCGAGTTGAACGTATAGTAATCCGCCAGGCTGTATTGCAAGCCGTTCGGCGTCTGAACCACGCCGTAAGTAATCCCCGCGCCCACCCGCAAAACCGTCTTTGGGTCGATCTGGTAGGCCGCTCCCAGGCGCGGTCCGAACGCCCAGGGGTAGTTGTGCGAGAAATCGCACTTGCAACTGGCTCCATAAATAACCGCGCCCAATCGGCCTCCTACCGTCGGGTTCGGCGTGGAGAAGGATGCCACCGGCATGCGGCCATATTGCTCCTTCAGATAGGTCTGGAAGTCGTAGCGCAGCCCGTAGTCCAGAGTCAGCTTTCGCGTGACCTTCCAGGTGTCTTGCACGAACAGCCCGATGCTGTGCTGCCCCGTCTTCGTCTGCGTGTTGGGGCTGATTTCGATGTCGTCCGGCAGGCCCAACAGGAAGCTGGCGTAACTGAAGCCGGTCGGAACGGAAAAGTTGAAGGGCTGAAGATTCTGCCAGGGATCGGCCGTTTCGGCGTTGTTAATTCCAAAGGCGCCGTTGGCCCGCCATCCGCTTTTCTCCGGATATCCATCCACCGTCAGGTCCCCGCCGTACTTGAAGGAGTGGTTCCCCTTGACCCATGTCAAATTGACGTTGGCCGTCGACTTCTCCTCCCACAGAAAGGCGATGAATGCCGGACCGATTCCTCCGAAGTTGGGGCCGCCGTAGCCGCCGCTGATAAAGTTCACTAACCCCGCCGCGATATTCGTCCCCGAGGGGTTGCTGCCGTCAAAGAACCCGCCGATCGAGGGAAACCGGTTGGTCTGGAAGTAGCCGTGCATCCCCAGCGAAGACTGGTCGAAATTCGGATAGTCCGTCGGCTGGTACTGCTGAATGTAACCGACGCCCATGTGCAGCAACAGCGTCGGCGTGATGCTCTGATCGTAGTTGACTCGAGTCGTCACATTCCGGTTGGCCGTCGGGTTGGGCGCGTTGTACGGTTCGGTGACGCTGTTGGCGTTGGGCGAATTGGACTCCAGCCGCGAAAAATACCAGCCCAGCTTGATGGTCGAGCTGATCGAGTGATCCAGCTTGAAGGACCAGTTCGTGTCGTGCTTCCAGTTCTGGTAGGCCGGCGCCAGGTAGTTGTTGATCAGACCCGGCTGGTTCGGCAGCGGGAAGAAGGTCTGAATCTTGGCCGCCACCGGATCGAACCGGCTGAGCGGAACTTGCTGGTTGGGGAACGGGCTGCGGACCTGCGCTCCGTTGACCGTTCGCGTCGTTTGCGGGTCGAAGATCTCGCCGAAGCTCAGCGTCTGGCCCGCCGGATCCACGGCCGGAGCCCCCGTCGCCGTGTTGACGATCGGAGGGCTGAACGCGCAGCCCACGCCCGGAACATAGGCAAAGCAGCCCGAGGTGGAAAAATCCCCCGCCCGGTAGGCCGGCGTCGGCACGGTCTGAATGCTGTTGGAGGTCGTCCTGTTCTCGCGGAATTGCTCGAAATTGAAAAAGAAGAAGCTCCGGTTGGTCCCGTTGTAGACCTTCGGGATGCGGATGGGCCCGCCCAGCGTGAATCCATAATCGTTGCGCCGCACGGCGTTGCGAATATGCTGGCCCGCTTTGTTCGGGCTTTGCGTGCCGGCGTCGGTGAACGGCAAACCGGCATTCAGCGCTTCGTTCACGAAGTAGTCGTACGCGCTGCCGTGATACTGATTGGTGCCCGACTTCATGGTGTAGTTGATCGCGCCGCCGCCTACCTGGCCGTATTCCGCCGAGAAATTGCTCGTCTGGACGTTCACCTCCTGGATGGCGTCCACCCCCCCGCCCAGGCTTAACGACTGCATCGCTTTCCAGATGTTTCCCGTCGCCTCCTGGCCTTCGATGCGGATCGCTTCGCTGTTGCTCGGCAGTCCGTTCACGACAATCGCATTGTCGGTGGAGAAATTCACGCCGGGCAACAGCTCCATCGACTGCAACGGGTTCCGGATGGCCCCCATCGTCCCGGGCCCGAGCATGTTGCTGTAGTTAATGGTCAGCACCGGAAGCTCATTCAGATCCTTTACTTCGACCAGATGGCTCATCTCCGCGCTTTCCGTCTTCAGGAGCGGCGCCGTATCGGCCACCGTCACCACTTCGTTCGCCGTGCCGAGTTCGAGCGTTACGTCCTTGCGCGTATCCGTCGCCGAAATCACCTGCACGTTCTGTTGCACGAATTTCTTGAATCCCGTGGCGTTCACCGTGATCTCGTAAATCCCCGAGGGAACCGCAATGACGTAATTCCCCGTGCCCGACGTGCCGCCACGATACACAAGGCCCGTCTGCGTATTCTTCACTTCGATCTGTGCGGAGGGAACCACCGCACCCGCGGGGTCTGAAATCGTCCCGGTGATCGTGCCTTGATTCGACTGCGCCCACACGGCGCCAGCCGTTAACCACGCGAGGGCCGCAACCTTCCGGAACATGCTACTCCCCCGCTCGGGAAAAGCAATTTGCATTGGACATCTCCTGAGTTGTTGATGCGGGTTCCGCCTCTGCCCATATTCCCGCTACAAAATGCGGGCAGCATACGATGAAAAAATGAGGGCGTCAAGCAGCGGGCGGCTGATAGACTCTATCACGCCAGTTGATACGTGAGGCCGCCCGGGCGCCCACGCCAGATGCGCTCTGCCCCCCCGGTCCGGTACAATCTTCGTTGCCATGACACCAACCAGCTCGAAGTGGCCAGCCCTGCTGTGCGCGGCTACCGCTGCGATCCTCCCGGTCCGGGCGGAGTTGCAGGAAAAAACCGCCCAGGTGGCCGGAACCACCGTGCACTACAAGGTGGTTTTGCCCAACGGATACGATCCCGCCAAGGCGTATCCCGCGATCCTGGCCTTCGGCGGCGGCCCGGAAACCATGAACACCGTGGACTCCATGCTCAACCGCAACTTCCGCGCCGAAGCCGAAAAGCGCGGCTACATCGTGGTCGCGCCGGCCGCGCCCGATGATCAGCTCTTCTTCGAGGGCGGAGCGCGGATTTTCCCTGATTTCCTCAAGTTGATCCTGCACGAGTACAAGATCGAGAACGATAAATTCCACATCGCCGGCCCTTCCAACGGCGGCATCGCCGCCTTCCACGTCGCCGCCGCCAATCCGCAGTATTTTTTGTCGGTCACCGCCTTCCCCGGTTATATGTGGGAACCCAGCCCCGCCAAGCTCCAGGCGATCTCGAAGATGTGCGTGTTCATGTACGTCGGCGAGAACGACGAGTACCGTTGGCACGGCGAAATGAAGAGGGAAGCCGAGTTCCTCCGCGCCGGGGGAACCGTGGCGCACTACACGGTGGAGAAAGGCCAGCCGCACCGGCTCGATACGCTCGCGGGATCGAATGCCGGGCGGTTGTTTGACGGCTTCGAGGAAACCAAACGGGGCTGTCACAAATAAGGCCCCGCCGCGCGGCAGTGATCGGGCCGCGCGGAGCGGCCCTACTTCGTCTTCCGGGAGTGCTGGCCCGTCGCCACCCAGACAACGCTTGCACCTACCATCAGCAGCGTGACCGCCAGTACCGCGATATAGACCATAAAGCGGACCTCCTTGATTCGCGCCGATCAGCATACTCCCGCGCGCCCGCAAGCGCCAGCCCCGAGAAGGTTCGACTGGACCCGGCCCTGTCGCAGGCGTGAGTTTCCTGTTATGTTGGACTCTCGCCGCGATGGCCGCCCCAGGTGAGGAAGGATTGATGAGAACCGCCGGATTCTGCATCTTGCTTCTGTTTGCGCGGCCGCTGGTTCCTCAGGACCGCGGCCTGCTGCCCCAGGACATCCATCCCGTGATCCTCTTCCGATTGCCGCCGGTTTCTCCGGAGGACCTGGACGAACAGGGCCGTCGGCTTCTGGCCGCCCGCACCGGCTACCAGCCGGCCCCCGGCCCGGCTCACATCAGCGTCGACAGCCCCAGGGAACTCGATCTGGGGATCCCATCAGGCGAGAACAGCCCGGTTGGGCCCCGCTTCTTTCAGCTTGCCGTGTTGATCATCGCCCGCGAGATCGATCAGCAGTACGAATGGTCCTCGCACGAGCTGGCGGGACGCCGCCAAGGCCTGGAGCAATCCGTGATCGACGTGGTGAAGTACAACCGCGGCGTCGACGGACTCTCGAAAGGGGACGCCACCCTGGTCACCTTCGGGCGCACTCTGTTTTGCCAGCCCCGGGTCAGCAGCGAGCTGTGGCAAAAGATGGTCAGCCTCTTCGGCCGCCAGCATACCGTGCAGCTCATGATGATTATGGGCGATTACTTCCGCGTCGGCTTCATGCTCAACGCGGTCGATCAGCGCTTGCCCCCGGGCGCCCGGCACTGCTGCCGCCGTTGAAGAGATAATACTTGCGGAAAAGGGAACTACAATGCTACCCTCCAGAACCACGCGATTGCTCAAATTCCTCCCTCACCTGAGTGGTGCGGCCGCGTTTCTCCTTCTGCTGGCCAACCCCGCCCTTACCCAGCAGGGAGCCGCCAACGGCAATTGGACCTCGTATGGCGGGGATACCGCAAACACTCGGTATTCCCCGCTGAGCCAGATCGACGCCAGTAATTTCTCAAAACTGGAAGTCGCCTGGACTTTCTCCACGGCTAACCTGGGTCCGGTGGCGGAGACGAATCTGGAGTCCACGCCCCTGGTGGTCGACGGCGTGTTCTACTCGACTGCCGGGGACCGGCGCGATGTCATCGCCCTCAACGCCGCTACCGGCGAGCTGCTGTGGATCCATCGCGAAGACGAAGGCAGGCGCGCGGAGGTGGCGCCCCGGCGCCTTTCCGGACGAGGGCTGGCGTACTGGGCCGACGGAGAAGACAAGCGTATCGTCTACTTCACACCCGGCTATCGCATGATCGAACTCGACGCCCGGACCGGTAACCGCATCCCCACCTTCGGCGTGGACGGCGTCGTCGATCTCAAAGAAGAGGACGATCAGCAGATCGACCCTTTGAGCAGTGAAATCGGCATCCATGCGACGCCGGTGATCGGTCGCAACACCATCGTCGTGGGCGCTGCGCATAAGCCGGGCGGCGTGCCCACCAGCAAAACCAACGTCAAAGGATACGTCCGCGGCTACGATGTCCGCACCGGCAAGCGCAAATGGATCTTCCACACCATCCCCAAGCCGGGCGAGTTCGGATTCGATACCTGGCTTCAGGATTCCTGGTCGTACACCGGAAATACCGGCGCTTGGGGCCAATCCTCGATCGACGAGCAGCGCGGCATCGTTTATGTCGGCGTCGAGGCCGCCACCGGTGATTTCTATGGCGGGCCGCGCCCCGGCAACAACTTGTTCGCGGAAAGCCTCGTCGCGCTCGACCTCGAGACCGGCCAGCGCCGCTGGCATTACCAGTTCGTCCATCACGGCATCTGGGATCATGACAACCCTTCGCCGCCCATCCTGGCCGATGTCCAGATCAAGGGCAAACGAGTTCCTGTCGTGGCGCAGCCCAGCAAACAGGCGTTCCTGTATGTCCTCAACCGGGAAAGCGGCGAGCCCATCTGGCCCATCGAGGAGCGTCCGGTGGAGAAGGGCGACGTTCCCGGCGAATGGTATTCGCCCACGCAGCCGTTCCCCACTGCTCCGCCCCCGTATGAAACGCAGGGCGTCGCGGAAAGCGATCTGATCGACTTCACTCCGGAGCTGCACCAGGAGGCCCTGGAGATCGTGAAGCACTACAAGATGGGTCCGATTTTCACGCCGCCGGTCGTCAGCAAGGCCGAAGGTCCCTGGGCGACGCTGGTCTCCTCCCTCTCCGGCTCGAACTGGATGGGCGGCTCGATCGATCCGGAGACGGGCATCGTCTATGTCGGCTCCAGCCACGGCATCATCGGCATGGGGCTGGTGCCTTCGGGCACGCGTTCCGATGTCGGCTATATTTCCGGGCGGGCGCCGGGCGCGCAGGGCGCGCTGACCGTCGAAGGGCTGCCGCTGGTGAAGCCGCCCTACTCGCGGATCTCGGCGATCGACCTCAAGACCGGCACGATTCTCTGGCAGGTCCCGCATGGCGATACGCCGGACAACGTCCGCAATCATCCCAAATTGAAGAGTCTGACGATTCCCCGCACCGGGCGCGGCGGCGCGGCCATCACGCTGGTGACCAAGACGCTGGTGATCGCCGGGGAAAAAGGCGTCGTCACCATGGCCGATGGCCGCACCGGCGCGATGCTGCGCGCCTACGACAAGGCCACTGGCCGCGATGCCGGCGCCGTCTACATGCCCGCGCAAGCCACCGGCGGCCCCATGACGTACATGGTCGACGGCGTGCAATACATCGCCATCGCCGTCGGCGGAAATATTAACGGAAAGCCCCAGGCGCAGTTCATGGCGTTCCGGCTGCCCAATGGCGCCGCCGGCAAATAGTCTCATCCAGCACAGCGCCGTCCCCCGGATCGCGGCTCGCTCCCGGCGCGCCTCGACGCTCGGCGCCGGATATCGTTCTCCCCGCCGCCCGGGCCCTCGGTCTGCCCGGCCGGAAATGCCGAGTCGGCGCCATGCCCCGGCGGCCGCGCAAAGCCGCGGTAAATGCGCAGTCCGATCAAGCCCCCGGAGCCCTGTAGGCGACGGGCTTGCTCAGCGCTTCGTCGGTCTCTTCGGCCGTGAGCAGAACCGTGGTCTTCGTGCGGGCCATGCCGCTGGCGCACGCCGCCGAACTCAGCGCCGCCGCGCTCACGTGATCCGGCAGATCCACAATCAGCATCACATCGTAATCGCCCAGGCAGAAATACATCGCGTCGAGCTTGCCGCCCAGCTTCTTGACGGCTTGCGTGACGGCTGCCTTCCGCCCGGACCCTTTGTCTTTGGCCAGACCCTTGTATCCTTCGGCCGTATAGGTCGCTTCCACTAAGAATTTCATGCGTTTTCTCTCTTGATCGGTGGTTGGTGCGTTCCGGTAGCGCAACAAGTATAGCCCGCGCGCCGATGCGCTGCCAGCTTCCCTGCTCAGTCCCCGAATGCTCCCCGCCTACCCACCGCCGCAAATCCCGCATACACTATACGGGGAGGCCGAGATGAACCTTCGAAATCTCACTGTCTTCGCCATCGCGGCAATCGTCGCGCCGCTCCTGCCCGCCCAATCGGGCGCCTCATCCGCGCCGCGCTCCGCGGCGCAATCCGCCGCCGCGAAAACCGCCCAGGCTGTCACGGGATCCTGGAAGGCGCCGCGCACCGCCTACGGCCAGCCCGATTTTCAAGGCGTCTGGGCCAACAACACCGCCACTCCGCTCGAGCGCCCCAAGGAACTGGCCAATCGCCCCTACCTCACCGAGCAGGAAGTCGCCGCGCTCAAAAAGAAAGCCGGCGAGCTGTTCGATAACGGCAACTCCGATGCCGCCTTCGGCGATCAGGTCTTCATAACCGCGCTCGCCAACGTCAAGGGAACTAAAACGGGCTTCACCAGCACGGACGGCGGCACCGGCGATTACAACTCCGTCTGGCTCTCCCCGCGCGATTGGGACAACCGCACCTCCCTCATCACCGATCCCCCGGACGGCCGCCTCCCGCCGCTCACCGGAAAGGCCAGGAAGAAGCAGGCCGCCATCGCCGCGCTCCGCAGCCGCCTTCCCGCCGGCCCCGAGGACCGCTCCTTAAGCGAGCGCTGCATCACCTTCGGCGCACCCCGCCTCGGCGCGGCCTACCAGAGTTATTTCCAGATCGTGCAGTCCGCCAAACAGGTCGTGATCGAGCAGGAAACCATTCACGACGCCCGCATCATCCCCATTGACGGAAGCCCGCATCTGCCCTCCCACATCCGCAACTGGCTGGGCGATCCGCGCGGGCATTGGGAAGGAGACACTCTGGTGGTCGATACCACGAATTACCGGCCCGGCGTGTTCATGAATTACTCCACGCCCCAGCTCCATGTGGTCGAAAAATTCACCCGCACTTCCCCGGACATTCTTAAGTGGGAGATCTCCATCGATGATCCGGGCGCCTGGACCAGGCCGTGGACCGCGTGGATCCCCCTGCGCCACACTCACGAGATCCTGGTCGAATACGCCTGCCACGAAGGCAACATCGGCCTCCAGGGAATTCTCGCCGGCGCCCGCGCCGAGGAGAAAGCCTCGCTCGCAGGTAACAGCAGCCGTTAAT
>Ga0070740_10001354_pt1 | contig 34586 bp, 28 predicted proteins | sample Coa_R2_FD_67286 | JGI IMG/M metagenome (GOLD analysis project Ga0070740, IMG submission 67286) | Surface soil microbial communities from Centralia Pennsylvania, which are recovering from an underground coalmine fire - Coalmine... | ecosystem: Environmental > Terrestrial > Soil > Unclassified ...
CTGATAAATCGACGAAGTACTTTTTTCTGGGCATAGCCGATCAATCTCCGTTCTCGGTCAGTGGCCGGACTATACCTGTTCAAAGAGCTAATCCTCAAAACTAAACTGACGGAGTACTAGCGAGGGTATTCTTATACGCGCATGGCGAATGAAGAACTGATCTACCGAATCACGCGCGCCGTGTACGCACGCCTCGGCGCGGAGGCGGACGAGCGCACGGTCGAGGCGCTCGTGACGGACATTTATCGCGCGGTCGAGCCGGTCGTCGGCGAAGGCGGCGCGCAGCCGCGCGAGTCGGCGGGCGAGGGGAGGGCCGACCGCTTGATCGTATCGGTCTTCGGCGTTGACCACCCCGGAATCGTCGCGGGCGTCTCGCAGATTCTGGCCGAGGCGCGTTGCAGCATCACGGACATCAACCAGACCGTCGTCTCCGGCAAATTCGCGATGGTCATCGTCGCCGACATCTCGCGCGCGCAGGAGTCGGCGGCTGCATTGAAAGATCGCTTCCGCGAAGGGGGCGAGCGTTTGGGCGTCCGCATCTACGCGCAGCGCGAAGACCTCTTCAACGCGATGCACCGGATTTGAAAAAGCGATGAGTGACGAGTGATGAGTGATGAGTTAAAAGCTCAACTACTCGTCACTAGTCACTCGTCACTCATCACTTTCTATGTCGCTTCCTAAAATTTCCCGAAGGTGTCTGTCGTGCGGCGCGGCTGTGCGCGCGGGCGCGCGGTTCTGCCCGCAGTGCGGGAGGGCGATTGGCGACGAAGGCTCGCCTTCTCAGCCGGTCGGGCGTTCGGCTGAGGGCGGCGCGGCAAGCAACGGCGACGAAGCGGGCGCGGCTCGCGGCGCGGGCGCGGCGAACGAATCCGCCGCGCCGACGACGCGCGACGCAGAGGCCCCGCGCGAGTGGGTCGTGCCGACGCGCGAGTTCTCGGCGTTCGTCGAAGACCTCGGATTCGACAAGTCCGAAGAGAAAGAGGCCGCGCGCGCCGCCCCGGACGCGAGACCTTCGGAGGCGAGGGCGACGGACGCGGCCTTCGACCCGGCGAAGACGACGCCGATAATTCGACCGGCGGATGACGCCCCGGTGAACAACGCCCCGCCGGACAACGCCGCCCGTGTCGCGACCGGCGGCGTCGCGAGTGCCGCGGGCGAAGAAGTCGCGGGCGGCGCGAACGTCGCCGCGCCGGGTGCGAGTGTCGCCGCGACGGAGAAACAGAGCCGCGTCGCGGCTGTGCGCGGAGACGCCCGCGCGCGCGCCGAACGCGTGAGGGACAGGGCGCGCGTCGCCTTCGACGAAGCGCCGGAGGACGCGAGCGTCAGGTTCGTCGTCGCCGCCGTCGTGCTGTTTTTGGTCTTCCTCGTCTTCCTCTTCCTGAGCCTGAAGGTTCTCAGATAACTCCCGCGAGCGAACATGGAATACACGCAGGCCGAAATCCTTCAGACCGTCCGCATGACCGAGATGGAACACTTGGACGTGCGAACCGTCACGCTCGGCCTTTCTTTGCGCGACTGCGTGCGCTCGACGGTTCGAGAGACCGCGGACGCCGTGCGCGAGAAGATCGAGCGCACCGCCGCGCGGCTCGTGCCCACCGTGAACGAGATCGGCGAGGAGTTCGGCATACGGGTCGCGAACAAGCGCATCTCGATCACGCCCGCGTCGCTCGTCGCGGGGCAGGCGCGCACGGCGGAAGAGTTGATGCCGCTCGCGCGCGCGATTGACGAGGCGGCGAAGACCGTGGGCGTTGACTTCATCGGCGGCTACTCGGCGCTCATCCACAAGGGATGGACGCGCGGCGAGTCGGCCTTCGTTGACTCGATACCCGAAGCGCTCGCGACGACCGAGCGCACCTGCTCGTCGGTCAACGTCGCGACGACGCGCGCCGGAATCAACATGGACGCGGTGCGGAGAGTCGGCGAGTTGATCAAAGAGATGGCCGAGCGCACGAAGGACAGAGGCGGGCTGGCGTGCGCGAAGTTCGTCTGCTTCGCGAACGCCGTCGAAGACAACCCTTTCATGGCGGGCGCGTTCCACGGCGTGGGCGAGCCGGAGGCGGTCATCAACGTCGGCGTCTCCGGCCCCGGCGTCGTCAACCACGCCGTGCGCCACGCGCCCGCCGACGCGCCGCTCGACGAGATGGCCGAACTCATCAAGAAGCTCTCATTCAAGCTCGCGCGCGCGGGCGAACTCATCGGGCGCGAGGCGGCGCGGCGCCTGGGACTTCGCTTCGGCATCATTGATTTGTCACTCGCGCCGACGCCCGTCCCCGGCGACTCGGTCGCGGAGATCATCGAGGCTTTGGGGTTCGAGCGCGCGGGCACGCACGGCACGACCGCGGCGCTCGCGCTTTTGACGGACGCGGTGAAGAAGGGCGGCGCGATGGCTTCAAGTTCGGTCGGCGGGATGAGCGGTGCGTTCATCCCCGTCAGCGAAGACGACGGGATGATAAAAGCCGCGCAACTCGGCGCGCTCACGCTCGACAAGCTCGAAGCGTGGACGAGCGTCTGCTCGGTCGGCATTGACATGGTGGCCGTGCCCGGATCGACTTCCGCCGAGACGATTGCCGCCATCATCGCCGACGAGATGGCCGTCGGCGTGATGAACAACAAGACGACCGCCGTGCGTATCATTCCCGTCCCCGGCAAAGACGTTGGCGATGTGGTGGAGTTCGGCGGGCTTCTCGGCACCGCGCCGATCATGCCCGTCAACAAGTTTTCATCGGACGCCTTCATCCGCCGCGGCGGTCGCATCCCCGCGCCGATTCACTCGCTGCGGAACTGACGGGGTTCCGTATTCACGACCGAGGGAGACTACGGACATGACGCTCATTCTCATCCTTTGCTTGCTGATAAACTTCACGCCGGCCCCACAGGAGACGCAGACGCAGGCGGGGCGGGAGCGACTGTTCGGCAAGGTCGCGACGATGCGCATCGAGACGGCGAAGCTCATCGAAGTCGGCGGGCAGTGGGTCGAGGGGAGGCGTGTTCTCTCGCGCGTCGAAACGTTCGACGCCGAAGGGCGCTACAAGTCTCGCGAGGACTACGGGTCGGAGGGGGACAAGATCGGGACGCTATCTTTCACCTACGACGCGGCGAGGCGGCTCGTGGAGTCGGAGAGCCACATCGGCAGCGAGCGGCTGAACGTCCCTGTGAGGCATTACAAGTCCGTTCACAAGTACGGCGACGGCGGCTTCGAGGACGAAAGACTCGACTACCTCGACGGTCGCCCCGACGGGAGAACGGTTTACACTTACTCGTCGCAGGCGAAGGACAAGAGGACTGAGATGATCACCTACGGCGCAAGCGGCTCGGTCATCTCCAGAACCACCTACTCCTACGACGCCCTGGGCAACATGGTCGAGATAACAAGCTACGGGGCGGACGGAAACGTCCGGGAGAAAATAGTAAACGCCTTCGACGGCAGTCGAAAGACGAAGACCGCGCATTACGATTCCGCGGGGACGCTCGTCAAGGAAGAGGTCTTCGACGAAAAGGGCAACGTGGCCGAGAGTACGACGAGCGAGGGCAAGACCCCCGGCAAATATTCCTCGCGGTACGACGATAGGGGGAACATGACCGAGACCGACTACTACAACGCGGACGGCGTTCTCAAGTATAAAGTGAGCGTCGAGTTCGAGTACGACGCCGAGGGGAACTGGACGAAGCGGACGCTCTCGGATTGCACGTATCTCGGCGTGCGGACGGTCTGCAAGCGCTTGGGCGTAACGTACAGAACTTTCACGTATCAGGAAGCGGGGAAGAAATGATGGAAGCACTGGGAATGGTCGAATGCCGCGGGCTGGTGGCGATGATCGAGGCGGCGGACGCGATGGTGAAGGCGGCGAACGTGCGGCTCGTCGGGTACGAGAAGATTGACGCGGGGCTGGTGACGGCCATCGTGCGCGGCGAGGTCGGCGCGGTGAAGGCCGCGGTTGACGCGGGCGCTGCCGCCGCGCGTCGCGTGGGCGAGGTCGTCGCGACGCACGTCATCCCGCGACCGCACGCGGAAGTTGACGAGGGCATCCCCGTGCTTGAGACGGGCGAGACGACGCGCAAGAAGATTGCCGGGTCAGTTAGAGCCACACGCAACGAAGCGGAATGAACGCGGCGCGGGATCGGGCGTATCCGCCGGAATCTTCCGCATCAAGGCGCGAGGGGCGCGTTTTCACGACGCGGAAATGCGTTTTCACGGCGGAGAAGTACGTTTTCACACTGTAGAAATGAATTCACACGCCGTAGAAGTGTAATCGCACGCGGTAGAGGCGCGTTTTCACACCGTAGCGGCGCGATCTCACCCCGTAGTAGTCCGTTTTCACTTTGTAGTAGCGCATTTTCACACCGTAGAAGTGCGATTTCACGTCGTAGAAATCAATTTTCACTCCGCGGAAGTTGATTTTCACCTCGTAGAAGACGATTTTCACGCCGTAGTTGTTAATTTTTACACAGCGCCGGACGCTTCTCGCCCCGCACGAGCGCGTTAGCACGACACACAGGATGATTCTCGCCCGCGCTGAAATCTTTTCGGCGAGTTTCAGCGCCCCGCGATGGCGTTGAAGAAGAGCGGGTAGGTGGCGAGCGATTGGCCGCGGTACTGCGGGCGGAAGCCGAAGAGGTAGATGTGGCCTTTGCCCAAACCTACGTCAACGAGCGCGGCCTTGCCGCGAATCCTCTCCGCGCCGAGCAGCCAGCCTGAGAGCAGAGGCGTCCCCGCGTCGGGGTAGCGCGCGACGACGCGGACGCTCACGTTCGGAGTCTTCTCGTTCGTCACTTCGAACACGGGCGAGTCCTCGACCCACGCGATGGACTCGCGCGGCATACCCTTCGCGATTGGCTGCGTGGTGTCGAGGACGGTGCGGAGGATCGAGCCGGGGCAGTAGAACTCCGTGCGCTTCAGTCCCTCTGTCACGTCGCGCAAGGGGAGTCCGAACTGTTCGACGGCGAAGTCCGAGGCGTCGTTCAAGGTGACGAGCGTCCCGCCCTGCTCGACGAACTCGCGCAGAGCCTTCACGCCCTCCTTGCCCAAGCCCCCCGTCAACTCCTCCGGCATCGAGCCTTTCCTGAAGCCTTCGAGAATCGCGCGCGGCGACTGGTCGGGGATGATGATCGTGTCATACTTCGCGCGCAGGTTTCCGGCGCGCACTTCCTTATCTTCAAGCGAAGAATAATCCACGTCGGGGTTGTTAATGTCGTAATGTTCTAGCACCCAGCGTGTCCAGCCCTCGTCTATAGAAGGTACGTGCGACTTATAAACTCCCACTCGCGGCCTCGCGGGAAAATTGTGTGGGCCGGTCAGCATAGCTCGTTCAGTACGCACGGGCGGCCCTACTCTGACGGGCGCATAAACCGGCTCAACGGGAACGCCCATGAGCAGCGTCAGCGTATGCGCGGTCACGTCATAAGGCGGTATTGGGCGGCCTGAAGCGTCGCGCAGGTCGGGATAATGTTGAGCTTCGAGCAGCGCCTTTGCGAAGCCGCCGTAAGGCTGCGCCATCTTTACGAACATTGCGTGTTTATTCCGTGCGCCGCGCGAACGCGAGGGGGAAGCGGGCATATCGTTAAGCTCGACCCCTGCTCGCTCTAAAATCTCTTCAAGGTCAAGGTCAGCGCCGTTATCCGAAGAAAGAATCTTGAAGCCGTACAACTCGCCTGGCCTGCGCGGGCGCACGGCCTCTTTGCCGATTGCGTAGAAGCGGCGCAGCCAAGCCTCGCGGTTCGCGGAGGCGTGCTTCAAAAGCTCGAAGGCGGCGGTCGTCATGTAGTCGGTGATGTCGCGCATTCGCCACTCGCCGCCCGTCCAGAGGACGGGGATGTTGGGCGCGGCCTTGCGCGGGTCGTAGCCCTCGCCCGGTCGCAGTTCGTCGAACTTTATGTTGACCGGCGTGGCTATCCGCACCGAGGCCGTTTCGGAGAGGATGCGGACGCCGCCGTGGTAGTGCGAGTAGGCGCGCGATGGCGTCCAGGCGTCGTAGGTCGAATCCCAAGTGATGCCTTTGAAGCCGGCCTTCAACATGTTGTCCGCGATGAAGTGGCCGAGTTCGGTGTAGCCCTCGACGATCTGACGCGGCACGTTCGGCTCGACGGGCTGCATGTAGGGCGGAAGAAACAGACGCGAGCCGTATGTGCCCTGCTGGTGTATGTCGTGGACGATCTGCGGATGCCAGACGTTGTGAACCTTGTCCACGGTCAACTGCGTCTCGACCTGCGTGAAGGCGTACCAGTCGCGGTTGTCGTCGTGGCCGACGTACTTGTGATAAAGCTCCGGCGGACTCGTCCCCTCGTAAGGCGTGCCCAGAGTCTTGTCGTACCAATTCTTCACGATGTCCACGCCGTCGGGGTTCAAGCTGGGGACGAGCAGGATAATCGTGTTGCGTAAGATTTCCTGAACCTCCGGCTCGTTTGAAGAGGCGAGCCGGTGCGCGATGAGCATCCCCGAAAGGTACGAGCCGACTTCGGTCGAGTGGACGCCGCACGTGATGAGCACGATGGACTTGCCGCGCCGTATCAACTCTTCGGCCTTTCGGTCCGGGTTCGCGCCGAGCGTGCGCGGGTCTGCGAGTTGGCGCTGGATGTCTTTGTACTCTTCGAGCCGCGCGAGGTTCTCCGGCGCGCTGATGGTGGCGAGCACGAACGGCGCGCCCATCGTTGACTTGCCCAACTCCTCGAATCGCACGCGCGGACTCGCCGCCGCGAGACGGCGGTAGAACTCGACCGTCTGCGCCCAACTCGCGAGCTTGCGGTCGTCGCCCGGCGTGAAGCCGAGAACGTCCGCGGGCGTCGGGATATTTTCGGACTTCGCTGCGGCGGAAGACGCGCGCGGGCCGTCGGCGCGGAACGCGCTGGAGACTTGCGTCGCCGAGTACGAAAGGAGCGCGGCAAGGATCAGTGCGAATGAGAGCGTGCGTCTCGGCATCGTTCGGGCCTCGGCTTTTCCGGTCTGAATGCGACGTGCGTTTCTGTCGGGTTGGGCGCAAGAGTTTAGCACACGACGCCCGCGCCGCCTGAACGCTCAAGCCGGGGCGTGCGCGCGGCAAGATTTATTTGACAAGACTGCTCGGGCGATTGAATATTGTTCGCGCTGAATCTGGCACACGTCACTTCAACTTATCACTTTCCGATGGCTTACACGGCACAGATCACGCGGGCGAACCCGACGCTCATCATCCTGCTCCTCGACCAGTCAGGCTCGATGGCCGACCCGTTCGGCGGCGAGCAGAACGTGCGCAAGGCCGAGTTCGTCGCGGGCGTCGTCAACCACACGCTGCACGACCTCGTCATCCGCTGCACGAAGACCGAGGAGGTCAGGAACTACTACTACATCTCCGTCATCGGCTACGGGCGCTCGGTCGGGCCGGCGCTCGCGGGGCCGCTCGCCGCGCGCACCGTCGTCCCCATCTCGGAGGTGGCCGACAACCCGCTCCGCATCGAGACCGGCTACAAGCGCGTCTCGGACGGCGTCGGCGGCTACGTCGAGATGCCCGTCCGCTACCCGGTCTGGATGTACGCGCACTCGGACGGCGGGACGCCGATGTGCCGCGCGCTCGAAGTGACGCGCGGCGTCGTCTCGCAGTGGCTCGCGGAGCACCCGCGCGGCTTTCCCCCGACGGTTCTGCACCTGACCGACGGCGAGTCGAGCGACGGCGACCCCGGCGAGACGGGGCGCGAGTTGATGTCGCTCGGAACGGACGACGGCCAAGTGCTCCTCTTCAACTGCCACGTCTCTTCGCAGCGCTCGGCGAAGGTCGAGTACCCGGCGGGCGAATCAACCCTCGCCGACTCGTTCGCGCGCACGCTCTTCCACATCTCAAGCACGCTCCCCGAAAACTTCCTCGCCGCCGCGCAGCAGTTGGGCGTCCCCGCCGCCGAAGGCTCGCGCGGCTTCGTCTTCAACGCAGACCCTTCGTCCGTCGTGCAGTTCTACGAGATCGGCACAAGCTTGACGGGCATGGCCCCGCACATCTGGATGGACGCTTGAAAGGAAAGCGAGCGGTGAGCAGTAAGCAGTGAGCAGTTGCTCTCAAGCCTCCGTCTCTTTTCCGGCGGCGCAAACAGATGAACAAGACTGCTTTTACTGCTCACCGCTCACCGCTCACTTTATGAAAGTGGAGTCGAGTCTGTTCGTGCTCCCGAAAGAGGGCGCGAGCGTCGAGGAGTGCGAGGACGCGGCGTCGGCTGACGACGCCGCGTCGTGCTACGCCGTGGCCGACGGCGCGACCGAGGCTTTCGACGCGGGGAAGTGGGCGAGGCTTCTCGCGGCGGAGTGGGTGCGTTCGTCATCGCCGCCGGTTTCCGCCGATGAGTTTCGCGCGTGGGCCGCGGCGCGGGGCGAGCGGCTGCACGCCGGTTGGGGCGCGTTGTCGCTTCCTTGGTACGCGGAAGAGAAGCGGCGCGCGGGTTCGTTCGCGGCCTTCGTCGGCGTGAAGTTCGACGGGCAGGGCGCGGCTTGGCGTTGGCGCGTGGCGGCGCTCGGCGATTCGTGTTTCGTGCAGACGCGCGGCGGTTTGGTAGTCGAGGCTTTGCCGCTCGACAAGAGCGCAGACTTCAACTCTTCGCCGGTACTGTTGCCTTCAGCCGAGGCTCCGCGCGAGGCCGCGCTCGCGCGCGCGGTCTTCCGCGAGGGCGGGGCCGCGGAGGGCGACATCTTCTATCTTTTGTCGGACGCCGTGGCCGCGTGGTTCTTCGAGTCGTGCGAGTCGCGCAAAGAGAGTTTCGCGGAGTTTGATTCTTTGCTCGCGTCGTCTGAGAATGAACGCCTGTCCGAGTTCGTCGCCCGCGAGCGGGGTGCGGGCAGGTTGAAGGACGACGACGTTGCGGTCGTCCGCATCAAAGTTGTTCGCGGGTGATTCCGCGCCTTTCGTTCCGCGGCGGCGGCTCTGAAAGTTTTATGGCGAGCAGTGTGACCAAGACGTTCTGGCCGACCGCGCACGACTTCGCGGAGGCCGTGCAGTGTCCCTCGATCTGTTTCGCCGCCGCGTCGCTGCAAAGGATGTTGCCCGCGGTTGACAGGCTGGGGATGCCGCTCGTCACTTCGGGCCAGTTCGCATACGTCTTCAAACTCAACTCCGAGGTCGGCAGCGAGTCGCTCGCCGTGCGCTGCTTCCGAGGCTTCCTCGGCGACCGCGAGGAGCGTTACAGTGCGATTGACGCGCACCTCTCCGCGCACGTCGTGCCCGCCTTGCCGCACTTCAAATACCTTCCGCGCGGCGTGCTGGTCGCGGGCCGTCGCTTCCCCGTCCTCGTCATGGAATGGATCGAGGGGCCGACGCTCGACGTGTACGTCGGAGAGGTCGTCGGCAAGCCCGACGTGCTGCGGCACATGGCCGACGAGTGGGTCAGGCTCGTCGCCTCTTTGCGCGCGGCGGGCGTCGCGCACGGCGACTTGCAGCACGGCAACATCATCGTCGAGCGCGGACGGCTCCGGCTCGTTGACCTCGACGGGATGTTCGTCCCGGCGCTCGCCGGTCGCCGTTCGAGCGAGGTCGGACATCAACATTATCAACATCCGAGGCGCACGGCTGAGTTCTTCTCGGCGGACGTGGACAACTTCTCCGCGCTCGTCGTCTATCTCTCGCTCGTCTCGTTGGCCGAACGTCCCGCGCTCTGGGCCAAGCACCACGACGAGAACCTTCTGTTCACGCGCGCAGACTTCGAGCGTCCCGCGTCGTCCGCGCTCTTCGCCGAGATCAAGCAGATCGGCGCGGAGCACGCCGCGCTGGCCGAGATTCTTGAGACCGCGGCCAACGCGGAAGACCCAAGGCTCGCGCCGCCGCTCGACGAGGTCGTCGGCGTGAAGTCCGCGCTGCCCGGCTGGATGACCGCGCCGCCCGATACGGAAGTCGTCGGTCGCACGCGCGAAGTCCGCCGCGCCGAAGCCCTGGGTCAAGAACCTGAAATCGTCTGGCGGGGCGGCGTGACGCGCAGGGATTACAAGTCAACCACGCCGCCGTCGAACACCGTGCAGACCATCTTCAGCGCGAAGACGCCCGCCGCCGCTGCGCTCGCCAAATTCCGCGCGCGCTCGGCGCTCAAGCAACTCGACCCGGACGACTGGCGCGGCAACACATTCTATTTCTTCAGGAGGGGATTGGGTTACAGCCTCTTTTGGATATGGATTACTCCTGCCCACAACTTGCTGGCTTACGTTTGGAGCGCGCTCGGCATGACCGGCTCCGCCTCGGTGCTGGCGTCGCTTTTGCTGCTGACAGTGATCTTCTTTTTATACGGACTGGCTCGCGCGTTCTATTTGTATGACACGGGCGCGCCGCAGATGGGCGGGGGCGCGACCGGCGCAGTCCGCCGCCCGGTCGGCGCGACTTACACGCCGCGCGTAATCTCAAGCGTGACGACGCAGTCCTCGCCGGTCGTCCCGGCCTTCTCGCGCGCGGTCTCGAACGCCGTCTTCCACGTCGTCGGCAACCAGAGCCTGATGATCTTTCACACGCCCGACTGCGTCTGGGTGGACAAAATCCCGGCCAGGCGGCGACAGGAGTTCGCCTCGTCCGACGCCGCGCGCAACGCGGGCTTCCGCCCGTGCCGCGTCTGCACGCCTTAGAGAAGGCAAAAGTAAAAAGGCAAAAGGCAAAAGAAGGTAGGGCGGCTACCATGATTCTCAATTAACCGCCGATGATGAGCGGCGACTGCGGCGTTCGCATCTTTTGCCTTTTGCCTTTTTACTTTTGCCTTTCCAGCCCGTGCGCGTGTAAAGTAAGCGCCACGAACCCCAGTCTGGCTCTTCCCTTGTAGCTCGAAAATTTAGTCGGAGGTCGCTTCCTGATGGCAACAGTTGACGCCGAACGCGCAGCCGCAGCCGCGGCGCAGGAGTACCCGGATCGAACCGGCTGGACGCCGGACAACCCTTACCTCGCAACGTTCCGGCCTTTCATCCCTTCGGCGGCGCGACTGCGCGAGCTGACGCCCGTGCCGCTCATCATCGGCACGCTGCTCGGCGTGGTCTTCGGCGCGTCGTCGCTCTACCTCGTGCTGAAAGTGGGCCTGACGGTCAGCGCCTCGATTCCCGTCGCCGTCATCTCCATCACGCTCTTCCGCGTGCTGTCGAAGATCGGATTTCGCGACGCGACCATCCTTGAAAACAACATCGTGCAGACCGCGGGGTCGGCGGGCGAAAGTATAGCGTTCGGTTTGGGCGTGACGATGCCGGCGATCATGATCCTCGGCTTCGACCTTGAGATCACGCGCGTCATGCTCGTCGCGGTCTTAGGCGGACTCATCGGCATCCTGATGATGATCCCCTTGCGGCGCGCGCTCATCGTGCAGCAGCACGGATATCTGAAGTACCCGGAGGGGACTGCGTGCGCGGAAGTCTTGAAGGCTGGCGCGTCGCAGGAGTCTCTGGACGCGGCGCACGAAGACCCGGCGTCGGCGCGTGCGGCGGACGAGGCGACGACGGGCGGCAAGGTCATCATCGCGGGCTTCGGCATCGGCTTCATCTATTACGCGCTCGAACAGATTTTCAAGACGTGGAAAGAGATACCTGAAAAAATCTTCGGCAAGCCGTTCGAGGGCGGCTCGGTCTCGCTCGAAAACAACCCGGCGCTGCTCGGCGTCGGCTACATCATCGGCCCGCGCATCAGTTGCATCATGGTCGGCGGCGGCGTGCTCTCGTACCTCGTCCTCATCCCGATGATCAAGTATTTCGGCGCGGGACTCGGCGCGCCGCTCCCGCCCGAAACGGCGCACACCATCAGCAGCATGACGGTCGCGCAGATTCAAAAAGGTTACATCCTCTACATCGGCGCGGGCGCGGTCGCGGCGGGCGGCATCATCAGTCTTTTCCGCTCGCTGCCCATCATCTGGCACGGACTCAAAGGCGGCATCTCCGACCTGCGCGGCACGCGCGCCGCGGGCGCGGACGCGCCGCGCATTGACCAGGACTTGTCGATGAAGTGGGTCGTCGGCGGCATCATCCTTCTGCTCGTCGCGATGATGGCGTTCAGGCAGTTGGGATTGCAGCACAACCTCTTCGTCATGCTCGTCGGGCCGCTGCTCATCCTCGCCTTCGGCTTCCTGTTCGTCACCGTCTCTTCGCGCCTGACGGGCGAGGTCGGCTCGTCGTCGAACCCGATCTCCGGCATGACGGTCGCGACGCTCCTGCTGACCTGCCTGGTCTTCCTGCTCATCGGCTGGACTGCGCCGCCCTACTTCGTCACCGCGCTCTCCATCGGCGGCATCGTCTGCATCGCCTCGTCGAACGGCGGGACGACATCGCAGGACTTGAAGACGGGCTTCCTCGTCGGCTCCACGCCGAAGTTCCAGCAGGTCGCCATACTCGTCGGCGCGCTCGCCTCGGCGCTCGTCCTCGGGCCGATCCTTTTGCAGTTGAACAAGTCGGGCACGATCTACGCGCCGCGCGTCATGTTCAGGCCCACGGCCAAGCTCGCGGAGGCCGCGAACGCCACGCTCTACGTCGCGCCGGGCGCGGCCTCCGCGCTCGCGCCTTACAACGACAACGCGAAGCCGCCCGCGGCGGGCAACTACCGCCTGCTGCAAGTCGCGAAGAGCGACGTTCCGCCCGTCGAGACTTTGAAGCAGGGCGAGTATCAGATTGACGAGCGCGGCCTCGTCACGCCGAAGGCCGGCGGCGCTCCGGTCGGCAGCCTTCGGCCCGGCGAGTATCTGATTGACGACGGCGGGCGCATCGCCTACCGGAGGGAGACGAACTGGCCCGCAGACCTGCGCGCGAACCCCGCGGAACTCGGCGGGACGGAGAGGCTCGAAGGCGCGCAGGCCGGCGAAGACCAGAACACGTACCGCGTCTGGCAGAAGACGACGACCGAGAACGGCCCCGCCGCGCGCTACCTCGTCAACGAGCAGGGCGTGCCTGTTTATATCGTTGACCCCGGCATCAACGGCGTCTTCGACCTGCGGCCCGACGCTTCGAGCGTGCAGAAGTTCACCGCGCCGAAGGCGACGCTGATGTCCTACATCATCAAGGGCATACTCGGCGGCCAACTGCCGTGGGGCTTGGTACTGCTCGGAGTCTTCATCGCCATCGTGCTGGAACTCTCCGGCATCCCTTCGCTGGCGTTCGCCGTCGGAGTCTATCTGCCGCTCTCGACCTCTTCGCCGATCTTCGTCGGCGGGATGATTCGCTGGCTCGTTGACCGCTACACGCGGCAGAAGTATGCGGGCCGCGGGCTGACCGAAGAGCAACTCGTCGCCGAGGGCGACAAGAGCAACGGCGTGCTGCTCTCTTCGGGATACATCGCGGGCGGCACGCTCGCGGGCGTCATCTTCGCGTTCATGAACATCCCGCTCAAGGACAACCTCGACCGCGTCGAGAAGTGGGCGACGGCGAACAACCCGTTCTTCGACGGGCCTTGGGCCAACGTGCTCGCGATGATTCCGTTCGTCGTGCTGATGGTTCTGCTCTACGTCGTCGGGCGCGAGCGTTGGCTCGCGGGCAAGCGCGCGGCCTTCGACTCGCCGCCGCCACCGCCGACGTTCAGGTGACGAGGCTTGACGCGCGTTAAGCGCGAATGAAAAAATGGCTGACGGTTTGGGTCGAAGCGGCCCCGACCGTCAGCCGTTTCTCTTTCGTCGAAGCTTCGACGGCGTCTTTCATACAAACTTGACGGCACAACTCTTCGCCGCGCCTCCCCGGACACCGAGCGGCCCGCGCGCCGCGACCGAGACCCGCCTTGCGGAAGGATCAGAAATGAACACAAGCATTAATCTCAAGCTCCATGCTCTCGCGCTCTGCCTCGTCATAACGTTCACCTGCTCGTCGAACGCGCTCGCGCAGTCGAAGCCGAAAGAGAAGTCGGACGCGAACACGGCGACGGCGCAGGCCGCATCGTCTCCGTCCGAGGTCGTGCGCGCGTACTACACCGCTCTGCGCGACGGGCGCGTGCGCGACGCGATGATGATGTCGGTGCTTCGGCCCGCGGTCGAGGAGTTGAGCGCCGCAGACCTCGCCGAGTACCAGCCCGACTTCGAGCGCATCAAGCAGCTCGCGCCGACCGACTTCGAGATCACGGGCGAGCAGATCAGCGGCGACGAGGCTACCGTCTTCGTCAAGACCGGCGAGGAGGGGAAAGACCTCAAGGTTGACCCGGTCTATCTCATCCGCGACCGCGGCGAGTGGGTCGTCGGCGACCGCGACAGCGCGGCGGTCGTCAAGAAGCAGGGCAAAAAATTCTTCCCCGAACAGCGCATCGCCGCGCACGAGCAGGACGCCGAAGACATGTTCAAGCGCATCCAGGCCGCCGAGATCGCCTACTCGCTTCAGCACGGCGGAATCTTCGGCGACCTCAAGTCGCTCGTTGACGCGGGCTTCATGCCCGCCGACATCCTCGGCTCCGAGACGACCGGCTACCAGTTCACGATCACGCCCGCGTCGGACAAAAAGTCCTACACCGCGCACGCCGAACCCGCGCGCTACAACCACACGGGCCGCCTCTCGTTCTACATGGACGCCTCCGGCATCCAGAAGAAGGACGCGGGCGGCAAGCCCTTCGGCCCTTCCGCGCCGAAGAAGTGAGGGCTGACAAGATGCCCCGACTCACGCACAAGCTCACCGCCGTCTCGCTCGCACTCTTCGCGCTCGCCTGCGTCTGCCTTGCGTCGCTCGCGCCCGTCTCGCGACGCGTCGCGGCGCACCCGCAGGGAATGAACGCGAACGCGGCGGCGAAGCAGGAACCCGTTGTCACGATCTCCGGTCGCGCCGTTTACGACGACACGGCGCGCCCCGTCCGGCGCGCGCACGTCACCGTGGCGGCCTACGACGGCAGGCAGAAGAGTTACAACGCGCTGACGGACGCGCGCGGCGAGTTCCGCATCACGGGCGTCACGCCGGGCCGCTACTTCGCCTTCGTTGACGTGCCCGGCGTCATCTCGCCGGTCTCCTTCGTCAGCACGGACATGCTCGGTCGGGGGACGCCCGACTTCAGCGGGATGGTCAGCTACTTCGACACCGTCGAGGTGAGCGGCACGGAGGACAGGCAGTTGACCGTCCACGCGCGCCGCGGCGCGGCCATCGGCGGCAGGGTCACGTACTCGGACGGCGACCCCGCGGTCAACGTCGCCATCAGCGTCATGCGGCGCGACGGCGAGCACCTGACCAAATATTTCGCGGGCGGGACGATCCTCGCCATCTACGGGCAGCGCACGGACGACCGCGGGATGTACCGCCTCGCAGGTCTGCCGCCGGGCGAATACGTCATCGGCGTCTCGGAGACGGTCGTGCACGGCTCGGACGGGAGCAGTCCCGTGGGCGACGACGTTTACCTGCGCGGCTTCGCGATGCAGCAGCTCTTGATGACCTTCTACCCTTCGGCGACGGAGTCGAAGGACGCCGCGGGCGTCAAGGTCGCGGCGGGCGACGAGCGCTCCGACATAGACATCACGATCCCGGAGCGCGGCCTGCACACGGTCGAAGGCTTGGTGCGCGGCGGCCTCGACAAGAAGCTCGTCGAAGGCGCGCACGTGACTATCACCCGAAAGGAAGACGAATCCGGCGCGAGGGCTGGCTCGAACGCGGGCGCGACGGCGACGGACGAGCAGGGGCGTTGGCAGTTCACGGAGATTCCCGATGGGCAGTACATCATCGCCGTCACCCCTCCCGACAGCGACGGGCCGGACGTGGAAGATTATTTTAACGGGAACTCGAACGCCGTGGCGACGAACATGAACACGAGCGTCACGAGGCGCAGGAAGAAGTCTTACGCGCCCGCCCGAAAGGACGTGCAGGTCGAGGGCGCGGACGTTTCCGAAGTCGCCGTCGAGTTGGGCGCGGGCGCGAGCGTCTCCGGCACGATCACGGTCGAGGGAGGGAAGGGGCCTCAGTACGGTTCCGTCGAGCTGTCGCGGCTGCCCGACCCCGGCGATCAGCCCGGCTCGGACTACTCGAACTCGACGAGGGCATTCGGGACGAGCAGCTTCACAGTCGAGGGGCTTCCGCCCGGCAGATACCGCCTTGAGCCGAGCGTGTATCTCAGGGACGACGAGCACGACGAGGTCTATGTCAAGTCAATCACGTGGAACGGCAAAGACCTGACGCGCGAGCCGCTCGAACTCGGCGAGGGCGCGGTCGTCTCAGGCGTGCAGGTAGTCTTCGCGCGCAACCCCGCGTCGCTCGTCGTGAGCGTCGTGGGCGGCGACAAGAAGCCCGCGTTCGGCGCCAGAGTCCTTCTCGTCCCCGGCGCGGGCGGCGGGCAGTCGTCTTCGATGCAGGAACTCTCTTGCTCGACGGACGACAGCGGCTCTTGCTCGATCAAAGTCCCGCCCGGCGAATACCGCGTCGTCGTGCTGACGATCAAGGACGCGGCGACGCTCGGAGGCGCGACCGCCGCGGTCGAGGCCGAGATAAATCGTCGCGCGGCCACGGCCACGAGCGTCTCGCTGCGCGCGGGCGAGTCGAGAGAGTTGGAAGTCATCGCCGCGGGCAACTGAAGCCGGCGCGCAAAACCGGACGTTGACGACGCGCTTCGGCAAACGGCGGCGCGCGTCGCATTCGTGAATGATTGCGCGCGCCGCTCGCGTGCGGATAAAATCCACGGCGGCGGCAGGCCGACCTCACGAGTCGAAAGCCGTGCCGCCGCGCCCCGCCAGCTTTTTGTCGTACCGGTCTTAAAAGTTTATGCGCCGCCCGCGCTTCGGCAAACGGCGGCGCGGGCGTTGAAGAAAGTCTCTCCCAACTTTCCCGGCGAGGCGTCGTGCGACGCGCAGAGTCCGAACGAGGTGAGTGCGTAAAATGCCGGAGCGACTACGCTCGATTGCAAGCCGCCTGCGCGAACTCGTCGCCGACCGGCGGCGCGCGCCGCGACACAGTGTGCGGCTGCCCGCGCTCGTCTCGCTGCTCGACCCTTCGGGCGCGCAGCCCGCGAACGTCTCCGGGCACACGCGCGACGTGAGCGAAGACGGACTCGCCCTCGTCCTTCCGAGCATACGCGTCGGCGACCGCTACCTCGTCGGCGACGCGGTCTCGCTCCGCGTCACGCTGCGCCTTCCCGACGCGAACGTGCGGCTCTACGGCACGCCCGTCCGCCACGAAAGGCTCGACGAAGAGGGGGACGAAGACAAGGGCTTCCTCATCGGCATCCGCCTCGAACAGACATCCGACCACGCGCAGCTCGTCGAATACCTGAAGACGTTGAAGAAGTGACGGGAAAGCCGTCAGCGCTCAGCATTCAGCTTCGATCCCTCTGTGCCCTTCGTGAATACCTCCGTGTCCTTTGCGGTTAAGTCAGACTTTCTCAGCCACAGAGGCCACAAAGGATTTCACAGGGGCCACAAAGAAGAACAAAGCTGACGGCTGAGCGCTGACGGCTTCACTTAAAAACTATCCACCCGAATTTTTCGGGGACGTGGAAGCTCGGTTCGGGCGTGTGCGTGGGCTGCCACGCGAGGTAGCCGCGCGTCGGGTCACGGCCAACGCAGCGGAAGAGGTTACAGCGCCAGCGCTCGCCCGCGCGCGGCGTGCGCGTGAGCGACTTCCAGGGCAGGCGCATCGCGAGCGTCAGGTCTCGCTCGCCGGCGCGCGCGGCGACCGTCATGCCGGAATCGTACTCCCAATACTTCTGAAGCCCCTGCGGACTGAGGAAGACTTCGAGGTCGAGCCACTCGCGCGTCGGCGCGGCCTCGAACTCGAAGTAGTGCGTGACGGCGCGACCCTCCGGCGTGATGAAAATCTCGCACACGTCCCTGTCCCAGAGTCCGATTGTCTTCCGGTCGAGTTTCGGCGCGTCGCTCACGACGAGCGGCTCGGCCTGACGGCAGTCGAAGCGCACGGTGAGCGCCTCGTCGTCCCAGAGCGCGCGGGCCTGCGCGCGGCGTTCAAGCGGCGCGTCGTCGCCCGACCAGTAGCGCGCGATCTGCGCCGCGCGCGCGTGCCTCCAAGCCGCGTTGTCGAAGTCGCCGACACCGACCCCGCCGCGCGCGTGCCGCGCCTCGAAGATGTTGGTTATCTCGTAGCCAGTCGCCACCATTTCTTTGGAGTGATGAGTGATGAGTGATGAGTTGGAAGGCAAGCGGCCTTAACTCATCACTCATCACTAATAAAGTCCTTTCACCCACCCGCCGTCAACGACGAGCGTTTGTCCCGTGATGTATGACGCGCGCTCGGAGGCGAGGAAGGCGACCGCGGCGGCGATCTCTTCGGGCCGGGCCATACGCCGCATCGGGACTTCGCTCGCCCAGCCCTCGATCATCTCCTCTCTTGTCTTGCCCGCGCGCGCGCCGCGCTCGACGGCGTGCTGCTCCTGCCGCGCGGTCAGAGTCCATCCGGGCGCGACGTTGTTGACCGTGACGCCTTCAGCCGCCACCTCGTTCGAGAGCGTCTTCGCCCAGCCCGTCAGCCCGGCGCGCACCGTGTTAGAAAGAAGGAGTCCGGCAATCGGCTGCTTCACCGAGATTGAAGTTATGTTGACGACGCGGCCCCAGCGCCGCTCGCGCATCAGCGGCACGACGAGGCTCGCGAGGCGTATCGCCGAGAGCGCGTTCAGCTCGAACGCGCGCCGGTACATCTCAAGCCCCGTCTCTTCAAACGTCGAGCCGGGCGAGCCGCCCGCGTTCGTCACCAGCACGTCAACGCGCCCCGCCGCCTCGCACGCGCGACGGACGAATCTCTCCGCGTCGGCGTCGCCCGTCACGTCCGCCGCCAAGCCTTCGACCTCCGCGCCCGTCTCCGCGCGAATCTTCTCGGCGGCCTCGCCGATGCGCCCCTCGTCGCGCGAGCAGATGAAGAGCCGCGCGCCCTCGCGCGCAAGCTCAAACGCAGAAGCGTAACCGATGCCGCCGCTCGCCGCCGCGACCAGAGCGACGCGCCCCTTCAAACCCAAGTCCATCCCTCAACCTTTCTCGCTTCGAGAATCTTTTAAAGCTTCGAGACACCTGTCCAACAGCCGCTCCGGGTCTTCGTCGAAGAGTACGACAGAGCGGGTCTTCTTCGGAAGGACTTGAAGCAACCGCTCGGCCTCGTCAGCGACGCCGCCCGTGCCCGTGAGACAGCCCACGACGCGACCCTCGTCGTACGCGACGGTCAACTCGTTCAGAGTGCCGACGCCGCCGCGAAAGATTAGAACAACGTCGCACGAACGCACCAGCACGACGTTGCGTCCCTTCAGACCGAAGCCCGTGAAGACGAGAACGTCCGTGCCTTCGACCGGCAGGCCGTAACGCCCGATGTGCTCGCGCTCGTCCGACGCGGGCGACACGCCGACGTGCAGCCCGCCCGCCGCGTGCGCCGCCGCGCCCGTCCAGTGCGGCAGCCCCGTCGTCGCGCCCGTCAGCACGACGCACCCGCGCACGGCAATCGCGCGCCCCAAAGCCTCTGCCTTCGCGCGCAACTCGTCAGCCAAGCCACGGGGCAGCGCCTCGCCCGCCGAACCCATGACGCCGATCTTAACCCGCATACACGAAGAGACTGGAAGAGTTAAAAGGGCTAACCGCAAGAGAAGAAATCCGAATCAGCTTGCAGGAATGGTTATGCAGCTTTCGCGCGCCGCTTCAGGGAAGAGATGTACTTTGGCAAGTCAGCATATTTGATAAAGTGCTTGCCCACCATCGGCACACGTTTCTCGACACCCTCGTTGACGACGACCGGCGTCAGGCGCTTATCCAGACCGTCGGCTATGCCCATCTCATACCTTACCCACGGACTGTCCGCGGAGTTGTCAGTCAATAGGACAATGACTTCCTCGGAAGATAACACGTGCATACGAATGATGTCCTTCCATTGGCACGCCGATTCATTAGTCTCTATTCCGCTATTAACGAAGGATGTCTCGACGCCCGCCTCCTGAAGTCTGCGCGCGAGGTCTTTCGCCAACTCTGAATCCTTAGCCGAGTAGCTGATGTACACGCGATAACTCATACAACTTCCTTTCGGGTTTTGCCGAGACGCCTTCTAATTCGCCCTGCCAATTCTACCAAGAAGTCGTCGAGGTCGTTAAGGTCAATGCCCTTGACGCCTTGCAGCGGGGCCAGTCCTATGTCGGGGGAAAGGTTATTAAGGACGGGAGTAATTCGCTTCCCAAGTGCATCGGCAATGCCAACCTCATAGACGACCCATTGTGAGGTAATGCTGTGAGATGAGAGCAGCACGACGGCCTCATTCGAGGCGCGAATCCCGCGCTTGATGGAGCGGCGAATCTCGTCGCCGCCGTGCAGGTCTTTCAGGTCGAGCCACGTCTCAGCGCCGAGTGCCTTAATCTCTTTCGAGATTTGACCGGCAATCCACCTCTCCTTCGACGAGTGGCTGATAAAGACCGTGTAGGCGGAAGATTCCGCTGGCCTCCGCCCGACCTTCGACGCGACGGCTTTCCTGGCGCTCCACTTCGCCGCGGCCTTGCCTGCTTTTCGTGAGGTCGTTCGCTCGGGCATGACCAATATCTAATGCAAGCCGGCCAGGAAAATCAAGGGTTATTTCCTCCTGTACTTATCGAACCACGCGCGCAGGAAAAGAATCTGCGAGACGCGGTTCGAGGGGTGGCGCAGGGAGAAGTCGCCGTTGAAGCCGTGGTACTCGTCCGTCAGGCGAACCATCGCCGTCGGAATCTTTCGCATCTTGAGCGCGCGGTAGAACTGCTCGGTCTGCTCTGTCGGCGTGCGGAGGTCTATGTCGCCGACGAGGATCATTGTCGGCGTCTTGACGTTGCCGACGTAGGTGATCGGCGAGCGGCGCATGTGCTCGTCGGAGTTCTCCCACGGCAGTTGTTTGAAGTTGTAGTACCAGTCAGCCCCGTCGGTCGTGCCGACGAACGAGTACCAGTTCGTGACCGGCTTCATCGCGACCGCCGCGGCAAAGCGGTCGGTGTGGCCGACGATCCAAGTCGTCAAAACGCCGCCGCCGGAGCCGCCCGTGACGAAGAGGTTGCGCTCGTCTATGTAGCCGCGCTTGATGACTTCGTCAACGCCGCGCATCAGGTCTTGATAATCATCGCCGGGGTAGGCGTTGTTGATGGCGTTGCCGAACTGTTGGCCGTAGCCGGTCGAGCCGCGCGGGTTGGTGTAGAGGACGACGTAGCCTTCCGACGCATGATTCTGGAACTCGAAGTTGAAACCGACGCCGTACATCGAATGCGGGCCGCCGTGGATGTAGAGCAGCAGCGGATACTTCTTCGACGGGTCGAAGTCCGGCGGCTTCACGATCCACCCCTGCACGCGCGTCGAGGCGCAGTCGGTGGCTTTCGGCTGCAACGGGTCTGAGTCGGACGCCACGCACTTCTGCTGCCCCGCGAGCGCGACCGAGTCGTACCAGATTTCCTCGACCTGTCCGAGTTTGCGGCCTTCGAGCTGGCTGTCGTTGACGTGCGTCAATTGCTTCAAGTCTGACGCGGCGAGCGTCGTCGCCTTCGACTTGTCGGCGCGCGTCGGGACTCTCACGGCGACGACGTTCGCCGGCCTGTCGGGCGCGGTGACGGTTCCGACGAGAAGGCCGTCGCGGCTCTTCGAGTCGAAGCTGAGAATCTGTTGGCCGCGCGTCAACTGCTGCGGCGCGCCGCCCGTGGCCGGGATGAACCAGAGGTTCTGCGAGCCGCGGTCTTCGGTGACGAAGAAGACTCCGCCGCCGTCCTCAGACCAGATGATTTCGGACGGCGCGCGGTCGAATCCGTCGGCGAGCGCGCGCTTGTTCGAGCCGTCCGCGTTCATCAGATAAAGATGAGAGACGTTGTAGGTGTTGTCGTTCTGGTCGTTGCCCGTGTAGGCGATGAGATGGCCGTCGGGCGAGACGCGCGGGTTGTTGTCCGGCCCCTTGCGGTCGGTGAGTTGTCGAATCGCGCCGCCGCTTAAGTTGACGGCGTAAATCTCCGAGTCGCCGCGCAGATACTCGGCGTCGGGCTTGCGTATCGCGCTGAAGACGATTGTCTGCGAGTCGGGCGTCCATTCGGGCGAGCCGTGCTGGTAGTCGCCGTCCGTGAGTTGACGCGGCGAGCCGCCCTCGCTCGAAACGACGAAGATGTGCGCGAAGCCTTCGGGACGCCAGCCTGCGCCGTCGCTGCGGTAGTTCAGGCGGTCAACGACGCGCGGCGCGTCAACCCACTTCGCGCCCGCGGGACGCGCGGGCATCCTTATCGCGAGCGCGGGGCTTCCGGGCACGATCATGTTGAAGGCGATGTGACGCCCGTCCGGCGACCATTGAAGGTTTGAAGGCGAGCGTTCGAGCCGCGTCAACTGCGTCTCGCCCGGCGTGTCAATCCACTTGACGAAAATCTGCGCGCCTGTCGGCTGTCCCTGCGCGACGTAGGCCACACGTTTCGAGTCCGGCGACCATGCGGGCTGCGACCCCTTGACGAAGAAGCGGTTTCGCCCGCCGTCCGCGTCCATGATCCAGACCTCGTCCTCATACTTGTCGTTGACCTTGTCGGGCCAACGCCGCGTGTAAACGATCTGCCTGCCGTCGGGCGATACCTGCGGCGAGGCGACCATCTCCCAGTCGAGGAACTGCTCGACCGTCAAACGGTCACGCTTCTCCTGCGCCCACGCGTGCGGCGCGAGCATGAGCAAGAGTGCGACGGCGAACAGCAAAGCGCTTCTTCGTCTCATCTTGAGAAACTCCCCGTTATTTTCCTTTTATATGGGCGTCGTCAGAAAAGCTTGCGCGGCGACTCGGTGAACAGCGCGGAGATGATAAAGGAAAAGGTGGGATGTTGGAAGCGAGGCGTGATTGTTATAACTCATCTTCGGCGAGGCCGCCCATTTTCATGAGATGCCTGAGTAACCCGACTTTAAGCGTTTGATTGCCGTGAACGGGAACGGAGAGGCGCACATCACTTCCGGCTTTGCCGTAGATGTGATGACTACCCTGCACACGCAGCAAAGTCCAGCCGTGACGTTCGAGCGCCTTCGCCAGTTCCTTGCCGGATACTGACTTCATACGGCAATTTCCAGCACGCGCTCGTCGCCGCTGAGTTGGGCGGGCGATACGTCAACGGACAGGCAGCCTTCAACAGCCTCGTAGAGATTCTGAAGCAACTCCTCAAACGTTTCGCCCTGGGTGGCGCATCCGGGTATGGCCGGGACTTCGGCCCAGTAGCCGCCCTCTTCCGCCTCGTGCACTACGACTTTGATTTTCATGGCCCGATTATACATCTAGCGTCTGCTTCTGCCCTTGGTTGAGCGCGAAGTTTCTCTCTCTGGATTAGATCAGGTTACCGAACAGCTAAAGCCGCAGGACGAACCCCTCCGGTTGGTCAACGAAACAATCGAGAGAGACAATTAAAGAAGGACTAAGGAAAAAGGGAAGCGCGTCGAAAAAGAAACGTCGCTGATGTTATTGCCAAGCGACTACGGCATTGGTCGTCAGGTTCATGCGGTTGTTGGGCGCGGTGTATATGGAAAGCGACAACTTTATTGTCATGTGAATTCTCCAATGTCGGACGATTTGTGCTTCCGCACATAAACGCATCAGTTAGGAGCGCGGATTCTATCGGTAAAGCGGCAAATGGCAAGCTATTTTTCTGATAGAAGCAAGCGCCTGACTACTGTATAAACGGAATCTATTCCGCATAACTGCTTTAAATGCGGAATCGTTCGATGTTGATGATCTTGCATTCAACAGGTGCTTTAGCGGGGCGGGCCATGTCGAAACAGCCCGCCCCGGTTTTGTTTGTTGGTTATGGCGCGATTTTCATCGCGGGGTTGCTCCAAGGGGCTTGGCCGTTGTTAGTGAGCGCCGCGACGCGGAACCAGTAGCGCGTGCCGCTGGTGAGTCCTTCGATGGTTATTTTCGAGCGCGTGGAGAGTCCGGCGTGAACCCAGGAGGTTTCGGTCGGAGGGTCTGTGCTGCGCTCTATAACGTAGGAGCGTGCGCCGCGGACGGTGTCCCACGAGAGATCAATCTCGCCGTCGTGGTCTCCGACCGTGGCGGTCAGGGCGGGTGGCGCGGGCGGCGAAGAGGGTGCGGACGCAGACGGAGCGCGAACGTCGAGTCCCGCGCTCCGTATTACCTTCTCGTCGCCCCCGGCGATTGATTCGACGTGCGCGACGAGTTGAGTCACGACCCGGTCTAACTCTTCCTCGCTCGCGTTCTGCTCGGCTGTCTTCGCCTTCGCCTCTTGCCGTGCGGCCTGCGCCGCGTTGCTCGCCGTTTCGAGTGCGTTGATGGCCGCCGTCACCTGCGCGAGAGGCGGGTGCGGGGCCGTGAAGTTGGGATTGTCCGTCAAGGCCGCGACGATCTGTTGCGCGCGCGCGATCTTTTCCGGGATGGATAGACTTCTCAGATTAAGTTTGATTTTAGGCATGCTGAGGTCTCCAGTGTCAGAGGTCAGAGCTGCGGTTGTGCGAGGTTAAGGAGCGCCCTGCTTGAGTGAACGGCGGGAGCATACAGCCGAAGGCGTGACAAGGCAAGACTTTTTTTCAACTTACCCCGACGAAAACAGACGCGACGTAAGACAACCGTTAGCCCCGCTTTCTTTTCGCCGTCAACGCCGAACGCTCTCGCTGTAAATAGCTCCACGCGATTGAGCGTAGCCTTAAAGTCGGGAGCGCGGGCATCCTGCCCGCAATGCTTGCGAGGCAAGCACAAAGTCTTTCTTTTCTCCGACGCTACGCCTTTAGAGGGTTGGTTTTCGCGCTTTCGCGCTCAATGCGGGCAGGATGCCCGCGCTCCCGGCGGAGACGGGCCGCGTTCAATCGTGAATAGTGTTGGTTCAGGATTGAATGACTCTGCTTCAAGTCGGAATCAATGTTATTCGTGCTTGAATCAAGGCGATTCGGATTTGAATTTCTTTGACGCCGGATGAGATTGGTTAGAGGCTGAGTAGGCTCGCGGCAATCCGAAGCCGGTTTGCGACGAAGCGGATTCTGATAGAAGCGGAAGCTTCTGGCGACAGTGAAATGCCTGCCGCGATTACCACAGAAACGTTTGTCTTCGTTCGTGCGCCGTCAGCGCTTGGGCCAACACTTCAAGTTGCGCCTTCGCCTCTGTCCCAACAGCGCATCGTCAGGGACCAGAGGAGGCCGGGCATCGTGTAGAACGTCCCACGGGCCGATGTGCGGCGGCCCTTCTCTCTATGGCTCGTAGAGAATGTCGTCCAGGTAGAAGGTCGCGCCTTTCGGGTTCGCGCTCGCGGCGGCGACCCAGCAGAACCCGCCGATCACGCTGGAAAGATTCTCCCCGCCCAAGTCCAGCGTGTACTGCTTCCAGTCCTTGTCCAACTGGACTTTGCCCGTGCTTGCCTCGAACGAGTCTTTATATTGTTTGCCGGGCTTGTTATTCCCTCCGGCCTTGAATTCGACAACTTCGTTCCCGGTCTCGCCCCTTGCCCAGAAGGTCAGTTTCTTGTAGCCCTCGTGGCTGAAATCATCTCCCGGCTGGTCGCCCCAGTTGTCCGGTTTGTTCTGCCAGTAAACCCCACCCCAGCCGTTCGGCCCCGGCGAATAAACGACCTTGATGCAGTTGGGCGTCGAATGAGGGTTGGTCGTCCACGCCTCAAGCAACTGAACATACTTTCGGCCCTGCTCCCCGTCGCCCATGAAGCCGGAGGCGGTGAACCGGGCCGCGATGTCGAATCCCTGATGCTGGCTTTGATATTGATTAGCCTGGGTCGGAGACTGATTGGCCGGCGGCTGCGGAGTGTCGGGCGTCTGCCCGGCGTTGAGCGGCTGCTGGGAGTTGGGCTGCCCCGAAGGTTGGCAGGCCGAGACCACCGCAAGAGCTAACAAGACAGTTGCGGCGAGTGCGGCGAGCGAGGATTTCGTTATCTTGTTCATACCTACTCCTTCATCCTTAAAAAATCTACCTCCACCCGGTTAAGAGTGCGACGACGAGCCTGCCCTAATGACAGGTTTTGTCGATAACGACTTTATAGTTTTTCTCGTCCGCCTTGTTGTTATCGACATACGCGGTCACTTTCACCATGTACGTGTTGACCTGCGTGTATGTATGGTTGGCCGGAAAAGGGCTATAGACGACAGTGCCGTCGCCCCAGTCCCAACTCAATAGCGCATTCTTCTCCGGCGAGCCGTCGGGCTTCTGAACCGAGCCGTCTATTGTTATCAAGCCGCACTCCCCGCGCACGGATCGGTTGAAAGTTATGTCAGCACGTTCTGCCCCGACGTGTTCCCTGGAGTTAGAAATATTGGAGTTGGAGACAGAGGGAGTCCGCGACGAAAGGTATGTAAAAATCCCGGTGATGAGCGCGGCCAGTATGGCAGCGATAAAGGGTAAGAGGGTTGCTAGCTTCTTCCACCTGTTAGTCAGTTCCTGCGTTGAAAGTTCCTCGGTCAGACTGATAATGATGAGAGCCTTCTCAGGCGGGTTCTGAGGAATCCAGCGAATCATCGCGTGCTTGGGCATCACCTCATACCAGGATTTATCCACGCGACTGCCTTCTTTGAAAACGTCGTCCACCTGTGCGCCCGGAATCCTGAGCGCCGAACAACGCCACCCGCCGAACTGTTTGTCCCAATCGTCCTGGTCAACGGCCACCGTAAACACTATTGGAGTCTGATTACGTGTTGACATCTTGCGCCCCGCCTCCACACGCTCTTGAAAGTTTCCGTGTGCCGACCCAGTGTCCTTATACTGACGCAATATCCAGGGCTTCTGCTTGTACTCCCTGAGTGTTTTCTCACCCCAGTCCTCTTTGTCAGCCCGCGCATGACAGTTCGCGCAAAGGCATATCAAGTCTTCTGCCTTGTGCTCTTTTGATTTATGCCAGGGGATGATGTGCGCCCGCTCAAGCGGGCAGTCGGTACCACACACCGCGCACTTGTGCCCGGACTCGATAAATATTTGTCTTTTTATTTCAGCCGGTATTGAGGGTCTGTTAGGCACGAGGACTCCTCACGGATTGGAGGTCTCAGGTCACGCGAGGTTAGACGGCGGGAGCATATCGCCAAAGACAAGTTTAAGCAACATCTTTTGGGCCGCGAAGACCTCATTAAAGCTTCTGCGGCAAAGAGCTTCAGCCGTGAGGCAATTCCTTGTCCCAATGGCGTCTCGACGCGAACCAGAGCAGCCCCGGAATGACGAAGAAGACGCCTATCGCCGCGACGACGGCACGCGGCGAGAGTTGGAAGCGGTCGAGCGCTTCGCCCGTGAGGTAGTTCGACGTTGCCATCGCGAGGGTCATCAGCATCAGCTCGGCGGCGAAGACGCGTCCGCGGAAGTTGTCCTCGACTCCCGTTTGCAGGAGCACGGTCGAGAAGACCCACAAGACGCTGCCGCCCATGTGCGCGACGGCGACGAAGAGGAGCGCGAGCGTGAAGCTGGTCGTCGTGCCGAAGGCGACGTAGAAGACGCCCGCGACGACGAACGAGAGGCCGATGGCGCACTGCATCTGCTGTCGCGTCTCGCTGTAGAAGCGTCGCGTCAGAACGGGGCCGACCGCCGTGCCGATGCCGCGCGCGACGTAGAGGACGCTCATGCCGAGCGCGGCGCTCCCGCCGACGGGGAAGATTTTTTCGCCGAAGACCGGGAGCAGCGTCAGAATCCCTCCGCCCAACCCCCACGCGGGCTTGACGAGCAGGAGCGCCATCACGCGCGGTCGGCTTCGGACGTAGCGCAGACCTTCGAGCGTGTCCGTGACGCCGAGCGCCTTGGCGAGCGTTAGTTTCTTCTTCTCGCGCGGCGGCCTCCGCGGCAAGGCGACGAACGCGATGAGCAGCGCGGAGACGACGTAAGTCAGAGAGTCAATGACGAAGGCCGCGTCCGTCCCGAACCACTTCGTCACGGGGCCGCCGATGGCCGCGCCGAGCGTGAGCATCGCAGACCAAGTGACCGACGAGAGGCTGTTTGCCGTGACGAGGTCGCGTGTGGGCACGACCGAGGGGATCGCCGCCGTGCGCGCAGGCTCGAAGAAGGAAGAGAAGCCGAGTTGCAGGACGGTCAGGACGTAAACGATCCAGACCTGTTCGGGACGCCGCACGAGGAGGAAGCCCAGCACGACGACGGCGCGCGCGGCGTCGCTCGCGATCATGATGTGCCTGCGGTTGAAGCGGTCGGCGACGACGCCGGAGAGCGGGCCGAGGACGACGCTCGGCAGGAATCGCGCGACGAGAATGAGCGCGACCGCGCGGCCCGAACCCGTCAGGTTCTGGACGAGCGTGAAGAGCGCGATGGTGTCGAACCAGTCGCCGAGCTGGCTGATGACCTGCCCCGTCCAGAGCAGGCGGAAGTCGGGTTTGCGCCGCAGAAGTTCGACGTAACCCGCCGACCGCGCCCGCTGCCCCGTCTGTTCGACCGTCGTTGTGTCCAAGGGATGAATCCCGCCGACGAATTAATCTCGCAATCCGACACCTTCAAGATGTTTGCGGAAGGGTGCGCCCGCGTGTGTGAGTTGTCAACCGCTGGAAGGAAGGAACAGCGCTTCGCGCAATCACTCTGAACTGTCAGCTTCAAAGTGACCCGTCACGCTGACCTGCCGCGCGTCGGCGCGCGCCGACGCCGACGCGCACAGGCCCCCGCGTCGTCGAATTTCCAGAGCAAACGAGAGTAATCGCGTGAGGCGGGGACGCGGCACGCGGGTTGTTAAAGAGTATGGCGCGGCTTGCAGGAGCGCGGCACGCGCGTTCCGCGAACCCTCCGCACGGGGTTCGTAAAGCCGCGCGAAATTTGAAACGCGAGTAGCGCAGTTGTTTTCAAGCGGAGGCGTGCGCGTCGGGCGCAGACCGAGAGCGCGCCTCCCAAATTACTCACCCAGCATGGGCGGGAAGAGTGCCTTTAGAATCCCGCCGCTTGCCCCCAACCGTCGCCGGAAGCGAGGGCCGAGTTGCTCCGGCCCCCACTCCCGGCGACGGACTTTTGAAGAATTGCGGAGCGGCGGATCTCGGATTGCGGATTTAAGGAAGCCTGATTCCCAATCCGCAATCCGAGATCCGCATTCCACAATCGAAAGGGCGCTGGCTGATTCGCATGGACATGTCGGACTACAACCGCGCGGCGAAGGCGTACTGGTTCACGGTCGTCGGGGCGGGCGCTTGCGTCCTCGCGTGGGGTTTGTGGAACTGCCTCTCGTTCGGCGCGGCGCAGTGGGCGCAACTGCTCGTACTCGCGAGCCTCGTCGTCATCTCCGGCGTGGTGCCCATCCGCATCCCCGCCACGAAGGCGAGCGTGACGGCGGGCGACTGTTTCATCTTCCTCGGCGTCATCTTCCTCGGCGTCCCCGCCGCCATCGTCCTCGGCGCGCTCGACCTCTTCACAAGTTGTCTGAGGACTTCGAGCCGCGCGACCAGTTGGGTCGCCGCGCCCGCCTGCATGGCACTGACGGCGTTCGTCGCGGGGCAGGCTTTCTACTTCGCGCTCGCGGCGCACGGCGGCGTCACGCGCCGGCCCGTCGGCTTCGACACGCCGCTCTCGCTCGAACAACTCCTGCTGCCGCTCATCCTGATGGCGCTCGTGCAGTACGTTTTGAACAGCGCGCTCGTCGCCGCGTTCAACGCATTGAAGAGCAGGCGACCGATCTGGCAGAGCTGGCGCGACGGATATCTCTGGACTTCGTGGACGTTCTTCGCGGGCGCGCTCGCCGCCGGACTCGTCTATGCGGCGATCATGCGGTTCGGACTCGTCTATGTTCTGCTGAGCGTACCCGTCATCGCCGCGACGTTCGCGACCTACAAGACCGCCTTCGAGCGCATGGCCGAGAAGACGCGCGAGGCCGCCGAGATGAGCCGCGTGCACCTCGCCACGGTCGAAGCGCTCGCGACCGCCATTGACGCCAAAGATCAGACGACGCACTTCCACGTCCGCCGCGTGCAGATTTACTGCGGGCGTCTGGGCGAGTTGATGGGACTCTCGCAGGGCGAGATAGAGGCTCTGAAGGCGGGCGCGCTCCTCCACGACATCGGCAAGCTCGCCGTGCCCGACCACATCCTGAACAAGCCGGGCAAGCTCAACGCCGCCGAGTTCGAGAAGATGAAGATTCACACGACCGTCGGCGCGCAGATTCTCGAACGCGTCGGCTTCCCGTACCCGGTCGTGCCGATAGTTCGATACCACCACGAGCAGTGGGACGGTCGCGGCTACCCCGAAGGACTGCGCGGCGAGCAGATTCCGCTGACCGCGCGCATCCTTTCGGTCGCCGACTGCTTCGACTCGGTTCGCGAAGACCGCCCCTACCGCCCCGGCATGTCGCGCGACGAGGCCTGCGCCATGATTCGACGCGGCGCGGGCACGCACTTCGACCCGCGCGTGGTCGAGACGTTCCTCGAACACCTGCCGCAGTTCGAGCAGGAGATCGCCGCCGAGGGCCTCGACAATCGCGGCGTGACGAACGAAGAGTTCGCCGAGCGCGAGCTGCTCGGCGACGCGGGCGAGGCGTCGGCCTTCGCGACCGCGCAGACGCCCGGCGCGTCCGTCCACAACTCGGACGCGCCGCACTACCTCAGCCAGATCACGAGCGCGCACAGAGAGGTCTATGCGCTCTACGAGATCGCGCGCACCTTCGGTTCGTCTTTAGACATCGAGGACACGGTCTCGGTTCTGGTCAACAAGGTCGGCCACGTCGTCCCGTTCGATCTGTGCGCCGTCTATCTCCACGACGACGCGAAGGGCTACGCGACCGTCCAGCACGTCGCGGGCCGCCACTCGGAAGTCCTGCGCGGTCGCGCGGTCGCGCCGGGCGAGGGCGTCGTCGGGTTCGTGCTCGCGAACCGGCGCGCGTCGTACCTGCTCGACCCGATGCTCGACTTCGCCGGCGTGGTGCTCCCCGAAGACTGCCTCTTCCGCTCGATGATCGCGCTGCCGCTGACGAGGGACGACCGTCTGCTCGGCGCGCTCGCGGTCTATTCGACGGAGCCGGGCCGCTACACCGACGACCACCTGCGCCTGCTCGACACCGTCGCGCGACTCGCGTCCGACGCGCTCTCGAACGCGATGAGCCACGCCGAGGCCGAGTCGAACGCGCTGACCGACACGCTGACGGGGCTGCCGAACGCGCGCGCCATGTACGTCCGCTTCGAGCAGGAGGCCGCGCGCGCGCGCCGCACGGGCAGGCCGTTCCAGGTCGTCATGCTCGACCTCGACGACTTCAAGCAGGTCAACGACACGTTCGGCCACAAGACCGGCGACCGTTTGCTCCGCGAGGTCGCGCGCATCATTCAGGCGCAGCTCCGCGAGTACGACTTCCTCGCGCGCTACGCGGGCGACGAGTTCGTCGCCATCCTGCAAGACCTCTCGGCGGAGCAGACCGCGGAACTCGGCGAGCGCATCGAGCGCGCCGTCTCGCGCTTCTCGCTCCACGTCCGCGGCGACAAGCACGCGCGCGTCGGCATCTCGGTCGGCCACGCCACCTACGGCGCGGACGCCGAGACGCTCGACCACCTCCTCATCGCCGCGGACGAGGCCATGTACACCGTCAAGTCCGACCACAAGCAACGCGCCGTCGAAACGAACTCCGACAAGGCCGCGGAAATCCCCACGGGCAATCTGGCCTCGACTGCGATAAATTAAGGATGAAGGCGGGAGGATGAGCGACGGAGTGAGGGCGCTTGCCTTTCCTCCGTCGCTCATCCTCCCGCCTTCATCCTTTTCTTGACTTTCCCCGTCCCGTCGTTTTCAATCAAAGGGGCGGGCGGATGTCGTCCCGTCGCGTTTGCAGTCAGGTCGCCCGACCCGCCTGACGATTACAACTCCGCGCCGCGGGTCGAACGCCCCTCCAAGCCCGCGCCGAAAGTTCTCAAAGTGAAAGCATGACCGTCTCTTCCCAAGTTGCAAACCGGGCCGCGACGATCCTCGTGGTCGAGGACGACGAGCGCGTCCGCGGCGGACTCGCGCGCGCGTTCGAGTCGGAGGGGCACAGGGTCGTCGGCTGCGGCGACGCGGCGGAGGCCCTGCGCGAGCTGCACCGCGAGGACTGCTGCGACCTCGTCGTCTTAGACATCGAGCTTCCCGGCGTGAGCGGACTCGCGCTGTGCCGCCTGCTGCGCGCGCAGGCCGCGACGCGCCGCCTGCCCGTCATCGTGCTTTCGTCTCACGACCGCGAGGAGTACAAGGTCGAGGCGTTCGCCGCGGGCGCGGACGACTTCGTCCTCAAGTCCGACACGGCGCGCGAACTCGTCACGCGCGCCGGGGCGCACCTCGAAGCGGCGGAGCGCGAGCGCGCGCTACAGGGGAGCAACCGCGAACTCGCCTTCATCGCCGACCTGGGCCGCGGCCTGCTCCACGCGCTCATGCCCGCAGAGGTCGTGCGGCGCGTCGCGGGCGCGACCTACGAAGGCGCGGACGCCGCGCTCTGCGCCGCCGTACTCCTGAAGGCCGAGGGGCGAAAGCCGGGCGGCGGGAGGGAGGCCGGCGGGCTGGCCGTCTGCGTCTTCGACCGCGAGGGCAGCGCCGAGGAGAACGCCTCGCTCGTCGAGGTCGAGCGGCTGCGGGCGTGGCTAGCGTCGTCGCCCTCCGTGTCGAGACGCGTCGAAGCGCCCGAAGAGTTCTTGCTGCGCGACCGCGGCCACCTGGTCGAGTTCGCCGCGCCGCTGCGGTTCGAGGGACGCGCCCTCGGCGCGCTCATCGTCGCGTTCGACCGGCGCGGCGACTGCGGGCAGACCGAAGAGCGTTTGGTTGACGCCGCCGCGCAGCAGGCCGCGCTCGCCGCGCGCATCTCGACGCTCTACGAGGCCGCGCGCTCGGCTTCGGTGCATCTGGCGCGCGAGGTGGAGCGGCGGACGGCTGAGGCCGAGAGCCAGAGGCGCTTCACCGAGGCGATCATTGACAGCCTGCCGGTCTCGCTCTACGCGATTGACCGCGAGTACCGCGTCGTCGCGTGGAACCGCAACCGCGAACTCGGCGGGCAGGGCATCCCGCGGCGCGACGTTCTCGGAAGAAAAATCTTCGACGTGCTGACGCGCCAGCCGCGCGCCGCGATGCGGGATGAGTTCGAGCGCGCGTTCCGCACGGGCGAGATCGAGCACATCGAGCAGGAGTCGCCATCGCCCGACGGGACGACGCGCCACTGGCTCGTCAGCAAAGTGCCGATGAAGATTGACGGCGACGAGGTCTCGCACGTCATCACGGTCGGCGAGGACATCACCGCGCGCGTCAACGCCAACCGCGCCGTCGCGCGCACGGAAAAACTCGCGGCGGTCGGTCGGCTCGCCGCCGGAGTCGTCCACGAGATCAACAACCCGCTCGCGACGATTGCCGCCTGCGCCGAGGCGCTTGAGTCGCGCGCCGACGAGGGCGTTTACGGCGCGGGCGCGGATGTCGAAGACCTGCGCGAGTACCTTCGACTCATCCGCGGCGAGGCTTTCCGCTGCAAGCAGATCACGAACGGCCTGCTCGACTTCAGCCGCGCGCGCGCCGCCGAGCACGCGCCCGTCAGCGTCTCGGAAGTCGTCGAGTCCGCCGCGCGCCTTCTCATGCACCAGAAGCGCGGCGTCTCGATCAGGATTGACGTTGAACTCGCCGACGGCCTTCCGCTCGTCTCCGGCGACATGGGCCAGTTGCAGCAGGCCGTCATCATTCTCGCCGAGAACGGGATGGACGCGATGCCCGAAGGGGGCACGCTCACGCTCCGCACGTTCCAGAGCGCCGAAGACGGCGGCGCGGTTTTCATCGAGGTGCGCGACACGGGGCACGGCATCCCCGCCGAGATTCGCGAGCGCATCTTCGACCCGTTCTTCACGACGAAGGAGGTCGGGCGCGGGACGGGTCTCGGACTCGCGGTCTGTTATGGTATTGTTACCGAGCACGGCGGTCGCATCACCGTTGATTCGACCGCGGGGCACGGGACGGCCTTTCAGATTTCGCTGCCCGCGATGAAAACTTCTGACGGAGACCTACCCTGTTGAGCGAGAACCGACAGCCCGCGCGCATACTCGTCGCCGAAGACGAAGCCAACCTCCGGCTCGTCCTGCAAAAAGAACTCCAACGCATGGGCCACGACGTTCGCGCCGCCGCGGACGGCGAGGCCGCGCTGAAGCTTCTGGAAGAGAGCAACGTTGACGTGCTGCTCTCCGACATCTCGATGCCGAACATGGACGGCATGGAACTCCTGCGCCGCGTCTTCCAGCGCCCGAACCCGCCCGAAGTCATCATGCTCACCGGCCACGCGACGGTCGAGTCGGCCATCGAGGCGATGAAGCTCGGCGCATACGACTACCTCTCGAAGCCCTACCGCATCGCCGAACTCGACGCGCTGGTGAAGCAGGCCGCCGAGAAGAGAAGACTCCGCGTTGACAACGCGCGCCTGCGGACGCTCGTCGAGCGGCAGACGGCGACGCCGGAGATCGTCTTCGTCTCGGACGCGATGCGCGAGGTGATGCGGCTCGTCGAGCGCGTCGCGCCTTCGGACGCGTCAGTCTTAATCACGGGCGAGTCGGGCACGGGCAAGGAACTCGTCGCCAACGCGATTCACAAGCTCTCGAACCGCGCCGAAGGCTCATTCATTGATTTGAACTGCGCGGCGTTTCAGGAGTCGCTTTTGGAGTCCGAGCTTTTCGGCTACGAGGCGGGCGCATTCTCCGGCGCGAAGGGGCGCAAGCTGGGGCTGTGGGAGTTGGCCGACAACGGCACGATCTTCCTCGACGAAGTGACGGAGCTTCCGCCGCAGCTTCAATCGAAGCTGCTGCGCGCGATTGAGACCAACTCGTTCTACCGCGTCGGCGCGGTCAGGAAGGTTCAGGTCAACGTGCGCGTCGTCGCGGCGACAAACCGCGACGTGAACGAGGTGACGAGCGACGGGCGGTTCCGC
>Ga0070740_10001355_pt1 | contig 34586 bp, 25 predicted proteins | sample Coa_R2_FD_67286 | JGI IMG/M metagenome (GOLD analysis project Ga0070740, IMG submission 67286) | Surface soil microbial communities from Centralia Pennsylvania, which are recovering from an underground coalmine fire - Coalmine... | ecosystem: Environmental > Terrestrial > Soil > Unclassified ...
CCCGTCGTTTCAATCCGCTAACAGTCGCGTCTTCTTACTCACCACAGCGTGGGCCAAGTCGGCCCCGCCGAGGTCGCCGTTTCAATCCGCTAACAGTCGCGTCTTCTTACTCACTCGAGATGCACTGCTGGCCTTGCGACTCGCCGAGTTGGCGGGTTTCAATCCGCTAACAGTCGCGTCTTCTTACTCACGAGACGACCCGCGTCGCCTCCGGCAGCTAGTCTGCGTTTCAATCCGCTAACAGTCGCGTCTTCTTACTCACTAGTCAAACAGGTCGCGGACGCGGTTGACCGCGGTGACGAGTTTCAATCCGCTAACAGTCGCGTCTTCTTACTCACCAGACACTCAATGGAGTATCAAAAGGTTCGCATCATGTTTCAATCCGCTAACAGTCGCGTCTTCTTACTCACAAGCTATAGCGCGCCTGTCCGAGACAGAAGACAAAGTTTCAATCCGCTAACAGTCGCGTCTTCTTACTCACACCACGCAGAACGTGGCGCTCAAGAAGACGGGCAACGTTTCAATCCGCTAACAGTCGCGTCTTCTTACTCACAGCGAATCCGCGACGACAACGAACTCGGCGAACCCGTCGTTTCAATCCGCTAACAGTCGCGTCTTCTTACTCACCTCTAGTCCTTTGGACAACTGAAGACAACCGAACTTCGTTTCAATCCGCTAACAGTCGCGTCTTCTTACTCACAGGAGATGAATAAGTCCGAAGAGACGCCACGGCTCCGTTTCAATCCGCTAACAGTCGCGTCTTCTTACTCACCTAACATCGAGTGGGAGGTTTCTATGATTCATCATGTGTTTCAATCCGCTAACAGTCGCGTCTTCTTACTCACCAGCCTTCTAAGGCGCGCGCCCTGGGACAGTCAGTTTCAATCCGCTAACAGTCGCGTCTTCTTACTCACGCGCCGCCGCGCCGACGAAGTGAGGACGGACGTTCCCGTTTCAATCCGCTAACAGTCGCGTCTTCTTACTCACTGACACTTCAGAAAGGAACTTTACGTATGGTTACTGCGTTTCAATCCGCTAACAGTCGCGTCTTCTTACTCACCTGGTCCCTTTCCTGAGCGAACTGCAAGCGAGTAAGTTTCAATCCGCTAACAGTCGCGTCTTCTTACTCACTCGTCAAGGACGCGAAGGCGCGGCTCGACGAGATGATGTTTCAATCCGCTAACAGTCGTGTCTTCTTACTCACCTCTCGGCGCGCGCACCGGCTACAGCTTCATCGTCACCAGTTTCAATCCGCTAACAGTCGCGTCTTCTTACTCACAAGACGAAGGGGACGGTCGCGCTGCGATTCAGTTTTTAGTTTCAATCCGCTAACAGTCGCGTCTTCTTACTCACGTCCAAAACCACCGCTAGGGTGGACGACGGCTTAAGTTTCAATCCGCTAACAGTCGCGTCTTCTTACTCACGTGCTCGACAACGATCAGGCGCAGTTCAACCTCACGTTTCAATCCGCTAACAGTCGCGTCTTCTTACTCACCTACGCCTGTATGTGGACGGGAGATGACAGCGGCTATGTTTCAATCCGCTAACAGTCGCGTCTTCTTACTCACCCCTGAGGAAAACCAGCGCTCAGACGGCGTTTTACGTTTCAATCCGCTAACAGTCGCGTCTTCTTACTCACCCGCCGCCATTTCGCGAAGACCAAGGCGCTCTGTCTGTTTCAATCCGCTAACAGTCGCGTCTTCTTACTCACTAGCCGAGCGACGCGGCGTGAGCTGTATCGAGCTAAGTTTCAATCCGCTAACAGTCGCGTCTTCTTACTCACGCCCTGAACCCGGAGGTGCTCGCTAAGTTCGACTTCGTTTCAATCCGCTAACAGTCGCGTCTTCTTACTCACCCTATGCTGGTGGTGGTCAGGGAAGGCCGGTCAGAGTTTCAATCCGCTAACAGTCGCGTCTTCTTACTCACACGATGAGCAAGAAAATTTTCGTGATTTTGGTGATGTTTCAATCCGCTAACAGTCGCGTCTTCTTACTCACAGGTTGAGGATGAAACCTGGAGAGTTATCAGTCAGAGTTTCAATCCGCTAACAGTCGCGTCTTCTTACTCACCCTATCATGAACTCAGCATGCAGAATGACCCTCTGGTTTCAATCCGCTAACAGTCGCGTCTTCTTACTCACCCATCGCCAACAGAATCTTGTCCGCCTGTTCCGCCAAGTTTCAATCCGCTAACAGTCGCGTCTTCTTACTCACGCCTGACAGCCAAGGCGGGGGAGGGGGCAACGGCTTCGTTTCAATCCGCTAACAGTCGCGTCTTCTTACTCACACTGTACCACTGAGCTGGATGGCCTTCGCATCATGTTTCAATCCGCTAACAGTCGCGTCTTCTTACTCACGGTCTTCACCGTCAACCCGTCGTCGCCCGACGACATCGAGTTTCAATCCGCTAACAGTCGCGTCTTCTTACTCACCAGCCCATAATCTTTGTTCTTTTGGTGATTTTATTATGTTTCAATCCGCTAACAGTCGCGTCTTCTTACTCACCCGGTCAGGAGCTCGGCGGCTAGACGCTCGAACATGTTTCAATCCGCTAACAGTCGCGTCTTCTTACTCACTGGAAAGGCAATTATGGTGGCTTATCTTCTCCCCGCAAGTTTCAATCCGCTAACAGTCGCGTCTTCTTACTCACATCCCAGTGCTGTACCGTTGTATCGAGCACTCCTAAAGTTTCAATCCGCTAACAGTCGCGTCTTCTTACTCACTTCACAGGTGTTGGGGCTTACCGAAAATGGCCCTTGGTTTCAATCCGCTAACAGTCGCGTCTTCTTACTCACAGACGATCTAACCCAGTTCCTCGTTGTTGTGTCCAAAGTTTCAATCCGCTAACAGTCGCGTCTTCTTACTCACACACAGCCCTGAACGTCGCAAACCTCCTCTGTAACCTGTTTCAATCCGCTAACAGTCGCGTCTTCTTACTCACCGCCGATCACATCCGGCGTCCACAGAAACAGTTCGAGTTTCAATCCGCTAACAGTCGCGTCTTCTTACTCACAAGAAGTATCGGCGGGCCTCTCGGCTTTCCAAGTTCGTTTCAATCCGCTAACAGTCGCGTCTTCTTACTCACCAGCCACCGGCACGCAGATCGTCGCGCCGTTCGAGTTTCAATCCGCTAACAGTCGCGTCTTCTTACTCACAAAGGGGGCAGCCGACTGCTCCATGTGGGGGTCCGGAAGTTTCAATCCGCTAACAGTCGCGTCTTCTTACTCACTATGCAGGACTTCGTCCTGTCCACTGGATCGTTGCGTTTCAATCCGCTAACAGTCGCGTCTTCTTACTCACGAAGGAGATGAACGAACATGTATGCGCCAGATTCAGTTTCAATCCGCTAACAGTCGCGTCTTCTTACTCACAGCCATGCAGGATTCCGATCGTGGAGGTGTGTTGTGCTGTTTCAATCCGCTAACAGTCGCGTCTTCTTACTCACGCAGTAAGCGCAATATCGCTCAGCAACGTCCTTAAGTTTCAATCCGCTAACAGTCGCGTCTTCTTACTCACCGAACAATAAAGTTTTTGGCCGCAGCGTGGACTGCCTCGTTTCAATCCGCTAACAGTCGCGTCTTCTTACTCACTCGCTGCCTGAACCGGGGCGGCACCACCTGTTTTTGTTTCAATCCGCTAACAGTCGCGTCTTCTTACTCACCCCGTGAGCTACCCGCAGACCCACAAGGCGATTCAGTTTCAATCCGCTAACAGTCGCGTCTTCTTACTCACGTACAAGTCGAAGGAGAAAGAAGATGAAGCGATACTTGTTTCAATCCGCTAACAGTCGCGTCTTCTTACTCACACGCCGGAAACCGGGAGGTAGGCGAGGCTTGGATGGGTTTCAATCCGCTAACAGTCGCGTCTTCTTACTCACACGTTCAACCCGCGCCCAAGCTAAGCGCCGGTACTGAGTTTCAATCCGCTAACAGTCGCGTCTTCTTACTCACGCATCTACGGCCTCTTCTCCAGCGTCACCTTGCGCGTTTCAATCCGCTAACAGTCGCGTCTTCTTACTCACAGTCGGGCTTGTAACTATCATAAGTTGGCGATATTTGGAAGGGCAATTTTGAACATCACATGATTCGGGAATTTCTGCACCGAAATTTGTGCCGCTGTGTGTGGGTTAAATGGAACGCAGTCAAAGGCATCACATCTGTCCCGGTCATAAATGCGTTGCGTCGGCATAAGCGTAAGCGCTCTTCAGTTTATCCGTGCGCGTCTCTTTTCGGGACGGAGTTCTGCACGGCACGGGTCTGTTCGCTCGGATGAAAGAGAGAGACGCCTGGAGTCTGTATCCATAAAACTTAGCGTCGTTGCTGCATGGGCTGTAACCGAATGCAGATCGCTTTTTAACAAGATAATGTGCTCGCACTTCGAGTCTGTTCAAGATTTTGTAGCCGACAGTATGGAGTCACATACCAGAGGCCCTTCGGAAAAGCCCCCGGCGTCTGTTCGACGCGCCCTTTGAGTCGTGACTTGCAACTTCAGCGAGGCCGTCGCTGGCGGCCTCTGCCCGCTAAGCGTCTCGCCTGCCGGCGCGCACGCCCCGAAGCTTCTCGCATCGGATTCCTCGCCAACGCCTGATACTTGTACGGCAAGGTTGCTGTGTGATCTTACGCGCCCGTGCACGTGGCACAATCCGTCTTGATTTTGAGGCGGGCCTGGGCGAAGGCTGGAGAGTCGTCGGCTTCAGTGCTGCAAAAAAAATTGAAGACACCTGTACAAAACTGTGGTAGAGTTCGCGCCCCGTCGTTGTTTCCGGGCCGGCGCGGTTTAAGTAACTGCTTGCGTTCACTCCCGCTCCGGGGCCTCTGGCCTCAAAAGATCGCGCAAAGGGAAGTCCGTTCCGACTCTTTCACGTTACGTCTTAAAGCCCGCGGCGGGGGTGTTTTCCCCGCGCGGAATTCGGCGGGAGGCGACGCCGCCTCCGTAGCTACGCGGCGTGCTGCGCACGCGCTCGCTCCCGCCTTCACGCGCCGACGACTGTTTCGTCCCGCCGGTCGAGAGGGATGCGTATGCGTCCTGAAACCTTCTCAACGCTCGCGCTCTCGCTACAGAGGTTCCGCCTGCGCGCGCTCGAACCCGCCCCCCTGCCGGACTTCCTCGGCTCGACACTGCGCGGCGCTTTCGGCCACGCGCTCAAGGCCGCGGTCTGCGTAATGCCGCACCGCGACTGCGCACGCTGCATCGTCGCCGAGCGCTGCACGTATCCACACCTTTTCGAGACGACCGCGCCGCAGGGACTTCGACTCCTGCGCGGCCAGAGCCAGGCCCCGCACCCCTTCGTCCTAAGTACGCCGCCCTCCGACGCGACTTTCGCGGGCGGCGAGGAGGCCGCAGGACTCGCGTGCGCACTCCCTCGAGGCGACCGCCAGCCGCTCCCGGGCGCGGGCCGCGAAGCTTTGCGCGCTTGCGCCGACTTCGAGCGGACAGGGCGTCGGCGAGTTGCCGCGGGCGACTTCGTCGCCTTCGACCTTCTTCTGCTCGGGCGGGCCGTCGAGTGCCTGCCTTACGTCGTCTATGCCGTGGACGAGATGGCTCGCCGCGGCCTCGGCGTGACACGCGCTCGCTTCGCTCTGGAAGACGTTTCGGCGCTCGACGAGCGCGTCGGCGCGTCGCAGGTCTATTCGCACACGACCCGCCGGATGGCCGCCTCAGACTGCGAGCCGAAGAGCCTCCGCGATTACGTCCGCGCGCGCCTCGAACAACTACATGACGCGCGCACTCTCCGCCTTCGCTTCCTCACCCCCACGCGCATACGCGTCGAGGGCGACCTTCAATCCGGGCTGACCTTCGGCCTCCTCGCGCGCAACCTACTGCGCCGCGTCTCGCTCCTCTCCGCCGTGCACGGTCGCGCCCCGCTCGCCCTGGACTTCCGTGCGCTGGTCGAACGCGCCGAGGGCGTAGAGACACGCGCCTCGACCCTTCGCTGGCAAGACTGGGAGCGCTACTCGAACAGGCAGCACACGAAGATGAAACTCGGCGGCTTCGTCGGCGAGGTCGAATACGACGGCGAAGCCATCCGCGACTTCCTCCCGCTCCTCGCCGCCGGCGAGATTCTGCACGTCGGCGCCGGTACCAGTTTCGGACTCGGCAGCTACGAGGTTCTATGAACGCCGCCCGCCCCGAACTTGGCCTGTGCACGCTGCCGCCGGAAGGCGCGCGGGTGTTGAGAGTTTTGCGCGCCCGCCGCTTCGAGCGCGCGTGTCCGGCTCGTGCGGGACGAACTGCACTGCGCGGCGGGGCGTTAAAGCGCGGCGCGGGCCGCTCTTTACTGCTGCTGGCGTCTCTCGTCTCACTCTCGGCCACGGCGCTTTCGCAAGGCGCGCAGCAGCAGGAAGAGTTGCTGCGTCTTTTTCAGGTGGACTTGCCTTCGGCGGACGTGCTCGTGCTTCTCGATGCGTCGGGCAGCATGCGCTCGCACGGCTACGGCGACGTTCGCCAGGCGGTCGTTGACTTTGCCCCCACGCTCACGGACAAGGAGACGCTACACCTACGCGTCTTTGGCGACGCGGTGAGCGCGCCTCTCGAAGGCGCGGGCAACGAGGTCGCGGGCGGCGTCAACGACTACCTGCCGCAAGAACCCCGCTTCCAGCATACAGATCTTGGGCTCGCCATCTCGAAGGGGCTGGAATTCCTCGAACGCGAGCGCTCGTCCCGCGTCCAGGCTTTCTTTCTCCTGACCGACGGTTTGCACGAACCGCCCGCCGACAGCCCATACAGCCGCGACTTCAACGGCGACCCGAACTGGCAGGCGCTGCGCCGCCGCGCGCAGGCCCTTTGCCAGCGCCACACGGTCTTCGTCTATGGCTTCGGCCTCGGCCAGCAGACGGACATAAACGTCCTGCGCCGCGTCTTTCCCGCGCAGAACGTCGAAGTCGTAGTGGGCGGCCCCGCGCAGGTCGCCTACGCGCTCCGACGCGTGCGCGAGGGGCTGCGCTGGGCGCAGTTGCGTCAGGCCGTCGAGCAGGAACTGAGCGACGGCTCGCTCGACGTGCGACTTGCGAAAGCGTCGGTCGAGGGGGACGTGACGGAGTTCGAAGTGCCGCTCACCATCCGAAACGATTACAGGCATCTGCCCGTCAGCATCGAGCAGATCAACGTTCAGCGCGGCAGGGCCGAGGGTCAGGAAATATCCTGCATGCTCGAAGGCTCGCCGTCGAACGTCGTGCTTGAGGCCGGGCAGCAATGGCAGGGCAAGGTCAAAGGGACTCTCAACGCCGAGTCGCCGGGCTGGCGCTTGGGTAAATCCGAGCGGCCATACTCGGCGACGTTCAGGTTCGTGCCCGTCGTCCACTTCCGCGACGAGGCGGCGCTCGGCGACCTCGGGGCGGACACCTCGCCGCCGAAAGCCGACGCCGCTGCCCTCGCCGTCAGCCTGCGCGTCTCCTACGGCATTCCTTTCTGGCCTTTCGTCGTTGCTTTTCTGCTGGCGGCGGCTGTCGCGGGGTTTGCGGTCGTGAGCAGGAAGCAGGTGGAGAAACTCAGGGCCGCGGCGGCGGAACGCCAGGCGGAGCGCAGGCGTCTGGCGGGGCGGCTAATAATCTGGCGCGCGTCCACTGACGAGCCGGACGACGGCGTGGATATGGACAGCTACGGCGAAGAGAGCCTTACGCTCGCTGTCTCGGAAACGGGCGACCTCGAAATCTCTGACCCCGGCCAGGCGGTGGGCGAACGGGTCGCGCGCCTGTCCGCGCACCTCGTCGGCTCTACGCCGGACGACGGCGAATCGGGAAAGCTCGAGTTTCAGATCGAGGCCGCCGCGGGGCACAGGCTCGCTTACGAAGTGGACGGCGAGAAGCGCGAGGCGGAGAGGCTGACGCTCTACCACAACGACCTCTTTGAACTCGACGGGCGCTGGCGTCTGCACTACGTCAACCTCGCGTCGCGTCCGCGCTACGAGGCCGAGGCGGCCCGCTGAGGAGGAAGCTTCATCAATGTCAAAGCCAGCCAGTGACGAAAGGCCGATGCTCAAGCCCGCGATCATCATCGGGCTGGGCGGGACGGGCAATCAGGTCGTGCGCCGCCTGAAACAACTCGTCAACGAGCAGTACGGCGGCACGCCGACGCTTCTAAACTTCCTCGTCGCCGACACCGACGACGCGACCTTCAACGACCAGAGCTGGTCGCCGCTGCCCCCGCTCTCGGAGCTTGAGCGCGCGCCGCTCAACGACCCGCAGGTTCCTTTCGCCGACGTGCGCGACAACCCCGGCGCGTACCCGGAAATTCACGACTGGCTCTCGCCCGCGGTGGACGTGGGCTTGCTCGACAAGCAGCAGGGTGCGGGACAGGTGCGGATGCTGGGCCGCCTCGCCCTCTACAAGTCCTTCGACTTCTTCGGTCGCCGCCTCGAGCACTTCTTCGAACGCTGCCAGAAGATTCAGACGCTACTTGAGGCGATGCGGCGTTACGACTTCAACGTCGAGACCGACCCTGTGGTCTATCTCGTCTCCTCCGTCTGCGGCGGGCAGGGCGCGGGTTCTTTCGTGGACGCTGCGGTCGCGCTGCGCGAACTGGCGAGCACGCGCTTCCCGCGCCTAAACCTGATCGGGGTTCTGACGCTCCCCTCGGTTTACTCCGACCGCGTCCCGCGCGAAAACTGGCCCAAGGTCTGCGCCAACGCGCACGCCTCGATGAAAGAGGTGGACTACCTTATGCACAGTTCGGACAGGTCGAAGATGCGCTTCCGCTTCCCCTCGCCGATAGACCGCACGATCACGCCCAAGTCGCCTCTCTTCGACCTGTGCTACCTAGTAGATAACAAACACCAGCGCGGCTCGCTCAACGGGGCGGAAGAAGTCTATGACCAGATAGCGGCGCAGCTCTTCCTTGAGATCGGCACGCCCTTCGGCGCGCGCAGCGACAGCGTGCGCATCAACCTGAACACGGTCGCGGGCCTCGAGGTGGACAGGGTTTACAGGACGGGGCGGCGTTACAGCGGCTTCGGCAACCACACGGTCTCATTCGACCGCGAGAAGATCGTGCGGCTCGCAGGCCTGAAGTCCACTTACACGACAGTCCACGACACACTGCTCGGGCGCGGCCTGACGACGGGCGAGATGGAGGGCGCGGTCGGCGACTTCGTCACGCGCCACCGCATTGACGAGGCGCAGACGGACGACTTAGTCAACGCGCTCGTCACAAGCCGCGAGGCCGGCAACGAGATGATCCCCGCCTCCTTCTCGCAAGACCGACCACTGCACGCCGTCTTCGCCGCGGACCTCTGGGCCAGGCTCGACGCCTTCTGGATGCGACGCGCGCCGGAGATACGCTCGCAGATGGAGCGGCGCGCCCGCGCCCGGCTCGACGACGCGGAGCAACAACGCGGCATCCTGCGCGACCTTTCGGAGACGCTCGACGCCTGCCTCCGGCAGAGCGGCGTTGCCGCGGCGCGCGACCTCGTCGAGGCGCTGCTCGCGCGCCTCCGAGCCTTCGAGACGCTCATGCGCTCGGAGCATCAGGACAATCACGCACAGGCGCAGCGCATGCATAAGGAGGCGGAAGGCGCGAGGCAGGAGCTGGCGAACATCGCGCAGCAGTCCGAGCAGCTTCAGGACGCCGCGGAGCGCGTCAACCTCTTCTCGCGGATGTGGAAGAAGCTCTCGTTCGTCGTCACCTTCGGCTACTGGCGTCCTGGCGCGGGTGTAGAAGAGGATCGTGCGCGCCGCTTCCACGAGCTTGAGCTGCGCGCGCAGGATCAGCGCAACCTCTTCCTCAGCCGTTTCAACCAGGCCGTCGAGCGCCGCCTGGCTGAAGAGTCGCGCGACGTTGCCGCGGGACTCTACGCCGAGGCGTGCGCGCGCCTGTCGGACGTGAAAGACCGGCTGGAGCGCCTCAAGCGCGACCTGGAAGAGTCGAGCCGCCTCCTGCTCGACGAGCTGAACAAGGCGAGCGCCGAAGTGCAGCGCACGCCCTTCATCGGCGGGAACACGATGCGCCGCGACGTGACCGCCGACTACGTCGAGCAGTACCACCGGACGCACGTCCAGAAGGCGACCGAAGAGGTCTCGAAGTGGCTCCTGCCGCAGGGCCGCCCGGCCCTCGACTCGCTGGAAGAGCACCGCGACCGCGAGGAGGTGCGACAGAAATTCTACGACCTCTACGCCGAAGACATCCTGCGCCGCGCCGACCGCGACAGCCTCGCCGAGATGATCGACCGCTTCAACACGCAGAACTACGGCGGCAGCCTGACCGACCGAATCAACGAGGGGCTGCAGTTCTGTCTCCCCTTCTGGGACATACGCGTCCCCGGAAACCAGTTCACGACCGAAGTCCTTCTGGTCGGCCTTGAGCGCGAACACAGGGCCGTGCAGAACTTCCTCAGTGACCACGCCGCGGCGCAGCGCGGGCAGGTCTATGCCCAGGTAGTGCCCACGGGTCAGGACTCCGTCATCCTCCTATCGCGCATCGCGCACGGTGCTTCCTACTACTGGCACGCGCAGGACGAGACGTACTTCCGCGAGTACATGCAGGCGCTCGACAACGCGCCGTATCCTCTCCACTTGCGCCAGGAGTGGCGTCGCCTGCCGGAGCCGATACCAGACCCCAGCAAGTACGAGCGGCGTGTCTTCGCGCTCGGCCTCGCCTACGAGTTCGTCGCCGTGCGCGGCGCGGCCTACTACCTCGACCCCGCGCGACGCTACACCTTCGTCGGGACGATTCGGCAGGAGACGCCCGACTGGAAGACCGTTCCGCTGCTCGAAGCCGCGCCGCAACCGAAGGACGCCGCGCAGCCCGCCTACCCCGCGCGCGAAGACATGATTGACGACGACAAGCGCACCGAGGCGATGCAGAAGTTCGTTGACTCGGACGGGCAGGTCGCCGCCGTGCGCGAAAAGCTGTCGGGGCTCTTCACCGAGCGCGGGCGCGACGCAGTGCGCCGCCAAATCGAGCGCTACTGCCAGGAGGTGCTCGAACCCGCGATCAGAGAACTCGGCGAGGACGACCCCGTGCGTCACCAGTTGGAGGTCGAGTTGACCGAGTTGCAGGAGGTCATCTCGGAGCTGAAGCCCGTTACGGGGGCGCTGAAGCTCTCGAGGTGAATACAGACTAAGCCACGCGGTCTTGAACCCTTGAACGTGGTGTGTCGCTTAGACCTTTAACGCGCATTGATGTTCGGCTATGTGGTCTCGGATGTTTTGAATTTGACTTATCGTTAAAGCAGTCGGTGTGAAGTCGAATGGGCCTGGCCGTACAACTGATGATGGGTGTCAGCCTCGCGGCGTGCGCGGGACTGCGCGCGTGGCTGCCGATGCTCGTCGTCGGCCTTCTGGCGCGCGGCGGCTACGCGCAATTGCACCCGTCCTTCTCCTTCCTCGCCCGCGAGGACGCGCTCATAGTCTTCGGCGTAGCGACCGTCCTCGAATTCCTCGGCGACAAGTTCGTCGTCGTTGACCATTTCCTCGACGCCGCGGGCACACTCCTGCGCCCCGCCGCCGGCACCGTCCTCGCCTCCTCAATGCTGAGCAACTTAGACCCTCTGGCGGCGACCGTGCTCGGCCTCATCGTCGGCGGAGGCACTTCCTTCACCGTCCACGCCGGCAAGGCCGTCGCCCGCGCCAAGATGAGCCTCTTCGCCCCGCTCCACGCCGGCCTAGGCAACGCAGCCCTCTCCGCGGTCGAAGACATTCTCTCCGCCATCGGCCTCTGGCTCGCCCTGCACGCGCCCCTGCTCGCATTCCTTATAACCTTGCTGGCGCTTATCGGGGCTGTTTGGATAGTCCTCAAATTCATCAGGACTGGCAAACGGTTGTTTACGTTCTTGAGAGGCAGGCGCGGAATCAAGCTTCGACCAAGTGATGCAGATAGGACGGTTAATACTCAACGGGCAAAGGCATAACTTTAGAACGCGGATTATTTTTTCCGCATGGGAGAAGTAATGGCAACTCAGTATCTGCTCACCATCGCAATTGGACCGGTACAGGATTTTATCGCCAGCGCGCGCCGCAGCCGCGATCTGTGGTTCGGCTCATGGGTCTTGAGTGAAATCTCTAAAGCCGCTGCTAAGAAGATCGCGGACGCCTGTGGCCTGCACAATTTAATCTTTCCTGCCACCGATAATCTGCAGGATTTAGAGCCAGTCCATTATAAAGGTGACGGCTCTTACGCTCTGGTTAATGAATTCAATGTTGTTAATAAAATCGTCGCTTTGATTGACCGCGATCCTGTTGTGTTTTGCGGTGACGCCCAAATTAACAAGGACGGAATTTATGATGCGATGGCAAAGGAATTAAAGAAGATCAGGGTGGACGCTTATAAGCGCATTGACAAGGGCCTAATTGATGAAGTCTCAGCGCAGCAGCAGGTGGAAGATTTAATTGAATTCTATTGGGCCGCTTATCCGATACGCGATCCGAACAGTGCTGATGAATACAGACAAGCTCGTGAGGCTGTCGAAGCTTTGCTTGCGGCACGCAAAAATCTGCGCGACTTCGAGCCTGTTTCATGGGCCATCAAATGGGGGGCGGGAAATCGAGTTCCCAAATCATCACTTGACGGTCAACGTGAGTCTGTAATTAGAGACAGCGTGTATGGGCCGCAGGGCGCGGAAAGATTGAGCAAAGAAGCACTACGCGAAAAGCTTGGCGTGCGTGAAGGTGAACGCTTATGCGGCGTCGGTTTGCTCAAACGACACGGCAACCGCGCGGGTGACGACAGTTTTTTCAGCACCTCACACGTAGCTGCCGGGCCGCTTCTGGAAAAGCTAGAGAATTTAGAGCCCGTGCAGAAAGCCAAAGCCAAAGAAGCTGCCGACGGCTATATTCGCCATCTTGCCGAACTGCTCTGGGCTGACGACGCGAACCGCCTTAATCAACTGAAGGGTTCTCAAGGCGCTCTGCCTCACGCACTGAAAAAAGAGCTACATAAGGTAATAGGCTTCGTGCCTAAGCGCGCTACGAAAAAAGAGCATGAGGTTTTTGGACGCTGGGACGGGCACCTGCTCTACAAGGAAAGGTTACGGGAGTTCTTCGACTACAGAACTAGTGAAGGCCAAGAGAGGCTTAAGGAAGCAAGGGAAGCTTTGCGGCTTTTCTTGGGCCAAACTTTAGACGGTGATAACCCTAAACCTTATTACGCGCTGCTGCACGCCGACGGCGACCGCATGGGCGAGGCGATTGATGCACAGCCAAACTTGACGTCACACCGCAGGCTGTCGAAAAAGCTTTCGGAGTTTGCCGGCAGTGTGCACGACATCGTGGAGAGTGAAGAGCACAAAGGCTCGCTCGTCTATTCGGGCGGAGACGACGTTATGGCGTTTCTGCCGTTACATACGGCGTTGCGCTGCGCGCGTGAACTGGCGGACAAGTTTCGATCTGACATGGCGGAGTTCTCCTTTAATGACGGCAACGGACAACAGCAACAACCGACACTTTCTGTCGGCCTCGCCGTCGGGCATCACCTAGACCCCTTACAGGATACGCTTGACTTGGCGCGCGAGGCCGAAAAGATAGCCAAGAAACTAGTCACGGGTAAGAACGCGCTCGCCATCATTGCGAGCCGTCGCAGCGGCGCTGATTGGACTGTGAAAGGAAGCTGGAATAAGAAAGTTCAGGGCGGCGCTTTAGACAGTCGCTTGAACCGCCTCATCTGTTTACAGCTAGACGAACTGCTGCCGCGCGGCGTCGGCTACGAATTGCGCGACCTGAGTTTGCGTTTGCGCGGAATAAATAACAAAGCGCCCATGCGTGATGAAGCCATACGCATCCTGCTGCGTAAGCGCGCCGGGCGTGGAAAAAAGGCGATTGACCCGCAAACAATTGAGGAGCTTGGAGACTGGCTGAATGTGCTGGACATCGGCGATTTCGCTTATGAATTGATAGTCTCTCGCCTCTTCGCGGGCGCGGTGAAGCAGGCAGGCATAGATGCGGGCAGATATGCCGAATTCTGTAAGGCCGCGACGAACTACGAAGATGCCGCAACTGAACCCAAGAAAACCGAAGCCCAATCACTTGGCGAAGCAGCATCATCAAATCAGACCAACGCACAACAGCAGGAAGGGGAGGTTTAACAGGGATTATGCAAACCTTGATCATCGAGCCGCATGATTCATTCATCGCCCGCGACGGACGCCCGTTCGGCTTGATTGCAGGCGTGCGTGCCTCTTCGCTACCGTTTCCATTCCCTTCCACAACGACGGGCGGCGTCCGCACGCGTGCCGGACTAACTGACGGCGTGTTTGATGACAGTAAGCTTGAGGATGTTAAGAGCAAAACAGTGTGTGGCCCGCTCCTGGTTGAGCTTGATTGGGACGGGTGCGTTACGCAGTGGTTCGCGCACGCCCCGGCTGACGCGCTTTTGCTCGACGCCAAATCGGGCGACAAAGAGAAGGCGGCAGTGCGGCGTTTAGCGCCCCAACCCCTCCCGGCAGACGCGCGGACAAACCTGCCCGACAATCTGTTGCCGCTCTATTTACTGCAAGCCGATAAAAGTAAGCCTCACGGCTTTGCCCCGCGCTTCTGGCGTTGGAATAAGTTCTTAAACTGGCTCGCCGACCCGAAAGATTCGGATGAAGAGGTTCTGACTGACATCGGCACTGTCGGGCCGCCGCGTGACGAACGCTCTCACGTCAACATCGAGGGCGATAAGCAGACGCACGAAGAGGGCGGACTGTTTCAGACACGCGGGTTGGAATTCACCAGGCCGAAAGGCAAAGACGCGAAAGAGAACTACAAGCTTGAGCAGGCCACGCGCCTCGCTCTAGCCGTGACCACCGACGCGACAGGCATCAAGGAAGGCATCGCCCCACTCGGCGGCGAACGGAGGTTAGTCTGCTGGCGTGAGTTCAAGCCGGCACCAGTGACGAGCGATCTGCTCAACTCGAAGTGCCCCGACATCACGACCAGCGGAAGTCCTGATTACAAGGCTAAAGACATACGCGGCAGAATCATCGCCGACAAAGCCTGCCGCGTAGTGCTGTTGACGCCGGCCTGTTTCGACGCGGGCTGGAAACCGAACTGGCTGACCGAAGGCGCAGCCGGAGTTACGGCAAACGACTTCAAAGTGACTTTGCGGGCTGCCGCTATGGGACGCGCACAGGTTATTTCGGGTTGGGATTTGGCGTATGTCAATCCAAAAACAAATCGTAGAGGAAGTCCTAAACCGACGCGCAGACTCGTCCCTGCCGGCTCGGTCTTTTTTCTGCAATTTCAAGGCGATGACAAAGAAATAGTGCAGTGGATTAATAACGTCTGGATGTGCTGCGTAAGCGATTCGGACACGGACCGCAGGGACGGCTTCGGCCTCGCCGCGCTGGGCACATGGCCTGAAGGCAAGGAGATGAAATAATCATGAGAGCGCAACCAACAACTCAGCCACCCGCAAAGATAGAAAAGCTTGCCGACGACCGCGTCACGCAAATTCGCAAGTACAAACTTATCACGCCGCTCTTCGGCGGTGGCGTCAAGCCGGGCGAGAACGACCCGCTCACGCCCATCAGCGGCAAAGCTATACGCGGCCACCTGCGTTTCTGGTGGCGCGCCACTCGCGGTGGTCTCACGCCTGAAGAAATATCGGCCATTGCTGAGGCCGATGAGAAAAAGAAGCAATCCGCGATGCTCAGGAAAATGAAAGAGAAGGAAGATAGAATTTGGGGAGCAGCAAGCACGGAGAAAAAGAAAGCACCATCGTCGGTTCAAGTTCACGTTGAAATAATCCCGGACAAGCAAGGCAAAAGGGGCGAAGTAATCCGATTCACTTCTCCTGACTATGGCTATATCACATTCCCGCTTGACGAAAACAACAAGTTCGTAATGGATGGGCTTCGATTCGCTTTAGAGTTAAGTTACCCGAAAAACTTGGAGGCCGAAGTTAGAGCTGCTGTATCGGCTTGGGAGATTTTCGGCGGGGCTGGGGCACGCACGAGGCGCGGCTTTGGGGCAGTACATCTTACAAGCATCGTGGGTGGTTCTATTGAAGCTTTACCTGAGAACGCGGAAGCATGGAAAAAGAAGATAACGGATGAAGTGGCAAAAGTCGCGGGCAGGGTTTGGCCCAAAGGCGTACCACATATTGAAAGCAACGCCCAATTTAATTTCACCAAACTCCGTTCGGGAAATAGCGAGCAGGAGGCAATTAAAGAAGCTTGGAAAGAGTTAGTTAGTAAGATTAAAGGTTTTCGTCAATTACGTTCGGGGTACAGCCGTAGTCATTGGCCTGAGCCTGAAAAGATAAGAGAGCTAACAAGTCAACGTCTTCCAAGACACAAGCCTTTGCCAAACAAACTTGATGAATTCCCACGCGCGGCGTTTGGCTTACCGATAATCTTTCACTTCAAACATTCGGATAAGGATACCCCTGACAATCCTAATAAAGACCCACGTGATACGAGCTTGCAGCTTGAGAACCATGAGAGGTTAGCCAGCCCGGTTATTTTGCGACCGCTACCCTGTCTCGGAAATAAGGCTGTCGGATTGGCTATTGTCCTCAATAGTGGCGCGGCCTTAGAGGAAATGAAGTTTGTATTGAAAGCAAAACAAGGGAAAGCTTTTAGCAAGCCAGTCAAGGTGACGCTGGACGATAGCAACAAAGCAAAAATGATCATTCGTCCAGACACCAAAAAGCCTTTACTTGGCGAAGAGACGGACGTACTAAAAGCCTTTCTTAACTACGTCACGGAGGAATAGGTAGCATGAAAACACGTTTACTGTTTACGCACGCGCTGTCGCCGCTGCACGCCGGGACTGGTCAGGGGGTGGGCGTGATTGATCTGCCGATTGCGCGCGAGAAGGCTACAGGCTTGCCGTTTCTGCCCGGCTCGTCAGTTAAGGGTTCTTTGCGCGATAGCTGCCCGGACAACATATCGCTCAACGGCGTACAGATCGAATGCACGCGCGTATTCGGGCCGAAGAAGGAGAGGGCGGAGGAGCACGCAAGCTCGGTGCAGTTCTCCGATCAGCGTCTGCTACTGCTTCCCGTGCGAAGCCTGCGCGGGACTTTCGCCTGGGTGACCTCGCCTTACGTGCTGCGACGACTCGTGCGCGACGCCAGGGACGCCGATCCGAAAACGGCTAACGGCCTCGCGCTCGACGTGCCCGTGCCGGCGAGCAGTGAGAACGCGCAGGAGTGCTTTGTCACCGGCGCGAGCGAGTTGAAACTCGACGGCAAAGTGTATCTCGAAGATTTGGACTTGACCGTTGGCAATGACGCGGCTAAAGCCAAGCAGACTGAGGCTTGGGCCGGCGCTCTGGCTGCAAAGGTTTTCCCGAACGATACGACTTGGCAGGACTACTTGAAGCGGCGCTTCTGCATCGTCCCGGACGACGTTCTTAACTTCCTGCTCGACACGGCGACGGAGATTTCCGCCCGCATCGCTTTGGACGCCAACGCCAAGACGGTTGCCGAAGGGCAACTGTGGTATGAAGAGGCTCTGCCCTGCGAGACAGTGCTGTGCGGACTCGTCTTCGCCGCGAAGATTGTGAGTGCCAACGTCGAGCCGGACACAACTTTCAAAGTCATTGAGAATCTGACCAGAGAGCAGGCCAACGGCTCGACCATATTCAAGCCCGTACAACTCGGCGGCAAAGCGACCGTCGGGCGCGGCTTCTGCCATTTGATCGTCTCTTCGTAGAAAGGGGGCAAAAACGATGTTACAAACGCGCAGCCAAAAGTATGCCGCGGACGTTTATGATCGTGTCCTGACAATTCAGGAGAACCCCAACGAGAAGTTGCGAGGCGAGTTTCTTTCGCTCGCGCGCAGCTTCCCCGTCCTCGTGCGGACGGTCGGCCTGGTTCAGGCTTTATCATTTCTCGCCGCCAAAGCCAAACCGGAAGAAGGGAAGATAGATCAGGCGACCGCACAGGGGTTGCTACTCACAAATCTGAGCCAGACCGTTACCGGAGGCGATAAGCTTCTGGAAGATTGTCGTAACAAATCTCTGCACAATTATATACGTCTGACGCGTGACGCGCTCGACGCTCTGTTGTGGTACAAGCGCTTCTCCGAATCTCTGTTAAATGTGAAGTCGGCTAAGGCTAAAGCCGCAAAGGATACGCCGGACGATACGGACGCAGGAGGCAAAGCATAACCATGCGAAGAGATGCGCTCAAAGGAATCAGAGCAAAACAGGCCACGCACGCCGGATTGTGGCTTGATAAGTTTTATCACGCTAAAGAGGCAAAGACAGATAAAGACTCCGAGCTTAAACACCTGTTGACCGAACAGGTGTCAGAAATCGCAGAGCCGCCTGTGTACAAGGACTTTTACGAGAATCGTTGGCTACCGATGCTCAAAGCCTGCGGCGCGGATTGCCGCGAGGCTGAAGTGTCTGGGCGCATGATCGTAGGCTTGGGCGGAGAGAGCGTCCTGGAAAATTCCATCACGCTGCATCGCACCTACGGCGTTCCATACATTCCCGGAACCGCACTCAAGGGTTTAGCCCGCCGCTTTGCGAATCCGAAAAAGGTCTCCGGCTGGACACCTGAGCACAGCCTCATAGTCTTCGGCAACGAGAAGAATCAGGATGATGCACGCTCCGGCTATATAACTTTTTACGACGCCCTTTATGTTCCGGGAACCGGACGTATAGGAGGTAAACAGAGCGCTTTATATGAGGACGTGATGACCGTTCATCACCAGAAGTATTACATGGACGACAACGTTCCGCCCGCGGATTGGGATGATCCGATTCCCGTCCCGTTCATCTCCGCGACGGGGAAATACTTGATTGCCCTTGCTGCTTCAGACATGGAAGAGTCGAATCGGAAGGGGTGGTTTAGCGCAATATTCGATCTACTTGAGTTAGCTTTAAAAGAGGAAGGCGTCGGCGCGAAGACTTCCAGCGGCTATGGTCGGATGACTCTTGGTAAATCCAGTTGCTGACGAGTCCGGTGAGGAAGCGCATGCTCTACCATAAAACGTATTTGGAGCGGCTTGAATGAAGCGGGCAATGCTGATTCTGGTCGGCGGGCGGCAGACAGCTAATGTTCTAACATCTATGTATCTGCGCCCCAGCGTGATCGTGCCGATCGCTTCGCAGGAAGCTTTGCGGGAGGGCGACGCCTAGTCGCAGGTCAAAGAGACCTTGCGGCAAATCTGTCCCGGAGGCGTGGAAGAACCTGTCGAGATTGATGCTTTCGATATTGACCATATTCGCCAGAAGTGCAGAGACGCTGTGGCGCGCCACGCTGACGCTCAGTGGTTTTTCAATCTGACGTGCGCCTCGAAAATTATGGGTTTCGGCGCGCTTGAGGTGGCGAAAGAATGTCACGCTTCATCTTGGTATCTCGATACGATTACGCGGCGCGTCGTCACCCTCTCAGGCCAGTCCCCGGAAAGCGATCTGTTCAAGCTCGACGTGGCCGAATACTTAGCGGGCTATGGTCGTGGGTGTAAGGCGGCGGACGCGCCGGATGAGCGGCTTGTCACTTTTGCTAAACAGCTGGCACGGTATCCGGCGGAGGCGATGAAATTCCGTGATTCGTTGCGGAACAGTCATTTCAGCCAAGTCCGCCGAGGCCAAACGAAGAGCGCTAAACTCACCTCTCAGGCCGGTTTCATCCCTGCGATCTGCCGACAGGCACAGGCGGCGGGACTCGTTAAAGACTTTCGCCAAACAAGCGTAAGCCACGAAATCACAGTCGAAGGAAATGGCTTGTACTCATTCTTGGATGGGAAATGGCTTGAGGTTTTTGTCTATTCCGCGGCCTGCGAGGCGGGCTGTTTCGACGATAAGAGGCTCGACGTAGAAATTCCAGGAATTACTGGCGCGAACAATAATTTGGACTTGGCGGTGACGCACGCGGCTTCTTTGATAATCGCGGAGTGTAAAACTGAAAAAGAGCTGGAGCCTGAGCATCTCAATAAGCTTAGCGCAATTGCCAACTTGGTCGGCGGAAACTACGTTGGCAGGATGTTTGTTACGAGCAAAGTGGTGAATCAACATGATAAGAGTCAGGTGCAGTCATTCAACGATTTCTGCGGGCAGGCCCAAGCCCGCCGGGTAGTCGTTGTGACGGGTGATAAACTCAAAAGTTTGGCGCAGATTTTCCAGCAAGAGGTGAAAAAGCCCACATATCCGCGCGAGTGAAAGGGGCATTACTACAATCGTTTGTCGGTTGCGGCGTTGACGGCGGAGCCGGAGTCGGTTAGGGAGTTGGCGGCGGCGCTGGCGAGGTTTATCGGGCCGGTGTGCGATTCGTCGCCGTTCGCGCCATTTCGTGAGGGCGAGGACTTGGAGCCTTTCGACGCGGGCGTTGTTTTGGTGACTTGGCGGCGAGGGGCGTGGCGGCTGAGTTGAGTTATTCGCTGCCTTCGGCGGAGGGAAACATTCGTGGTGTGAGCGACTTCGCCGAAGAGGATGTTTATATGTCTTACCGTCTGTTAGACGAGTGGCTGTTCGTCTATTCGACCCCGGAATACGAGGGCGTGCGCGGTCGCAGGCTTGAGGAGCGTTCTGCGGTCGGGCCGCTTAAGGCGCGGGAAGTTTTGTACGGGCGAGCCTTGTCGGAGTTCGTCGCGCGGGAATGTTCAGATGCTCGGGGGCGGACGACGAAGGGCCGCTCACGAAGATTCACGCGAAGTGGCTGATGGTGGAGAGGGAAGATCTGCGGGGGAAGTCGCCGCGCGAAGTGCTGTTGGAGAGGAGGGGGTTTGTCGAGCTCGACCAGCACTCGAGGGCCGTGCAGTGGTCTTTCACGAAGGAGTGCCCGCCGCCGTAGCCTTCGGACTCGAACGCCTTCCGCTTCTCAGGCTTCGGCACTGACGAGGTAGTCATCTATTACGCCCTCGTCCGACATCTTATCGGCGAATGTTTCGGGCGGGCCGAGACGTATGTTTCGTTGGAGGAAGAGGTCGGGCGGTCGGAACGGATTAAGGATGCTTGGCTTTGTGAGCCGAACGAGGATTATCTGGGCCGGACACCATCGCGGTCATCGAGGCGGAGCGAAGGCGCTTGAACATCGCGATGTCCGCGCGTGAGATGATCGTTGACGATGACTGCGAAGCCTGCCATGCGACGGCGGAAGACATCGACACGCCAATGTTCTGGCACCTCGACGGCTACAACATGAACGAGGATTTTGAGTTCTCGTTTCACAGAACACGCGAGGAGTTCGAGGCGGAACGGTTGAGGCGTTAAGAGTTCGACAGGGAGTTCGAGAAGGAGCGGCGGACGTGGAAATGCGACGGGCCGTCTGATGAACCGTTTCGACTTTGACGGCTGGAAATTTCCAAACATCGGGCACTCGCTCTGACCTCAAACGCTGCCAGCCACTCCTGCGGCAAGGTTGCCCGAAGACAAAGCCCGCCGCCAACGTGTTATTACAGGCCCGCCATGAAAGAGACGAGACTGACGCTGCTCAATACGAGCATCCTGACGAGCTTCGGGGCATACACCTACGAACCTCTGACGCTCGAAGAGGCGCGCGAACTGATCCGGCGGTTTCAACAGCCGGGCAGGACGATCCAATCGGTCATCGGGCATCAGTCAACAGCAGACCTGTTGACGGCACTTCTGGATTACCCGGTCGCGTCGAATCGTGCGGAGTTCAAACAGATGCCGGACGACGCCGCGCTCGTCTTCAAGCTAAGGAGCCGCCCACCGGAGGGAAAGGTTTTGACGCGTGACGAGCTTGAAGAGAGCAGCTATGAGTTCGGCTTACTAAGGCGGACTGCCTAGCCAAATAGTTCTCCGCCACGGTTACGCGCTCGGTTGAAAAAGATTTGAGTTTCCGTAACGGAGGGAGTGTGATGCAGCGACGGGCGACAGCGGAAGTTTTCGAGTTGTTCTTTACGCCGCGCTTCCCGCTCTTTTTTGTGGCGGGCGCGCTGCTGCTGTCGGTGATGGGGAATGTGTTGAGCGACTTGATGAAGGGTTACCTCGGTGACAGACCGCCCAGACTCTGGCTCATCTTAGCCATCGTCACCGTCACCCTCGCGGCCTTGGTTTATACGGCCTATGTCGTCGGCATCCTTCGGGCGCGGCTGCTGGCTAGACACGAATACAGGGTGCTGGATAAGCCACATCCGGCGAAGCGCAGAGGGCTGATAGCCTTCCCTAGTTTGCAGCAGCGCGCGCATTTGGAAAAAGCCCTAGATTATCACGGCGACGCATTGGAGCGAGTGTGGCTCGTCACGACGGAAGACGCGAAACAGACGGCGAGCGACCTCAAGCAGAAGTATGAAAAAGGGCGTCTGACGGTCACCGTCATTCCTCTCGCCGACCCGTGGGATTTACTCACAACAAAGGGCGCGGTCGAGAAGATTTATCAGGAACGGCTTGACGGCATGGCAGAGCAGGACGTGGTCGCCGATTTTACAGGCGGGACCAAGCCGATGGCAGTCGGTATGATCTTCGCATGCATGAGTCCGTCGCGCACGCTGGAGTATGTCCCGGCCACATACGAGGGCGGCGGCCCCAAAGAACCGCTCGACCCGATTGAGTACGTCTTCGACGCCCGCACAGTCGGCATCCTCAACGACACATCAGGGTAAGGAAGGGTTGACGGCAGAGCGTGTCGCTTCATGGCGAAGGAAATGTTAGCCCGAATAACCAAAGCGCAAGTCCGAAAGCTTGCTAGCGGGAAGAGCTTTGAGCGGGGTGAGGAGTATTTTCATGAGAGTATGGTACTTGACCCGCTGAGGCAGGGAGCGGAATTGCGAGCGGAGTGCGCGGGGACGGAGTCGGAGCCGTATCAGGTCTTCGCGGTGCTGGACGAGAAGGGCGTGGCCGAGACATCGTGCACCTGCCCTTACGACTGGGGCGGGGTGTGCAAGCACGTGGTCGCGCTGCTGCTGACTTACGTCCGTCGCCCGAAGGCGTTCCGCGTCGTGCCGCCTCTGGAGGCGATGCTGGCGGAGCGAAGTAAGGGCGAGTTGATCAAGCTGATCGGCGAGATGGTCGGGCGCGAGCCGGGGCTGATGTCTGTGCTGGAAGTGTCGGAGGCGGAACGCAAGGCGGGGAGGGGCGCGTCCGTGGATGCCGCTGCGTACAGGCATCAGGCGAGGCGCGCGCTCAGGCACGACGGGCCGCGCGCCGTCGAGAAGGAGTTGCGAGGGTTACGCGACGCGGCGACGCGCCTGGCGAAGTCGGGAGACTGGGAAAACGCCGGCGCGCTCTACCACGCTCTGCTCGACGAGACGGTGCGCAACTACGAGGGAGAGTTGTGGGGGATGGATGAGGACGGCGACATAGCCGTCATCGTGGACGAGTTTGCGCGGGGCGTGGGCGAGTGTTTGAAGAAGGGCAATAGGGACGACGCGACACGCAAGGTGTGGCTCAGCGCGCTGTTGGACGCGGAGCTTGCCGACATCGAGATGGGTGGCATAGACCTCGCGCCATCCGCGCGCGAGGCGATCCTGGAATGCGCGAGCGACGAGGAGTGGGCACAGTTGGAAGAGCGCGCGCGAGCCGAGGCCGCGCGGAGGGGCGGCTGGGCGCGAGAAGAGTTGGTGGGCTTGCTTGTGGAGCGGCGCAGACTACGCGGGCGCGCGAAGGATGCCGACGCGCTCGTGCGCGAGGTGGGGACGCCGGAGCAGAAGGCGCTCCTTCTGGCGCGCGAGGGCGAGACGGACGAGGCGCTGCGCCACATGCGGCAGATCGTTGAGAGCAAGCCTGGGCTCGCGGTTCAGTTCGCTGACGCGCTTCTCGAAACGGGGGCGGAGGACGCGGCCATCAAGCTTGCTTCCGAGCGCGCGCAGGGCGGCGACGCCTGGTGCGCGGACTGGCTGGCGAAATACTACCGCCGGCACGGCCCTCCGCAGAAGGCGCTCGAGTGGCAGCGCAAAGTCTTCCAGCGACAGCCCACGGTCGGGTCGTTCAAAGCTTTGTGCGAGGCGGGGCGTAAGCTTGACCGCCTCGAAGAGGTGCGCGTCGAATCGCTCTCGGCGCTTGAGCGCGAGAGGAAGTTCGGCGCGCTCGTCGAGATAGCTTTAGAAGAGGGCGACGTGGCGCGCGCTCTGAAACTCCTGCCGCGCGCCGACGGTCGAGGGCGGCGGGAGAGACGGGAGGCTGTGGCCGGGGCGGCGGAGAAGGATTACCCGCGGGAGGCACTCGCGCTCTACTTAGAGATGGCCGAGGAGTCAATCGCCGAGCGACACCGCAACGCCTACCAGAAGGCCGCGCGTCATCTGAAGCGCGCGAAGGCCCTCCGCAAAAAGCTCGGTGATGAAGGCGGTTGGGACGCTTACCTGCGTGACCTACGGGCGCGCTACGCGAACCTGCCGGCGATGCAAGACGAGATGCGCAAGGCGCGACTATAACAAAAGCGACGCGCGGATGAACTGCCTGGGCCCTCAGACGTTGATAGAGACACGGAGGCCGCTCAGGTAGTTTCTGCGAGGGTGGGCGCGGGTTAAAGTCGAAGTCCGTCGAAGTCCTCGGTGCGACACCTCACGCCCGGCAAGCTTGCCCGCGTCCGCCCGGCGCCCGGACGGGCTCATAATGCCCGCTCGGCATGTTCGAGAAGCCAAGCCCCCTTGAGGAACTTCGGATGAGAGAAGAAAGGCAAAGGCACATACTCCTGTGCGTCGCCGGGCTGACGCCGCAGATCGTCACGGAGACGCTCTACGCGCTGACGCGGCAGGCGGGCGAGTGCGTTGACGAAATCCGCGTCATCACGACACTCGACGGGCGCGACAAGATCATGACCGGCGTAGTGAACGGCAGGGGGCGGCCCGAAGAGTCGCTGCTACACCCGGAGGCCGGACAGTTCTACGCCTTCTGCCGCGACTTCGGGATAGACTCGCGCGCGATCAGGTTCGACGAGAAGACAATCTCGCTCCTGCACACGCGCGACGGGCTGACGCTGCCCGACATACGCACGCCCGAGGAGAACGAGCTGGCGGGCGACAGGATTTGTGACATCGTGCGCGAGTTGACGAAAGACCCGGGCACGCGCATACACGCCTCCGCGGCGGGCGGGCGCAAGACGATGGGCATCTACCTGACCGCCGCGATGCAGTTGTTCGGTCGCGCGCAGGACACGCTCTCGCACGTGCTGGTCAACGAGGAGTTCGAAGGCAACCCCGCCTTCTACTACCCGCCGCCGAAGCCGGTCAGGCTGAGGACGAGAGACGGGCGCGAGGTCTCCACGGAGGACGCGCGAATCTACCTCGCGCCGATCCCGTTCATAAGGCTGCGCGGCGTGCGCTCGAACTGGCTCTACGGGCAGAGCGCGAACAGCTACGGCCAGATCGTTCGGAGCGCGCAGGACAACCTGGACTTCATCGAGAAGGAGTACGACCTCAACGTTGACCTTCGGCGCAGCCGCGTCGTCGTCGGGCAGGGCTTGCGCGTGATAAGCCTCACGCCGCGCGAACTCTTTTTCTACGCGATGTTCGCGCTCTTCCGGCTCGAAGGGCGCGGCGGCGACGGCGTCGTCTCGCTGTTCCAACTCCGGCGCGCCGACTTCGACGCCACGTTCAGGCGCGTCACAGCCGCGCGGGGCCGTGAGATAGGGCTCGACAAGAGCGTCGTCTATCCGGGCTTCGGCTTCCTCGAAAAGATGTTGGGGCAGTTGGCGAGCGCCGAGCAGATTCCCGAATTCATGTCGAAGTTCTATACGCTTAACGCGCGCATCAAGGAGAAACTCGACGGGCTGCCCGAACAGTTCACGCTCACCTCGCGCGAAGACCGCGGCAAGGCCTGCTACCAGTTGCCGCTCCCGCCCGAACGCATCAAGTTTGTCTCCTGACTCAGCGCCCGCGCGCCGCGGGCGGCAACCTTGCCGGACAGATTGCCAGCCGAACCTGAGCCGGCGCTCCTCGTTTATCCTTCCGCCTCGGAAGGAGGGGGCGTGCCGTGCTAATCGGAAAATACTTCATCAGCCCACACGCGTTGCTGCGGATGGCGCAGCGTAACCTCGGCCCAGCCGACCTCGCCGCCGTGTTGCGACACGGCCATACGGAGCACCGCGCCGGCGCAACCTTTTACTTCCTCGGCGAGCGCGACGTGCCGGAAGGGATGGAGCGCGCGCTCGAAAGACTCGTCGGGACGACGATCGTCATAGAGGGTGGGCGCGTCAGCACGGTCTATCGCAACCGCCGCGCGCTGTCGCGCATCAGGCGAAAGAGCAAGTGGCACCGCTCGCGCAAGCCTTGCGCGCGCGCCGGCGGTCTGGCGCTCGGAGCGTGAGTCCGTAGGAGGTGAGTGAAGATGAGGAGAGATGAGGCGTCGGGCCGCGCGTTGAAAGAGAGTTTCGCGCCCACGCGGGGCGGCGGGGGCGGAGAGTCGCAGGGGCTCGAGTCCGAAGATGCGCGGCGCTTGTCGCTCGGGCACGCGGCTCCGAGAAGCGTGGGGAACGGCGCGCGTGCGTGTCCCCTGTGTGGTGAGCGGCACGCGGGAGGGGCGAGTTTTTGCGCAGCCTGCGGCTTCGCGCTCGGTCAAGCCGCGGGGGCTAGTTTTTCGAGGACTTCGGCTTCGGCGTGTGCCCGTCCGGGCGTGCTCAGGCGCGCTTTGGCGTCTGTTATTGACAGGCTCGTGCCGCTGCCGTTCGTCGCGTACCTGTTCCCCGCTTGGGGCATGTTAGTGTTCGCGTACCAACTGCTTTGCGACGGCACGCCCGCGGGGCGAGGCGCGGGGAAGAGACTGGGAAGGCTTCGGGTCGTGCGCGCCGACTCTTTCGAGCCGTGCGGCGTCGCGCGCTGCGTCGTGCGACGCTTCGGCCCGGCGCTGTGCCAGCTCGCTTACTGCTACTGGAAGTTCGTCTGGGTAGCCGTCGCTTACGAACTCGCGTCGCTGGCTTTCGTTCTCCTCAACCACTCGGGTCGCAGGCCTGAGGATTATCTCGCCGGCACGCGGGTCGTGACGGAGCGCGCTTACAAGAAGGCGCGGCGCGCATGCGAGACGTGCGGGGGGGCGATGCGCGCGGGCGCGGACTTCTGCCGGCACTGCGGCGCGGCCTCATCTACGGGTGCGCCCTCCAGTCGTGAAGAGATCGTCAACGGCCACGCGCAGCCCGGCTTCTGACTTCGCCTTCAGCTTTTAGTCGCTGCTTTCAAAAGGACGAACGGCTGATGCACAAAAGGCCAACTCCATTCGACGTGCTGACGGAGCCGACGAGCCTTCTGCGTGCCTGGCGGCGCGTGCGCGCAAACCGGGGCGCGGCTGGCGTGGATCAGGTGACGTTGGCGGAGTTCGAGCGCGACTTGCAGGCGAACCTCGAAGCGCTCTCGGCACGTCTGCGCGAGGGTCGTTACTACCCGATGCCCGTTCGCACGGTGCAGATGAGAAAGGCCGCGGGCGGCACGCGCACGCTCGGAATACTCACGGTCGAAGACCGCATCGTGCAGCGCGCGGCGCTCGACGCCCTGGAGCCTTTGTTCGAGCCTTCGTTCCTCGAATGCAGTTACGGCTTCCGCCCGAACCGCTCGGTGGAGTTGGCGGTCGAGCGGGTGCTGGCTTACAGGGCCGGGGGCGACGCATACGTCGTTGACGCAGACATCGCGGACTGCTTCGGCACACTAGACCACGACCTGCTCATGCGTCTGGTCGGCGCTCGCGTGCGCGACAAGCGGATGCTCGCACTCATACGCATGTGGCTCGATGCGGGTCTCGTGCTCCCGGCCACGCCGCGCGCGGACGAGCAGGGCGGCGCGGGGGTGCTTGAGAGGGCGACCGATTACGTCGGCGGCTCGATGGACGCGGCCATCATGCACCTGCTCGACGAGCGCGGTTACGGCGCTTACGGCTACGGGGGTTACGCGGATTATCAGGCGGCGACGACTCAGGACGAGGCCGGCGCGGAAGGCGGAGAGGCGTGCGACCCCGCGGAGGAGGCGCGGAGGCGCGCGCGCAAGGAGGCTTTCAAGCGTCTGGGGCGCGACGGCGTCCTTCTGATGCTGACCTACGCGAACCGCGCGCGCCGCCTTCTGTCGCCTGCGACGCTCTTGTTGACGGGCGCGGCTGCGCTCGGAGTGGTCGCGTACCCGGCGGCGGCGCGCGCCGTGCGCAGGCGCCTGGGCGCGCGGGCGGCGGGGGCTGTGCAGGGCGGCTCGCTCTCTCCGTTGCTGTCGAACGCCTATCTGCACGAGTTCGACGTTGCCATGACCAGAGCGGGACTGCACCTCGTGCGCTACGCCGACGACTTCGTGATCCTCTGCCGCGGCGAGGCGGAGGCGCGCGAGGCTCTGGGGCTGGCGGCGCGCAAGCTTGCGGAGATGCGCCTGCGCGTCAACCCCGCGAAGACGCGCGTCACGCGGTTCGACGCGGGCTTCGTCTTCCTGGGTTACAGGTTCGGCGGCGGGGCGTCGCCGGCGTCGCCGCCGGTCGTGCCGGTCGCACCGGTCGCGCGGCTCGAAGAGTCTTCGGGCCTGGCCGGGCACGTGCGCACGGGTCTTTCGGCGGCGGCGCGCGCGGGCAAGTTCGCAAAGCGACAGGGTGGCAAAGGATTGTCGAAGCTCGGCGCGCTCGTCCGGAAGCGGAGGCAGGGAGGCGAGGAAGAGTGAGCGCCGACGCGGTAAGCGAACAACTCGACCTTCTGGCGCGTCTTCTCGAAGAGAACGGATACGCAGTCGAAGTTAACTACGCGGGCGCGACGATCACGGTCTGGACGGACGAGTGGCCGATACAGTTACGCGTCTCGCCGAAAGAGAGAGTGGCTGCCGCCGCGGATGACGAAGGAGAAGGGGTCGGTTGAATTAAGGGTGGCGCGCGTCGTGAGTCCGAGTTTCGGTCGCTCGGCGCGGAAGGGCGCGCAGGCTTGAACGCATGAGAGGAGTTCGGCGAAAGGGTGACGGGCGATGGCGATTCTTTACATTACTGAGCAGGGGGCGACGGTTGGTCGTGCGGACGGTCGCATCGTCGTGACGAAGGACAAGCGCGTGCTCGAAGACATGCCCGCGCTCAAGGTCGAGCACATAGTCGCATACGGCAATGTGCACCTGACGCCCTCGACCGTGGCCTTCTGCCTTCAGCAGGGGGTGGAGGTCGCGTTCCTCTCGATGGCCGGCGTCTATCGCGGGCGGTTGCAGCCGGAGTTCACGAAGAACGTCGTGCTGCGGCAACAGCAGTACCTTCGCGCGGCGGACGCCTCCTTCTGCCGCGCCTTGGCGAGCACGATTGTGGTGGGCAAGATACGCAACATGATCGCGATGGCGAGGCGACAGAGGCGGCTGCGAGAAGAAGGGCGCTCGCCCGTCGCGGAGCTTGAGGCTATTCTGCCGCGCGTGGCATCAGCGCAGACGCTCGAAAGCCTCAACGGGTTCGAGGGCGCGGCCTCTGCCGCCTACTTCCGGAGTTTCCGCGCGGCGCTTAAGGACGACTGGGGATTTACGGCGCGCGCTTATCACCCGCCGACCGACCCCGTGAACGCGCTGCTCTCGCTCGGCTACACGCTGCTCTACAACAACGTTCTGACGGCGGTCGGGGTAGTAGGCCTCGATCCCTATATGGGCTACTTCCACCGCCCGCGGCAGGGGCACGCGGCGCTGGCCTCAGACCTGATGGAGGAGCACCGCTCCGTGGTTGTTGATCCGCTCGTGCTGACGGCGCTCAATAAGCGCATGATCACGGGGCACGACTTCCGTCAGGAGTCGGGCGGCGGGCTGCGCCTGACGGCGGGCGCGCTCAAACGCTTCCTCTCGCTCTACGCGGCACGCATAAGCGAGACGGTTAGCTACCCGGCCAGCGGCATACGCACGTCGTACCGACAGGTGCTCGAACTTCAGGCGCGCCACTTCGCGCGCGTCGTGCTGGGCGAGGAGACTACTTACCGTCCGTACGGCGCGGAGGCGGCGATACAGCCGAAGTAAGGGAGGGGAGACGTGTGTTCATCGTGGTGGCCTACGACATCCCGGACGACCGCAGGCGGACGCGGCTGCACAAGGCTCTGAAGCACTTCGGTTCGCCCGTGCAGTGGAGCGTCTTCGAGTGCCACCTCACGGCGCGGCAGCTGGAACAGATGAAGCGTGTGATCGCCGAAATCTTCGACGAGCGCACGGATCACGTCCGCTTCTACTACCTCTGCGAGATGTGCGTCCGGCGCAACGAGGCGACGCGCGCGAGCCGCCGAACCTCAGACCCCAAGGCCGTCATCCTTTGAGCCAGCCGAAGCCTGCGCGTCGAAGGCTCAAGATGTTGGGGCAGTCTTGGGAGTCATGCGCAATCCGGTGTGGAAAAATGGTCTGCAAAGGCTTGCTGTAATTAGGGGGATGAGACAAATGCGTTAGAGGCGGACACTTACACCGGTCACGCGTAAACTCTGCCCGCCGGGAGGAATGTTGTAAAAGCCCGGACTGTTTTGATGCGCCGGAACTCAAGCCGTGCGGTGTCAGCGCCTTACCAATCTGAACGTTTGGAATATTCTTGTGAGATGTGAACTTGTTAGAGTGACTAAGCTTAATGCTGCGCGAGACTACCGGCACAAAAGGCGGATATCTCATTTGCTGCTGATCTGCCAAAAAGCCTTTGCAAAACCGAGCAAATGTGATACTTACAGCCTCGACGGTGAAGTTGAAGACGCGACTATTAGTCAGCCGCGCGAAGGAATACGGACGCCTGGTTCGTTCGCGTAGCCTCCGTGTGAAGTTGAAGACGCGACTATTAGTCAGCCGCGCGAAGAGTTCTGCTCGCTCTCGCCGGCCTGCGGGGCGTCGTGTGAAGTTGAAGACGCGACTATTAGTCAGCCGCGCGAAGCCTCGCCCAGGACGAACACGTTGCCGCGCGACACGTGAAGTTGAAGACGCGACTATTAGTCAGCCGCGCGACTGTCCGCCCTCCATGTCAGCTTTCAAATTTCGGGGTGAAGTTGAAGACGCGACTATTAGTCAGCCGCGCTTTACCCCCTCCCTCCGTACCCCTTCCCCCCGTACCCTGTGAAGTTGAAGACGCGACTATTAGTCAGCCGCGCTGCGCCTGCGGCACCACGAGACGATGGCGGTACTCCGTGAAGTTGAAGACGCGACTATTAGTCAGCCGCGCTTTCTGTACGAGCACAGTCAACGGGGCGAAGAATAAGTGAAGTTGAAGACGCGACTATTAGTCAGCCGCGCTAAGGCCTCACCGCCGAGGTCCCACAGATGATAGGCCGACGAGTGAAGTTGAAGACGCGACTATTAGCGGATTGAAAGTGAGACTGCCCCGTTTGTTGGCGTTGTAGAACTCAGTGAAGTTGAAGACGCGACTATTAGCGGATTGAAAGTTGTTGCTGTTGCTCGCCGCGGGCGTCTCTGCCTTGGGGTGAAGTTGAAGACGCGACTATTAGCGGATTGAAAGGAGTGGAGTAGGTCGCGCTGCCCGTAGTCGTCATCGGTGAAGTTGAAGACGCGACTATTAGCGGATTGAAAGATGTTCGAGCGCCACATGACAGTAACCTGCACGCGTGAAGTTGAAGACGCGACTATTAGCGGATTGAAAGCGAACATCAAGGGCACGGGCAGCGCTGTCGTTGACATGTGAAGTTGAAGACGCGACTATTAGCGGATTGAAAGTAGTGCCTCGCGGCGCTGGCTAACGGTACCGCGGTGTGAAGTTGAAGACGCGACTATTAGCGGATTGAAACTAGACCCCCTTGTTCAGAGTCACGCTCGTCCCGTTGGTGAAGTTGAAGACGCGACTATTAGCGGATTGAAACTAGGAGCGTTCTTAGGGAACCGCTGATATATATCGTGAAGCTCAGTACAGGACAAAAAATGATCTTTGAACCTGCATAAAAGGCCATCGCGCCTGTATCCTTATCAAGTTCATCGCCAAATGAAACTTGAAAGGATGAAAGCACAATGGCCGACATGCGCTTGTTGGAGCGCACGCTCTCGCACAATGTAGCGTGGAATCGAGCACGCATCAACTTCTTGGCTCGCTTCATCATCGCTCTTATAGAAGTGAGAACCGTCAACCTCTCGGAGATCGCAGGCGTCTTTCCGGGGCGCGCCAAAAGAGAGTCTCACTATAAACGAGTTCAGCGTTTCCTCCGCTTCTTTGAGATGCCCTACGCGCAGGTGGCGCGCTTCGTCGTGCGTCTCTTGAGAGTGCCCGCGCCCTGGGTCATCCCAATGGACCGGACTGATTGGTATCTTGGCGAGACGCCTCTGAATATCATGGTGCTGGGCATCGCGTACCGTGGCGTGGCTTTCCCTCTGCTCTGGACTGTGCTGGAAAAGAAAGGCTGCTCTGACACCGCAGAGCGGATCAATCTGGTTAGGGAGTTCGGGCGCGTCTTCGGTTATCGCGCGATCTCTTATCTGTGCGCGGACCGGGAGTTTATCGGCAAGGATTGGTTCTCTTGGCTGCGCTCGGTTGATGTGGACTTCCGCATCCGGGTGCGTGAGAACACGAAAGTTACAAACGGGCGTGGACAGAAGGTTGCGATCCATCGTTTGTTCCGTCATGAGCGCATTGGAGAGCCACTCATCATTGAGCGGGCGCGAGTGATCTGGGGCTTGCCCTTGTTCATTAGTGGCGTGCGTCTCTCTTCGGGCGAGTACGTGATCGTGGTCGCGCCACGCTTCACCGAGACGACGCTTGCGGACTACGCTCGGCGCTGGGAGATTGAAACCCTCTTCTCGTGTCTGAAGAGTCGGGGCTTTCGTCTGGAAGAGACTCATGTCACCCACCCCGAGCGGTTGAAGAAGTTGATCGCACTGCTGGCGTTTGCTTTCTGCTGGGCACACATCATTGGCGAATGGCTGACGCGCCAGCAGCCCTTGAAGATCAAGAAGCACGGACGCCTTGCTCGCAGCACCTTTCGGCATGGGTTCGATCACTTGCGGCGCATATTATGCAACTCGGAGAGCATCGCTCAACAGGTTGCTTTTCGACAGGTTACTAAACTTTTGTCCTGTACTTAGATCGTGAAGTTGAAGACGCGACTATTAGCGGATTGAAACTCGGCGCGGAGCTGCTCCGCCGCGTTCTCGAACTCCTCGTGAAGTTGAAGACGCGACTATTAGCGGATTGAAACGGTGCGGTCTTCTGCGGGCGGCGGGGGCGGTAGTTGGTGAAGTTGAAGACGCGACTATTAGCGATACGGTTCTATTCATTCGAGGCGAATGTGTTGGCCGGCATTCTCCGGTTAAAGGGCAAACAGTGTGAAGCAAAGAGAGTTGCCGAGATTTTGCCGAGATCCATATCGCAAATGCATCGCATAAAGCACATGACGGCACCTCTTTCGACCGCGACCCCTGATTTTATGCGGTATTTTTGAAGGAAAAAGCCGGTTCGGAGTGTCCTTTGGGATTCATAACCCCAAGGTCGGGAGTTCAAGTCTCCCCCCCCGCTACCAACATCTCTTCAGTTGTCAACCGTTTAGAAGGGCGGGCTCGTGCTCGCCCTTCAGCCTTTCCGCCCGATGGCCGAGCCGACCGACGGATGTGGCTCCATTGAAGCCGATCATAAGCCGGACAACTGAGCCATGAGCGCGGGCCGTCGTCTGTACTGCTCCTTCAGCCGCCGCAGATACTTTTGCCACTCCTCCTCCCGCCCCGCTCGCTCGTAGGCCGCCTTCGCCCGGCGCAGCCAGCCGGCGGCTGCCGGGTAGAGACTGCTCTTCGTCGGCGCTATCAGGCTCTCGGCATGCTTGACGCTCGCGCGGATGACCCACTCCGGGCGGTGCTCGATGAGCGCGTCGGCGACCGTCGCCGCGAGCCGCTCGTCCTGCGCGTGCTTGTCCGCGACGCGCATGGCCGCCCCCCAGTCCCGCTCCTCAATCAGCACTTCGGCCAGCGGCTGTTTGTCGTAGAACTTCTCCAGCGATGACATGGCCTGCGGCTTCAGCCTGCTCCAGCGCGAGCCGGCCAGCCGCTTGATGGTCTGCCAGAGGGCCAGCGACGGCGCTTCGCGAAAGGCCGCGAGCCAGGCTTCGAGCGCCTGCTTCTTACGTCCCTGCGCTTCTTCCACGGGGCCGAGCCACTGGCCGAGCGCGGCCTTACGCCCGCCGAGTTGCAGGCCGCGCTCGCCGATGCGTATCGCCTCTTTGATCTGCCCGGACTCGCGTAAGCGTTGCGCCAGCGTTAGCGCCTCGCCCGCGGAGTTCAGATGCTTGAGCGCGTGCGAGACCGCCTCGCGCAGCCGTCCGAGTTCTAACAGCTTCAGCGCGTAGCGCAGGTGCTCGCCCGCGCGCAGGCACAGCGCGAGGTAGTCGTCCGTCCGCCCCTGCCGCTCCATGACGTTGAGCTTGGCGCGAGTCAGAGCTTGCGCCGGGTCTTCACGCCGCCATGCCGGCGCGTACCACTCGTCGTCCCCCGCGAGCGCGCCCTCATCTTCGCCGTCCCATTCATCGTCAGACTCGTCCCGTTCATCATCCTCCCACTCATCATCTCCCCGCTCACCCTCATCTCCATCCGCTTCCGCCCGGCGTGCCGGGGCTTCACGCGGCGGCTCGCCCCAGCCGTGTTGTGCGGCCAGCATGGCGACGCCCAGGCCTTCGACCCCGTAATCGCTGAGGCGGTCGTGCAGCTCGTCCAAGTCGCTGACGAGGTCTTCGCGCCGCTCCTCGTCGAGGTCGAGGCTTAGGATCACCTCGGCCAGCGTCACGCCCAGAGAGTCGAGGTAGTCGCCCAACTCGCCGTTCGAGTCATCTATGTAGTCGAAGCCGTCGCCGCTCTCTTCCAGGAGCGTGAGGAGAATCCGCAACGCCGATTCCGCGTCGCCCGCGTCGAGGAACTCCCGCGCGCTCCGCTCCACGTCGCGCAGCCCTTCGACCAGGCCGCCGACG
>Ga0070740_10001356_pt1 | contig 34576 bp, 40 predicted proteins | sample Coa_R2_FD_67286 | JGI IMG/M metagenome (GOLD analysis project Ga0070740, IMG submission 67286) | Surface soil microbial communities from Centralia Pennsylvania, which are recovering from an underground coalmine fire - Coalmine... | ecosystem: Environmental > Terrestrial > Soil > Unclassified ...
GCAATCGCCAGAACGGGTTGCCGCGGCCGGCGAAATGGTGACCCACCTGCGCCGAACGCAGGCTTGGGTTGATACCGACAAACATCACGCGCGGATGAGGCACGATTACGTCACGCAAACCGCGCATAGCCCGACATCAGGAAAAGGTTTTGCGCGCCACAAAGAACATCGCGGCGCCGACCGCCGCATAAACCGCGACACCTTCGAGCAGTCCCAGGCTGACGCCGGTGGTGGCGAGGAACAACGCCAACACCATCAGCGAACCGATAATCGCCACCACCTGCTCGATACGGCGTTCGCGGGCGCGCACACGTGCGACGTGGGCCGAAATCGGCGCGCCACAGTTGGGGCATTTGCCGCCGCGCTTGAAGATCAGGTCGTGATGGCAGGCAGGGCATTCGATTTTGGTCCGAAGCGGCATCGTTCACATCCGCGGTGCGAAACAAGCGTTATGACGATAATAAAAAGGGCGGCCTCAAGCATCAGGCCGCCCTGGTTTGCTGGTTTCGCTTGGAGGTCTTGCCGCCGTCAGGCGTGCACCTTGTGCAGATGCAGATGGCGCTTGTGCGTGGCCATCTCTGTCTTGCGCTGGCTGGGCCGGTCGGTGTGATAGCTCTTGAGTTCGACCGGGGCCGCCGGCGCCTGGGCCAGGGCCAGGTGCGCAAGCTTCCTCTCTTTCCAGTCGCGCAGTCCGCGCCGCATGTAATCGGGATTGATGTCGAGCATGTCGCAGACATTGTCGAAGGAAAAAATCCACTGCTTGTCGTGCAGGTTGATCCACTCTTCGGCGTCGCGAAACAGGCGCTGGCCCTTGGTAGTCGACGCGCCAACGTACTTCATGAAGCACTCAATGCCATCCTCCAACACGCTCAGAATCAGGCGCTTTTCACCTTCGAGCAGATGCTTGCGGCGCATCGCCTCGAAGTATTGCACCGGCAGCAGCGTATCGGGCTCAAACAGGCTCGGCAGCCTCTCGTCCAATGTTTCTTTCTCCTGCATGGTCGCTTCCTTATGGCCTCTCGCCGGCTGACTCGAGTCCCCCTCCAGCACAATTCCCTCCTTTAGACGCTTGACCGTCATGTCCTATTCAACCCCCACCCCACCGCGATTTGCTTTCAGTCTTCGTTTTGCTCTTTGTAAATCTCGTGCCAGGCCATCTGGATTGCTTCCAGCCTTGCCTCGCTGGATGCGGCGGGATCATCGTCGAACTCGTCGCAGTCGATCACCCACTGGCGCAGGTCGGTAAACCGCACATCCAGCGGATTGAGACCGGGATGGTTTTCGGCCAGCACCTCGGCAATCTCTTCGGCTTGATCCCACTTAAGACCCATGATCCGTCCTTCCTTCCTCGACCTTCTCACAGCTGGGGAAGCGGCGTCAGGAAACCTCTTCCACGCTTCTTTTCTCCAGCGCTGTCTTGATCGCCTGCTCCATGATGCGATGTGCAAACGGCGTGGTCGCGTCGTTGAGTTGATCGACCAGCCGGGCAATCAACTCGCGGTCGGAGCCCGACTGCGCGGCCGCCAGGCGTGCAGCCAGCGCTTCGATCGCGCCCCGCTCTGCGGCCTCGAGCAGATCACCATACTCCGCCAATTGCTTGCGCAGCGCGCCCAGAATCTGCTCGGCATCGTTGCGCGCCTGGATCAGCAAGCGTTGCGCGAGGTCCTCCTCGCCCAGATCGATCGCCTCTTCCAGCATCCGCTCGATCTCTTCGTCGGTCAGCCCGTAGCTGGGCTTGACGTCCACCGAATGCTCGCGTCCGGTGCGTTCGTCGCGAGCGGTGACATTGAGAATGCCATTGGCATCGACCAGAAACGTCACCTCGATGCGCGCCATCCCCGCCGGCGCCGGCTCGAGCGGCCCGAGCTTGAACCGTGCCAGACTGCGGCAGTCTTTGGCCAGTTCGCGCTCGCCCTGCAACACATGGATATCCACATGGGTCTGGTTGTCGACCGCGGTGGTAAAGCGCTCGCGCGCGATGGTGGGGATGGTGGTGTTGCGATGTATCAGCCGTTCCATCACTCCTCCCATGCTCTCGATGCCCAGCGACAGCGGCACGACGTCGAGCAGCAGCATATCGCCGCTCTTGCCCATCAGCACGCCAGCCTGAACCGCGGCGCCCAGCGCCACAACTTCGTCGGGATTAAGCGAACAGAGCGGTTCACGGCCGAAAAACCGCTCAACCTCATCGCGCACCAGCGGCATCCGCGTCGACCCGCCAACCAGCACCACCGCGTCGATTTCCGCGGCAGTAAGGCCCGCGTCTTTGAGCGCACGCGCGCAGCATTGGATGGTGCGCGACACCATCGGCTGCGCCAGCCGCTCCAACTCCTGGCGCGATAGCCGGCGCGAAATCGTGCGCTCTGGCAGCCTCAATTCAAGTGTCGTCTCGGCTTGCACGCTCAAGCATTTCTTGGCTTCCTCCGCGACACGACGTGCACTGTTCCACACCTGACGGTCGTGCCGCATCGCTTCCGACATCCCTTCCAGCATCAGATCGACGATTGCCTGATCGATATCGTCACCACCCAGGTGGGTGTCGCCGTTGGTCGCCAGGACCTCGAAGATTCCTTCCTTGACGTTGAGGATGGAGATGTCGAAAGTGCCGCCGCCAAAGTCGTATACCGCCACCCGGCCGCTTGCCATCGAATGCAAGCCATATGCCAGCGAAGCAGCAGTAGGCTCATTTACCAGGCGCAGCACTTCGAGACCGGCCAGGCGCCCTGCGTCCTTGGTCGCCTGACGCTGTCCGTCATTGAAATAAGCGGGCACGGTGATAACCACCCGCTCGACTTTGTGGCCGGTCGCGGCCTCGCCCCAGGCTTTGAGCGTGCGCAAGATTTCTGCTGAAATTTGTGGCGGTGTGAAGGTGCGCTGCCCAACCTGGAAGCGCACCACCGGGCCCGAGAAATCACCAAAGGTGTAGCGATGGCGTTCCTGGAGGGCGACTTCGTCACCGCCCAGGCCCATATAACGCTTGATTGACCGGATTACAGCGCCTTGGCCATCGGCCTCCAGCCCCGCGGCGCTGACTCTGCCGTCGCGCTCGACGTTGAGATGGGGCTCCAGCGCGATGGCCGCTTTTCCCACGGCGACCTTTGCGCCGGGCATCAAGGCGACCACCGACGGCAGCATCGTGTCGCCGGAGACGGGGTCGGGGATAACCTTGGGCCGTCCCTCCTCCATCACCGCGATCAGGCTGTTGGTGGTGCCAAGGTCGATGCCGAAAATCAGTGCCATAGCATATTCCATTTGGGGCAATTCGCCCCAAAATTATCTCAAATCGTGTAGCTCCAATGCCCGTTCAAGGTCGCGGGCCAGAGTCCGCAAATAGGCGATGCGCGACAGGATCGCCTTGAGTTGGACGAGTAGATCGGGGTTGGGGTTTACGCTGGCATCCCATCGTTCAAAATTACCGTGCAATTCTGTCAGCGCGTCCTGCAGCATCGTCTCGACCCGCTGGTGCGCCGAGGCTACCTGGGCGCGTAGATTTTCGCGCTCCGGTTTGCTGCCGGATGCCGCGTCGCGCAATTGAGCCAGCGTCTCCTGCATCTCGAAAATCATCTCCGCCAACTCCGGCGGCACCCTTTTGTTGTCGGCCGCCAGTTTCTCGCCGTGCAGTTCCAGCCAGTAAAGACCGCGGCTGACTGGGTCGCGCAAAGTGCGAAAGGCACGCGTCAGCAGCGCGGTGGCGTTCAAGCTAGCGTTGCGAATCGCGGCGCGGCGGTTGGCAAATCGATCAGGATGAAGCCGCCGGCCCAAGTCGTGGTAGAGGGTTTCGAGCTGCCCGCTGTCGAGAGTCAGGCGCCTGGACAAACCCAGCGCGGTGAAATAATCCAGTTCAACCGCTAAGGGTGCCCCGCAATCGGGGCAGAACAGGCGCGGCGCTTGAAGCCGCGCACATGATGGACATTGCGCCTGCGTCATAGTTGGTACAGTGCAGGGAACTGCCGCTCATACCGTAAATGACTCTCCGCAGCCGCAGGTCCGCTTGACGTTGGGGTTGACCAGTTTAAAGCCCGAGGACATCAGCTCCTCGGCGTAGTCCAGTTCAGAGCCGTTAAGGTAGAGGAAGCTCTTTTTGTCGACGATCAATTGCGCGCCATCGCGCTCGAAGACCTTATCGCGCTCCTTGGCGCAATCGATCTCCATCCGGTACTGCAACCCCGAGCATCCACCCCCGACTACCTTGACCCGCAACCCCGCGCCCGGTTTCTCCACCACCAGTTGCTTGATCTTGCTCGCCGCGTTTTCTGACAGCGAGATCATTGCCGCTCGCCTCCTAGCCTTGCGCCGCCTTGTCTGCCGGCGTCGCCTCCACCTGCTTGCCGTGCTTGGCCTTCCAGTCGTTGATTGCCGCCTTGATGGCATCCTCGGCCAGCACCGAGCAATGGATCTTGACCGGCGGCAGATTGAGCTCCTGGACGATGGCGCTGTTCTTGATCGCCATCGCTTCCTCAATCCGCTTGCCCTTGACCAGCTCGGTGACGTAGCTGGAACTAGCGATTGCGCTGCCGCAGCCGAAGGTCTTGAAGCGGGCGTCCTCGATCACCCCCTCGGGGTTGATCTTGAGCTGCAGCTTCATCACGTCGCCGCATTCGGGCGCCCCTACCACGCCGGTACCGACATCCGCAGCCTCCTTGGGAAAGCTGCCCACGTTGCGCGGATTATTGTAATGGTCGAGAACTTTGCTTGAGTAAGCCATGATCCCTACACCCTCAATCTAAGCATTGATACCGGCCCATCTCGGCACTAGTCGCGCTTCCACTCCACCGACTTCAAATCGATCCCCTCCTTGGCCATCTCGTACAGCGGCGACATGTCGCGCAGGCGGCGCACCTCCTGGGTGACGCGCTGCGCCACGTACTCGACTTCTTCTTCCGTGTTGAAGCGCCCCAGCCCGAAGCGAATCGAGCTGTGCGCCAGCTCCTCGTCCGTGCCCAGCGCACGAATCACATAGGAGGGCTCCAGCGTGGCCGACGTACAAGCCGAGCCCGAGCTCACCGCCACATCCTTGATACCCATCAGCAGCGACTCGCCCTCGACGTAAGCGAAGCTGACATTGAGATTGCCGGGCAGGCGCTGGGTGGGATGACCGTTGAGATAGATTTCATCCAGCCGCTCGAACAGCTCGGCCTGCAGCTTGTCACGCAGATTGCGCAGCCGGGCGGCCTCTTGCCCCATCTCGCGCACCGCAATCTCCGCCGCCGCGCCGAAGCCGACAATGCCCGCCACGTTGAGCGTGCCCGAGCGCAATCCGCGCTCGTGCCCGCCGCCGTCGATAATCGGCGTCAACCGCACTCGCGGCCCTTTGGCGCGCACGTATAGAATGCCCACGCCCTTGGGGCCGTAAATCTTGTGGGCGCTGGCCGACAGCAGGTCGATGCCCGCCGCCTCGACATCCAACGCAATCTTGCCCACCCCCTGGGTGGCGTCGCAATGGAACAGGACGCCCTTTTCCTTGGCGATGCGGCCGATTTCGGCAATCGGGTGGATGGTGCCGATTTCGTTGTTGGCCGCCATAATCGTGATTAGAACGGTTTTGTCGGTAATTGCCCGGCGCACGTCGTCCGGATCGACCATCCCGTACTTGTCCACCGGCAGGTAGGTCACCGTCGCCTTGCCGGCCCGCTCCAGCGCCTTGCAGCTATCCAGTACCGCCTTATGCTCCGTAACGCAGGTGATGACATGGTTGCCTTTGTCCTTGTAGAACTCAACCACGCCTTTAATCGCCAGGTTGTCAGATTCGGTGGCGCCGCTGGTGAAGATGATCTCCTTGGGCTTGGCATTGATGGCCGCCGCGATCTGAGTGCGGGCCTTGTCCACCGCCTCCTCCGCCGCCCAACCGAAGCTGTGGTTGCGGCTGGCCGCATTGCCAAACTTCTCCATGAAATAGGGCAGCATCGCGTCGAGCACCCGCTTGTCCATCGGGGTCGTCGCGTGGTTGTCCATGTAGATCGGCAGCTTAACCATCGCGTTACCTTCGTCCGTTTATCCCGCACAATCCCAGATTAGTGGACCTAGTAGGTATATTATAGAGCGCGCGATCGCGGAGTCAAACGGAATCGCCCCCGCGGCCGGCCCGATTTTCATCAATCAAAACCACAGCAAATCCACCTCTGCAGTTCCGACTGAGGGCCCTGACCCGACAGTCAGTGTGCTCCGGTCAACCGTCCGCTCGGCTCGGCGCGAAACCGGCAGGCATTAGCGATACTAAGCCCCGCCGCCGCTGCGGACAAGCGGGATTAATGAGATTGGAAGGGACCGGGTTGGAGCGCATCAAATGCGAATTCGCTCAGCCGGTGCTCGGAACGGATCGCTTTGAGGGAGGTTTCCCGCACCTGCTCAAACTGTCCCTCCAGCCAACGGGCCAATGAGGCGCACGCGGCCTGCGGGTCGGTAATCGTGCCCTTTTGCAACAGCGGAGCGGCAATGCGGCAGCGAAAGACGAACCGTTCCAATCCCGCGGCATGCTCGGCGGCCAGCGTCAGCGTCCAGGTGCCGTCGGGTGCGGTGTTTTGCTCGACAATGTTCAGCCGGTACATGCCGCGCGGGGTGTTAAGCGGTGCTGGTTGGGCCATCGCTTCAGGCGGCGCGCGGCAAGGCCTTGATCTTGACTCGGCGCTCCCAGAACAACACCACCGGTCCGGCGATGTAGATCGAGGAATAGGTGCCGGTGATGAAACCGATCAACAGGGTAAAGGCGGACGGACGCAGGATTGGACCGCCCAGTGCCAGGAGCGCGATCAGCACGACAATCGCCACGCCCGAGGTCAGGATGGTGCGCGAGAGGGTCTCGTTGATAGCCCGATTCATGATCTCGGGCAGGCCCTCGCGCCGGCGCTTGAGCGCGTCTTCGCGGATGCGGTCGGAGACGATTATGGTGTCATGCACCGAGTAGCCGATTACAGTGAGCAGCGCGGCGAGCGTGGTCAGGTCGAATTGCAGCTGCGAGATGACCAGCGCACCCACCACGACCAGGATGTCGTGGACGAGCGCGATCACGGCCCCGGCGCCGAAGCTCCAACTGACGTTACGGAACTGCCAGGCAATGAAGCAGCCCATGAAGATGGTGGCCGCGGCCACCGCTTCGACCGCGTGGAGCCGCAAATCGCGCCCCACGCGCGCGCCCACGCTCTCCACGCGCAGCACCTCGGCCACGTGGTGGCCGTAGGCCTTGTCCAGCGCGCTGTCGAGACGCTGCGTGAAGCCTTTGAGATTGCTCAGCTTTTCAAAGCGCATCAGGTACTGGCCGCTCTGGCCGAAGTCCTGCACGGTAATCTCGCCCAGGTCCAGCGGCGCCAGCGCGCGGCGCAGTTCGTCGGCGGTGGTGGCGCGGCTGACGCGCACCTGCACCACGGTGCCACCGTTGAAATCGACGCCGTAGTTGAGGCCCTTGACGAGCAGCAGGACGATCGCCGCGAGGTTGATCGCCGTGGACAACAGAACGAAAAACTTCCGCTTGCCGACGAAATCGACGTTAACGTCGGGCGGAATCAACTGTAATGACATCGCGCCTTGCTGCTCCTCAACTTGCCCTGGCTGGACGCGGCTGGCGCGAAACGGCCACCTGGCGCGCCGGTCGGACAGCCATGCCTGGACTTACGACAATTAGCCGGTCGGGCGGCTAAAGGAAAGGACCCTGAGGGCGGCGCACAGGCCCACCACAGGAAGATCACCGATGCGGATGGCAGGCAGATCAAGCTGCGGTGCGCGACTTGCCGCACTTGCCGCAAAGGTTGTGCAGATTGGCAGGATCCTCGACAATCCCTTCGTCGAGCGAATGACACACCTTCAGGCATTTTTCGCAGATGAAGTAGATGCCCTCGATGGTCTTGTTGATGCGCTCGCGGTTGAGGATGCGGCCCTTGAGCTTTTCGATCCGGATGCCGAGCAGCTCTTCGTATTGGCGCTTGATCTTGCGCCGCCCCGCTTCATCCTTGGGAAGATCGGCTTCTTCCTCGCGCTCGTCGGCGTCGGTGATGCCGACGTAGAGATCGACCTTGGATTTTGACTTGCGTGATCTGGCCACCTGAGTTGCCCTGCAACGATTCTAACGGGTAGGGGTCTAACGGGTACGCGCGCTGTAACCGCAGTTCTTCTCGCAGACCCAGAAGAATCCCTTCCGGCCGAAACCGGTATAGAACACCACCTTGGCCTCGGCGCTGCAGCTGGGACAGACGTGTTTGCGCGCTTCGGCCCCCCTGCTCTCCGCAGTCTTGGCCTTTTTCTCCGCCATCACGGTTCCTCGTTCAAAAAATAACCCGGCAAGTCCAGTTACGATACCAGCCGGGTTATATAAAACGTAAACGGGGAGAGCGGATTCAGTCAATAGTTCAACGGCGCCGAAACCGGCGGACAGCTCCGTCAACCGCCCAGGCTCCCCTGCTGTCCGCTCCCACCCGCGTGCATGGCGCGCCGGCCGGTTTGCGCGGCGGTTGCGCGGCGCAGCGCTCCGTTCTAAGCCTTTAGCGCTTGGAACCCACGCTCAAAGCAAACGATCCGGTTCTGTTCATCGACCGCAAGCATCGGCGCTATCTAAAGCGCCTGCGCCCGGGACGCAAGATCACCATCCGCGGCGACATCCTGGCCGACGAACTGCTCGGTCTGCCCGAAGGCTCGCGGGTGCGCTTCAGCTCCGGGGAGACGTTCTTGGTGCTGCGTCCCACCTACGCCGACCTGGTGCCGAATCTGCCGCGCCAGGCGCAGGTGATCTATCCCAAGGACAGCGGGCCGATGCTGCTGTGGGGCGACGTCTTTCCCGGCGCGGTGGTGATCGAAGGCGGCATCGGCGCGGGCGCGCTCACCATTGCATTGCTGCGCGCCATCGGACCCGCCGGGCGTCTAATCTCCTATGAGCTGCGCGAGGATTTCGCCACGATGGCGCGCGATAACGTGGCGGCATACTTCGGCGACGCACCGCAGTGGACGCTCAAGCTGGGCGACCTCTATCAGGGCTTCGATGAGGTCGGCGTCGACCGCATGTTCCTGGACGTCGCCGAACCCGCTCGCGCACTGGAACACGCGGCGCGCGCGTTGCGGCCCGGCGGCGTGCTGGTCTGTTACGTGCCCACCGCGCTGCAACTCAAAGACACGGTCGAGGCGCTGGAGGCCAATCCGCGCTTTGGCGAAATCGAAAGCTTCGAGACCCTGCTGCGTCATTGGCAGGTCAAGGGGCTGAGCGTGCGTCCGCTCCATCGCATGGTCGCGCACTCCGCCTTCATAATCGTGGCGCGCCGCCTGGCCGATTGAGCCTGCGCCGGGACCCGCTCAAGCTGGACTGGTCTTTGCCCAGGCGGAACACTGAAGACAGTGCGCCGCGATGTCTGAAACAATCTCCACCCGGTTGCAGTCCGCGCCCGTTGCGCCGCCGCCGGACTCGGCGGCGGGCAAATGGCTGGTCGCCGCCTCCGTGCTGCTGGGTACTTTCCTGTCGGTGATGGACGTCACGGTGGTCAACGTGGCAATGCCGCACATGATGGGTGCCTTCGGCGTTAACCTGTTGTCCATCACCTGGGTGTCGACGGCTTACAGTATCGCCGAGATCATCATGGTCACGATGTCGGCCTGGATGGCGAGTCTGCTCGGCCGTAGGCGGCTGTTCCTGGCCTCGATGACCGTGTTCATCACCGGCTCGGTGGTCGCCGGCACCTCACGCACGTTCAACCAGATGCTGTTTAATCGCGCGGTGCAGGGAATCGGCGGCGGCAGCCTGATTCCGGTCTCGCAGGCGATTTTGCGCGAGACCTTCCCGCCCGCCGACCAGGGCATGGCGATGGCGGTGTACTCGATGGGTGTCGTGCTGGCGCCGGCCATCGGGCCGGTGCTGGGCGGATGGCTGGTCGATCATTACGGATGGCGCTGGGTGTTCTATATCAACGTGCCGTTTTGCGCCGCCGGGCTGGCGATGGTGTCGGCGTTCGTCCACGATCCGCCCTATCTCAAACGCGGTGTGCAGCATATCGACTGGACCGGCATCGCACTTTTGCTGCTGGGGCTGACCGCCGCGCAACTGGTGCTCGAGCGCGGACAGCAGGTCGACTGGTTCAATTCCAACTGGATCGTTCTGGGCATGGCCATCGCTGCCCTGACTTTGATTTCGCTGCTTGTCCGCGAGTTACTCGCGCGCGAGCCGGTAATCGACTTTAGACTGTTGCGCAATCCCGAACTGCGCGCCGGCGCCGGCCTGTCCGCTTTGCTCAGCATGGTGCTTTTCGGCTCTAGCTTTTTGCTGCCGCAACTGACCGAAGACCTGCTCGACTATCCGGCCTTTCGCGCCGGCTTGGTGCTGATTCCACGCGCCATCGTGATGCTGGCGGTGATGCCAATCGTCGGACGCCTTTACAACTACGTAAGCCCACGCCTCAGCGTCACGATCGGTCTGATTACGCTGTGCCTGTCGTACTGGTGGCTGTCGCATTTTTCACTGGGCGTCGCGTTCTGGAGCTTTTTGCCGGTGCTGGTGCTGTCGGGTCTGGGAATGAGCTTTGCGATGGTGACACTGAGCACGGTTTCGCTGAGCACGATGGAACGCGAGAACATGACTGGCGCATCGAGCCTGTACACACTGATCCGGCGGGAGGCGGGCAACGTGGCTTACGCGCTGTTCGCCACGGTAATCGCCCGCCGCACGCAGTACCATCGCTCGGTGCTGATCGCAGGGCTCAACCGCCTCAATCCCGTCTTCCGCCAGACGCGCACCAGTCTGTCATCGTATCTGACCCACGACGCACTCAACTATCTGCCCGTTCCAGGCCAGGGACTCGACCTAATCAATGGGATGGTTAACCGGCAGGCGACGATGATGGCCTACAACGACGTATTCACCATGGTGGTGCCGCTGCTGTTGATCATCATCCCGGTAGTCTTTTTCCTGCCCCGGCGCGGCTACCAGGGTCCGCAACATACGATTCTGGACTGACGCCTGGAACACCCGGGCGGTGCGGGCGCGCGGTTCGCAAACCGCTTCGCAGCAGAATCCGGCCGCCAAAGAAGCGGCCCGTGAACCGCGCACGATTTGCAAGTTACGCCGGTGGGTGCGCGGAGCTGAAGTGACGCCTTCGGTGCGAACCCGCACGCGCCGGCCTATACATGCATCGCCTGATGGTCAACCACGGCGTGCAGCCGGCGCAGTCGCTCCTGCTCCTCGTGCTCGGAGCGTTCGCGGATCACCTTGGGTTCGCCCAGCGGCACCACCTCTTCCAAAGAGGCCGCGTTGTACAGTTCGGCGAACGAACCGTAGGCTGCGATCACGCCCGAGATGAGCGCAGATATACCGCCGATAATGGCCAGGGTCCGCACGTCGGCGGCCAGCGCAATCCCCATCAGGATGTCGGCGATCCACAAGAACAGCAGGGTCAGGTTGAACACCGCCGTCTCGTTGAAGGACGCCACCCACATGCACAGCACCACCACTCCGCACACGATGAACACTAGCGCCAGGCTGGCCGGCACCAGCGCCGCGCCGTGCACCATCAGCCCGTTCATTCCCCACCATCCGTAAAATGCGCCCACGAAGGAGAACACCGTCGCGGCCAGTGGGTCGCCATACGCAAACGCCCACATTCCGGCGATGAACTCCGCCAGCCCGCCCATCATCAGCGCATTGGTAAAGTACGTCTCCCACGCCGCGGCGGGCTGGGCAATCAGCGCCAGGCCCATCAGGAACGTGCTCACTCCCAGCGCCGCCAGGCCCAATGGGATCGGCGTCGCGATGCCCTTGTCTTTTCCCGGTCTGAACATGGATGCAATACCTCCTCAATTTGTTGGTCGACTTTGTTGGTCTGTCTTATTTGACCGGCGGAGCAGGATTTGCATGTCGCCACCTGCGGTGGTTCGGAGCGGGCCGCGTTGCGGGAGTTGGCGTCTGTACCAAGGCTGGCCCGGCCCTGGATGCGCGACGTGTATAAGGCGAGCCGTTCAGGCAATCATCAGGCACGGGAAAATGAACGGGCCTCCGCCGCCAGCTTCCGCTGGCCCGTCCTGCCTATATCTGACACTATAGACGAATTGGCGCCTCCCGTAATTCGAGTGGGCAGTGACATAAAGTCGCATTTCGAAAAGTCGTATCCGGACTGTTCGAGTCGGAGGCTGTTTAGCCGGAATTGGATAATCAGGCTAGCTACTGACAGGCACCGAAATAAAATCCACCCGCTTTCGTCGTACTACCCTAAATTGCGTGAGCGAACGGAATAAAATCGGCAGCGATAGTAACTGATATTGGACAGTCTACATTTGCAGCCCACATTAGAATGATATTTTCGTGTCGGTTGATCCCAAATTCTTGTATGGAGATTCCTTCAAGCCTGTCGGCGCAGCCCCACCGCTTGAATTTTTTAACGGCGGCTGAACGTCACTCTTACAGGAGCCTGGTTGTGAGTAGAGACCGCGACATGACGCTGGGAGCGATCGCCGCGATTATTTTGGATTACGTGGCGGTCGCCTTCATTATCGGATTACTGGTCCTCGATAGATGGCTGGGTATCCGGCGCGGCATCACGCTCGATATTCTGCTGCTGCTGGTTACCGCTCTGGGTACGATTGCCTGGTTGGCGGGCTGCCGTCTGAGAGAGCGCCTGACAGGCGACGCTTCGGCGCGCACCGACATTACTCAATTGCGTGCTCCGGCGGCGCGGCGGCGGATAGAAAAGCGCTAGTACCCGGTTGGGGCGCGCGCGCCCCAGCTCAGCGATGGCCAAACAAGGCGCCGAAGAAGCCCGCCACCTTGCTCAGCAGATTTCCATTGGCAGGCGCCGGCGCCGGTGAAGCAATCGGCGGGCTCGGCACCACTGAAGTACCTGCGGCCGGGCCCATCGGCGCCAGGCCTGCGCTGGCCGTTCCAAATCCGCCCGGCACACCGTGCAAGGCGCACATGTGATGGGGTGCAGTGCCCGGCAGGAACGGCACTGTCACACGGCGGGGGCAAGCCGGCGTTGCCAGACCGCCGGTTTCCGGGTCGATGGTCGCCATCGTGATGCCGTCGGGAACCGTAAAGTCGGGCGAGGATTCCGACACCGCCTGCCTCATGAAGGCAGCCCACGCGGGCAACGCCGCCTGCGCACCGGTCAGGCCGATGCTGGCGGGATTGTCGAATCCCACCCACACCCCGCACACCAGATACGGGGTGTAGCCGATAAAGTAAGCGTCATGAAAGTCCTCCGTGGTGCCGGTTTTGCCTGCCGCCGGAAAATCGACGCCCAGCGCCCTTGCGCTCGCTGCAGTGCCGAACTTCATCACCTCGCGCAGCGCACCGGTTACCAGATAGGTCACCGCCGGCGTGATCACCTGCCGCGGCGCGGGCGTGTGTCGATAGATCAGACGGCCCTGCCCATCCACCACCACCTCCAGCGCGTAGGGCGCATTGGCGGTTCCTGCGTCGGCAAATACCTGGTAAGCGGAGGTCAACTCCAGCAGCGTCGTATCGCCAGCGCCCAGCGCGATCGGCAACCGGTCGGGCAGCGCCTCGCCGATTCCCATCTCATGCGCAGTCTTGATCATCTGACTGGTGCCCAGCAGGCTGCCCAGGTATGCGGTGGGGACGTTAAGCGAATCGGCCAACGCATCGAGCGCGGTCACCGTTCCGCGATAGGTGCGCTCATAGTCGGCGGGCATCCAGCCGCCGAACGACATCGGATGGTCGGGGAGAACCGAGGCCAGCGTGAAGGGACGCTCGATGGGATTGCGCGCCGGATCCAGCGCGGTCAGATAGACAATGGGCTTGAAGGCGGAACCCGGCTGCCGCAGCGCCATCGTGACCCGATTGAACTGACTTAGCGAATAGTCGCGCCCGCCGACCATCGCACGAATCGCACCGGTGCGCACGTCGATCGCAACCATCGAGCTTTCCAGCCGCTGACCTGCGCGGCGCAACCGCCGATGGGTGCGCTCCAGGCGCTGGAGGTTGTTGACCACGCTCTTTTGTGCCTCTTCCTGCAGCTCGGGGTCGAGCGTGGTGTAGACTGTGACACCCTGGAGATTGCCGTCGAAGCCGGGCAGCCGATGCACCGCGGCGGCGACGTAATCGACGAAGTAGGGCGCCGGACGGACGGGAAAGTCAGCCGCCACCTTGATCGGTGTCGCGATTGCGGCCGCGTACTGCTGGTTGTCGAGCAGGCCCGCGCGGCGCATCACGCCCAGCACCGTGTCGCGCCGCTTGCGGCTTTGCTCGGGATGGCGCCGCGGGTCGTAGAGCGAGGGAGCGTTGATCATGCCAATCAGCGTGGCCGCTTCGGCGGGCGTGACTTCATGCAGGTCCTTGCCGAACACGTAGCGCGCCGCCATCGGCAGGCCGTAGATCGGCATCCCGCGATAGTCGCCCATCGGCACGTCGTTGATGTAGCGCTCCAGAATTTCGTCCTTGTGCAACCGCACTTCCAACACGATGGCGATGGCGGCCTCGCGGAATTTGCGCGCGAAGCTGCGCTGGCGGGTAAGGAAGGTGCGCGCCAGTTGTTGCGTGATGGTGCTGGCGCCCTGGACCAGCCGGCGCGCCCGCAGGTCGGCCCACGCAGCCTCGGCGATGCGCACCGGATCGAAGCCCGGATGGTAGTAGAAATAGCGGTCCTCCGTGGCCAACAGGCTCTGCACCAAAAACGGCTTGAGATCGTGCAGCGGGGTCTCGACCCGCTCGGCAGGCGCGTCGGCCATCAGCCGTCCGATGACCTGCGGCTCGATCAACGCCTGCGCCAGCTTCTGGCCCACGGAGTCGCGGATTGCGGTGATCACGCCGTCGTGCAGGGTGAGATTGAGTACCGCACCCGCAATGTCCGTGACGCCCCATCGAAAGGGCCGGCGGAAGATAATGATCTGGTTGGGACCTTGCGCATATTCGCCGGGCTTGCCGACCGCCGCGACCTGCGTGTAGCTGAGCCGCCGCAGACGGTCGATCAGATGAATCTGGTTGATATCCTCGCCCGCCTCAAGCGTGGTGGGCGCGGAAAACACGCTGGAGGTCAGCGCGGCCTGCCGTTGTTCAATCAGTTCGGAAATCTCGCCGTAAACCCCGGCCAGGTAAAAGCCCAGGGCAAAGAATCCCGCGAAGAGCACCCCCAGCGCGACCGCGCGCCAGCGCACGCGGCCCGTCCACTTCGGCACCTTCAGCGCTCGTTTTCCCACACCGCCCTCATCCCACAGCCGCCACAGCAGAACTGCTCCAAATCAATCGCTTCACACCCCTTACTGAGTATAGCGGGATGAACGCGCCCGCGCCCGATTTTTGTACGCGCCGGGGATGGCGCAAAGGAGGCGCTTACTGCTTATAGCCAAAGCGGCGCAGCATCGCGTGGCGGGCCTTGCGATCTTCCTCGCCCTCGACACCCTTGGGCGCGCTGCCGTCGATAACGCCGAGCACGCCGCGGTCCGGCCCGTCGCACGCCACCGCCACGCGCAGCGCGTTGGCGGTGGCACAAAATACCCGGCAGACTTCGGGCACGGCTTTGACCGAGTTCAGCACGTTTACCGGAAAGGCGTTGCCGAGCATGATCACGAAGACGTGCCCGGCGCCGATTGCACCGGCAGCATCGACCGCGAGCTGTTCCATCTCCGAATCGGTGCCGGTATGGCGAATCAGGCAGGGGCCCGACGCCTCGCAGAAGCCGAGCCCGAACTTGATGCCCGGCACCGCCTGCACCAGCGCCTCATACAGATCCTCGACGGTTTTGATAAAGTGCGCCTGACCGACGATGCAGTTGACGTCGTCGGGCTTGGTAATTGTAATCAGCTTGAGCTCCATGCCGGAGATCGCTCCTGGACGATTTGAGCAAATGATATGCACGCGCGCTGGATGAAAAAAAGCGGCCGCGACATTCAGCGGCCGGCCGCCAGGCGAGAGGCCGATGCCTGAGGCGGAAAAGCTGCCCGCGTTCTTCTACCGGCTCTCCGCGCGTGCGCAGCGATGCTACCTCAAGAGCGACGCTATCGATCGATACAATTTCGTGCCCAACGCGGCGGCGCTGGCGCGCACGCAGGCGATGCTGCAGGCGCTGGAGGGCGGATCGATTGGAGCGATCAATCAGGCTGCCCAGCACCTGGTCAATGAGGTCTGCCGTTTGCTCGGGGTCGCGCCCGTGCGGGTGGAAATTCGCGGCGTGCGCCCGCGCGATCAGCGCAGCGAACTGCACGGCATCTTCTATCCCCACGAGCGGCCGCCGCGGATGGTGGTCTGGATGCGCACCGCGCAGCGCCGCGACGTGGTCAAGCCCAAGACCTTCCTGCGCACGCTGCTCCACGAACTGGGCCACTACCTGGATTACGCCTTTCTGAATCTGGAGGACTCCTTCCACACCAAGGGCTTTTTCAAACGCGAATCATTCCTGGTGCGGGCGCTGTACGTCGAAGCGCGCGACGGCGCCCGCGCTGCCTCCAAACCGCGACCGTCTTGACATCGGCTCTGACCTGTCCCTAGGTATAACTTGCGTTTAAAACTGAATCCCACGACTGCGCGCGGAGATTTGCGAGAAACGATGGAACTGCTGGATCGAATTACTCAGTCGGTGACGTCCAAAGGCCGCCTGCTCAAGGAATTGGCCGTGCTGACCGGACGGATGCAGGGACTGGTGGACCGGCTGCAACGCCACGCCGAGGCCTGCGTCTATCCGCAAATGAAGCTCAAAATCCAGGAAGTGGCCGCGGGTGTGAAGGCACACGCCAAACTCCTCAACACTATCCTGAGCGACAATCGGGTGTGGGCGGCGCTCCCGGAGCACGTCGCTCATGAAGGCATCAACACCTGGGAGCGCATCAGCGGCGACCTGGTAACGCTGGGGCGGCTCAATGTCGACCTCAACCAGCACGCGGTCAAGTGGATGGCGGTTGACGCGGACATCTCCGAGCGCATCCGCACCGTGGTCAACGAACAGGTGGCGCTGATCGACGCGCTCCAGGAGATTGCCGCGCGCTCCGATCCGCAAGCGATCGACTAAGGCCGCATCAGCAACTGCAAAACAGGAGGCGTCGAGGCGATGGATCGTCTAAAGGGCAAGGTGGCATTGATCTCGGGCGGCGCGCGCGGTCAGGGCGCCGCCGAAGCACGGCTGTTCGTGGGCGAAGGCGCCCGGGTCGTAATCGGCGACGTGCTCGACGCGGAGGCGGCCAAAACGGCGCAGGAAATCAACACCAAGGCCGGCACGCGCGCCGCCGTGGCGGTGCATCTGGACGTCACGCGCGCGGCCGATTGGCGCACCGCCGTCGAGGCCTGTGCGCGCGAGTTCGGCGGCCTGGACATCCTGGTCAACAACGCCGGCATCGCGTTCATGGGCGGCGTCGAGGACACCACCGAAGAAGCGTGGGAATCGGTAATCAACGTCAATCAAAAGGGCGTGTGGTTAGGGATGAAATACGCCGTGCCCGCGATGCGCAAGCGGGGCGGCGGCTCGATTATCAACATCTCCTCGATCTACGGCATCATCGGCTCGCCCGGCTCGGCGGCGTATCATGCCAGCAAGGGCGCGGTGCGGCTTTTGACCAAGTCCGCCGCCGTGCAGTACGCGCAGGACAACATCCGTGTCAACTCGGTGCATCCGGGAGTGATCCTGACCCCGATGGTCGAACAGGCCTCGCGCGAGCAGTTACAACCGGTCATCAACATGGCACCGATGAAACGTCCGGCCCAGCCCGAAGAGGTCGGATGGTGCGTGGTGTTCCTGGCCAGCGACGAAGCGTCATTCGTCACCGGCGCCGAGCTGGTGGTTGACGGCGGCTACACCGCGGTCTGACCCTTACTGTCGATTCTTCGCACAGGAGACCAACCATGGATCGGCTCAAGGGCAAAGTCGCATTGATTTCCGGGGGCGCGCGCGGACAGGGCGCCGCCGAGGCGCGATTGTTCGCCGCAGAAGGCGCCAGGGTCGTTATCGGCGACGTACTGGACGATCAGGCACGAACTACCGCACAGGAGATCAACGCGAAGGCGGACGGACACGCCGCCGTGGCGATACATCTGGACGTCACCCGCGCGGCCGACTGGCGCGCGGCCGTGGAGGCGTGTCAGCGCGAGTTCGGCGGGCTGGATATCCTGGTCAACAACGCCGGCATCTTCAACACCACCGGGCTCGAAGACACGACCGAAGAGCTGTGGGATACGGTGGTCAACATCAACCAGAAGGGCGTGTGGTTGGGCATGAAATACGCCGTGCCCGCGATGCGGCAGCGGGGCGGCGGTTCCATCGTCAACATTTCCTCGGTGGCGGGCCTTACCGGTTCGACCGGTTCGACGGCGTATCACGGCACCAAGGGCGCGGTGCGTTTGCTGACCAAGGCTGCGGCGGTGCAATACGGTCCGGAGAAGATCCGCGTCAACTCGGTCCATCCCGGAATTATCGCCACTCAGATGATCGACATCATTCCCCGGGAGATGCGCGAACGCTTCACCCAGGTCGTGCCGCTGCGGCGCGAAGGTACCGCCGAGGATGTAGCCCGGATGGTATTGTTCCTGGCCAGCGACGACTCCTCCTACGTAACCGGCGCAGAGTTCGTAGTCGACGGCGGCCTGACCGCGACCTGAGCGCGTTGGCCCTGCGCCGAACGCATCTTGTCCGGAGAAGACGATTACCCAAAATACGCGAACTTCAGAGCCGGTTGGGGAAAATTCTCTTTTCCGCAACCTGCCAGGGTGCGGACTGTGGCCGATCGCGAAACCGCTACAGATAGCCGGTCAGGCGGCGGCGGCGTAGTTCCTTGACCACCTGCTTGACGTCCTGTGTGCGCCCGCGGCTGACGACCAGCAGCGCGTCGGGCGTGTCGACCACAACCAGGTCCTCGACCCCCAGCAACACCATCAGGCGGCGCCCGTCGCCGCGCGCCAGCACCTGTTTGGAGTCCATCGCGACGACCGTGCCCGACAGGGCGTTGCCCGCGCCGTCGCGCAAGGTCTGCCACAAACCGTCCCAACTGCCGACGTCGTTCCAACTGAAGGCGGCGCGCACCGCCGCCACATTGCGGCTCTTTTCGATCACCTCGTAGTCGAAGGAATCGAACTTCAGCCCCTTGTATAGCTGCTCCCAGCCCTCGGCCTGACTGACCAGAGTAGGAAGCGCGGCCAGCAAACGCGGGCAATGGCGGGCCAGTTCCGACTCCAGCGTCGCGGTGCTCATCAGGAACATCCCCGCGTTCCACAAAAACTTTCCCGAGCGCAGCATCGAGCGCGCCGCAGTCAGCGCCGGCTTTTCCACGAACTTGCGCACCTTGAATCCACCTTGCAGCCGCGCACCGGTTTCCAGGTAACCATAACCGGTGTCGGGCCGCGTTGGGGGAACGCCGATAATCACGATCGAGCCGTCGGAGTTGCGCCGGGCAGCCAAACGCAAACCGGCCGCCATCGTGTGGCGGAAGGCGGCCGCGGGATGGATGTAATGGTCGGCCGGCACGACTGCGATCAGCCCCTCGCCCAGGCGCGACTTGATAATCGCGCACCCGTACGCGATCGCCACCGCGGTCCCGCGCCGCTCGGGCTCCAGCAGCAGATTGGCGCGCGGGATGCGGTCGCGGACGGCGCCGGCGAACACGTCTTCAAGCTCCGATGGAACCAGCACGAAGATGCGCTCGGGCGCGATCAGCGGCTGCATCCGGGCGATCGTGTCGTCGAGCAAACTGGTGCGGCCGTTGAGGCTGAACAGCGGTTTGGGACGTCCGGCACGGGCGGCCGGCCAAAAGCGCGCGCCGAAGCCACCGGCAATAATCAGCGCCGAGGATTGTTGACGCAACGCGCGGGTGGATAGTTCCTTCAAAGGCCCCCCAATTCCTTAAGCTTGGTTTCGAACAGGGCGCGGATTTCCGCCAGCGCCTGCTCATCCCTGGCCTCGAAGCGCAGCACCAGCGCGGGTTGGGTGTTGGAGGCGCGCACCAGCCCCCAGCCGTGCTCGAAGTTGACCCGCACGCCGTCGATCTCGGTGACCTTATAGCGCGCACGAAAATAATCGGCCAGTTTGGTCACTACCCGGAACTTCTCTTCATCCGGGCATTCGACGCGGATCTCGGGAGTCGCGCGGGTCTGCGGCAGGTCGCTCAGCAGTGCGCCAATCCCTCGCCCCTCGCGGTCGATTATTTCCAGCAGCCGGAACGACGCGTAGATTGCGTCGTCAAAGCCGCGATAGCGGTCGGCGAAGAACATGTGCCCGCTCATCTCGCCGGCCAGCGCGGCATGCTCCTCCTTGAGCTTGCTCTTAATCAGCGAATGGCCCGTCTTCCACATGATCGGCCGCCCGCCGTGGGCGCGGATGTCGTCGTACATGCGGCCTGAGCATTTGACGTCGCCGATAATCGTGGCGCCGGGCCGCTCCTTGAGAATCGCCCGTGAAAACAACACCATCAGCTCATCGCCCCACACAATCCTGCCGGTCTCGTCGATGGCGCCGATGCGGTCTGCGTCGCCATCATAGGCGATGCCCACGGCCGCGCCGCTTTGGCGCACCGCTCCGATCAGGTCGCGCATGTTGGCCTCGATGGTGGGGTCGGGATGATGGTTGGGAAAGCGGCCGTCCATATCGGTATACAACTCGACCGTATCCAGACCCAGCTCGCGCATCAACGGCGCCGCGACCGCGCCGCCGCAGCCGTTGCCCCCGTCCACCGCGACCTTGAAGGAGCGGCTGAAGCTGAAGCTGCGCCGGATGAAGTCGCTGTACTCGGGCAGGATCGGACGTGCGCTGAGCGTGCCGCGGGCGGCAGCGGTAAAATCGCGCCGCTCGATGATGCGGCGGATTTCCTGGATATCGTCGCCGTAGATGGTCGAGGGGCCTACTCCGAGTTTAAATCCGTTATACTCGGAGGCGTTATGGCTGCCGGTGATCATCACGCCGCCGTCCATGTTCCAGTGCAGCACCGAAAAATACAGCAGCGGGGTCGGCACCACACCGATGTCAACGGCGTCGATGCCGGCCGGAATCAGGCCTTCGAGCAGCAAATGAAACAGGCGGTCGGAAGACAGCCGGCAATCGCGGCCGACGGTGACGCTGCGCTTACCCGCCCGATGCAGCATGGTGGCGTACGCGCGGCCCAGGTCGATGACGAATTGGTCGTCGAAGTCTTCTTCGACCACGCCGCGGATGTCATATTCTCTGAAAACCTGCGGATTCATCGGACACAAAAAAGGACCTTGATAGTTGTGTTAGTCTGTTTGAGTCGGGCGGCGGGCGCAAGTCTTTATTATCCGCCGACGCGCGATCTCATATCAGCGCGCGGTCCCTGCGAAGCCGCGCGCCGCCGCTGCGGAGGTGGCGCATGAGCGCTCCCGGCAAACCGGTCGCCGTGGTGACGGGCGCCGGCCGCGGAATCGGGCAAGCGATCGCGGTGGAGCTGGCCCGCGGCGGCTACCGGCTGTGTCTGGCCGCGCGCACCCGCGAGCAACTGGAAGAAACCCGCGCAGCCAGCGGGCTTGCGCCCGTTGACTCTCTGATCGTGCTGTTGGATCTGGCAGAGGCGCCAGCGCCCGCGGCGCTAATCGAAACCGCACTCGCCCACTATGGGCGGCTCGATGTGTTGATCAACAACGCTGGATGGGCGCCGCCGCGCCGCGCGCTGGTCAAAATCAGCGAAGCCGAGCAGGATCGGATGCTGGCGGTAAACCTGCGCGCTCCGATTGCACTGACCCGCCTGGCAGCGGCGCACATGCTCAAGGCAGGCGGCGGCGCGATTATCAACGTCGCCTCCACGGCGGGCTTGCGCAGTCCGGCGATGGAATCGATTTACGCGGCGGCCAAGGCCGGACTGATCGCATTCAGCCGGTCCTGCTTCAGCGAATTGCGCGAGGGCGCGGTGCGCGTGTCGGTCGTAATTCCCGGTCTGGTCGACACCGGGTTGATTCCCCCAAACAAGCATCTGGATCGCGCGCTGATGCTGAAGCCGGCCGCCGTTGCCCATGCCGTGCACCAGATCCTGACCGCCCCGCCCGGCGCCTGTCCAGCCGAGATAGTGATCGAGCCGGCGCGCAATCCGGAGCGCTCGCGATGAGGCTGCAATTGCCGCTCACCCTGTCTGACCGAACCTTTGCGCGGCGCGCGAACTGGCGTGAGCAGAAGTTCTCGCGCACTGCAAACGGCGAGGCGGCCGAATCGGTAGGACAGGCGTCCTTCCCGGTCGATGAGGCGCGAGCATTTGCTGCTCGCGCCACCGTTGTTTTCCGAGGCTGGCGCGAGCAAGTATGCATTGATGGCGGCCAGGGAGGCCCGCCACTCTATTTATTTTTCCGGCCGCGCTTGCCGCGCGATTTCCACCTTCCGGTTCAATCGGTCGTGGTAGGTCGCTGAGCGCTGATGTTCACCTTAAGATTGGCGCTGACCCTGCTGATCGCGGCGCTGGCGGCGGCCTTGATCGCGCCATTAATCGCGCCAATCGTCGCATCGGCCGGCTTTCACTTCCCGTTTCCCCGCATTTTCGACCGCGTCGTGATGGTCACCCTGGCGATCGCAATTTGGCGCGAGCGCCATGAATTGGGTCTGGCGCGGCGGCTGCAAGCCGGATTCGCCCAGCCGCTGGCCCACCTGGACGACGCCGCGGCCGGGCTGCTCCTGGGCGCCGCCGCGATCGGCGTGTTGTGGGTTGTGGCGTGGCTGAATGCTCCCACGGGCAGCCGCGCCCAAGGGGTCGCGTTGTTGATGGCACTGGCGGGCAACATCGCGGCCGCGCTGACCATCGCGATAATCGAGGAAGGATTCTTCCGCGCCTTTTTGCTCCACGGAATGGCCCAAGATCTTGGCTGGTGCGGCGGGCTGATCGGCAGCTCGGCGATCTACGCCGCGGCGCATTTAGTGAGATCGCCGGCGCGTTTTGAGCTGCGCGGCATCCATCCGTTGGCCGGACTCCACAATCTGTCGGCCAGCCTCGCTCAACTATGCCATCCGATTTCTGCCGCGCCTGGCCTCTTTGGTCTGTTCCTGCTCGGCCTGCTGCTGGGCATCGGTTTGGTGAGAACCGGCCGAGTGTATTTCTCCGTCGGCCTTCATACGAGCGTGATCCTGGGTGCCAAGACCTGGCACAAATTCGCCCCGGGAGCGCAATCCGCACCGCCGTGGCTGGCCGGCTACGGCCGTCCCCCTATAATCAGCGGCGCGGTCGCCTGGCTGGTTACCCTAGCGCTGCTGGTGGTGGTTGACCGGCTCACGCGCGGCGCCAACGCCCCTGACCGCACTCGACACGCATAACAAATGCAGCTTCAAGGGGAATTTAACCCGACGAGTCTGCGTTATTTCGAGGCACAAATCATGGCTCGGTTAGGAGCAACCTCGCAGCGCAGTGAGGGCCTTCGGGCGAAGGCTCTGCTGCGGACTGCCTTCGCCCGACGCCGGGTTGTTTAGGGCAATTGTTTTGCAAGTTTGCCGTCGCGATTGTAGAACTTCAGCACCGGTCGTCCGTCGTGTTCGACATCGAGCGCCGCGCGTAAGGTGGAGTGATGGTCGAACAGCGACAAACCCGAAACCCCTCCCGTTGAGTGGAGCGAAACAGTGGCGCCGCCGTGATCGTACAGCGTCATGGTCGCGCCGCCTGCGCTTCCAGCTATATCGGCCAGGCGGGTACCCGAGGCGTCAACCAGATAGAAGCTCTCGGCCGTAACCGACTTGGCGGTCTCCGCAGCGACGGGAGACGGCGACAAGAATCTTGTTGACAGAACTCCTCCTAACAATCCCGCCAATAGAGCCGACGCGAAGCTAAGTAACCGATCTTTACGCATTTTGTCCTCCTGTAAAGAACTGTTGATTAATGTGCATTTCGCATATTGCATGCCATATTCGTGCGTCGGCGGCTAAAAACATCAGAGACAAATTTCACGCTGCCGGCACGATGATTGCGTCAAACTGCAACGAGGTCGAATCGGATGGCGCACAAGAAGCCGGAAGTGCCGCCGGATTTACCGGCGCCCCTTCGAACCGAGACCCTCGCGAAGGGCGGGTGGGTAGACCGGGATTTCGCCGCACGATGGCTGGTGGAGCACTGGAGCGACCGAACCTGCCCGGCCTGCCATCAAAACAATTGGGGAATGCTGGAAGAGCTCGTGCAGTTGCCGGTCGGCCCCCGGGTCCCGGTCGCGCCGCAGGAGTATCCTTGCATTCTGGTTACGTGCAGGAACTGCGGATACCTGATGATTTTCAGCGCGATGCGGATGGGGATCGTGCCGTCAAACGTGTATTTGGTCTCAAGAGATCAGATGCGTCAGGTCGCCACTACCTCGGCGGCGGCGGCGCTTTGGCGGGTGATCGCTGCGGCTTCGGCGGGCCTGGGAATCGGCTTTTTGGCCAGCGGCGTCATGAGCAGTAAGCCGTTGTACACCGAGCGCACCGTGCTGTTCCAAATCCTGCCTGCCGGTTTACTGATTTTGTTCGCTATCTCGCTGCTGGCGATATTGCTGGAGCGCCGCCGCCGCCGGGCACTGTTGGCCGGTATTGAGGAGGAGTCAAGGATCCCGACCGAATCCCGGATCGAGCCCGCGGAGATGAGCCTGGAGTGAGGTAACTCCTGATGGCTCAGTCGTAGATCTTCGGGGCGCCGCGCGGGCGTGTGCGGTAGCGGCGATGGGTCCACAGGAACTGCTCGGGATAAGTGCGTACCATGCGCTCGATCGCGGCGACGAAACGGCGCGTATTCTCCAGCAGGTCGGCTTCCACGTCGGCAGTGCGCTGCACATCCAACTCGCCCTGGATGACGATGCGATGAGTGCGGTGGTTGGGGTCGCGGACGATGAAGACCGGCACCACTGCCGCCCCCGACATCCGCGCCAGCCGCGCCAGACCGCTGCTGGTGGCGGCAAGCTCGCCGAAAAACGGTACGAACAGCGCTTCGCTGCGTTTGGCGTTCTGATCGAAGGGGATGCCGACCATTTCACCGTCGCGCAACGCGCGCAGCACGGCGCGCGCCGCGGCGTGCTTGCGGATGATCTCCACGCCGGCGCGCTCGCGAATGAACGTCATCAGCGCGTCGGCGGGTAAAAAGCGTTGCGTGTGATGCACTAGGCTTATCTGATAGCCATTCATGGCGTGAGCCGCGGGCAGCAGCTCGAAGTTGCCGAAGTGGGCGGTCAGGACCAGGATGCCGCGCCCGGGAGTGCGGCGCACGCACTCCTCCCACTGCTCGAAGCCTTCGTAGCGCACCTTGCGCACCAGGCGGCGGTAAAAAAAACCACCCAGGCGGACGTATTCGGCGCCGCTGCGTCCGAGGTTCACATACGAGCCGCGCAGGATGCGCAAGCGTGCCTGCGGGGTGAGGTCGGGAAAGGCTATTTCGAGGTTGCGCAGCCCGATCTTGACGTGGCGCTTGTCCAGATGAAAACCGAGCAGGCCGGCCAGTATACCCAACCGATAGAGCACGAAATCGGGCAGCAGGCTCAGCAGGTGGACCAGCCCCACCATCGCCACCAGCAGACACCTGCCCACAGGACCCAGCTTAAGGTGGGAACGCCGTTGGGGTCGCTTGAGTTTGAGCGCGACAGGCGGTGCAGCCGAGGCGCCGCGGTTGGCTGCCGGCGGGGGCGCGACGTCGTTGGGGAGCAGGCTGCCGGTGGCTTTCACAGCAGCGAGATGTCGCCCAGGCGTTCGCGTTTGGGAGCCTTGGGAATCACCACGATCCCCGAGTCGGTGATGAAAAACCGCCGCCGGTCCCGGTCCAGGTCATAACCGATCTCGTCGCCCTCCGGGATGTAGACGTTTTTGTCGATAATCGCCCGGCGAATTCGGGCATGCCGCCCCACTTCCACATAGTCCATCAGGATCGAATCGTCCACCTCACTGTAGGAATGAACAAACACCGAGCGTCCCAACACCGAGTTGCGCACCGTCCCGCCGGAGATGATGGAACCCTCGGAGATCACCGAATGCAAAGCCTGGCCGCGCCGCCCGTTTTCGGCAAACACGAACTTGGCGGGCGGCTGATTGTAGTAGGCGGTGCGCAACGGCCAATTGGGATTGTACAAGTTCAGATGGGGCCGCGCGTCGCGCAGGTCCAGGTTGGCCTCATAATACGCGTCCAGCGTCCCCACGTCGCGCCAATAGCTGAGGTTCTGCTCCGAATCGCCGCGAATACGGTTGGTCATGAAATTGTAGGCGTAGACTGGCACGCGCTCGATAAGGGCGGGAATCAGATCCTGGCCGAAGTCGTGATGACTATCGGAACGCTGCGCATCCTCCACCAGCGCCGCCCGCAGTACCTGCGGATCGAACAAGTAGTTGCCCATCGACGCCAAACAGCGGCCCGGCGCCCCGGGCATCGATTCGGCACGCTCGGGTTTTTCGCGGAAGGCCGTAATGCGCATCCCGGAGTCGATCTCGACCACGCCGAAATTGCGTGCCTCCTCCACCGGCACCGGCAGCGTGGCGACAGTTACCGCGGCCTTGTGCTCGACGTGGAACTCAATCATCTGCTGGATATCCATCCGGTAGATGTGATCGGCACCAAAGACTGCCACCAGTTCGGGCTTGGCGTCATCGAGCAGATTGAGGTTTTGAAATATGGCGTCCGCCGTGCCCTGATACCAGGTCTCTCCCATGCGCATCTGGGCCGGCACCGGAGTAATGAAATGGCTGGGCAGCAAACCACCGAACTGCCATCCGTCCTTCAGATGCTCGATCAGCGACTGCGAGCGCCATTGGACCAGAACGTAGATCGAATAGATGCCGGAATTGACCAGGTTAGATAAGACGAAGTCGATTATCCGGTACTTGCCTCCGAAGGGCACGGCTGGTTTTGCCCGATCCCGAGTCAGGGGGTGTAGCCGGGTCCCCTGACCTCCAGCCATGACGAGTGCGAGGGTTCTCATTTTCGAGATTTGGTGTTGCCTTTAGCATTCAACCAAAGGTTCGGCTCGGTCAGCAAGAGTGCAAAAGCCGGGTCGGCGAACGGCCTGCATCAAAATCTTTGCACCAGGTGGAGCGAATTTTCCAGCAAATTGGGGTCGAGGCACTGGTTTCGCCCTTTGTTCGTATGATATTCTACCCACATTCGCTCAAAGAATTGGCATTATCTGTGCAGCCGGATTCGGCACGTGAGTTGCTTGAAACATTTGCGCGTGTCCATCGTCTAAATATGGGCAAAGGGGAACGAAACGGATCTTCGTGCAGTTCTCCGGAAGAGAGGCAGACCAATGCAACGACGCAACGAGAATCTTGCAAGCCCTGGAGTCGTCTACCGAACCACCTGTGAAAACCCAGGATGCGGCCATACGTTCGACCTGCGGATCACCGCCAAAGAGGCCGGTCTGTTGGGTGGCACGATGGCCTGCCCGCGATGCCGCCGCCACGGCGGGATGCTCAAGCGTTTGGGTAGGTTGGACGACCGGCTGTTTGTAGCCAAACTGGTTTACAGGACGATTGGCACCGGCACCAGCGCTCCCGGCGAGGAGGGGGACCTGCTGAGCGATATCAGATAACATGCGGAATGCCGCCTCCGCGTCCACGATGCACGGTCTCCGTTGTGGGGACCGTGCATCATTTTTTTTTGCGGCCGGCCACAGCGCTCAAACCCCTGCAAGGGGTTGAATGACAACACCTTCTAGCCCCTGGATACTGGGCCGCTCCAGCAACCGCTTCATCCAGCCGTCAACGTTGCTGCGTCCGGCGCCCGGTTCGATGCCAAGTTCCTTGAGGACCAGCAGCCGGGGCACGAAGCCGATATCCGCCACCGAGAAATCTCCGGCTAAAAAGTGCTGGCCCTGCAGCTCGCGATTGACGTATTCCAGGACCCGCTCGACACTTTGGCGCAGGCGCTGCACGCGATTTGGATCGCGTTCGGCCTCGGCCTTGGCCATCTCGGCCATCAGTTGACCGACCTGGGGGGTAAAAGAGTTGTCGGCAAAATCCTCGAACAGGCGCGCCCTGGCCCGCAACGAACTGAACTCGATGCGCGGCAGGACCGGGGGGTCGGGGTATTCATCGTCGAGGTATTCGTTGATGATGGTGGAGTCGTAGACCACGGTATCTTCGTCAACCAGCACCGGGACGCGACCGTAAGGATTAAGCCGCAGGAACTCCGGGCGGCGATGCTCTCCCTTGGTAATATCCACCTGGGCCAACTCGTAGCTAAGGCTCTTTTCGGCCAGCACGATGCGAACCTTCTGGCCGAAGGGACAGGGAAGAAAGTCGTAGAGTTTAATCATGTCGGCGGCCGCCTTACTCAGCCGCTACTTTAAGCTTGAGGCTGGCTTCAACGTCGGCGTCGATCCGCACCGGGACCGCAAATTCGCCCAGCTCCTTGATGGGTTCGGCCAGTAAAATCCGCCGCCGGTCGATACTGATCCCTCGGGCCGCCAGCGCCCGCTCGATATCGAGATTGGTGACCGAGCCGAACAGCTTGCCCGCCTCGCCGGCGCGTGCGGCGATCTCGAGGGTCAGTTGCTCGAGGCGGTCCTTGACCTTGAGCGCTTCGGCGCGCTTGGCCTCGCGCCGCGCCAGAGCCAGGCGCTTTTCATGCTCGAAAGCGCGCAGGTTGTTGGGATTGGCTTCCACGGCCAGGTTGCGCGGCAGCAGGAAGTTGCGGGCGTAACCGGGACGCACTCGCACCACATCTCCTGGCCGCCCAAGGTTGGGGACATCGTCGCGCAAAATCACTTGCATCATCGCCATTCCACAATCTCCGTTAAAAGAAGTCGTCAATGCTACCCGCCGCCTGGCTGGGCGGTTTGAGCCGGCGAAAGTCGATCCACAGGTCGAAGACGCCCGCAAGGCAGACCAAGGCCGCCAGCAGCGGCTGCAGCAGCGCGATCAGATAGACGGTGCCGCGGACGATCCGCGGCATCGCCAGCATCTGTAAGTAGTACGCCATAATGGCCAGACCTTGGCAAAAATAAATCGCCGCTACCACCACGAAGCCGTTGGCCGCTGCCACCCGCACCGCCGCCAGCGGGATGAACATCCCAAACCCCGACGCCAGCAGCAGCCAGATCAGCCACTCCGGCGTCCGCCAGGTCACCAGCGCGCCGAACAACTGATATCCCAGCTTCTCCTTGCCCAGCCATCGCGCCACCAGCCCCAGGTTGAGCAGCACCGTCAGCCCCGCCACCATCGCGCCCAACGCCGGCGCCATCTGCGCTGTTACTGCGAGCACCTGGTCGCTGATCTCGGCGCTCTCGGCCTTGCTGATTCCCAACTTTTCATAGAGGCCCGCCGAGTTGCTCATCGCTACGGCTATCGCGTCGTGAAGATGCCTGGCCAGTGCCGCAGGCGAACCCGCCCACACCACCAATGCGACGGTTGCCGCCGTCAGCATCCCGGCGCCGGCACAGACCACAATCCATTCAAACCGCCATTGCCGGCGCAACATCGCCGCAATCAGAATCGTACCCAGCCCGAGGCTGAGCGCGAAGCCCAGTCCTTGGACCGGTCCGGCCACCAGAACCACCAACGCCAGGGTGATCGCCGAGGCCGCGGCGATTCGCGGCCACGATCGCGCCGTACCCAGTCCATAGATCAACAACGGCGCCGGCGCACACAGCATCGCGGGCGCGCCCAGAACGGGCACCACGCCACCGGCCAGAAACAGAGCCGCGGCCGTAACGGCGGCGCGAATCAGGTCCAATGCCTGCTTCAACCGCACTGCCCCGCTCTCAGGCTCCCAGGGTCGAAAAGGGCAACAGCGCCAGGATGCGGGCCCGTTTGATCGCGACGGTCAGCGCGCGCTGATGCTTGGCACAGTTGCCGGTGACGCGGCTGGGCACAATCTTTCCACCCTCGGTGATAAAAGTGCCCAGTGTGCGCACATCCTTGTAGTCCACTTTCAGGGTTTTGTCGGCACAAAAACGGCACACCTTGCGCCGCCCGCCGGGGCGCCGCCGTATCGCGCGCTCGCCCGGCCGTCCTTCCATCCCGGTCCGATCGCCTTCGGCGCGGGCAGTTGTGCGCGGACGCTGCTGAGCGGCGCGCTGAACTTCTTCCGGATTTTCGTTCTCAGCCATCTCCAGGACCTTTGCGGGGAATATCCCTAAACTCAAATCTGCCGGGCCCACCCGGTAGCGCGGCGGAGGCGCTGCCCGGCTGTTCAGTTACGATTTCGGTTGCGCTGACCTCGATTTGCGGGCGGGCTATGCCCGCCGTGCCGGCACGCCGCTGCACCCTGAGCGTTCCGCACGCGCGAATGCACTGACCGGCGTCGATCGCTCGCGCCAGGCCGTGCACCGCCTGGTTAACCATTACCACATCGAGCAACAGTTGCTCGGGCGGTTCGCCGCAATCGACGGTCAGGCGCAGCACAGCGCGCCCGCCGGGAGTCACAGCCACCATCGGCGGCTTGACCACCGTGCCGCTGAGCTCAATTCTGGTCCGCCCCATCTCCGGCTTCCGTCGGCGCGGGGGAGGCTTCACCATCGGAGGTTTGTGTCTGGGGCTCGGGCGATGTCTCCGGATTTTGCGCCGCTTCTGCGGCTTGCTCGCCGCCCGCCGCCTCGGCAGGCGCTTCGGCAGCGCTACGGGCTTCGGCCAGGCGGCGCTGGCGCGCTTCGACCTCGCTGCGCAGTTTGGCCGGATCGGCTTCCTCCTCGACCATCACCGACAGATGGCGCAGCGACTCGTCCATCAGCTTCAGGTTGCGCTCGACCTCGTTCATTACGGCGCTGTCGCCGACGTAGTCCAGCCGCACGTAATAGCCGCGCCGCTCGCGCCTGATTCGATAGGCGAGGTCACGCATGCCCCACTCGTCGGTCTCAATCAGTTCACCGCCGCCGTTGGCGACGATGTCGCCAACGCGCTTGAGGGATTGTTTTATCTGGCTTTCCCCGAGATCGGGGCGCAGGATGAAAATCGTTTCGTAACGCCGCACAAATCCTCCTTGTGGATCGAAAACTACGAGCCCCCACAGGGGGCAAGGAGTATAACCGAGCTAGAGTAACACGCCGCCCGAAGGCTCTCAACCTGGGCTGGTCACTAGCCGGCGTCCGGCTGTCATTGTACCTGGCGTGCGCGGACGAAGCTGCATTCGACGGCGAGCTTTCGGGCGCCCAATCAGGCAACGGCAAAGTCGCGCCGGTAGACGATGAAGTTGCTGGAGATGCGCCCGCCCAGTTTCTGCGCGGTCCGTCGCGACGGCCAGTTTTCGTCCAGCACCAGAGTATAGCCGGCGTATTTCATCCGCTGCCGCGCCATCGCGATGAACGACCGCGCTGCCATCCCCAGATTGACCCCTCTGCCGCGCCATTCCTGGATTACGCCGATGTTGATCAGCGCGCCGCGCGTGCCCCCGCCGCGCGACGGATCGAGCCGCACCCCAGGGCGGACGCGGGCCAGTCTGGGGCTGAAGTCGGGCACCGCGAACACCGACCCAACCACCTGGCCATCGGCCACCGCCAAGGTCGACAGGTCGGCGACCTCGGTACGCGCCAGCCCGGAAAGCATCGGGCGTACCTCTTCGCGGGTGATGGGGTTCCATCCCCAATGGTGCGCGAAGGCCGCGTTGGTGACATCGGTCCACGCGTCCACCGCGTCCATGAAGCCGTGCTCGCGCCAGGTACGAATCCGCACGCCGTTGCGGGCGGCGTGGTCGATCATGGCCGGATAGCTGGCCAGAGTCTGGGGAGTCAACTCGATAGTGAAATCGGTCATCCCCTTTTCGGTAACAAAGGCGGCTTCTTTGAAATAGGTGTGGTAATACTCGGGGCTGTTGCGCAAAAGAAATGGCGGCAAGCCACCGTAGTTGTCGATCGCATAAGGATAGTCAAGAAAGGCGGCAAAACCGCTGCGTGCCGCCGCCATACCGCGCTGGTGCAGCCACTGCGACGCCTCGTCGAGCATCGCGACCGTCGCTTCGCCCTCGCCCGCCAAGGCCTCGAAGTGGATGAGCTGTCCAATGCGCTCGTTCCAATGCTGGTTGTACCTGAAATTGACCACCGCGGTAACCCGCGCCACCAGGCGGCCGGCGCGGCGGGCCGCAAACGGCATCATGGCCAGATGAGCGGCGATTGGAGCGCGTCCCGAAAGCAGGTCGATTTCGTTCTGAATGTCGGGCGGCCACCAGGCGTCACGCTCGCCGTAGACCTCGAACGGGAGCATCGCGAACTCGGTAATTGCGTCGCGGCTGGTAACCGCTTCTATGCTGATGCCGTTGGCGCCCATCGCAGCTGCTCCGGCCGAACCGTCATCGCCTCGGAATCGGCCACCTATCCGGCACTATAAGCGTTTTGCAGCGAAAAGCCATCAGCGAACAGGTGTCGGTTCGATGTGGAAGAACCCCGCGCTTTGAGAAGCCAGAAAGATAGCCAGTCCCGACAGCCATGCCCGCCGTCGATGCGCGAACCGGTGCTCGCACCGCTTCATTTTTTGCGGCGGCGTATGTTCGCGCGTCGCTGACAAGGAGGGGCGCCTGTGCCGCTAATCCCCCGGCCACTCCATCGCTTCGGATCAGCACGGGCTTTCAGCTTTGCAGGCGCTTCATTGCACTATTTTCTCGGCGATTTCATATACCGCTCGGCAGCGGCGGCCAGGCGTTCGTAAAACGGTTTGCCGAAGGCGGTTTCGATTGCGCTGCGGCATTCGACGTACATCGGAGCGCCGGCCTGTTTGAGCAGGCAGGGCAGCTTGAGCGATTCCTTGGGATTGGCGAACATCCGCTCGACTTCCTCGGAGGTCGCAGTCAGCAGGATGTCACCGTTTTCGAAGCGGAACACGACCAGTGGAAACAGGATGCAGGTGATTGGCTTGATTGACTCGATGGGCCATCCCTTCTCCAGCGCCAGCGAATGTAGTCCGCACCACAGCTGGCCCGCCGCGTCGCGATAGGAGAACACGCAGCGGTTGTCCTCCTTGCGCAACTCGATTGTGTTGCGATCGTCGAAGAAGGTGGCGATGTCACGATCGGGGGCGACGCGCGTCGGATCCTTGCGGCTTAAAAACTCCACCACCTCGGCGCCACGCGCCGCGATCCGGTCGCGCTCCTTGAGCGTCAGTTCGACGTAATATTCCTCGCAGCACGATTCAACGCCGGCCGGCCGATCCACCATCGCGCAGGTCTTGCTGTCGCAGCGAAAGCGGCTGGCAAACAGCGCGCGCGCATCCACCATCACCCCGCCGACGTCGACCAATTCGCCGCGCTGCTTAAGCCCGCTGACATAGCGGCGCCAGGGCTGCTCTTCGTAATCGCGCAGCCACTCGATGAGAGCGGGGTTGGTTTCGATACGATCGCTCATGGCGCAATCCACCGGCCGAAGTTGAGTTGCGGCGAATTTAGCATGCCGCATCGGCAGGGCTAAGCATCGGCCCGCAACTCGATCCACAGGCGATGCGGCTGCGGTCAGCCGCGGCTGGCAGCGGATTCGAACAGCGGCAACTGGCGCTCGCGGCCGCGTTCGGGAACCTCGACGGGATATTTGCCGGTGAAGCAGGCGTCGCAGAAACCGGCCGATTGATGGCCGTCAAAGGAGTACAGCCCTTCCCAACTCAGGTAGCCCAGCGAATCGGCGCCGATGAAGCGGCGGATTTCCTCGATCGATTGATGCGAAGCGAGCAGCTCCTCGCGGGTGGGCGTGTCGATACCGTAAAAGCACGAATGGGTGGTGGGCGGCGCGGCAATCCGCATGTGGATCTCGCGTGCGCCCGCCTGGCGCAGCATCGGGATTACCTTCCTCAGCGTGGTGCCGCGCACCAGCGAATCCTCCACCAGCACGACGCGCCGGCCCTCGAGCACCGCCGGCACGGGATTGAACTTGATCTTGACCCCGAAATGGCGAATCGCCTGCGCCGGCTCGATAAAGGTGCGGCCCACGTAATGGCTGCGGATCAGGCCGAATTCAAACGGCAGGCCCGCTTCCTCGGCATAGCCCAGCGCGGCCGGGACACCCGAGTCTGGCACCGGGACGACCACGTCGGCAGCGGCGGGACATTCCCGCGCCAGCGCGCGCCCCTGCTGCTTGCGCACCTGATAGACGTTGCGGCCGAAGACGGTGGAATCGGGGCGCGAGAAGTAGACGTACTCGAAGATGCAGCGCCGGGTGGGCATCGCCGCAAACGGCCGGAGCGAACGAAGCCCGGACTCCTCGATGATGACGACTTCGCCCGGCTCGACCTCGCGCAGGTAATCCGCCCGCACCAGATCGAGTGCGCAGGTTTCGGAAGCCACCACCGTGGCGTTCTTCAGTTTGCCCAGCACCAGGGGACGAAAGCCGAACGGGTCGCGCGCCGCGATCATCTGGCGCTCGGTCAGAAACAACAGCGAGTAGGCGCCGCGAATTTGCGACAGCGCATCCACGATGCCGTCGAGCAGGGTGGTCGCGCGCGAGGCCGCCACCAGATGGATGATCACTTCGCTGTCGGAGGAGGACTGGAAGATGGCGCCGCTGCGCTCCAGGCGCTCGCGCAGCTCCGCGAAGTTGACCAGGTTGCCGTTGTGCGCCACGGCCAGTCCGCCCCGCGCGTACTCGACCACCAGCGGCTGGCAGTTCTTGAGCGTGGTCGAGCCGGTGGTGGAATAACGGTTGTGGCCGATGGCCAGGGTGCCTTCCAGGCGCTGGATCACCTCGCTGTTGAAGATGTCCGCCACCAGGCCCATCCCGCGATGGCTGATCAGGGTCTTGCCGTTGGAGGAAACGATTCCGGCCGACTCCTGCCCGCGATGCTGCAAACCGTAGAGTCCCAGATAGACCAGGTTGGCGGCCTCGGGATGGCCGAATACGCCGAAGACGCCG
>Ga0070740_10001360_pt1 | contig 34534 bp, 32 predicted proteins | sample Coa_R2_FD_67286 | JGI IMG/M metagenome (GOLD analysis project Ga0070740, IMG submission 67286) | Surface soil microbial communities from Centralia Pennsylvania, which are recovering from an underground coalmine fire - Coalmine... | ecosystem: Environmental > Terrestrial > Soil > Unclassified ...
GGTGCGCCGCACGCGCGGAGACGACATTTCGGCGGCCTGCGGGCAACTGGCCGGGCAGATCGTCTCGCGCCAGAGCAAGCGGCTCGGAGAGATTCCGGTGAAGGTGCTTACGTGAAGCGCATCGTCATGCTGCTGGCCGCCTGCGCGCTCAGCGCCTGTGTGACCGAAACCGCGGGCGGCTTGCCCAACGTCAAGCCCGATCTGCACGAGGCCGCGCGCATCAACACCCAGCTCGGCACCGGCTATACGCACGAGGCGCTGAACGCGAGCGACCTCGGCACGCGCCGCAAGCTGCTGGAGGTGGCGCTGGACAAGCTCCAGAAAGCGATCAGCCAGGACGACGACTACGCCCCGGCGCACGCGGCCCTCGCCTACGTTTATGCCTTGCGCGGCGACAACGACAATGCCGACGCAGAGTACCGTCGCGCCCTGCGTCTGGCGCCGGACGATCCCGACACGCGCAACAATTACGGCGTCTTCCTGTGCGGGCAGGGCAAGACCGCCGAAGCCGAACGCAACTTCATGCGCGCCGCCAAGAATCCCGACTACACCACCCCGGCCGCGGCCTGGACCAATGCCGGGGTGTGTGCGCGCAAGGCCGGCGACCTGGCTCGCGCCGAATCCGATTTCCGGCAGGCGCTCGAGGCCGATCCCGGGTTTGCCGACGCGTTGGCGGAGATGGCGGCGATCAGCTTCCAGCAGCACAATTACCTGGCCACGCGCGCCTTCCTGGAACGTTACCAGCGCGTGGCCAAGCCCAGCGCCGGGCTGCTGGCGCTGGGCGCCCGCGCCGAACGGGCGCTCGGCAACGAAAGCGCCGCGCGCCAGTACGAGATCAAGCTGGTGCGTAATTTCCCGGATTCCCCGGAAGCCGCCCAAATCCTGCAGACCGCAACGCCATGACCACCGAACCCCCCGCCACGCCCGCGCTCGAACCCTCGCCGAATCCGCCGGCGGCGGAAGCGCCGCGCCAGGGTCCCGGCCGCATCATCCGGCTGGCGCGCGAGCGCGCCGGGCTGAGCGTGGAGGAGCTGGCCGCGCAGATCAAGCTGGCGCGCGCCACGCTGGAAGCTTTGGAGCGGGACGATTTCACCACCCTCAACGAACCGGTTTACGTGCGCGGCTATTACCGCAAGTGTGCCAAGGCGCTGGCGCTTTCCGAGGCCGAGCTGCTCGCCGCCTACCAGCAACTGGTCAAGCCCAAATCCCCGCGACCGCCCACCAAGCTCCTGCTCACCAGTGGCAACGGCTTCGGTACCAGCCGCCAGGGCGGTTGGCGCTGGTGGGGGGTGCTGGCGGCGGCGCTGGGCATCGTTCTGCTGACCGGCTGGCTGTTGCGCGAAGGGCCCAGCCCCCATCTTTCCGACAAGGTTTCCGCGAGCGTGCCGGTGGTGGCTCCTGCGGCGCTCCCGCCCTCCAGCGCCGGGGCAAGGACGAGCACGGCTGCGCCGCCCGCGCCGCCCGCTGCGACGCCGGTTGAACGGAAGCTGGAGGAATCGGGCGCCGGCACTCCCACCGCGCCCCTGCAGCCCACGCCGCAGCCGGTGGCGCCGGAGCCGGCTGCCGTCGCTTCCGCGGCCGCTCCGGCACCGCCCGCGGTCGGCGCACAGGCACTGGTGCTCGACTTCAAGTCCACCTCCTGGGTGCGCATCGAGGACGCCGAGGGCAAGCTCCTGCTTTCCGGCGTGATCCAGGCCGGCGCGCACCAGATGGTCAGCGGCAAGCCGCCGTACGCGCTGTTCCTGGGCAACGCGCCGGGCGTGCGCGTGGAGTACGGCGGCAAGCCGCTGGATCTGACGCCCTACATCAAGGACAACGATACGGCGCGGCTGACGGTGCCCGCGCCGCCTCCAGGCTGACCGCGGCCTTGCGCCGTCCAATCCCATGAGCCAGAAGATCCAGGCCGTGCGCGGCATGAACGATGTGCTGCCGAGCGACGCGCCGGCCTGGCAGCGGCTGCACGCAGTCGCCGCCGAGGTGTTCGCCGCCTACGGTTACGCCGAGATCCGGCTGCCGGTGGTGGAGCGCAGCGAGCTGTTCAAGCGCGCGGTGGGCGAAGTCACCGACGTGGTCGAAAAAGAGATGTACAGCTTCGAGGACCGCGGCGGCGAACGTTTGTCGCTGCGGCCGGAGCTGACCGCCGGCGTGGTGCGCGCGGGCATCGAGCACGGTCTGTTTTTTAACCGCCAGCAACGCCTGTGGTGCAGCGGTCCGGTGTTTCGTTACGAGCGCCCGCAGGCCGGACGCTACCGCCAGTTTCACCAGCTCGACGTGGAGGCCTTCGGCATCGCCACGCCGGACCTCGACGTGGAGATCATCGCCCTGGCCGAGGCGCTGTTCCGCCGCCTGGGCGTGGGCGGCTTCCGCCTCCAGCTCAATTCGCTGGGCACGCCCGCGGTGCGCGCCGCCTACCGCGCCAAGCTGGTGGACTACCTGCGTCGTTTCGAGTCTTCGCTCGACGAAGATTCCCGGCGCCGTCTGTCCACCAATCCCCTGCGCGTGCTCGACAGCAAGGTGCCGGCCACGCGGGCGATTCTGGAAGGCGCGCCGCAGCTGCCGGATCACCTCGACGCGCCGTCGCGTGCGCATTTCGAGGCCGTGCAGCGCGGCCTGTCCGATCTGGGCATCGCCTACGCGCTCAATCCCCGCCTGGTGCGCGGTCTGGACTACTACACCCATACCGTGTTCGAGTGGACCAGCACGGCGCTCGGCGCGCAGGATGCGGTGTGTGCCGGCGGTCGCTACGACGGTCTGGTCGAACAGCTCGGCGGCCCCCCCACGCCCGGCATCGGTTTTGCCATCGGCGTGGAGCGCCTGGTCCTGCTCATGCGCGCTCAGGAAGTGCCGCTTCCCGAGGCCGGACCGCAGGTTTATTTCTGCCGCTTCGGCGAGCGCGCCGATCCCGCCGCCGCGCAACTGGCCGAAACCTTGCGCCGGCGGCTGCCGGGGCTGCGCCTGCTGCTCAACGCCGGCGGCGGCGCGCTCAAGACCCAGTTGCGACGCGCCGACGCCAGCGGCGCCCGTTATGCGCTCATTCTCGGCGACGACGAGGCGGCCGCCGGCAGGGTTCAAGTAAAATCCCTGCGCGGCGAGGGCGAACCCCGCTCGGTCGCCGTTTCCGAACTGCCGGCCCAGCTCGCCGAGCTGCTCGAGCTGCCCCTCCTTTCCTGACCCGAGAACACGCGTGGCGACCCATTACGACGAAGAAGCGGAACTCGAACAACTGCGGCGCTGGTGGCGCGAAAACCGCCTCCCCCTGGTCGCCGGGCTGGCGCTGGGTCTGGCTGCGATCTTCGGCTGGCAGGCCTGGCGCGCGCATCGCGACGCGCGGGCGGCCGAGGCCTCGCACCTCTACGAGGATCTCGACAAGGCCACCGCGCTGCGCAAGCTCGACGACGCCACGCAGATGGGCGAGCGCCTGGAGCAGGACTATGCCGATACCCCGTATGCCGGCGTCGCGGCGCTGAAACTGGCGCAGATCGCCGCAGCGCAGAACAAGTTCGACGAGGCGCGCAAGCATCTGGCCTGGGCCGCGGAGCACGCCAAAGATCCGGAGCTGCGGCCGCTGGCGCGCTTGCGGCTGGCGCAGATCCTGTGGCAGCTCAACAAGCCGCAAGAGGCGCTCCAGCAGCTCCAAGGCGATCCCGGCAGCTACGCCGAACTCTACGACGAGCTGCGCGGCGACATCGAGCTGGCCACCGGCGATCGCGCCGCCGCGCGTGCGGCCTACGAGCAGGCGCTCAAGGCGCTGGGCAAGGAAGAGACGACCGCGCGCGAAGGCTTGCAGCGCAAGCTGGACGATCTCGCCGTCGCCGCGCCGGAGACCCGGTGAACTCCGCGCGCCGCTGCGGCCACTGGGCGCTGCTGCTGCTGGCGGCCGCGGCGCTGGCGCTCGCCGGCTGCGGCAGCAAGGGCAAGGCGCGCGAGCCGGCCAAGCTCACCCGCCTCGAGCACGTCGAGGTGCGCCCGGAACGCGAATGGTCGCGCCGCATCGGCGACGGCTCGGACGGCTACTGGTCCGGCTTGCGCATCGCGCTCGCCTCCGACGCGCTGTTCGCCGCCTCGATCGACGGCCGCGTGTATGCGGTCAACCCCCAGAACGGCGACCTGATCTGGCGCGTCAACACCAAGGCGCGGGTGATCTCCGGACCGACGCTCGACGGCGACCAGCTCTACGTCGGCACGCTCGACGGCGAGGTCATCGCGCTGGCGCGCGCGGACGGCAAGATCCGCTGGCGCGCGCAGGCGCCGAGCGAGGCGCTGGCGCCGCCGGTCGGCAACGGCCAGGTGGTCGTCGCCAAGGCCGTGGACGGCCGCGAGTATGGATTGAACGCCGGCAGCGGCGAGCGGCTGTGGAGCTTCGACCGCAACGAACCCAACCTCACCCTGCGCGGCTTGTCGGCGCCCTTGATCCTGGGCGACCGCGTTTACATCGGCCTGGACAACGGCAAGCTGGAGGCGCTGAGTCTGGACGACGGCCAGCCGATCTGGGAGCAAACCATCTCGGTGCCAACCGGCCGCGTGGAGATCGAGCGCCTGACCGACATCGATGCCGATCTGCTGGTCGGCCGCGAAGGGCTGTACGTGGTCACCTACGGCGGCGATCTCGCGCTGATCGACCCGCAGTCCGGCGACAGCCGCTGGCACCGCTCGATCAAGAGCTACAGCGGCATGGCGCTCTCCGGCGACCGGCTCTACGTCACCGACGACGACGGCACGGTGTGGTCGCTGGATACCGCCACCGGCGCGGCGGTGTGGAAGCAGCCGGTGCTCAAATACCGGCGCCTGTCCCCGCCGGCCGTGTTCGACCGTTACGTCGTGGTCGGCGACTACCAGGGCTATCTGCACTGGCTGTCCGTCGAGGACGGCAAGCTCGTCGGCCGCGTGCGCCTGGGCGGCGACCCGATCACCACGGCTCCGGTGGTCGACCATGGCCTGCTCTACGCGCTGGATGCCGGCGGCAGGCTCGCCGCCTATTCCGCGCGGCCTGCCAAATAAACGAAGAAGTTTCAAATTTCCGGCGCTGCAGCGATGGATGCGAATCACGGCTCGACGCCGCTGCCGGTTTTCAGGCCTGTCGGCCGGTCCCTTGCCGGCGCTTGGCGCCGGCGCATCATCCATCCCCGCCACGCCGGGACTCCGGCGACAGCGAACGAGGCCCGCCCGTGAAAGGCGCGGTGCCGGTGTGGGTCTTGGTCGGGCGCCCGAATACCGGTAAATCCACGTTATTCAACCGTCTCACCGGCACGCGCGACGCCCTGGTCGCCGACTGGCCCGGCCTGACCCGCGACCGTCAGTACGGCCGGGGCGAATTCGAGGGCAAACGGTTCATCGTGGTGGACACGGGCGGCCTGGCGCCGGCGGCGGGCGATGCGCTGGCCGAACTCGCCGAGGCGCAGGCACGCCTGGCCATTGCGGAAGCGGACACGGTACTGTTTCTCGCCGACGCGCGCGCCGGTCCGACGCCGGCCGACCGCGAGATCGCCGCCGAGCTGCGCAGGCTCGGCAAGAAGGTCGTGCTGCTCGCCAACAAGGCCGAGGGTTTGAGCCGCGCGGCGGTGGCGGAGTTTTACGAGCTGGGTTTGGGCGATCCGCGACCCATCTCGGCCGAGCACGGCGACGGTGTGCCGCAACTGCTGCGCGAGCTGTTCGCGAGCACACCGCCAGCCGCCGCAGCGCAGGAAGCGGAGACCGGACCGATCCGTGTGGCGGTGGTCGGCCGGCCGAATGCCGGCAAATCGACGCTCATCAACCGTCTGCTCGGCGAGGAACGCCTGCTGTCCTCCGACCAGCCGGGCACGACTCGCGACGCCATCCGCGTCGAGTTCGAATGGGAAGGCCGGCGCTTCGAGCTGATCGACACCGCCGGCATCCGACGCCGCGCGCGCGTGGTCGAGGCGGTGGAGAAGTTCTCCATCGTCAAGGCGCTGCAGGCGATCGACGCCGCCCACGTGGTCATCGTGCTGGTCGATGCGCGCGAGGAGATTAGCGCGCAGGACGCGCGGCTGATGGGCCTGGTCGCGCAGCACGGCCGCGCCCTGGTGCTGGCGATCAACAAGTGGGACGGACTTTCCGCCGACCGCCGTCGCGCGGTCAAGGACGCGGTGGACTACCGGCTGCCCTTTCTCGACTACGTGCCGCAGCACTACATCTCCGCGCTGCATGGCTCGGGCCTGCGCGAGCTGATGGAAGACGTGGTTGCGGCTTACGAGGCGACGCTGCGCGAGCTGCCGACGCCGGAACTCAATCGGGTGCTCCACGAGGCGGTCGCGCGCCATGCGCCGCACGCCGTGCTCGGCCGGCGCATCAAGCTGCGCTACGCCCATCAGTCCGGCCGCAATCCGCCTGCGATCTTGATCCACGGCAACCAGACCGAGCAGCTCAAGGAGTCCTACAAGCGCTATCTCGCCAACGTGTTCCGCCAGGCGTTCAAGCTCAAGGGCGTGCCGCTCAAGCTGGAATTCAAGACCGGCGAGAATCCGTTCGAGGGCCGCCGCAACGAGCTGAGCGGACGGCAAGTGAAGAAACGTCGGCGCGTGATCCGGCGCCGTCGCGAACATTGATCCGGTTCCTTGTTCAGAACACCGGCTTGTTCCAGTAGAGCAGTTTGCCGTCCTGAAAGACCGTCATGCCGCGCACGCTGGCGCCGCACTTGCCGTACTGCCAGCCGATGCGTCCGCCATCGGAGACATCGTAGTGCTCCGGGCCGAGCAGTTGCTCGACTTCGGCCATGCTCATACCGCTACGCAGGGCCAGCCAGTGGTCTTCGTCGCGCCACGGCGCGTGCCGTCCCGAGTATTGCGGGCTGTGTTTACAGTCGGTCTGCGAGTAAGCCGGCACCGGCTCGATCTTGACCAGCTGGTATCCAGGCGGGACCGCCGGGACCGGCGACGCCGTCGTCGCTTCCGCGGTGGCGGCCATGGGGCCTGGCGCGGGTGCGGCGGCCGGCGGCTGTGCCGCAGACATGGCGGCGTGCCGCGCCGCGGCGGCCGGACAGCTCTTTTGCAGATCCTCGAGCTGCGCCTTGAGCTGCGCGTTTTCCGACCGCAGCCGCGCCAGCTCGTCGTCGGCGCGCACGGCCGCCGGCAGCGTTCCGAGCAGCGCGAGCAGGGCGAGCGCGGCCGCGCGCATCAAGTTCTACCGACCAGCGAACGCGCGATCACTTCCTTCATGATTTCCGAAGTGCCGCCGTAGATGCGCTGGATGCGCGCGTCGGCGAAGAAACGGGAAATCGGATATTCGGTCATGTAGCCGTAGCCGCCGAAGAGCTGCAGGCAGGCGTCGGTGACGCGGCCTTCCATCTCGGTGGTGGCGAGCTTGACCATCGCCGCGGTCGGCACGTCCAGCCGTCCCTCGGCGTAAAGGCGTGTGCATTTCTCCATGAAGGCGCGGTGCACTTCGAGATCGGTCTTGAGTCGGGCCAGTTCGAAGCGCGTGTTCTGGAAGCTGGCGAGCGGCTGGCCGAAGGCCTTGCGGCTGGTGACGTACTCGAGGGTTTTCTCCAGCGCGCCCTGGGCGTGGCCGACGGCGCCGACGGCGAGCACCAGGCGCTCGCGCGGCAGTTCGTCGATCAAATGCCCGAAGCCGCCGCCGACGCGGCCGAGCACCTCGGACGCCGGCACGCGCACGTTGTCGAAAAACAGCTCCGAGGTGTCCGCCGCGTGCAGGCCGATCTTGTCGAGATTGCGGCCGCGCTTGAAGCCGGGCAGGGTCGTGTCGAGGGTGAACAGCGTGGTGCCCTTGGCGCCGGCCTTGGGGTCGGTCTTGGTGGCGACCACCACCACCCCGGCGTTCTGGCCGTTGGTGATGAAGGTCTTGGAGCCGTTGATGAGGTAGTGGTCGCCTGCGCGCAGCGCCGTGGTCTTGATGCCCTGCAGGTCGGAGCCGGCGCCGGGTTCGGTCATGGCGATGGCGCCGATGCACTCGCCGCGCGCCATGCCCGGAAGATATTTTTGTTTTTGCTGTTCGGTGCCCAAGTGCAGGATATAAGGCGCCACGATGTCGGAGTGCACGGTGAGGTTGGAGGCCAGCGCGAGAAACCCCATGCGCGCGGCCTCCTCCACCACCACGCAGGAGAACTCGAACGGCGCGCCGACGCCGCCGTAGTCCTCGGGCGTGTCCACGCACAACAAGCCCGCTTCGCCCATCTTGCGGTACAGCGTCTTGGGGATGATGCCGTCTTTCTCCCAGCGCTCGTAGTGCGGTTCGACCTCGGCGGCGAAGAAGCGGCGCACGGTGTCGCGCCAGGCGGTCAGCTCGGATTCGTGGTCGGCGGTCGGTGCGGCGAGGCGGGTGGCGGTCGACATCGGCGTTCTGTTGGGAATGGGGCGAAAAGAATAGCGCAGCACGCCGTGCCGTGCGGAATTCATCCTTCGCGCTTGCGCCGTAGCGTTGTCGGCTGCAAGCGCGCTTGCAGGAAGTCGATGAACACACGCAGCTTGAGCGGTAGGTGCGCGCGGCTCGGGTAATAGAGATAGAAACCGGGGAAGGGTGGGCACCAGTCTTCGAGCACACGCACCAGCCCGCCGCTCTTCAGGTCGTCGCGCACCTGCTGCTCGAACAGGCAGGCCAGTCCCAGGCCCTGCCGCGCCCAGGCGAGGATCAAGTCCACGTCGTTGGAGATCAGACCGCCGTTGACGTCGATCTCCAGCTCGCCGCCCTGCGGCGCGGTGAACTCCCAGCGATAGATCGTGCCGCTGCTGACGAAGCGCATGCGTGCGCAATTGTGGACCTGCAAGTCCTGCGGTGTCCGCGGCGGCGGGTACCTGCGGAAGTAATCCGGCGAGCTGACCACCGCCAGGCGCTGCTCCTCAGATATGCGCACCGCGATCACATCGCGAGCCAAACGCTCGCCCAGCCGGATGCCGCAGTCGAAGCCGCCAGCGACCAGATCGGTCAGAGCGTCGTCCACGGACAGGTCCAGGGTGAGCTGTGGATAGGCGCGCGCGAACTCCCCCAGTGCGGGCGCCAGCAGCATCGCCACCGCGATCCGCGGCAAGGTGACGCGCAGCGTGCCGGAAACCTGTTCGCGCGCCTCGTCCATATCATCGAAGGCCGCACCGATCAGTTCCAGGCCGGGCAGCACGCGCTGCAGGAAACGCGCGCCGTGCTCGGTCAGCGCCACGCGCCGCGTGGTCCGGTTCAGCAGGCGCACGCCCATGCGCGCTTCCAGGGTGCGCAGATTCTGCGACAGCGCAGACGGACTCACGCCCAGTTCAGCCGCAGCGCGGGTGAAGCTGCCGTGGTGGGCGACGCGGGCGAACGCGACCAGGGCGGGGAGTTGGGTGGGGTCCATTGTTGAGCTGTTCTTAAAGGCTCCTGAAGATCATCCCGATTTTTCTTCGCAATCGCCAGTCTTACAGTGCGCATGGCCGGGACATCGCCGGCATTCGTGGAAGATCGGAGAACGCGAACATGGAGCAACGCAAACTGGGCCGGAACGGCCCGCAGGTTTCGGCACTCGGGTTGGGCTGCATGGGCCTGAGCTTCGCCTACGGCCTGGCGGTGGACAAGCAACAGGGCATTGCGCTGATCCGTGCGGCGGTGGAGCGCGGCGTGACGTTCTTCGACACCGCCGAAGTTTACGGCCCCTACGCGAACGAGGAGCTGGTGGGCGAGGCGCTCGCGCCGTTCCGCGGGCAGGTGGTGATCGCCACCAAGTTCGGCTTCGATCTCGATCCGGAGACTGGCGCGCAGCGCGGCCTCAACAGCCGGCCGGAGCACGTCAAACAGGTCGCGGAGGCTTCGCTCAAGCGGCTCAAGGTCGAGGCCATCGATCTCTTCTACCAGCATCGCGTCGATGACCAAGTGCCGATCGAAGACGTCGCCGGCGCGGTCCAGGATCTGATCCGAGCGGGCAAGGTCAAGTATTTCGGTCTTTCGGAAGCCGGTGTGCAGACCATCCGTCGTGCGCACGCGGTACAGCCGGTGACGGCGCTGCAGAGTGAGTATTCGCTGTGGTGGCGCGAACCTGAGCGGGAGGTGCTGGCCGTCTGCGAGGAGCTGGGCATTGGCTTCGTACCATACAGTCCGCTCGGCAGAGGCTTTCTCACCGGCGCCATCGATGAGAACACGCAGCTCGGCAAGAACGACTTCCGCAACAGCCTGCCCCGCTTTTCGCCCGAGGCGCGCAAGGCGAACAAGACTCTGGTCGAGCTGCTGCGCGGAATCGCGCAACGCAAGGGCGCGACGCCGGCCCAGATCGCGCTGGCCTGGCTGCTGGCGCAGAAGCCTTGGATCGTGCCGATTCCCGGCACGACCAAGCTGCAGCGCCTCGAAGAGAATCTGGGTGCGGCGAGCGTGAAGCTGAGCGCCGAGGATCTGCGCGAGATCGAGAACGCCGCCACGAAGATCGAGGTGCAGGGTGCGCGCTACCCGGAGCATCTACAGAAGCTCGTCGGCCGCTGAGCGGCCGCACGATCCTGTGAACCAGGAACCGACCATGCGAGCAACTATTCTCTACGGACCGCGCGACATCCGCTTCGAGGAGTGCGACGAGCCGAAGATTCTCGAGTCGACCGACGCGCTTATCCGCATCGCCGTCACCTGCGTGTGCGGATCGGATTTGTGGCCGTACCGCGGGCTGCAGCCGCTCGACGGCCCCACGCCGATGGGCCACGAGTACTGTGGCGTCGTCGAGGATGTGGGCCGCGCGGTGAAATTGATCAAGCCCGGCCAGTTCGTCATCGGCTCCTTCGCCACCTCCGACAACACCTGTCCAAACTGCGAGTACGGCTATCCCTCGTCGTGCGTGCACCGCGAGTTCATCACTCGCGCGCAGGCGCCGCTGCTGCGCGTGCCGCTGGCCGACGGCACGCTGGTGCCGACGCCGGGTATCCCGTCGGACGACCTGCTTCCGAGCCTGCTGGCCGCCTCGGATGTCCTGGGTACCGGCTGGTTCGCCGCCGATGCGGCGAACGTGAAGCCGGGCGCGACAGTCCTCGTCGTGGGCGACGGCGCAGTCGGCCTGCTCGGCGTGCTCTCGGCCAAGCAAATGGGCGCCGAGCGCATCATTGCGATGAGCTGCCACGCGCCGCGGCAAAAGCTCGCGCGCGAGTTTGGCGCCACCGACATCGTCGCCGAGCGCGGCGAGGCGGGGGTGGAGCGGATCATGGACATGACCCGCGGCATCGGCGTGGACTCGGCGCTGGAGTGCGTTGGCACGCAGGAGTCGATGATGCAGGCTATTCACGCCACCCGACGCGGCGGCTACGTGAGCTACGTGGGCATTCCGCACGGTGTCGAGCTCGATGGACAGGCACTGTTCTTCGGTCACGTGCATCTCCACGGAGGCCCTGCGCCGGTGCGCAAGTATCTGCCCAAGCTGATCGACTTGGTGCTCAATGGCAAGATCAAGCCCGGCAAGGTGTTCGATCTGGAACTGCCGCTTGCCCAAGTCGCCGAAGGCTACCGCGCGATGGACGAACGTCGGGCGATCAAGACGCTGCTGCGGCCTTGATACCGGACATGAAGATTCTTTGCTGCCTGCCGCGTTTGCAGCGAGTACCGCGATGACCGTGGGTACGGCGCTGGTGACTGGAGCGAGCCGTGGAATCGGGCGCCAAGTCGCCCTTGCGCTCGCGTCCGAAGGTTGGCGCGTGCTCTCGGGCGTGCGCGATCCGGAGTCGGCGCCGTCGGGCACGCAAGCCGAGGTCGTGGATATGGCCGATCCCGTTTCCATCGCGGCCCTGGCCAGACGGCTTCGCGTGCGCAACGAGCGGCTGGATGCGCTGGTCAACAACGCGGGCGTCTACGACGGACCTGCGCGCCGGATCTGGGACGTCAATGTGCTCGGGCCCTTGCGGCTGACCCGCGCGCTGGCGCCGCTGCTCGCCCGGAATGCGCGTGTGGTGATGGTGACGAGCAGCCTCGGACAGCTCTCGGCCCAACCCGCGAGCCTGGTCAAGCGTCTGTCGAATCCCCAACTTTCCCTCACCGAACTCGAGCGTCTGGCCGAGGAAGCTCCCGGCGGTTACGGCGCGAGCAAGGCCGCGCTTAACGCGATGGCCCGTCTGTTCGCAAAGGAGTTCAAGCCGCGGGGGATTCTCGTGAACGCGATCAGTCCCGGCTGGGTCCGCACCGACATGGGTGGACCCGGCGCGCCGCGTTCGGTGGAACAAGGCGCGGCCAGCGTTCTCTGGGGCGTGCGGCTGCCGCCCGGGGGGCCGACCGGCGGCGTGTTCGAAGACGGAAAAGCGATCGACTAACTTTAGACTGCTTCGACAAATCCGCTTCGCATTCCTGTATAGTGCGCTTCCGTTTGTCGGGAATGCGCTTCCGGTTCGCATTCCCCTGGCGCCGCCGTGGCGCGCGCTCACAAACGATCCGCACGCTCGCCGAGCGTAGCGGCACCACCACCCAAAGACGCTGCCTGAACCGGTGGCCGTGCCAGCACGGCGCTGGCGCTTTTTCAGGAGCCGTATCCCATGTCGTTTTCCGCTCTCGGCCTCGCCGAAGGCTTGTTGCGCGCCGTCGCCGGCGAGGGCTATCCCCAGCCCACGCCCATCCAGGCGCAGGCGATTCCCGTCGTGCTTTCCGGCCGCGATCTGCTCGCCGCCGCACAGACCGGCACCGGCAAGACCGCCGCTTTCGTGCTGCCGGTTTTGCAGAGACTGTCCGCGCCACCCGTGCCGCACGGCGGCCCGCGCCCGGTGCGCGCCCTGGTGCTGGTGCCCACGCGCGAGCTGGCCGCGCAGATCGCCGAATCCGTGCGCGTCTACGGGCGGCATACCCCGGTGCGCAGCGCGGCGGTGTTCGGCGGCGTGAGCCTCCATCCGCAGATCGACGCGCTGCGCCGCGGCGTCGACCTGCTGATCGCCACGCCCGGCCGGCTGCTGGACCATCTGGAGCAGCGCACCGTGAACCTGTCTGCGCTGCAGGTCCTGGTGCTGGACGAGGCCGACCGCATGCTGGACATGGGCTTCATCCACAGCCTCCGCCGCATTCTCGGCGCGCTCCCCAAAGCGCGGCAGAACCTGCTGTTCTCGGCGACCTTCTCCGACGAGATCCGCAGGCTGGCCGCCGGCTTCCTGCGCGATCCCGCGACGGTGGAAGTGGCGCCGCGCAACGCCACGGTCGAGCTCATCGCGCAGCGCGTGCATCCGGTGGACAAGTCGCGCAAGCCGGCGCTGCTGTCGTACCTGATCGGCGCGGGAAACTGGCAGCAGGTGCTGGTGTTCTGCCGCACCAAGCACGGCGCCAACCGCCTGGCGCAACAACTGGAACGCGACGGCATCGTCGCGGCCGCGATTCACGGCAACAAGTCGCAGGGCGCGCGCACCCGCGCGCTGGCCGACTTCAAGGCCAGCCGGGTCCGCGTGCTGGTCGCCACCGACATCGCCGCGCGCGGCCTGGACATCGACCAGTTGCCGCACGTGGTGAATTTCGAGCTGCCGAACGTGCCCGAGGACTACGTGCACCGCATCGGCCGCACCGGCCGTGCCGGCGCCCGCGGCGAGGCGGTGTCGCTGGTCAGCGCGGACGAGCGCGATCAACTGCGCGACATCCAGCGTCTGATCAAGCGGCAGATTCCGTCGGTGACGATCGAGGGCTTCGCGCCCGGCAGCCCGGCCCCGGCCTCCGAGCCGAGGCCAGCGCAGCACCGGCCCTCGCAGCCGCCGCACGCCCGCGTTCAGCCGCAAACGCAGCGCAACCGCCACGCGCGGCCGGGGCGGTCGCAGCATTCCGCCGCCCCTCGACAGGGCCAGTCCCGCAAGGTGCGCTCATGAAAAAGATCTACGCCGGCAATCTGCCCAGCGACATGACCGAAGCCGAGCTCGGCGAGCTGTTCGCCGCCCACGGCCGGGTGCGTTCGATCAAGCTGGCGCAGGACCTCTTCTCCGGCAAATGCCGCGGCTTCGGCTTCGTCGAGATGGAAGGGCACGAGGCGCGCGCGGCGATCGCGGCGCTCAACGGCAAGGAGTTGCGCGGACATCCGCTGCGGGTCAACGAAGAGCGGCCGCAGGCCGGCCGAAGAACGGGCGCGCGGCGATGGAGATGATTTCGTTTCCTCAAGCGCGCAGCCGCACGCCGCCGACCAGCAGCCGCGCGCGGTCGGCACAGGGACCGACCAGGATTTCGACCGCGCCGGGCTCGAACACCGGGACGAGATCCGGGCCGGGATAGCGCAGCTCGGCGGCGGGCAGCGACAACTGCGCGGTGCCGCGCGCGCCGGGTTCGAGCGCGATCCGGGCGTAGCCTTTCAGCTCCAGCAGCGGCCGCGCGACGCGCGCCACCTCGTGGCGCACGAACAGGAACACGGTTTCCTCGGCCGCGTGCGCTCCGGTGTTGGCGAGGTCCACGCACACGCGGATCGTGTCGCGCGCGCCGACGATCGCCGGCGTGACGCGCAGGTTCGAGTACTCGAAGCGCCCGTAGCCGAGGCCGTGGCCGAAAGGGAACAAGGGTTCGTTCGGCACGTCGAGATAGCGGCTGGTGTAACGGTCGTTCGCGTCGGCCGGCCGGCCGCTCGGGCGCTGGCCGAAGAAGATCGGGATCTGGCCCACCGCGCGCGGCCAGGTGACCGGCGTGCGGCCGCTCGGCGAAACGCGGCCGGTGAGGAGGTCGGCCAGCGCATGGCCCGCCTCGGTCCCCGGGAACCAGGCGGCGAGCAGGGCGTCGGCGCGCTCGGCGAGCCAGGGCACGATCAGCGGGCGACCGGAAAACAGGATGGCGATGACCGGCGTGTCGTTCGCGCGGGCCTGTTCGAGCACCGCCTCGGCGAGCGCGCGCTGCTCGCCCGGCAGCTCGGGGCAGGCGCGGCTGGCGGCTTCGCCGCTCATCTCCGCCGCCTCGCCCAGACACAGCAGGATCGCGTCCGCGCCCGCGCACAGAGCAACCGCCGCGGCGATCCCGCGGCGATCGTCGCCGTCGATGGCCACCCCGGCCGCATGACGCAGTTCCGCTTGTGGCAGCGCGGCGCGCAGGCCTTCGAGCAGGCTGACGTTCGCTTCCCGTCGGCCCGCCGCCGCCCAACAGCCGCCCATCTCGGCCGCCGCGTCGGCGAGCGGACCCAGCACGCACAGGCGCCGCACCGCCGCGCCGAGCGGCAGCGCGGCGCGCGCGTTCTTGAGCAACACCACGCTGCGCGTCGCGATCTCGCGCGCCAGGCGCCGGCGCCGCGCGATCGCACCCGCGTCTTCGGGCGCCGCGCCGCGGCGGTAGGGATCGTCGAACAGGCCCAGGCGCTCCTTGAGCGTGAGCACGCGCCGCACGGCGGCGTCGATCTCGTCCATCGTGACGTGACCGCGTTCCAGCGCGACCGGCAGACCCTCGCGGTAGGCGGGCGACATCATGTCGATGTCCACGCCGGCCTTGAGCGCGAGCGTCGCGGCGGCGGCGAGATCGGCGGCGACGCCGTGACGCAGCAGCTCGGCGATGGCGTGGTAATCGCTGATCAGCACGCCGTCGAAATCCTGGTCGTCGCGCAGCCAGCCGCGCAGCAGCCGGCGGTGCGCGGTCATCGGCACGCCGGCGACATCGACGAAGGCCGGCATGATGCTCGCCACGCCGGCTTCGACCGCCGCGGCGAAAGCGGGCAGGTGCACTTCGTGCAGCGTGCGTTCGGAAACGTCCACCGGCGCGTAGTCGCGTCCGGCGCAGACCGCGCCGTAGGCGCAGAAATGCTTGGCGCAGGCGGCGATCGCATCCGCGGCGGCGAGCTCCGCGCCCTGGAAGCCGCGCACCTTGGCGCGCGCGTAACGCGCGGCGAGCCAGGGATCCTCGCCGGGGCTTTCGGCGATGCGTCCCCAGCGCGGATCGCGCGCCACGTCGAGCATGGGCGCGAAGGTGAGCGCGATGCCGTCGGCCGCGGCTTCGATCGCGGCTTCGCGCGCCGTGCGTTCCCAGAGGACTTCGTCGAACGCCCCCGCCTCGGCCAGCGGAATGGGGAACAGCGTGCGATAGCCGTGGAGCACGTCCAGGCCGATCAACAACGGGATGCGCAGCCGCGATTCCTCCACCGCCAGGCGCTGCAGCGCGCGCGTGCGTTCGCGCCCCGTCAGGTTCAGCAGGCTGCCGACCGTGCCTTGGCGCACCGCTTGCGCGAGATCGCGCGCCTCAGTGGGGCCCGTCATCGCGTCGTGCGCGGCGCTCATGCTGAGCTGGCCGAGCTTTTCGGCCAGCGTCATGCGCTTCAACAAGGCCTCGATTCTCGCGCTCATGGTTCGGTCTTCGGCACCGTGCCGGGCATGATACGGTGTGCAGTCGCGCGGCGGCGATGGCGCGGGAGCGCGGCTTTGGCCGGGCGCAAGAGGCATTAACATCGCGACAGGCCGCAGGGGATCGCGCCGATGGGCGATGCGTCGAACGACAAAACGGGGACCTCGGCCGAAGTCGGCCAGGCCCGGCTCGGGTCGCAGCTCGGGCTGATGCTGCAGGCGCTGCGCGCGTCCAGCCTCGGCCGGGTGCTGCTGGGGCTGGCGTGCGCCATCGTGCTCGTGGTCGGCGCCACCGCCTACGGCCAGATCCGTCTCAACGCCTGGAACAAAAGTTTCTTCGACGCCCTGGCGCGGCGCGACTTCCACGCCTTCCTGGTGCAGCTCGGCGTGTTTGCCGTCATCGCCGGCGTGCTGCTGGTGCTCAACGTCGCGCAGCGCTGGCTGGTGGAGACGCTCAAATTGCGGCTGCGCGAGGCGCTGGTGCGGGACCTGGTCGGCCGCTGGCTGCGACCGCGTCGCGCGTACTGGCTGGCGCACGCGGGCGCGATGGGCGTCAATCCCGATCAGCGCATGCACGACGACACGCGCATGCTGTGCGAGATGTCGGCCGATCTCGGCGTGGGGCTGTTGCAGGCCGCGATCCTGTTCGTTTCCTTCGCCGGCATCCTGTGGCAGCTTTCGGCCGATTTCAGCATCCGCATCGGCGGCATCGACCATCCGCTGCCGGGCTTCATGCTGTGGGCCGCGATCGGATATGCCCTGGCCGGTTCGGTGGCGAGCTACGGAGTGGGGCGCAAGCTGATCCAGCGCAACGCCGAACGCTACGCGCGCGAGGGCGAGCTGCGTTTCGCGCTGGTGCACATCAACGAACACCTCGACGGCATCACGCTCGCCGGCGGCGAACCCGACGAGGAGCGGCGCGTGTATGTGAATCTGCAGGACGTACTCGCCGCGACCGCGCGCCTCATCGTGGGCAATGTCAACCTCACCTGGGTCACGGCCGGCTTCGGCTGGGTCATGGTGGTGGCGCCGATCCTGGTGGCGGCGCCGTTGTTCTTCGCCGGCAAGATTTCCTTCGGCGGCGTGATGATGGCGGCCGCCGCCTTCACTCAGGCGCAATCCTCGTTGCGCTGGTTCGTGGATAACTTCAGCGCGCTGGCCGACTGGCGCGCGATCCTGCTGCGCGTGGCCGGCTTCCGCCAGGCGCTCGGCGCCGAGCCCGCCACCGCTTCCGGCGTGCCGCGCATCGAGTACCGCGAAGGCGAGCCCGGCCGCCTGACCGTCGAAAACCTGCAGGTGGATACGCCCAACGGCCGCTACGGCCTGCGCGAGCGCGAGTGGGGCGTGCGTCCGGGCGAGCGCGTGCTGATCGTCGGCGCGCCCGGCACCGCGACCACGCCGTTGTTCCGCGCGCTGGCCGGCTTGTGGCCCTGGGGCGCGGGCCGCATCACGCATCCCAAGGGGGAGGCGGTCTTTTACCTGCCGCGCGGCACGCCGTATCTGCCGCGCGGCAGCTTGCGCGAGGTGCTGGCCTATCCGCGCTCGAGCGCGGACTTCGCGGATCCCGCGTACGCGCAGGCGCTCGCCCGCATGGGCCTCGGTCATCTCAGCCCGCGGCTCGACGAACTTCGGCGCTGGGAGCGCGAGCTGTCGCTCGACGAACAGCTCAACCTCGCCTTCGCCCGCCTGGCCTTGCAGGCGCCGCCCTGGGTGCTGATCGACGACGCCTTCGGCGCACTGACCGACGACGCCTTCCGGCGCGTGATCGCGATGTTCGCGGTCGAACTCAAGCACAGCGGCATCGTCCACATCGGGCGCATGGTCGAGGGGCGCGACCCGATGTTCTCGCGCGTGCTGCACCTGGTGAAGCTGGACGAGGCGGCGGCGCCCGGCACAGCGTCGAACCCCTCGCGTCGCGATTCGGCGGCCGTCCGATGAACGCCTGGCGCGCGCGACTTAAGCGGTGGCTGCTCGTCGGGCTGCTGGCGCTCGCGCCGGTCGCGGCGGCCGATGGACCTCCGGACTTCGAGTTCCACGCGCCCGCGAGCGCCGCCGATCCGGGCGTGCCCGCGGCGCTGCGCGACCTGGCCGAGCGCATCCTGCCGGTGTACGAGGACCAGGATCCCGGGCGTTACCTGGCAAACCTGCTCGCGCTGCAACTGGCGGTCGGCGACGACGCGGCCGCGGCCGATACGCAGCGCGCGCTGCGGGAACGCAAGCGCGGAGCGCCCGCTGCCACGCTGCCCCTGGCGCTCTACGCGCAGGCGCGCGCCGCCGCGGCGCGCGGCGGCATTTCCCGCTCCCGGGCCCTGGCGCAGGCGCTGCGCGAGGCACTGGCGGGCTTGGACGACCGCGCTGCCTATGCGCTGGGCCAGGCGCTCGCAGCGCCGCCGTCCCGATTCCAGGACGCGCTGCAGGAAGCCCTCGACCGCGTGCGCGGCCGCGCACGCATCGGTGAGCGCGAGGCGCTGGACCTGATCCAGGCCTGGCTCGCGCTCGAGCTGCACCGCGAATGCGCGCCGCTCGCGCCGGCGCTTTTGGCCGAGGACGAGCGCCGGCGCTATCGCGTCGAAACGCTGCGGATCGAGACGCCGGCGGGCGTGATCCACGCGAAGCTGGTACGGCCGAAAACCGGCGCCCGGCTGACCACGCTGCTGGAGTTCACGCTCTATACCGCGCAGGCGGACCTGGCCGAGGGCGCCGCCGCCCATGGCTACGCGGGGCTGGTGGCCTACACGCGCGGCAAGAATCCGCAGGCGTCGGACGCCGGCCGCGTGCGCATCGTTCCCTTCGAACACGACGGCGAGGACGCGCGCGCGGTGATCCGCTGGATCGCGCGCCAGCCGTGGAGCGACGGTCGCGTGGGCATGTCTGGCGAGGGCTACGCGGGCTTCGCCGCCTGGGCCGCGGCCCGTCTCGCGCCGGAGCCGCTCAAGGCCATCGCCACCTTCGACGCCATGGCGCCGGGCATCGATTTTCCGGCCGAAGGCCGCATCTTCCGCAACGACGCGTACCGCTGGGCGGCGGATTACACGCATGCCGTCGATCAGCGCGTGTGGGACGACGAAACCTGGCGCGCGCTGGAGCAGCGCTGGTATGAAAGCGGCCGGCCGTACCGCGATCTCGACCGGATCGCCGGGCAACCGAACCGCGTCTTCCGCCGCTGGCTGGGCCATCCCAGCTACGACCGCTACTGGCAGAAGCTGATCCCGTTCGGCGCGCAGTTCGCCGCGGTGCGCATTCCGGTGCTTTCGATCGCGGGTTACTACGCGCGCGGCGGCGAGCTGTACTACTTCGCCCGGCACACGCATGAGCGGCCCGAGGCCGATCACCGGCTGCTGATCGGTCCCTACGACGAGCGCGGCGAAGTGCCCCAGGGTTACGCGGCCGACGCCGCCGCGCGGCTGGATCTCGACGAGCTGCGCTTCCAGTGGTTCGACCACGTGTTCAAGAACGCCGCGCGGCCCGCGGTGCTCGCCGATCGAGTCAACTACGAAGTGATGGGCGCCGACCAGTGGCGGCACGCGCCGACGCTCGCAGCGCTGGCGCCGGAAACGCGGCGCTACTACCTCGTCGCCGCGCCCGGTGGCGAGAGCGGCCGGCTCGTGACCGCCGAGCCGGCGCGCGCGCCGCCCGTGGAGCAGGTCGTGGATTTCGCCGATCGCAGCGACGCGAGCCTTCCTCCCCCACCCGAGATCCTCGCCAGCGGTCTGCCGCTGCGCAACGCCGTGAGCTTCGTCGGCGATGCGCTGCCCCAGCCCACGGAACTCGCCGGGACCGTCTCCGGCCGGCTCGATTTCGTGATCAACAAGATGGACGTGGACCTGTACCTCGCGTTGTACGCCAGGCTGCCGGGCGGCCAGTACTGGTTGCTCGCCAAGCCTTACGAGTTCCGCGCGAGCTACGCCGCCGACCGCATCCATCGCCGCCTGCTCAAAGCCGGCGAACGCCAGCGGCTGGCGTTCACCGCCGAGCGCTTGATCGCGTGCCGGCTGCCGGCCGGCAGCCGCCTGGTGCTGGTGCTGGGCGTCAACGACCGGCCCGACCGCGAAATCAACTACGGCAGCGGCAAGGACGTGAGCGCGGAATCCATCGCCGACGCCAGGCCGCCGCTGAAAATCCGCTGGTTCAACCGCAGCTACCTCGAGCTGCCAGGGCCAAAATAGCGGGTGCTAGCTCGCATCCGTCACGAGGTCGCCCGAAAATCCGAGGCTAAGCTTGATGAAGCTGCGCTTCTCGGCGGTTTCACTCTGGAACAATCTGTTCCCCGGATTTTCGGGCTGATCGGCTCTGGCCTGTCTGCGGGGCCGCCGGCTGGGGCTTCACTCAACCGATGGAACCACCATCGGTTTCGTTCCAGCCCGGCGCCGGCGACCTCCTCGAGCGACGGCCAGCGCTCGATCCCCTCATGACGGATGCGGGCTAGAGCCAGCCTTTCTGGCGCGCCAGACGGTAGGCCTCGACGCGGTTGGCAGCGCCGAGCTTGCCGATCGCTTCGGACAAGTAGTTGCGCACCGTGCCGGTCGAGAGGTTCAAGCGTTCGGCGATTTCGGCGGCGGGCAGGCCTTCGCCGGCCAGGCGCAGAATCTGGCGCTCGCGGTCGGAGAGCGGATCGGCTTCGCTCCAGGCTTCCATCGCCAGCTCGGGGTCGATGGCGCGGCCGCCGCCGTGCACCTTGCGCAGGGCCGCGGCCAGGCGCTCGGCCGGCGCGTCCTTGAGCAGATAGCCGGCCACCCCCGCGTCGAGCGCGCGCCGTAGATAGCCGCTGCGCGCGAAAGTGGTGAGGATCACGACTTTCGGCGGGGCGTCGAAACGCTGCACGCGCTGCGCCACTTCCAGGCCGCTGAGGCCCGGCATCTCGATGTCCGAGACCAGGATGTCCGGCGCCAGACGGTGCGCTTCGCGCACCGCCGCTTCGCCGTCGGCGACGGTGGCGACGACCTCGATGTCGTTCTCCAGTTGCAGCAGCGCGGCCAGCGCGCCGCGCACCATGCCCTGATCCTCGGCGAGCAGCACGCGGATCTTGCCCACGGCCGGTCAAGCGGCGCGCGCTGTGGCGGCTTGGCGCACCCGCGGCAGCGGCAACCACAGGCACAGCTCAGTGCCGCCGCGCGGCGGCGAGTGGATGGTGAGTGTTCCGCCCAGCGCACGCAGGCGTTCTTCCATGCCGTTGAGGCCGTTGCCGCGGCGCTGTATGCCGCCGCGTCCGTCGTCGCGCAGCCGCAACGCCAGCCCGCCGGCTTCCGCGCGCAGGTCGAAGCGGACCTGGCGCGCGCCGGCGTGGCGCTCCACGTTGGTCGCCGCTTCGCGCAAGCCGAGCGCGAAGGCGGTCTCGATCTCCGGCGGCAGCGCCAGCGGCGGCAACTCGTAGCGGAATTCGATGCCCGCCGCTTCGAACATCAGCCGCGCGGAGGCCAGTTCGGCGGCCAGGCCTGCGGCGCGCATGCCGGTGACCGCGCTGCGGACCTGGGCCAGGGCTTCGCGCGCGATACGTTCGATCGCGGCCACTTCTTCGCCGGCGCGCCCCGGCTCGCGCTCCAGAAGCCGGCGCGCCAGTTCGGATTTGAGCGCGATCAGCGACAGCGTGTGACCCAAGAGATCGTGCAGATCGCGGCCGATGCGCTCGCGTTCCGCGGTGGCGGCCAGTCGTCGGATTTCGTCTTGGGACAGTCGCAGCTCGGCCTGGCGCCGGCGCTCCTGACTGCTGAACAGGTTCATGACGAAAATCGCGCCGCACACCACCACGGCGCTCGCCGTTTCGATCCACGGCAGGTGTGCCAGGAACCGGGCGTCGAGAACCAGGGCAGCGCTGAGCGCCGCCTGCAGCCGTAGCGCAAGACGTGCTGACGTTGCGAAAGGCAGGATCGCGCCGGCGTAGATCGCGTAAGTCCAGGCGCTTTCGTTGGCCGGCAGCAGCGTCAAACCCAGTCCGCCAATGGCGAGTGCATTCCACAGCGCGCGGTCGCGCGGGCCATACCAGGCTCGGCGGTAGAGCACAAGGAACACCGCGAGACTCGCTACCGTCAGTAGCCGCGCGCGTGTATCCAGGCGCCACAGCCACAGCGAGCTCAACAACCAGATCAACCACACGAGATTCACCAGCGGGAACCAATACTGAGTCCCCCCGGTGAAGGAGCGCCCAGGGCAGCGCGCGAGGGCGGTTGGATGGGCCGCGAGCAGACGGGCGAGCATGATGCCGATTGTAGACCGCACCGATCGGACCGGGGTGTTCATCGTGTGACGGCGGCCGGCACGGCCAGAGCCAGGCGCAGGCAGGCCGCAGCGCCTGGCTGCGGCGAGGCTGCGGGCGGACGATAGAGCGCGACCACGCCGGCGGCGACGCCGAAGTGCAGGGCGATAGCGGCGATCAAGCAGAGGTTGTGCAGGGTCCAACGATTCCGTTCCATGGCAAGCCTCCCGTGACGAGGACGAGAGGCAGCTTAGGCGGGCGGTCGGACGCGGGTCAGTCCCGTCTGTCAATCGGTGCGCATGACAGGCGTCATGTCGTTAATCGGCGCCCGCCGCGGCCGGCGCGGCGCCGGCGGGACGGTGGGTGAAGAAGATCAGCGGGATCAGCGCCAGCGACAGCCAGCCGGAGATCCAGAAGTAGTCCAGCGCCGACATCAAGTAAGACTGGCCGACGATGGTGTGCAGCAGCAGGCCGAAACCCTGCGCCTGCGGCAGGCCGTGCTGCTGCATCTGCGCCAGCGTCTGCTGCATGGCCGGGTCGTAGGGCGTCAGCGCCTCGACCAGGCGAGACTGGTGCAGGGCCTCGTGGCGATCCCAGAACGTGGTGGTGATGGACACCGCGAAGCTGCCGGCGGTGATGCGCAGGAAGTTGGACAGGCCGGAGCCGGCCGGAATCTGCGCCGGCGTGAGATCGGCCAGCGAGATCGCCACCAGCGAGATGAAGAAGGTGCCCATGCCGATGCCGAACACCAGCAGCGGCGCCACCAGCACGCCGAAGCTGGAATCGGGCGTGTAACGGGCGCGCATGAAATAGGACAGGCCGAAGGCGACGAAAGAGGCCACCGCGATCAGGCGCGCGTCGCTGCGCGCGAGCAGCCGTCCGGCGAGGATGGTGGCCAGGATCGCCACCGCGCCGCTCGGCGCGGACACCAGACCGGCCCAGGTCGCGGTGTAGTTGAGCTGCGTTTGCAACCACAGCGGCAGCAGCACCACGTTGCCGAAGAACACGCCGTAGCCCAGGCACAGGCACAGCGTGCCGATGGAGAAGCTGCGCGACTTGAACAGGGAGAGGTCCACGATGGGGTGTTCCTCGGTCAGTTCCCAGATCAGCCAGGCGGCGAAGCTCACCGCGGCGAGGATGGCCAGCGTCACGATGAACGCGGAGCCGAACCAGTCGAGGTCCTTGCCCTTGTCGAGGAAGATCTGCAGCGCGCCGACCCACAGCACCAGCAGGCCCAGGCCCACGCGGTCGATCGGCAGTTTGCGCGTGGGCGTCTCCCGGGCGGCGAGGAAGCGCCAGCACACCAGGCCGGCGAAGGCGCCGACCGGCAGGTTGATGAAGAAGATCCACGGCCACGTCCAGTTGTCGGAGATGTAGCCGCCGAAGATCGGTCCGCAGATCGGCGCGACCAGCGTGGTCATGGACCAGATCGCTAGCGCCGCGCCCTTGCGTTCCGGCGGGAACAGCGACAGCAGCAGCGCCTGCGAGCCGGGGATCATCGGCCCGGACACCGCGCCCTGCAGCACGCGGAAGAACACCAGCGCCGGCAGGCTCCAGGCGATGCCGCACAGGAACGAGGCGACGGTGAAGGCCAGCAGCGAGAACACGAAGGTGCGCACCACGCCGTAGCGCTGCATCAACCAGCCGGTGAGCGGCACCGACACGCCGTTGGCGACCGCGAACGAGGTGATGACCCAGGTGCCCTGATCCGGCGATACGCCGAGATCGCCGGAGATAGTCGGGATCGAGACGTTGGCGATGGAGCTGTCGAGCACCTGCATGAAGGTGCCCAGCGCCAGCGCGAAGGCGGTCAGCGCCCGCGCGCCGCCTTGCAGAGGGGGCGCGGCCTCGTTCACGGCGCGCCGGCGCTCCCCGACGCGCCGCCGGAGACCTCGCCGCGGTTCCCGCCGCCGTGAGCGCCGTCGTTTTGGGCGATGATCTGCGCGATGCGCGCCTCGACCTCGGGATCGGCGCCGTCGCTTTGCTGGGTCGGCAGCGGCGTGCTGCGGACCGAGCTCGCAACCAGCGGGCCGGAGGTGTCGCGCACGTCCACGGTGGCGCGCATCGACAGGCCCACGCGCAGCGGATGCGCCTTGAGCTCCTGCGGATCGAGCGCCACGCGCACCGGCACGCGCTGCACGATCTTGATCCAGTTGCCGGTGGCGTTCTGCGCCGGCAGCAGGGCGAACGCACTGCCGCTGCCGGCGGACAGCCCGACCAGCTTGCCGTGGAACTCGACGCCGCCGCCGTAAAGATCGGACTTCAGGCGCACGGGCTGGCCCACGCGCATGCGCGCGAGCTGCACTTCCTTGAAGTTGGCGTCCACCCACACGTCGTCGAGCGGCACCACCGCCATCAAAGGCGTGCCCGGCGCGACGCGCTGGCCGACCTGCACGCTGCGCTTGGCGATCACGCCGGCCACCGGCGCGAGGATGCGGGTGCGGCGCAGGGCGAGCGCGGCCTCGAGCAGCCGGGCCGCCGCCGCCAGCACCTGCGGATGGGTGGCGATGGTGGTGCCCTCGATCTGCGCGGCGGTCTGGTTGAGCTGCTCGCGCGCGGCCTCGAGCGCGGCCTTGAGCTGGGCGATGGTGTCACGGGCGTGCGCCAGCTCCTCGCCTGAGACCGCGCCATCGGCGATCAGCGATTGGCGTCGGCGGTAGTCGTCCTGCGCGCGCTTGAGGCTGGTCTCGCGCTCGGCGATCTGCGCGAGCAACTGGTCCTTCTGCGCGTACAGGCTGCGCACTTGGCGCACGGCGCGGGCCAGCTCCGCCTCGGCGGCCTGCATCGCCACCTGCGCGTCGGCGGGATCGAGTTCCACCAGCAACTGGCCGCGCCGCACGCTCTGAGTGTCGTCGGCGTCGAGCGCGATCACCGTGCCGGGCACCTGGCTGGTGATTTGCACCACGTCGCCGCTGACGTAGGCGTCGTCGGTGGATTGGAAATTGCGGCCGTACCACAGCCACCAGGCGCCATAGCCGGCGAGGCCGGCCGCGACGACCGCGGCCAGGATCAGCAGGCCGCGCTTGCGCGCGCTGTTGCGGGGGTTGGGCGTGGTGCTCATGTCGAACTCCGTTGCACTGTTTGCGACTGCCGACTGCGGACCGCTCGCGGCTCAAGGCGCTGACGCGACGGTCGCCGCATCGGCGGCCTCGGGATGGAAGCTGCCGCCCAGCGCCAGCAGCAGGCTCACGCGCGCCACCGCCTGGTCGGCGACGAGCTGCACGCGGCCGCGGCGCGCGGCCAGCACCTGCGTCTCGGCGTTGAGCACGGTCAGGTAGTTCGTCAGTCCGGCCTGGTAGCGTTCCTTGGCCAGACGATAGGCGTCCTCGGCCGCGTCCAGGGCCTGCTGCTGCTCGGCGAGCTGATGCGCCAGCGATTGCACGCGGGTGAGCTGATCGGCGACCTGCTGCACCGCGTGCAGCACGGTGCGGTTGTAATCCGCGGCCGCGGCGTCGATACCGGCCACCGCGCCGCGGTACCGGGCCTTGAGCTTGCCGGCGTCGAAGATCGGCAGATGCACGCTGGGACCCAGGCCGTACATCGCCGAGGGCGCCTTGAACAGCTGGTCGAGGCCGATGGAACCCCAGCCCGCGAAGCCGGCCAGATTGATCGAGGGATAGAACGCCGCCTGCGCCGCCTGGCGTCCGGCGTCGGCGGCGGCCAGGCGCAGCCGTGCCGCGATCACGTCCGGTCGCCGCGCGAGCAGGTCGGCGGGCAGGTCGGGCGGCAAGGGCAAGGCCGTATCCAATGCGAGGTGCGGAGTCTCGATCGCGGCGTAGGCGCTCGCGCCCTGGCCGGAGAGCGCGGCGAGCTGATGCCGGGCGAGGTCCTGCGCGGCTTGGGCTTGCAGGCGGGCCAGGCGCGCCTGTGGCAGCGCCGCTTCGGCTTCACGCAGCTCCACGCGCGTGTCGAGTCCGGCGGCCAGGCGCTTGCGGGTGATCGCCAGGATCTCGCCCCGTTGCTGTTCGGCGCGGGCGGCGATGTCGGCCAGCTTGGCGCCGAGGTCCAACTCGACGTAGGCCTGCGCCAGCGCGCCGGCCAGCGCCAGCCGGGCCGCCGCCACGTCCAGCGCCGCCGCGCGCTGTTCGTCGCCGGCCTGGGCGATCGAGGCCGCCTGCTCGCCCCACAAATCGAGATCCCAGGAAAAATCGGCGAGTATGTCGCCGCGCCAGTACCAGTGGCCGCCGTAGGGCGGAGGAACGATGTCGCGCGCCGAGAAGCGCTGGCGGGTCTCGGTCGCGTCCAGCGCGAAAGACGGCAGACGGCCGGCGCGCGCCGCGTCGGTCTGCGCCTGCGCGGCGCGCAACCGGGCCATGGCGAGGGCGAGCTGCGGGTTGTGCGCCAGGGTCTGTTCGACCAGGCGGTCGAGCTGCGCATCGCCGAAGGCCTGCCACCAGCGGTCGGGAATCTGCGGTGCGGCCGCCGTCCCGAGTCCCAGCGCGGCATCTGCCAAGACGGTTTCTCGCGGCGCGTCTTTGGGCGGCAGCACGCAGGATGCGGCCGTCAGGGCGGCGACGAGCAGGATCAGGCGGGAAAATTTCATGCGCGCGTTCCTTGGCCGATCCGGTGTTCGAGGCTCGCGATCAGCTTGTGCAACAGCCGGATCAGCTCGTCGATCTCGGCGTGCGTGAAGTCGCGCAGGCCGTCGTTGAGCAGCTCGACCACCTGCGGCACCACTTTCTCGATGCGGCGGCGGCCGGCCGGCGTGAGGTGCAGCTCGATCACGCGGCGGTCGGAGGCGCTGCGGCTGCGCGTGAGCCAGCCGCGCGCTTCGAGCTGGTCGATGACCCGCGTCAGCGCGCCGCTGTCGTGGCGGTACAGCGAGCAGATGTCCTTGGGATTGAGCGCCGTGCCGTGGCGCAGGGCCATCAGCACCGTGAACTGGATGAAGCTCAGGTCCTGCGCCGCCAGCCACGGCTCCAGATGATCGAGCATCAGCGCGTGCGCGCGCTTGAGCAGGAAACCGACGCTGTTGCTGGAATGGTAATTGGCGGTTTGATAATACGGCTTGGACATATTCTGCCCCAGCATTAACTGCCAAGGCAGATATTAGGCGGAGGCGCGGGCGCGGTCAAGCCTGCGCGGACGCCGCGGCGGGAGTCTGACAAAAAGCGGCCCGATGGTTTCCAAGCCGGCGGGCGCGGTCGGCCTTGCCTCCCGCAGGCGGGAGGGGCATCGTTGCCTGAGGTCAGGAGAGCGGCCGAAGTCGCGCTAATCGCAAAAGCGCTTGAGCAGATCGCCGTAGGCGTCGATGCGGCGATCGCGCAGGAAGGGCCACCCCCTTCGCACCTGCTCGCCGCGCGCGAGGTCGAGGTCGGTCACCAGCACCTGCGGTTCCGCGCCCGCCTGCGCCAGGATTTCGCCCTGCGGGCCGGCGGCGAAGCTTCCGCCCCAGAACTGCGCGCCCGGCGTGCGTCCGCTGGGATCGGGTTCGAAGCCGACGCGGTTGGCGACCACCACCGGTAGGCCGTTGGCGATGGCGTGGGCGCGCTGCACCGTGATCCAGGCGTCGCGCTGGCGCCGCCGTTCGGCCTCGTCGTCCTCCGGGTTCCAGCCGATGGCCGTGGGATAGAGCAGCAGTTCCGCGCCGGCGAGCGCCATCAGACGCGCGGCCTCCGGATACCACTGGTCCCAGCACACCAGCACGCCGAGTTTGCCGACGCTGGTCGCGATCGGGGCGAAGCCTAAGTCGCCCGGTGCGAAATAGAATTTCTCGTAGTAGCCGGGATCGTCGGGGATGTGCATCTTGCGATACTTGCCGGCCAGCTGCCCGTCGCGCTCGAGCACGACCGCGGTGTTGTGATACAGCCCCGGCGCGCGGCGCTCGAACAGCGAGATCACCAGGACCAGGCCGAGTTCGCGCGCCAGCGCCGCGAAGAACTCGCTGGACGGGCCGGGAATCGGCTCGGCCCAATCGAACAGCGCCGGGTCTTCGTGCTGGCAGAAGTAGAGCGAGGTGTGCAGCTCCGGCAGCAGCACCAGCCGCGCGCCGCGCGCCGCGGCTTCGCGCACACCGGCCTCCGACTTCCGCAGGTTCTTTTCGCGCTCGGCGAGACAGCTCTGCTGCACCAGGCCGACGCGCAGCGTCCGAGTCACGCCGCTTCCCACGCTGCGGGCGCCTCGCTCAGCGTCGCACGGCGCAAACGGGCCAGGCCATAGCCGCAGACCGCGCCGAGCGCCGCGCCCAGGCTCATCCACGCGAGCCATTTGCCCACGACGGCGCCGACCAGCAAGCCTTTTACCGCACCGCCGGCGGCGCCGAGCAGGGCGGCGCGCTTGGGGTCGGCGAGGACGTGGAACAGCGGTTGCTCGTTCATCGGTTCACTCCGGGGCTGAGGGAATCTGCATGGTGACGCAGTGCAGACTGCCATACTGGTGGATGAGGGCGCGGCAATCAATGGGCAGCAATTCCCGGTTTGGAAATGCGCTGCGCAGCCGATCCAGCGCCACGCGGTCGGCGGCATCGCCATACACCGGCATCAGCACCGCGTCGTTGACGATGAGGAAGTTGGCGTAACCGGCCGGCAGCCGGCGGCCGTCTGCGTCGAGGATCGGGGCGGGCAGCGGCAGCGGAATCAGCCGGTAGGGCGCGCCGTCGCGGGTGCGCAGCGCTTCCAGTTCCGCGCGCATCGCCGCCAGCTCCGCAAAGTGCGGATCGCGCGCATCCTCGCAGGCCTGATAGGCGATGGTGCGCGCGTCGCAGAAGCGCGCCAGGGTGTCGATGTGGCCGTCGGTGTCGTCGCCAATCAGCTCGCCATGCTCAAGCCACAGCACGCGGTCGACGCCGAGGGTTTCCCGCAGCCGCGTCTCGATGCCGAGGCGGTCCTGGCCGGGATTGCGCGTGGTTGCGAGCAGGCAGCGCGCGGTGGTGAGCAGACTGCCTTGCCCATCGCTGTCGATGGCGCCGCCTTCGAGCACGAAATCGACGGGTTCCACCGGATCGGCGAAGGCGCCCAGTGCCGCCAGGCGCCCGGTGAGCGCGTCGTCATGCGTGGCTGGGAACTTGCCGCCCCAGCCGTTGAAGCGGAAGTCCAGGTGCACGCGCTTTCCGTCGCGGAACACCGTGATCGGCCCGTGGTCGCGCGCCCACACGTCGTCGTTGGGCAGTTGATAGATCCGCAATCGAGCGCCCGGCACGCCGGCGGCGAGCAGTTTCCTGCGCAGGCCGTCGGCCTGCTCGGCGACGTTGACGTGCAGATGCGCGTGGCGCGAAACGGCGCGGGCGATGTCGATGAAATTGCGCTCCACCGCGTCATGCCAGCGCGCGAAATCGCCGTCGGCACGCGGCCAGGTCAGCATCACCGCGGATTGCGGCGCCCATTCGGCGGGAAGGACGGTGCGGCTCATCGGCGTGGCGGGCCGCTCGCGGTGCTGCGGCCGGCGGAGTTCGCGGGTCTGGGAGGCTTATCGGGACGCCGACTCTAACTGGTCGATGTGATAAAGCCGTGGCGGGTCGGCGGGTACCACTGCGTCGATCAGCCGGTTGCGTTCGAAATAGGCCGAAAAACCGGGATAGTCCCAGCGCGTGATCGGCGGATGCTTGGGGCTGTCGCCGCCGGCCGGAGGATGTTTCTCGACCGGTTCGCCGAACTGTTTCACGACTGCGGCCATGCTCGCGCCTTTGTGCGGCAACGCAGTCGGCGCCGGGCCGGAGGCCGGCGGCAAGCTGAGCACCTCCGCCGCAGCCGTGAAGGCCAAGGCGAACAGGGAACCCGTCAGCAGCTTGATCACGGCTTTCGACAACTCTTTGATGGGGCAGGCCGGAACTGCGAAAAATATAACATCGCCGGCGGGCGGCCGCATCCGCCGCCCCGCTGGGCCCGTATGGGTGGGTGCGGCGTACGGCCGGTCATGAAACGGGAATGCGCGGACATGGCCAAACGCTCCCGTTTGTCGCAGGATGTCGCTGCGACGGTGTGACCGACTCGCCGCCGCGTCCGACCAGCCAGTATCGACTACGGGCTTCGTGCCCAGGAGAGCATCATGGAAACCATCAGCAAGACCAAAGGGATCGCCCTCGCCACCGCCGCCGCCGCACTATTCCTGGCCGCGCCGCTGGCGATGGCGGGTGAGTCCGGCGCCGCCACCGGCAAGTGTATGGGCGCCAACGCCTGCAAGGGCCAGAGCGCCTGCAAGACCGCCCACAACGCCTGCAAAGGGCAGAACGCATGCAAAGGCCAGGGCTTCAGCCTGATGAGCAAGGCCGAGTGCGAAAAAGCGGGCGGCAAGTTCGAGAGCGCCAAGTAAGCGGCCGGCGCGGCGCCGGTGCAGCCTGGCCGGCGCCGCGCCATTTCAGAAATGAACGCCGGAAACGCGAACGGCGCCGGCCTCGGTTTCGGCCTGGGCTTGCGCACCGAGCATTACGAGGCGATCTTCGAACAGCCGCCGCGGGTGGACTGGTTCGAAGCGCTGACCGAGAACTACATGGTGGACGGCGGCCGGCCGCTGTACTGGCTGGAGCGCGTCCGTAGCCACTACCCGATCGTTTTCCACGGCGTGTCGCTGTCGATCGGCTCGACCGCACCGCTCGATCTCGAATATCTCCGGCAACTCAAATCGCTGGTCCAACGCTTCGAGCCGCGCTGGATCTCCGATCACCTGTGCTGGACCGGCGTGGCCGGCAAAAACCTCCACGACCTGCTGCCGCTGCCGTACACCGAAGAAGCGCTGGCTCACGTCGCCGCGCGCGTGCGCCGGGTGCAGGATTTCCTCGGGCGCCGGATACTGATCGAGAACGTCTCCTCCTATCTCGAATACCGCCATTCGCGGCTCACGGAATGGGAATTCCTGGCCGCGCTGTGCGAACGAGCCGACTGCGAGTTGCTGCTGGACGTCAACAATCTGTACGTCAACAGCCGCAATCACGGCTTCGATCCGCTCGTATTCCTGGACGCGATCCCGCCCGCGCGCGTGCGGCAGATCCACCTCGCCGGGCACTCGCAGGACGGCGAACTGCTGATCGACACTCACGACCACCCGGTGTGCGACCCGGTGTGGACGCTGTACGCCGAGGCGCTGCGCCGCTGCGGCCCGGTGGCGACCATGATCGAGCGCGACGACCACATCCCGCCGCTCGCCGAGCTGGTCGCGGAACTGGATCGCGCCCGCGCGCTCGCCGCTTCCGCGCTACGGGCGAGGGCGGCATGATCGCGGAGCTGTCCCTCGCCGCGACCCAGCAGGGTTTGCAGCGCCTCGTGCTCGAAGGCGCCGAGGGGATCGAGCGCTGGGTGCGAGGCGATGCGCGCGCCGATGCCGCCACGCGGCTTGCGGTTTACGCGCGCGCCTACCGGCTGCGCCTGCTGGAGGCGCTGGGCAAAGACTATCCCGTGCTCGCGGCCTATCTGGGCGCGGAAGCATTCGAAGGACTCGGGCGCGCCTACCTCGACGCGCATCCCTCCGACACGCCTTCGCTGCGCTGGTTCGGTCGGCGCCTGCCGGAGTTTCTGCGCCGCGCGCACCCGTTTGCGGCGCGTGCGGAGCTCTCGGAAATCGCGCAATGGGAATGGATGCTCGGCGAAGTCTTCGATGCCCCGGACGCGAGTTGCGCGAGCGTGGACGCGCTCGCCGCCTTGCCCGCCGCGGCCTGGCCGGCGCTGCGCCTGGCTTTCGTCCCCGCGCGCCGGCGATTGGAGCTGCGCTGCAATGCGCCCGCGCTGTGCCGTGCCGTTCAAACGCAGCGAACGCTTCCGGCACTGGTGTGGAACCGAGCGCCGAAGCCGTGGCTGATCTGGCGCGACGCGCAGCTCGAAGTGCGATGGCGTTCGCTCGATCCCGTCGAGACGATAGCGCTCGACGCCGCCTGTGGCGGTGCCTGCTTCGCCGAGGTGTGCGCAACGCTCGCGGAACGGGTCGGCGAGGACGCGGCGCCGCTCACGGCGGCGAGCCTGATCAAGCGCTGGGCGACCGACGGTCTGATCGCGGACCTGGATGATGAAATGAGTTAGCACACTGCAAGCCGGTGGCTTGCTGGAGGGGGGAGATGGCCGTACTGGTGACTGCGGAAGTCAAAGGACAGACCGAGCAGGGCTACGCCGGCATGCTCGCGGCCCTGGGCGAGGTTCTGAAACATTCGCCTGGATTCATCCTGCATGCCGCGCATCCCACGGCGGACGGCTGGCGCATCATCGAAGTGTGGGATTCGAAGCAGGACTCGGATCGGTTCTTTGCCCAGAACGTGGCGCCCAACCTGCCGCCCGGCATCCGGCCCAAGCGCTCGGTGCAGGAACTGCACGGGGTGCTCAAGGCTTGACCGTCGACCGACGGGGCGGTCAGCTTGCCTGCTCCAGGTCCTTGATCAGCGCAGCCAGAAACCGCGTGGCCTCGCCGCCGGACACGGTGCGGTGATCGAGTTATCGGTAGCCGCAGCACCGTCGCGGTTGCGCGCAGCTTCAGCGCTGTCCTGCGCGTGCCAGACGTTGCGCGGTGCTCGCCAGTTGCGCGGGATCGAACAAGGGGCTGGAACAGGCGCGCTCGGTGCACACGAAAGCCGCGGCACGCGCCAGATGCGGGTAACGGATGTCCGGGGTCGGCGAAGGCTCGCGCCTCGGGTCCCACCAGTCCACCCATAAATTCACCGCCGGGTAGGCGCGCGCCGCCCGCTGCAGCGCGGCCGCCGCTGGATCGTCCTTGGCGCCGACCACGGTGAAATGCACCGGCGCATGCCCGACTTCCCAATCGGCGAGCAAGACGGTGGGCAGGAAAGCCTCCGGGTGCGCGCGGGCGTAGGCGACCAGAAACCGCAGACCGTGCTCGGCGAGCATCCGGAAGTGCTGCGCCCCGGTCGGGTACGCTAGGCGCGCGAAGAATCGGGTGGCCGCGCCGTTCTCCTGTACGTCGCGCACCATCGAAGCCAGCGCGCCGGGCGCTGGATGCGGGACGGCAGAAACGAAACCCAGATCGGGCGCCGTGAAATGAGCGGCGATGAAATCCCCCGCGGCTTGCGCGCGCGTCAGCCAGTCGCGCTCGCCGGTGGCGCGGTACAAATCCAGAAACGCTTCGCCCATCGCCAGCGTGTCAGCGAGATAGGGGCCGTCCGCATCGCGCGCACCGTGCGCGAAGCCGCCGTCCGGCAGACGGCGGTGCGCGACGACCCAGCGCGCGGCGGCTTCGGCCATGCGCAGGGGTTGGTCTTCGCCGGTCGTGTCGGCGAGGCGGCACAGGGCGCCGATGGCCCAGCCGTTGTCGCGCGCGTAAAGATGCGTGTCGATCTTGGGCAGGCCGCGGGCGCGGCGCGCGGCATCGGGCAGGGCGTAGTAATCCGCTCCCGGCGTGCGGGCGTCGAGATCGGCGTCCTGGCTGGTGTAAAACGCTCCGTCGGGCGCGCGCAGGAAGTCGCGTAGATAGGCCTCGATGGCCTGCGCGGCTTCGAGATCGGCGGTCCGATGTTCGTACGCCCAGGCCAGTGCGTAGAGGCGCAGATCGCCGGCCTGGTAGGACATGATTTTCTCGAAGTGCGGATGCGTCCAGTCCGGATTTTCCGAATACTGGAACACCCCGCCCCAGACGCCATCGAGCAGCGCGCGGTTGGCGTCCAGCGTCTGGCGTATGCGCGCCGCCGCCTGCGCGTCGCCGGTCTGCGCGCGCACGAACAGCCATTCCATGGCGTCGGCGTCGAGGAATTTCTGACCGTCGCCGAAACCGCCGTGCGCCGCGTCGTAGAGCTGCTCGACGGTGGCGGCCAGCCGCGCCCGTAGCGGATCGTCGAGCCCGCCCGCGGGCGGGGGCGTGAGAGGCTCTTGCGGGCGCACCGACGGTCCGGGCGTGGGGTCGTCCACGATCGCTTGCAGCAGGGACGCCATCGCCGGCGGCGGGAGGAAGCCGCGGCGTTTGACGAGCTCCTGGCCATCGGGCGCGAACACGATGGTTGCCGGCCAGCCCCAGTCCCCGTAGCGCGCCGCGAGCGCGGGATCCGCGTCCTGATCCACGCGCACGGCGAGGTAGTGCCGGGCGATCAGCGCAGCCACCTGCGGATCGGCGTAAGTCTGCTGATCCATGACATGGCACCAGTGGCACCAGACGGCTTCCAGATCGAGCAGGACATAGCGATGCTCGCGCGACGCCTGGGCGAAGACCGCCGGGTCGAGCGTGGTGCGCCAGTTCACCACGGGTTGCGCCCAAACGCCGGGCGCGGCAACGAAGATCGAGAGGGCAAGGAGGCGTCGCAGCACAACCTCCAATACGCGCCGCC
>Ga0070740_10001364_pt1 | contig 34424 bp, 33 predicted proteins | sample Coa_R2_FD_67286 | JGI IMG/M metagenome (GOLD analysis project Ga0070740, IMG submission 67286) | Surface soil microbial communities from Centralia Pennsylvania, which are recovering from an underground coalmine fire - Coalmine... | ecosystem: Environmental > Terrestrial > Soil > Unclassified ...
GGCTCATAACCTGAAGGTCACAGGTTCAAATCCTGTCCCCGCAACCATCGCAAGCGCGCGGCCTGGGCCTTTTTCCGGCCCGGGCCGTTTGTGCGCCAACGCTGCGGCTCAGCGCTCGTAACCGAACGTCTCGAAGTCCAGGCGATAGACGCTGCGCACAATGTCCTTCAGCTCGGGCGTGAAATAGCGCCCGATCAGCTCGTTGGAATTCACCTCGTGCCGGTTGCGCGAAACAACGGCGTCCATGGCGTCGCCGCTTTCGGGATAAAGTTTCGCCACCAGCGCGGGGAAGCGGCTGTTGAAGTCCTCATAACGGATGATCTCGTCATAGGCGATCATGTCCATGAACACGTTGTAGTATTGTATGCGCCAGTGCGGATTCATCTTCTTCTGGTCCTGCCGCGCCAGCGCGCGCACGAAGCTGTCGAATGGCATGGGCTGGCGGGGATCAAGCCCAAGCTCGCGCGCCTTGCGGCGAAACGCCCGGTGCCCGCCGCGCTCCAGCTTGTTGCGATAGCATGACACCAGCCGCGCATAGGGATTGCGCACCACGCAGAATTTGTAGATCGAGCGGTCGGCAAGCAGCGCCTCGAAATCGGCAACGTCGCTCGGCTGAAGCAGCGGCCCGGTCCAGCGCTTGTAGGGCTTGTAGTGGACCGGCAGCTGTCCGCCGCATTCCAGCATCTGCAACGTGGCGCGCATGGTGGAATTGGCCGCCTTCTCGTTGGCCGCATAGAGGTATCGGCCGCGGGGCGAAACAAACACCGCATCGTTGAACCGCGCGCGCAGGATTCCGGTGCTGCCATAGCGGTTGGGCAGCAGCACGAATCTCGCGCGCTTCAGATAACGCCACAGGTTGGCTGCGTTCTGGCGGGCGGAGATTTTGGCCAGCGCGGGCCAGGGCATGGCCGCGTGGCCGGGCGTTGCGTCTGCCGGCGCGGCGGCCGGCCGCTTCGCGGCAACATCGGTGGAACCTTGCGGCAAAGCCACGGCCAACACCTCTTAACCAAGCTCGGGCGGATCGCAGAAATCGCGCCGCCGGCCCGTGTATAAAAGGCTTCGCCGGGCCCATGAAGGGCCGGCCGGCTTCTTCCTTCAGAAAGATTGCAAAATTGTCGGAAATCGCCGGTTGCGCTGCGGCGTCGGCGCAGATTTGTATATTTCGGCGGAACGGTTTGGCTGTCCGAAGCGGCGCCGGACCCCTGGAACATCCATGAAGCTGCTGCTTGTTGAAGATGATGCCCAGACGGCGGGGTTCGTGATCCACGGCTTCCGCGAGCGCGGTCATGTGGTCGATCATGCGCCCGATGGCCGCGAGGGATTTTTTCTGGCCACCTACAATGCCTATGCCGTGGCCATCGTTGACCGCATGGTGCCGCATATGGACGGCTTGAGCCTCGTGCGCGCCCTGCGCAGCGCAAAAATCCAGACCCCCGTCATCTTTCTCACGACCATGAGCGGCATCGACGACCGCGTGGAGGGTCTGGAAGCGGGCGGCGATGATTATCTCGTCAAACCCTTCGCATTTTCGGAGCTTTACGCGCGCGTCAATGCGCTGGCCCGGCGCGCGCCCGTCTCGACGCAGCAGACCGTCCTGCGCGTGGGCGATCTGGAAATGGATCTCCTGAAGCGGACCGTCACCCGCGGCGGGGCGGCGATCGATCTTCTGCCGCGCGAATTCCAGCTGCTGGAATATCTCATGCGCCATGCCGACGAGGTGGTGACGCGCACGATGCTTCTGGAAGGGGTGTGGGAATTCCATTTCGACCCCAAGACCAACATCGTGGAAACGCACATCAGCCGCCTTCGCGCAAAGGTCGATCGCGGCCGCGCGACCGGGCTGATTCAGACGATCCGTGGTTCGGGATATACGATCCGTGCACCTGCAACGGCTCCTTAAAACCGCAAGCTTCAAGCTGACGGCGCTTTATGTGCTGCTGTTCGGCCTGTCCGTGGCGGCGCTTGCGACGGTCTTCTATTTCAACGCGGTGCGCGTGCTGGACGCGCAGGAGCGCGCGCGGATCCAGTCCGAAGCCTCCATGCTCCGCGGCGAATACGAAAGGGGCGGGCTGCCCGCCCTTCTGTCGGGCATCAGGGAACGCCAGCGCGGCCGCATCGCGGGCGGGCTCGATTACACCGTCTATCGCGGGGATGGAACGCGCCTCTTCGGCAATCTCCCGAAGGTGCCGTTCGAGAAAGGCTGGAAGCATACCTCCGGCCCGCCCGATGGCGACGAACCGCCCGGCCAGCTTGAGCAGCTGCTCGTTTACAGGCTGCCCCTGTCCAACGGCCTGTGGCTGATGGTGGGCGATGACATCGGCCACATCCGCGAGCTGGGCCATGTGATCGAAGACATGTCCATCTGGGGCCTGCTGCTTGCCGTAACGCTGGGCGTCATTGGCGGCGCCGCGCTCAGCCTTGCGTTTCTCAGGCGCATCGATTCCATCACGCGCACGGCGGAAGCCATCATTGCGGGCGACATGGCCAGGCGCATTCCCCTGCGCGGCGCCGACGACGATATCGACCGTCTCGCCACCACGCTCAACCGCATGCTCGACCGCATCGGTTCGCTCGTGGAATCGGTGCGCCATGTGTCCAACGACATCGCCCATGACCTGCGCACGCCGCTGGCGCGGTTGCGCCAGGTGCTGGAAGACGGCCGCCGTTCCGCGCGCACCCCCGCCGAATACGAGGCGACGACCGAACGGGCGATCCGCGAGATCGATTCGATCCTGGAAACCTTTTCCGCGATTCTGCGGATTGCGCAGATCGAAGCCGGCACCCGGCGTTCCGGCTTCCGGCGGCTTGATCTGAGCGGGCTTGCGGAATCGCTCGTCCATTCCTTTGCGCCGGTGGCCGAAGACGGGGGCAAGAGCCTTTCAGCCTCCATCGCGCCGGGCCTTGTGCTGGAAGGCGACGCGGAGCTTCTGACCCAGATGATGGTCAACCTGATCGAGAACGCCATCCGCCACAGCCGCGATGGCGCGGCGATCGTCATTGGCCTGCGCAATGGTCCGGCGGGCGCGGAATTTTCCGTCGCCGATGACGGCCCGGGCATTCCCGCCGGCGAGCGCGAACGCATTTTCCGGCGCTTCTACCGGCTTGAGCGCAGCCGCTCCACGGCCGGAAGCGGGCTGGGTCTGAGCCTGGTGGCCGCCATCGCCAACCTGCACGATGCGAAAATCATAGTGTCGGACAATCATCCCGGCCTGAAGATCGTCATCGTCTTCAGCCAGGCCAAAAGCGAAACCGCGCGCGAAAGGCCGCTTTCCCGCGCGGCCGAATAGGCGCAAGTAAGTCAGTGGCGGGCCTGCGCGGGCGCTTCGGCTTCCGTGGCAAATGATCCGGCCGGGCCCGGAAACTCCACCGGGCTTTCATAGCCGTCGGCGGAAACGGATGAGACGCCGAAGAACCAGTCGTCGATATTGACGTTCTTGAGCACAAGCGACGTAGCGCCCGCAGGCGCCTTGCGGCTGTTGGTCCAGAGCGGCGCTGTGGTGTCGCGCCACCAGACGCGGTAACCGGCGGCGCCGGCGGCCGGCGTCCAGCTGACCGTCGTGTCCAGGCTGACCGCGCCTGCGATGCTCACCGATGGCGGCGGCGCTGGCGCCATGGCCAGCGCGGCCATGGCGATGGCGTTCAGCCGCGTGACATTGGCGAGATACGGAAAATCGATTCCGTCGGCCGTATCGCCGTAATGAACGCCGTTTTCCACGCGAACGTCCTGGTGTTCGCGGTTGTAGTTCTCGATCGCTTCCGTGAAGCGGATGGCCGGATATCCGGCGGCCAGCATCGGCACCTGATCGCCGCCGCGGCTGTAGCGGTCGGTGCGATAGATCATCCGCGCCGAAAATCCGTGGAGATGGCGGCCGGCCAGCACGCTCACAAACCGCGCCAGATTGCGCGACGGGCTGTCCACTTCGCCTCCGTTGTAGCGGCGGCGCACGGCTTCTTCGGGCGTTTCGGTCGAGCGCGTGCCTTCCGAGAACACGCGCACATAACCGCTTTCGGTCATGCCGTTGGCGCCGTGCGTATTGCCAATGATGTCGTTGTTCAGGTCGGCCTCCACGCGCCAGTTCTGCTGTCCGGCATATTGCGCAAGCAGCTTGCCGCCATAGAGTCCCTGCTCCTCGCCGGAAAGCACCGCATACACCAGCGTGGCGGGAAATCTGTAATGCGAAAGCACGCGCGCCGCCTCGATCACGGCCGCCGTGCCCGAACCGTCGTCGTCGGCGCCCGGCGCATCGCTTGTCGCATTCATGACGTCGCTGACGCGCGAGTCGATGTGGCCGGAAATCACGATGACGCGTCCGGGATCGCCCGTTCCACGCTGGATCGCAAGCACATCCACGATCGCCGTGGGCCCGGTCAGGCGTTCGCCCGTGAAGGTCTGCTCCGGCGTCTCCACCTGGAGGCAGCCGTCGCAATCATGGCTGATCGCCTCGAACCGGTCTCTGACCCAGCGGCGCGCCGCGCCAATGCCTCTTGTGGCGGAATTTGTGTCCGAAAGCGTGTGGCGCGTGCCAAAGCCGGTCAGCGCGAGGATGTCGGCCTTCAGCTCGGCGGCGCTGACGGCACCCGCGATAGCGTCCAGAAGCGCGTGGGTGGCGGGCTTGTCGGCGGCCTGGATCGGCTGGGCCAGACAGCCGAAAACCGCCGCGGCCAGAACCGCAGGAATGCGCATGCGAATCCTCCCCTCAGCGGCCAAGGCAGGCCGCAAGCGCTCCGGGCCGGAGAGTATCCGCAAACGGCCGGATTGCCATGGCCCTCTTCAGGCCCGTGTGAGCCTGAGCTCCGCCACCGTGCCTTCGCCGGGCACGCTGCGGATGACGAGCGCCCCGCCCATGCGCCGCGTCAGCGCCATGGAAACCGCAAGGCCAAGGCCAAGCCCCGGCGTTTCGCCGCCGGATCGCGCAAACCGCGCGAAAGGCCGGCCCATGAACGACCGCTCCTCGGGCTGAAATCCGGTGCCGGAGTCGCGCACGCGCAGGCACACCGAACCGGCCTCTTTCTGCGCCTCCACGCGGATCGTGCCGGCTTCGGGCGTGTAGCGCGCCGCGTTGGACAAGAGATTGATCAGCACCCGCTTCAGTGCGGCGCCATCGGCCCGCGCATGCGCCGATGTGGGCAGCGAGACCTGCAGCTTCACGCGCCGCGAAAAAGTCTGTCCGGCGATCTCTTCGACGCAGGCGCGCGCGATCGGCACGATATCGGTATCGCCGATGACGAGCGGATAGCGGCCCGCTTCGATGCTCGCAAATTCCAGGATGTCCCCGATCCGCGCGTGAAGGCCGCGGCCGGCCGCGCCGATGTCGCGGGCATATTCGACATATTTCCTGTGCCCGGCCGGGCCGAACAGGCCGCGCTCGATCACCTCTGAAAAGCCGATGATGGCGTTCAGCGGCGTGCGCAGTTCGTGGCTCATATGCGCAAGAAATTCCGATTTCGTGCGCTCGGCTTCCGACGCGCGGCGTTCGGCATCGGCCAGCCGCACCAGAAGCTGCGCTTCGGCGGGCCGGGTGGCGCGCAGGGCTTTCACGGCCCTGTTGGTCTTGGACCGCTTTTCGAATTCGCGCACGAAGACAAAGGCAAGACCAGCGCCCGCCAGCGCGGGCCCGAAGATCACGAAAAGATAAAGGGGAAGCGATGCAAGCCAGGCTTCGCGCGCGGCATCTGTCCCAAGGCCCGCGCTCAGGCGGACAGGCCAGCCGGGCACGGCCGCTGTGGCGATATAGGCGTTTTCGCGGGCGCCGTCGCTGGCGGCCAGCGTGCTGCCGTCCGGCGCGAGCAACGCCAGATGATCGGCGCCGCGCGGCATAAGGGCTGCTGGCGCCATCTCCATCGCAATCAGCGATCCGGCATGCGCAAACACGATGGCAAACGCCGATTGATCGGGCGCCCGCAGAAGGATCGCCCGGTTCGCCGCGCCCGCAAGCGCCGTGCGGCTGCCGGCAAGGGAAGGCATGGGCCGGTTGCGCAGCGTGGATATGACGCTACCTTGCAGATCAAGCACGGCCACGTTCTGCAGCACGGGGCGGCCGGCGGCGGCCAGCGCCCGGGCCGTGCCCGGCGACATCGGAGCATCGGCATAAGCCTCAGCCAGCGCCGCGTAGTGATCGAGCGTATCCTTCAGGCTTGCGGCAACGGTCTGCGCGCGTTGCACCTGGAAAGCGCCGGCCTGCTGTTCCGCGCGCATGCGGTCAAGCCTGATCTGCATGAAGGCCGCCGATGCGAAACTTCCGCAGATCAGCACCACCGAAAGCAGCACGGTCAGGCGGATGTTGCCCGTCACGGAAGCTGCCGCCCGCGCAATCGCCTGGCCCGTGTCGGCGAACGGCCGTATCGCTATCCGTTGGGCCATCAGCGCCCGCTTGCCCCCGCTCGCGAAGCTCTGTGATTCGCGAATCGTGATTATGCGAATCGCGCGACTCGCTGTCACCCATCCGTGAAAGAAAAGTTAAGCGGCCGAATCAGCCGAGCATCTTGGTGACGACTTCGAACATGTTGGGCGAGACGCCGGGCATCTTGAGCGCCTTGTCCAGCTCGGCGCGCATCAGCGCCTGCCGGTGCCCGTCATAACGGCGCCAGTTCTCGAAGGCGCCCGCCATGCGCGCCGCAACCTGCGGATTGATCCCGTCGAGCGCGCGCAATGTTTCGCCCACAAGCGCATAGCCCGATCCGTCGCGGTCATGAAAGCGCACATGATTTCCGGCAAACGCCCCGATCAGCGAACGCACCCGGTTCGGATTCTTGATATCGAAGGCCGGATTTTGGGTGAGCTTGCGCACGCGCTGCGCCGTGTCGGGCAGGGGCGAACCCGCCTGCAGCGCCATCCATTTGTCCAGCACAAGCGCATCGTTCCTGAAGCGGTCGTGAAAATGCGCAAACGCCGCGGCGCTTTTGGGCGATGCCATGCGCGAAAGCGCGGCAAGCCCTGCCACCATGTCGGTCATGTTCGTGGCCGTGCGGTAATGATTGTCCGCCAGCGCGGCCGCGGCTTCGTCGTCCGCCGCCGTCAGGTAGCGCAGCAGCGCGTTGCGCAGCGCGCGCCGTCCGGCCGATGCGGCATCGGGGGCGAACGCAGCGCTGCTTTGCAGCGATTCATAAAGTGCGCGGATCCTGTCTTCATGCGCGCGCGCCACGGCGCGGATCAGGGCGGTGCGCGCCAGATGAATGGCGTCGGGGTCGGCCGGCGACCGCGCCATGGCAAGCTCGCCCTCGCTCGGCGGCATGAGCATCTGGGCGGCGAAGGCCCGGTCGTCTCCGGCGCGCGCCAGAACCTCGCCCATTGCCTCGATATAGGTTTCATCCGCCCTGGGCGCGCCGGCTTTTGCGCCATCGGCCATTTCCAGCAGGATTTCGGTCGCCAGCGTCTGGCCCGCTTCCCAGCGGTTGAACGGATCGGCATCGTGGCGCATCAGCGCCGCGCGGTCCTTCCGCGAAAGCGGCGTCCGGAAAATGGCCGGCGCCGAGAAATGCCGGCCGAGCGACAGAAGCGGCGGCTCGGCGACATTCACGAACACGAAGCGTTCTTCCGCCTTTGTCAGCTCGAGCACGCGTTCCTCGGGGCCCACCGCATTCTCGCCCTCCAGCGTCAGCGGCAAGGCGCGGCCGCCCGCCGTGTGCAGCCCCAGCCGCACGGGAATGGTCATCGGCTTCTTCTCCGGCTGCCCCGGCGTAGCGCCGAGCGATTGCTTCAGCGTGAGCGCATAGGTCTTCTTCTGCGCATCATATTCGCCGCTGGCGTCCACGACCGGTGTTCCGGCCTGCCGGTACCACAGCCGGAACTGGGAAAGGTCGCGGCCGCAGGCGTCTTCGAAGCATTTCACCCAGTCTTCGATGGTCACGGCCTGGCCGTCGTGGCGGGCGAAATAGAGGTCGGTTGCCTTCCGGTATCCTTCGTCGCCCACAAGCGTCCTGAGCATGCGGATGACTTCCGCGCCCTTTTCATAGACCGTCGCCGTATAGAAATTGTCGATCGTGATATAGCTCTGCGGCTGCACCGGATGGGCCAGGGGCCCGGCGTCCTCCGCGAACTGGCGCATGCGCAGCGTCTTCACGTCGTCTATGCGCTTGACAGGCGCCGAGCGCATGTCTTCCGAAAAGCTCTGGTCGCGGAAAACGGTCAGCCCTTCCTTCAGCGAAAGCTGGAACCAGTCGCGGCAGGTGACGCGGTCGCCGGTCCAGTTGTGGAAGTATTCGTGCGCGACCACGCTTTCGATGCGTTCGTAATCGGCGTCGGTTGCGGTTTCCGGCGAAGCGAGCAGCAGCCTGTCGTTGAAGATGTTGAGGCCCTTGTTCTCCATCGCGCCGAAATTGAAGGCGCTGACGGCCACGATCATGAAGATGTCCAGATCGTATTCGCGCCCGTATTTCTCCTCGTCCCAGCGCATGGCGCGTTTGAGCGAGTCCATGGCATAGGTGACCCTGGGTTCGTTGCCATGCTCGACATAAATCGCCAGATCGATCTTGCGGCCCGTGAGCGTCGTATATGTGTCGCGCAACACGCCCAGATCGCCGGCGACCAGCGCAAAAAGATAGCAGGGCTTGCGGAACGGATCTTTCCAGGTCACGAAATGCCGTCCGCCGGGAAGATCTCCCTTCTGCACGGGGTTGCCGTTCGAGAGCAGCACGGGAAACCTGTCTTTCGGCGCCTCGATGCGCGTCGTGAACACCGCAAGGTTGTCCGGGCGGTCGAGATAATATGTGATGCGGCGGAATCCTTCGGCCTCGCACTGGGTACAGAAGATTCCCTTCGACAGATAAAGCCCCTCGAGCGCGGTATTCTTCGCCGGTTCGATTTCGGTCACAATCTCGAGCGTGAACCTGGCCGGCAGGTTCGACAGGGTGAGCGTTTCGCGATCGGCCTTGCAATCGCTTGCCGCCGGCGGCTTTCCGTCCACCGCGACCGATATCAGCTTCAGATGCTCGCCATTGAGCACAAGCGGCGCGCCCGGCGATCCGGTTCGCGTCACCTGCGATGTCGCGGTGACGCGCGTGGCCACCGGATCGAGCGCAAAATTCAGCGCGACGTCGGATATCCGGTAGTCCGGCGCGCGATAGTCTGACAGGCGGATCGTGCGCGGCTCTTCGGTACGCATGGCTGAACCCTGGGCTGGTGATGAGCAGCCGCCGGTATAGACCCTAACAAAGCCAACCGGAAGGCGTGTCAGCCGTCGCTGTCGAGCTGGGCCAGAATGTCCTGGGCGTCATGCGCAAGCTGCACCAGTTCGTTCGGCATGTCCTCGCCGGATTTCCGCGCCCATTCCACGAGATTGCTTGCAAAGGCCGCAAGCTTCGGCGCGTTGGCGATCAGACGCGCCTGATATTCGATGCGGTTCGGATCAAGATCGTATTCCGCGCCGGGAACGCGCCAGCCGCCCCATTCCGCCTCGCCGGTCACGACGATCGGGTAGGTGCCGGGAACCGGATGCCGCGCGCAATCTTCCGCCGGCTGCCATTTGTTGCGCGCGCGGATCACGCGCCAGTTTTCATGACCGTTGACCTTGTGCTTGTCCGCATTCGGCTCCTCGGCCTGAAGCTCTTCGGCGGCGAATTCGCGGCCAAGCCCCACGTCGTAATAGACGCGAATGGGCTCATCCAGCCCCTTGGCCCAATGCGGCACCACGCGCTCGACCAGCGCCCATGTGCCGACCGGCTTTACGTAAACCCGCTGGCTCTTGTGAAACTGTGCTTTGGCCATCAGCAGAAGACCCCATTCCGCTGCGGAAGGATTGCAGGCTGCGCTTAAGCCGCAGTTAATAAAGGGCGTTGGCGGAGGGGCGCGCACATGATTATCCTTCCGGGGAACCCGCCATTTTCACGGATTTCCCATGAATTTCGACTTCTCCGAGGATCAGAAGCTGCTGCGCGATCAGGCCCGCCGGTTTCTTTCCGGAAAATGCTCCCTCAAGACCGTGCGCAAGGTGTTCGAAGGCGATCACGGATATGACCGCGACCTCTGGATGGCGATTGCGGAAATGGGATGGCTTGGCACCGCCATCCCCGAAAGTTTCGGCGGCCTTGGGCTCGGCCATCTGGAGCTTTGCGTGATCGCGGAAGAATTGGGGCGGGCGCTGGCTCCTTTGCCGTTCTCTTCCACCGTCTATCTGTTCGCCGAAGCCGTGCTTCTTGCGGGCAGCGAAGAACAGAAAAAAGCCTGCCTGCCGAAAATCGCAACCGGCCGGCTGATCGGCACATTCGCGCGCGCCGAGGCCGCAGGCGCGGTGACGCCCAAATCCATCCGCACGGCCTTCCGGGGCAACCGCCTTTCGGGAAAGAAGATCGCCGTGGCCGATGGCATGGATGCGGATTTTGCCGTCGTGCTGGCGCGCGCCAACGACGAGCCGGGCGAGCGCGGACTCTGCCTGGCGATTGCGGACCTGAAGGGGCCGGGCGTGTCGCGCCGGCATGAGGAATCCATCGATCCGTCGCGCAAGCATGCGGAAATTTCATTCGACAATGCGCCGGCCGAGCCGCTTGGCAGGCCCGGCGAAGGCTGGAGCATCGCCAACAGCGTGCTCGATCGCGCCGCGGTGCTGGTGGCGTTTGAACAGGTGGGCGGCGCCGATGCCTGCCTTGCCATGGCAAAGGAATACGCATTGACGCGCCATGCCTTTGGCCGGCCGATCGCCTCCTATCAGGCGATCAAGCACAAGCTTGCCGACATGTATGTGAACACCGAGCTTGCGCGTTCCAACGCCTATTACGGCGCCTGGGCGCTGTCCACCAATGCGCGCGAGTTGCCGCTTGCCGCCGCGGCGGCGCGCATCTCCGCCACCCAGGCTTTCGACTATGCCGCAAAGGAGAATGTCCAGACCCACGGCGGCATCGGCTTCACATGGGAGGCCGATCCTCATCTTTTCTACAAGCGCTCCCGCGAGCTGGCGCTGTCTCTTGGGCCGCAACGCAGCTGGAAGGATCGTCTTGTTTCGCAGCTGGAAGCAAGCAACGCATGAGCAGCCCGCAATTCATCTTTGAAAAGCTGCGCGAGGGAAAATATGACCGCCTGCGCGTGGAGCGCGGCGGCCAGACGGAAGAGGTCGCCTGTCCCAAGGTCGGCGGGATTCCCCACGACATGGTGCATTTTGCCGTCGAGAACGTCATGGGCAGAAGCGGCTTCATGCGCCGCGTGGCGGAAGGGGAGAAGGCGGCCTTCCGCATGGCGCCTGGCGTCGAATCCGACCAGATGGAGCGGCTGGTCGAGGTGATGCAGGCCGATGCAAACGGCGGTTTTCCGCCGCCGGCGGATCTCATCGACATGTACCGCGTCACCTGCGAAGCGCGCGGCGTGGCGCCTTATCCCGTGAGCGAAACCGACATTCTCGCCATTCGCGCCGAAATGGCGCGTCTCGACCGGCTCTGGCGCGAAACGCCGGCCGGCGGCTCGCTCACGCTCAGTTTCGATACGCCTTAGGAGAGCAGGATGGATTTCGAAGACACTCCGGCGGAAGCCGCATTTCGCGCGCAGGTCCGCAAATGGCTGGAGGAAAACGCCCCGCGCGGCCGCGAGGAAAGCGATGGCGACGAATTGGGCGACCGGCTGACGCGCGATGCGCTCGCCGAGGCGCGGGCATGGCAGGCCAAAAAGGCCAAAGCCGGCTACGCGCGGATCACCTGGCCCAAAGAGGTGGGCGGCCTGGGCGGCACGCCCATCCAGCAGGTGATCTTCAACCAGGAAGAAGCGAAATTCGGCCTTGGCGCGAACACGCCGTTCGCCATCGGGCTGGGCATGTGCATCCCCACGCTGATGGCCTATGGATCGAAAGAAGCCGTGGCCCGCTACGTGAAGCCCGCGCTCTACGGCGAGGAAATCTGGTGCCAGCTGTTCTCCGAGCCGGCGGCCGGTTCGGATGTGGCGGGCCTGCGCACGCGCGCGGAACGTCAGGGCGATCACTGGGTCGTCAACGGCCAGAAAATCTGGACAACCGGCGCGCAGATTTCCGATTTCGGCATCCTTCTGACGCGCACCGACCCCAATGTGCCCAAGCACAAGGGTCTCACCATGTTCTTTCTGTCCATGAAATCGCCCGGCGTGGAGGTGAGGCCGATCAGGCAGGCTTCGGGCGCCTCCGGCTTCAACGAAGTGTTCTTCACCGGCGTGAAGATTCCGGATTCGCAGCGTCTGGGCGAGGTGGGCCAGGGCTGGCAGGTCGCGCTCACCACGCTCATGCACGAACGTCTTGCCGTCGGCGGCGGGCAGGGCGGGGCCATCGACGTGAAGGAGCTGCTTCAGCTTGCGCGCACGCTGGAGCTGGAAGACGGGCCGGCCATCCGCAATGCCGCCGTCCGCGAGCGAATTGCGGATTGGTATGTGCGCTCCGCCGGCCTGAAATACACGACCTACCGCACCATGACGGCGCTCAGCAAAGGCCAGCAGCCGGGGCCGGAAGCGTCCATCGCCAAGGTGGTGGTGGCAAGCAAGCTGCAGGATCTTTCCGCCTTTGCGATGGAACTGGAAGGCGAGGCCGGGGCTCTCAAGGGCGGCGACGCCCCCATGCATGGCGCCTTCCAGATGGGCTGGCTGTCCGCGCCGGGCCTGCGCATCGCCGGCGGAACCGACGAGATCTTGCGCAACATCATCGCCGAACGCGTGCTGGGCCTGCCGCAGGATGTGCGCGTGGACAAGGACATTCCCTTCAACAAATTGCCAACCGGACGATAATCGGAGGAACAGCATGATCGGATACGTCACAATCGGAACCAACGATTACGAGCGCGCCAGGAAATTCTACGACGCGGTGCTGGCCGGCCTCGGCGGCAAGCGCACGATGGAGTTCGACAATCGCCTGCAGGGTTATGGCAACGGAACCTCGCCGGTGATGTTTGCGGTTGCCAGGCCCTACGACGGAAAGCCTGCGACGTCCGGCAACGGCACAATGGTGGCGCTCGCCGCGCCGTCGCGCGAGGCCGTGGACAGGGTTTATGCCGATGCCATCCGGCACGGAGCCAGGGATGAGGGCGCGCCCGGCTTGCGCGGCGACACCTTCTATGGCGCCTATTTCCGCGACATGGACGGCAACAAGCTCTGCGTCTTCAAGATGGGATGACCGTCGAAACCCCCTGCATCCGCGTCTGCGAGATGGATCCGGTGCATGGCATCTGCGCCGGTTGCGGGCGCACGCTCGATGAGATTGCGCGCTGAGGGTCCTTCACTGCCGCCGAACGCACCGCCGTGATGTCCGGGCTCGCGGAACGGCTGGCCCGGCTGGGCAAGGCACGCCCGTCGCCGGAACGGATGCGTGACGGGGGCGTTTGACCTGCGCAACCGCCGCTTCGGCAGCCCTGACGCGGCGATCTGGAGGAACAAATCCATGGCGGCAAAAACATCGCGGCGGCAGCGCAAGACCATCGGCCGCGTCATGCACGAGTACAAGCACGGCGAATTGAAGCGAAGCAAGCGCGGCCGGGGCGGCAAGGTGAAGGGCCGCCGGCAGGCCATTGCCATCGCGCTCAACGAGGCCGGGGCCTCCAAATACAGCAGCCGGCGGAAGAACCGGCGCAATCGTCGGCGGACCGAACGCAAGGAGCGCCGGGGCGAGACCGCGCAACAGGAGCGCGAGGGCCGCATGGGCGCGCGTTCCCGGCGCCACAAGACCCACGGTGCGGAGCTGCGCAAGCGGTCGCGGGCCGCAAAGAAGGCTGCCCGCACGCGCAAGCGCCGCGGCCATTAGGCAAGCCGCCGCGGTCCGGGGCGCACTATACTCGGCGCACAGGTCGGGTATAACGGCGCGCTGTCCGCCATCCGGGTTTTGAATGTCCGAACGCCCCCGCGCCGACCTCAAGCCGAACACATTCGAATACGAAAACGAGCCGCTCGTCACGGCAAACGGTTTTCGCGAATATGATGCGCGCTGGCTGTTCGGCCGCGAGATCAATCTCACGGGGGTTCAGGCGCTGGGGCTCGGCCTTGGCACCTATCTTCACGAACTCGGCGTCAGGCCCAAAATCGCCACCGGGCACGACTACCGGTCCTATTCTCTTTCCATCAAGCAGGCGCTGATCGTCGGCCTGATGAATGCGGGCTGCGAGGTGGTGGACATCGGCCTCTCCACCACGCCGATGGTGTATTTCGCCCAATTCGCGCTGGATTGCCCCTGCGTCGCCGCGGTCACCGCCAGCCACAACGAAAATGGCTGGACCGGCGTCAAGATGGGCGCGAAACGGCCGCTCACCTTCGGGCCGGACGAGATCGGCCGGCTGAAGGAGATCGTGCTCGGCGCGCTCGGCAAGCCCCGTCCCGGCGGCAGCTATGCATTTGTGGAAAATTTCCGCGCGCCCTATCTGGACGAGTTGGCGAAGGGCCATCGGCTTTCGCGTCCGATCCGCGTCGCCGTTGCCTGCGGCAACGGCACAGCGGGGCTTGTGGCGCCCGAAGCGATGCGGCGCATCGGCGCCGATGTGGTCGAGGTGGATTGCAATCCCGATTACACCTTCCCGCGCTACAACCCCAACACCGAAGATCTGCACATGCTGCATGCCATGGCGCAGGCGCTGCGCGAAAGCCGGGCGGAGATTGCGCTCGGCTTCGATGCCGATGGCGATCGTTGCGGCGTGGTGGACGATCGCGGCGAAGAGATCTTCGCCGACAAGGTCGGCGTCCTGCTGGCGCGCGATTTTTCCGCCCGCCACAGGAACGCGAAATTCGTGGCCGATGTGAAATCCACCGGCATCTTCCAGATCGATCCGGTGCTGAAGGCCAATGGCGCCGTCACCGATTACTGGAAAACCGGCCATTCCTACATGAAGCGCCGCACGCATGAGCTTGGCGCGCTCGCGGGCTTCGAAAAGAGCGGGCACTACTTCTTCAACCCGCCGCTCGGCCGCGGCTATGACGATGGCATCGCGGCGGGCATCGCCGTGCTGGAAATGCTCGACCGCGCCGGCGGCAGAAAGATGTCCCAGCTCGTTCAGGAGCTCCCCAGAACCTGGGGATCGCCCACTATGGCGCCCTTCTGCCCCGACGACCGGAAGTACAAGGTCGTGGATGCCATCACGCAGGAATATGAAGCTCTTGCCCGCGAGGGCGGTAAAATCCTGGGCCAGAAGATCGCAAAGGTCATCACCGTCAACGGCGTGCGGATCACGCTGGAAGATGGCACCTGGGGCCTTGTCCGCGCATCGTCGAACAAGCCCTCGCTGGTTGTCGTCGTGGAAAGCCCGGTGTCGGAGGCCAACATGCGCGCCATGTTTGCCGACATCGATGCCCGCCTGAAGAAGCACCCCGAAGTCGGCGAATACGACCAGAAAATCTGATCGGGCCGGCAGCGGCGCTGTAGCTGGCTCCCGGATCGCTGCCTGCGCACCATCCGGGATGACAAACCCCGCTTCAAAATGGTTAGACTGCGCGCGGGAGAGAACACATGGCCGACATCGACGAATACAGGGGCGCGCACGTCACCGTGAAGAACGTGGCCAATCGCTGCATTCATTCGCGCTATTGCGTGCTGAACCTCAGCTCGGTGTTCAAGCCCAATGTTGACGGGCCCTGGATCGATCCCGATGCCGCAGCGCGCGAGGCGGTGATGGCGGTGGTCGCGAAGTGCCCGTCGGGCGCGCTCCAGTTCGAGGCGGCCGACGCAAGGGAACCTCCGCCCACGGTCAACACGGTTCGCGTGTGGGAAAACGGCCCGCTCGCATTCCATGCCGAGCTCGACATCGCGGGCGACAAAACAAGCTTCCGCGCCACGCTGTGCCGGTGCGGCAAGTCCTTCCACAAGCCCTATTGCGACGGGATGCACATCAAGGCGGGCTTCAAGGCGACGGGCGAGCCCGAAAGCCAGAACTCCGCGCCGCTTGCCGTGCGCAACGGGCCGCTGGAGGTAAAGCCGATCAAGGATGGTCCTCTCTGCGTGAAGGGCGCGCTTGAGGTCTGCTCCGCCAGCGGCCGCACGATCAATCGCGACACGGAATTCTTTTTCTGCCGCTGCGGTCATTCCAACGACAAGCCGTTCTGCGACGGCAGCCACAAGATGGCCGGCTTCAAGGCGGACGGAACGTTTTGAATCAGGCCGCGGCGCGCATCTGGCCGCATTGCACATGCGCCAGCGCCTCGCGCAGCACCACGATGCCGGCGCCGCGGCGGGTGGCGTTTTCGCTCAGATGCCGGCGGAAGGCGCGCGCTCCCGGCCGTCCGTTGAACAGGCCCAGCATGTGCCGGGTCATGGCGTGCAGCGGCACGCCTTGGGCGAGCTTCCCTTCCACATAGGAAACATAAGCTGCGACCGCCATATCGAGATCGGCCGTTTCGGAAGCGCCGAAAAAGCGCCGGTCCACATCGGCCAGCAGGCCGGGCGACTGATAGGCCGCACGGCCCAGCATCACGCCATCCACATGCGCAAGATGTTTCGCGCAGTCGTCGAGCGCATGGATGCCGCCGTTAATGACAATTGTGAGGGCCGGATTCTCCCGCTTCACGCGATAGACGAGGTCGTGATCAAGCGGCGGCACATCGCGGTTTTCCTTCGGCGAAAGGCCGTCGAGCCACGCCTTGCGCGCGTGCACGATGAATGTCGTCGCCCCGGCCGCAGCGCAGGCCGCAATCATGGCGCGCAGCGAAATTTCCGGGTCCTGATCGTCCACGCCCGTCCGGCATTTTACGGTCACGGGAACCCGGACCGCCGCGCGCATGGCGGCAACGCAATCGGCCACAAGCTCGGGCTCGCGCATCAGGCAGGCGCCAAAACGCCCCGACTGGACGCGATCCGATGGGCAGCCGGCATTGAGATTGATTTCGTCATAGCCGCAATCGGCGCCGATCCTTGCGGCTTCGGCCAGCCGCGAAGGCTCCGATCCGCCGAGCTGCAGGGCGACCGGATGCTCCCTTGCGTCAAAGCCGAGCAGCCGACCGCGGTCGCCACGCAGCACCGCCTCCGCCGTCAGCATTTCCGTATAGAGCAGCGCATGGCGCGTCAGCAGCCGGTGCAGGACGCGGCAATGCCGGTCCGTCCAGTCCATCATGGGTGCAATGCAGAATTTGTGGCCGGGGCCGCTCATTCGGGCTCGATACACCGGCCCGCCCGCCGGTTCAACGCGGCCGCGTTCCGGCACGCGGCGGATGCAACCCCGCGCCGCCCGGCCGGCTCCGGGGGCAGGAGGAGCGGCCCCGCGGGATTGCCGCTTTATCTTTTGTTTCAGTCGGCAGGCGATCCGGGCCGCGCGTCCGGCCCGGTTCGTTGCGGAACGGCGGCGCATTTCGATGCGTTGAAACGCCATGCCGGTGGTGCGGGAACACGACAGCCGGGCGGCGGAGTTTGTTGCTTTGCTTCAGGATCCGGCGCGGCCGCCGATCGCCGCGCGCGATGTGGCGGTTATCGTCGCGCATCCTGATGATGAAACCGTCGGCTGCGGCGCTTTGCTCAGGCGCCTGAAGGGCGCCGTCGTGGTGATCGTGACGGACGGTTCGCCGCAAAACCTGCATGAGGCGCAACGCCACGGTTGTTCGACGGTGCCCGGTTATGCCGCCACGCGCACCAGGGAACTGAAACGGGCGATGCAACTGGCGGGCGTTTCGCTGCATTCGCTCGTTCAGCTGAACATTCCGGATCAGCAGGCGGCCATGCGCCTGGGCGAAATCACGCGCCGCCTGCTTCAGCTGTTCGCCACGCGCGGAACGCGCATCGCAATCACCCATGCCTATGAGGGCGGCCACCCCGACCACGATGCGGCCGCGTTTGGCGTGCACCGCGCGGCCGCGCGCTCGTCAAATCCGGTGACGATTGTCGAGATGCCGTTCTATCGCGCCGGCGGCAACGGGGAATTGCGCCAGTCCTTCGTGGCGTGGGAGGCGGGCCATCCGGTCGCCGTTGCGCTCAATCCCGATGAACGCGCGCTGAAGCAGCGGATGAGGGATGCCTATGAAACGCAAAAGGAGGCGCTTTGCGCCTTTTCTCTTGAAAGCGAACAGTTCCGTCTGGCGCCACGTTACGATTTTTCGGTTTTGCCCAACGGCGGCGATCTGCTTTACGAGCAGCACAATTGGGGCATGACACCGGCGCAGTGGCTGGCCTGCGTGCGCGCGGCGCTCGCCGAAGAAGGCTGGCAGCCGTGAGCGCCGGCCCGCTGCGGCGCGCCCCCAGGCCCGAAGATAGGACTGGATGGCCCAGAGGCCGGCGATTGCTGGGACAACGGTCAGGAACTTATTGGCCGCAAACGCTTTATCCCAGCATGGTGCGTTGCGCAGAGCCCGCCATGTGCGGGACGCACCCGAATTGGCGCTCCACCGGGAGATCAGAAAAACGGCCATGTGGAGGATGCGCGGATGCAGCGGCCCCTAGGCGGCGAGATGGGTAGGGAAAGCGATTCGCGTTCCGGCAAAACGGCAAACATGCTGTCGCCGGAACGCATGCGGGGCCACAGCGCGGCGGGTGGCGCGCTGCAATCCAGGAAAGCTCCGGTATCTTTCGTCCCCTTCGCCGGCCTTGCGGCGCTCGCGCCGTTTTCCGACGAGGAAAAAAATTACCTGTCGGGCCTGCTGGGCCGGATCGAGCATTTCCGCGCCGGCAGCCAGATCGTCTCCGAAGGCGCGCCGCTCGGTCATCCGCGCTTCGTCATTGCCGGCTGGGGATGCCGGACGCGAACCCTGTCGGATGGCCGGCGCCAGATTCTGGCGTTTTATCTGCCGGGCGATCTTGTCGGCTATTCGGCCCGCCCCAACGCGGTCGCGCTCGGCGCCTACGGCGCGCTGACGCGTCTGGAAACCGCCTCCGCGGCCGACATTGTTGGCAGCGCCCACCAGTCGGCGCGCGCGCCGCATCTGGTTGCGGCGCTGGAGAATGTCCGGACGCTCGAGGAATACTACCTGCTGGCGCAGATCGCGCGCATCGGCCGGCAGACGGCCTATGAGCGCTTCGCGAACCTGATGCTGGAATTTTACAGCCGCCTTTCCCGTGCGGGCATCGCCGGCGATTACCGCTTCCACATGCCGCTCACGCAAGAAGCGCTGGGCGACGGGCTTGGCCTGAGCATCGTGCATGTGAACCGCACGGTGCAGCAGCTCAAGCGCGAGGGACTGATTTCCATCGCCGGTTCGGTTGTCACGCTGCTCAAGCCCGATGTGCTTGCCGCGATCGGCGATTACCGCGAACCGGATGCCGGGCTCATTGCCGGCCGCAACGCAGAGGGCGGCGAAGGCGCCGGCGCGCTGATGGCGCGCTAGAAACGCCCGATCAGGACCAGAACAAGCACGATGATCAGAAGCAGTCCCAATCCGCCGCTCGGGTAATATCCCCATGAGGCGCTGTAGGGCCAGGATGGAAGCGCGCCGACCAGCAGCAGGATGAGAATGACGATAAGGATCGTGCCGAGCATGGGGCGGATGTTCCCTCGTTTGCGGAATGGGAAATGATTGCGCCGGCCGTAAGGTTCCCGGCGCGGCGCCGCCACTTTTCCGCGCGCGCGGCGGAACAAATTGCGCTGGCCCGTGTTGTCCGGCCCCGCCAGGCGCGCCGCAAAACCGGGTTTTCCCATTGCAAAGTCTGAAATGGGAGTTGCCCGGGCGCATCCTTCTTTAGGGTCATGGCCATGCATGGCCCTTCGCCCATATCTGCCTCTCGCCTTGCCGCGGCCGATTGGTCCGCCCTGCGGGCCGCTCTGGACGAGCAGGGCTATGCGGTTCTGCCCGGCATCCTCTCGCGCGCCCAATGCGATGGCGTGCGCGCGCTATACGATCACGATGCGCATTTCCGCAGCCGCATCGTGATGGCGCGCCATGGCTTCGGCCGCGGCGAGTACAGGTATTTTGCCTATCCGCTGCCGCCGCTGGTGGCGCAATTGCGCGAAGCGCTTTATCCGCCGCTTGCGGGGATCGCCAACGCATGGAACGCCGCGCTGGGAAACGACACGCGCTATCCACCCTCGCTCGAAGCATTCCTGAAGCGCTGCCACGATGCCGGACAGACCAGGCCGACGCCGCTTCTGCTGCGCTATGGCCAGGGCGACTACAATTGCCTGCATCAGGATCTCTACGGCGCGCATGTCTTTCCGCTGCAGGTCGCCTTCCTTCTGTCGCGGCCGGAAGCGGAGTTTGAGGGCGGGGCATTCGTGCTCGCCGAACAGCGGCCGCGCATGCAGTCGCGCGTCGAGGTTGTGCCGCTCTCGCAGGGCGATGGGGTCATCTTTCCGGTGAACGAACGGCCGGTGATGGGCGCCAGGGGGCCTTACCGGGTGAGGATGCGTCATGGCGTGAGCCGGCTCCTCTCGGGCCGGCGGTTCACGCTAGGCGTGATCTTTCATGACGCTGCGTAAAGAGCGCGCAACGTGCCGCTTGCAGGCTTGGCATTGCCCGGTATCATGCCCTGACAATTTGTCGGGGCAGACCCATGGACCTCACATTTTCGCCGCAGGAAGAAGCCTTTCGCCGGGAGGTCCGCAGCTTCATCGCGGAAAATCTGCCGCCCGACCTCAAGGGCCGCTCGCGCCGCGACATGACAAGCAAGGACGATTTCGTCCGCTGGCACAAAATTCTCGCAAAGAAGGGCTGGGTGGCGCCTGCCTGGCCCAGGGAATATGGCGGCCCGGGCTGGAGCGTGACGCAGCGTTACATCTTCAACGAAGAATGTGCCGAAGCCGAAACGCCGCTGGTGCTGCCCTTCGGCATCGCGATGGTGGGGCCGGTCATTTATACCTTCGGCAACGACGAGCAGAAAAAGAAATTCCTGCCGCGCATCCTTTCGGGCGACGACTGGTGGTGCCAGGGCTATTCCGAGCCGGGGGCGGGATCCGATCTCGCCAGCCTCAAGACGCGCGCAGTGCGCGAGGGCGGCCATTACATCGTCAACGGCCAGAAGACCTGGACCACGCTTGCGCAATACGCAAACTGGATTTTCTGCCTCGTGCGCACCGATCCCGATGCCAAGCAGCAGGAAGGCATCAGCTTTCTTCTGATCGACATGAACACGCCCGGCATCACGGTCAAGCCCATCATCGTGCTTGGCGGCGTGCATGAGGTGAACGAGGTCTTTTTCGACAACGTGAAGGTGCCGGTCGAAAACCGCATCGGCGAAGAGAACAAGGGCTGGACCTACGCGAAATTCCTCCTGGTGCACGAACGCTCGGGCATTGCGGGCGTTGCGCGGTCCAAGAAGGCGATCGAGCGGCTGCGGCAGATCGGCGAAGCCGAAAAGGTGGACGGCACCCCGCTCGTCGACACCGAGGAGTTTGCCCGCAAGATCAGCGAGGTCGAAATCGAGTTGTCCGCGCTGGAATTCACCGAGCTGCGCACCCTGGCCCAGGAATCGAAGGGCCGCATGGCCGGCCCCGAAAGCTCCATCCTCAAGATCAAGGGCACGGAAATCCAGCAGCGCATTACCGAACTGACGCTGGAAGCGGTGGGCTATTACGGCTTTCCCGATTATCACGCCTTCAACGACAACGAATATCCGGTGGGCCCGGATTACGCGCTGGGGCAGTCTTCGCACTATCTCAACATGCGCAAGGCGTCGATCTACGGCGGCTCCAACGAAATCCAGCGCAACATCATCGCGAAGATGGTGCTGGGTCTTTGATTGTGATGTGCGATTGTTTCTCCCCCGTTTGCGGGGCGCATCCCCACTTTCCTCCCCCGTAAGCGGGGAAGGAACACCGCAACGCTCTAAGGATCGCCAATGGACTTCTCATTCACCGAAGAACAGGAACTGCTGCGCAATTCCATCGCGAAATTCCTGGCCGGCAATTACGGCTTCGAGACGCGCCGGAAGATCGTGAAGAGCGATCTGGGCTGGCAGCCGGAATACTGGAAGCAGTTTGCCGAGCTTGGCCTTCTTGCGGCGCCGCTGCCGGAAGCGCATGGCGGGCTTGGCGGCGGCCCGGTGGATGTCCTGATCGTGATGGAGGAATTCGGCAAGAAGATCGTTGTCGAGCCCTTCGTGCCCACCGTGGTCATCGGCGGCGGATTCCTGAAACGCGCCTCGGCCGCCCTGCAGCAGCAGTGGCTTCCGAAAATCGCCGGCGGCGAGGCGATATTCGCTTTCGCCTATGCCGAGCCGAATGGCCGCTACAATCTGGCCGAGCTTGCGACCGTGGCGAAGAAGCAGGGCCCCAATTACGTGCTGAACGGCCGGAAGGCGGTCGTGCTCGCCGGCCCATGGGCCGATCAGCTGATCGTCACCGCGCGCACGGCGGGCGGGCCGCGGAATGAAAAAGGCGTCACCGTATTCCTGGTGGACAGGAAGTCGAAAGGAATCTCCGCGCGCGATTATCCCACCGTTGACGAATTGCGCGCCTCCGAAATCGCGTTCGAGAATGTGGAAGTGCCCGCCGCGAACGTGATCGGCGAGCCCGACAACGGCCTGCCGCTGGTCGAGCAGGTGACCGACGAAGCCATCGCCGCAACCTGCGCCGAAGCCTGCGGCGCGATGAAGGCGCTGGTGGATGCGACCGTGGATTATTCAAAGACGCGCAAGCAGTTCGGCGTGCCCATCGGCAAGTTCCAGGTGCTGCAGCACCGCATGGTGGACATGTTCACCGCCTATGAGCAGTCCGTCTCCATCACCTACATGCTCACGCTGAAGCTGGGCGAAAGCGATGCCGCGCGCAAGAAGGCCGCCTCCGCCGCCAAGGTGCAGATCGGCAAGGCCGGCCGCTTTGTCGGCCAGAGCGCGGTGCAGATTCACGGCGGCATGGGCATGACCGAGGAGCTGAGCGTCGGCCATTATTTTGCGCGGCTTTCGATGATCGATGCCCAATTCGGCAATGTCGATCATCATCTGCGCCGCTACGCGGCACTGGGCTGAAAGCGTCAAGCGCGATCGTTATCCCGCCAGGCAGCTTTTTGCGCGGCGCGCCGGCATCGCTGAAACCTGTTTGAGACGGGCTTGAACGCCTCTGCCCGGTCTCAACCGGGAAAGAAAGGCAGCAGCGCCTTGCGCAGGGCGTTGCGATCTGCGGCGGATAATTTGCCGATGGTCCGCAGGATGCGGCTCACATCGGCCGTGGCAATCTTCACCGGGCAGATGCGCGAAGGCGCGGGCAGCCCGCTTGCCTTCAGGTCGGTGATGTCCACATCGCAATCCCAGCGCGGATTCATCGCGCTTGTCACCATCGCCAGCAACACCAGCTTGTAGCGCGCGCTCACGGCGCCGGCGCTGATCACGACGGCGGGGCGCCGCTTTTCGGCGAGCCGGCCGGCATATGGGAACGGCACCACGACAAGATCGAACGGATGAAGCGCCACGTCAGAGCGAACGGCGCCTTGGGAATCACGGTTTGGGCCTTCGAGGTCAGCCGGGAGATGGGCGCGTTCATCCGGTAAGAATGTAAGGCGTCTTACACGCCGGCGCGAGCGCCGGCTCGCGGACTATTGTCACAAATGTTGAACGCGGGCGCTTTATGAAAAATCCCGGTAATTCACTATCCATTTGAAATTAGTCAGCAATTTTATCCTATTTTTTCACTTGCAATTTCCCGAATCGTTCTTTATATGTTCCGGCGCAGACAGGCTCCGATAAGGGAAAAGCGCAGATGACATGACGTGAATTGGTCACGGGAACAGACAGGCTGATGGGTGCAATCCCGTGGGCATCCCGCGGCCGGGACATCCCTCTGATGACAGAGACAAGGCGATTGGCTCAACGCGGACCCGTACACGGATCCCCGGGAAAGAAGCGATCGGCCCCTCCTCAAGGATGGATCGGATGCGCGGCAGCCGGGGTAGTAGAATGCGAAGGTGCGCGTCATTGCTTCTGAAATGGCGCTTCGGCGCGCCGGCCAGGCGCATCGTGACCGGGGCGGGCATGCCTCCAGGTTTCCGTGGGCGTTGGGCCTCCGGATTGGCCGGTTGCCCGCCTTATTTGCTGACAGCGCGTCGCGCTCTAGGCGCCCCAGCCGCCGCGCGACATCACCGAGGGCAGGCCGGTCGAAATGAGCTTGGGTTTGGGGCGCATCACAAGGCGCGCGCCCGGCAGATGCACCATCACGCGCGTGCCCTCGTTCTTGTGGCTCGCCAGCGCCACCTTGCCGCCATGCGCCTCGGCAAGCCCCTTCACGATGGGAAGGCCAAGTCCGGTTCCCTTCTCGAATGTCGTGATGTCGTGGCGGCCCTGGCCGAAGCTCTCGAACACCCGTTCCAGGTCTTCCTCCGCGATGCCCACGCCGGTGTCTTCGACGCCGAACATCAGCCCGTCGCCCGCAAGCTGGGCGAACACGGTCACGCGCCCGCCCGCGGGCGTGAACTTTATGGCGTTGGACAGAAGATTCATCAGAATCTGCCGCAGCGCGCGTTCGTCGGCATGGATCAGCGGAAGGCCCGGCGCGATCTGCGCGTCCAGCACAAGGCCGGTCTGCCCGGCCTTCGGCGCCAGCATGCGCACGGCATCCAGGGCCAGCGAATGGAAGTCCACGTCTTCCTCGCGCAGCTCCAGGCGGCCGGCCTCGATCTTGGCAAGATCGAGAATGTCGTTGATCAGCGCGAGCAGATGCTGTCCGGAATTGTGGATCAGTTCGCCGTATTCGGCATATTTGTCGATGGCCGCGCCCAGCGCCTTGCTCGCGATGATCTCCGAAAAGCCCAGGATGGCGTTCATCGGCGTGCGCAGCTCGTGGCTCATGTTGGCCAGGAACTGCGATTTGGCGAGGCTTGCATTTTCCGCCCGCCGGCGCGCGTCGTCCGAATCCCGCTTGGCGCGCTTGAGGTTGGCGATCAGCCCGGTCCGCTCGAACTGCAGGCTCAGCATCTTGCGCGTGGTCTCAAAGGTCGTCCGCGCGTAGATGGTCATGACCAGCGCGAAGGCAAAGCACATGCCGGCCAGCGCATGATCGAGCGTATCGGGCGCAAGAAGCGCCGGAACGATCATTCCCGCGGCATAGCAGAGGATTGGCGCGCGCCCGATGGCGAGGTGAACCGATCCGATCGCGCTCCAGCCCGAGATCGTGCTCGCCAGTATGAGAATGAGCAGCATGTGGTTCACGGGCTCATGCGGCGCCCACAACATGAACGCCATGGTGGACCAGACCGCCGCCTGGACCATCGTGATCGCAAAGAACACGCGCGCCCGGCGGCCGACGCCGCCGGCGTCGTTGCCGGTCCGCCGCTCGACGCGCCGGTAAACCAGATCGAGAAGAATCACGCTGCCGCTGATGAGCGCAAACCAGAGTCCGGCGCGTTCGGCCGGAGCCCATTGCGTGTTGGCCCACGCGATCAGCAGCGCCGCGGGCGGAAGAATCCACGTCATCGGCTTCGTGGCGGTGCGGATCATCTTCAGCTGCGCGCCGACCAGCTGAGCTTCCAGATTCGTTTCCGGATAGAGCGATTTGCGATAGGCCTTCACGCTGCGCAATGTCCAGCGCCTGGCCACGCGCAGGGCCACGGCCAGACGCCGTCCGGCCGGCCGGTCGTCACGCTGCATGTGCAGGGCTGACTGGGCGCGTTGGTCCGCCAAATTCGGCCTCGTTCCGGGCTTTCCCCCGCCATCCAGAATGCACTGCGCGCGATTAACGGAGCTTTTCTTTTTCGCGGGCTGCGATGGTAAACAGATCGTTGACCGGCACTGCGCGGAGGAAGCTCTTGTCCCCACTTCTGTTTGAAAAGAACGGCCCCATCGCCACCCTCACGATCAATCGCCCGCAGGCCCGCAATCCGCTGGGCGAAGCGGGCGATGCGGAACTGTTCGAAGAGGCCGCCGGCCGCATCAATGCCGATCGGGGAATCCGCTGCGCCATTCTCACCGGCGCCGGCCCGGCCTTCTCGGCGGGAGGCAACCTGAAAACCATGCGCGAGAAAGCCGGCGCCTTTTCGGGCTCTGCCGCCGACATTCGCGAAGGCTACCGCACAGGAATTCACCGCATGGTGCGCGCGATCTGGAACATCGAGGTGCCGCTGATCGCGGCAATCAACGGGCCTGCCATCGGCCTCGGCAACGACGTGGCCTGTCTCGCCGATCTCCGGATTGCCGCCGACAGCGCGATCTTCGGAGCCACGTTCCTCAAGATCGGCCTGGTGCCGGGCGACGGCGGGGCATGGATCCTGCCGCGCGTCATCGGCCAGGCGCGCGCCGCAGAGCTTTTCTTCACCGCCGACACGATTGACGCGCAAACCGCCCTGCGCTGGGGCCTTGTGTCGAACGTTGTTCCCGCCGCGCAGCTGATGGACGAAGCGCGCGCGCTGGCCACGCGCATCTGCCGGCAGCCGCCGCAGGCGCTGCGCATGACCAAGCGCCTGATGCGCGAAGCCCAGGCCGCGGGCTTTGATGCGATCATGGAAATGTCGGCCGCCATGCAGGCGCTCGCGCACAAGACCGGCGATCACGCCGAAGCGCTCGCGGCCTTTTTCGAAAAGCGGCCGCCGGTCTTCAAAGGCTCGTAGTCAGGATGCTGCGCGGGCCGGCGGCCTTGCGCCCATGCGCGCGGCCGGCAGCAGAACGGTCACGCATGTCCCTTCGCCGGGCGCACTTTCCAGAATCACGCGTCCGCCATGGGCTTCGGCAAGCCCTTTCACGATGGGCAGGCCAAGGCCCGTGCCCTTGTCGGACGTCACCACGTCGTGGCGGCCCTGTCCGAAATTCTGGAACACGCGATCCTGGTCCTCCGGCGCAATGCCGATGCCGGTGTCCGCCACGCCCAGCAGCAGGTTTCCCTGGGCGTCCTCCCGCGCGAAAACCGTCACGGCGCCGCCGGCCGCCGTGAACTTCACGGCGTTGGAAAGCAGGTTTAGCAGAATCTGCTTCAGCGCCCTTTCATCGGCTTTCACGGGAGGCAGCCCCGCTTCCACCCGCACATGCAACGCAAGGCCGCCCGCATGCGCCTTGGCCCCGATCAGGCGCACGCAATCCGAAACCAGCGTTCCGATGTCCAGCTCCTTTTCGTGCAGCATCAGCCCGCCGGCTTCGATTTTGGCGAGATCGAGAATGTCGTTGATGAGCGCGAGCAGCAGATGTCCCGAATCGTGAATGTTGCGCGCATATTCCACGTGCTTTTTCGATTTCAGGTCGAACATCTCCGAATGGATCATCTCGGAAAAGCCCAGAATGGCGTTCAGCGGGGTCCGCAGTTCGTGGCTCATGTTGGCCAGGAATTCCGATTTGGCGCGGCTGGCGGCCTCGGCCTTTTCCCGCGCGATGTCGGATTCGGTCTTTGATCTGGCAAGGGCGGCGATGAGATCGTTCTTGTCTTCCCTGAGCAGGAACATGTCGCGGGCCGTCAGGTGGATCTGGCGCGCCATGTAGATGAGATAGCCGATGAAGAAGAACGCCATCAGCGAGATGCCGTTGTAGATGATCCCGCCCTCGCGGAGCGGCGTGAAGATGATTCCCAGGCCGTAAATCGCAAAGCATGCGGTGACCAGCGGCCCGCAGGCGCCGACCAGCGCCATGTTGCCGGCAATCGTGCAGGCCAGAATCATGATGATGAGCAGGTGATTGAGATCGCTGTGCGGCGCCCACAGAAAAATGCCCATCGCCGCCCAGGTCGCCGCGAAGACGCTGTAGGCGGCGGTCGCGAGGACGATCCATTTGTGCGCCTCGGCCGGCGCCTGTTCGCGGCGCAGAAACAGATGGGACACGATGGCGAGCGGAAGCACGCTGAGCGAAACCGCCGCAAACCAGCCCGCCAGCTGGTAAAGCGGGATCCACTGGCGGTACATCGCGCACAGGATCAATGCGAACACCGGCATCAGCCAGTGGTTGGGACGCAGGTTTTTCAGCGCCAGCGCCAGCTGGTCGAGCGCCAGCTTGCCTTCGCGATCGCGCGCAGGCGGCGGCAACAACCCGGCGGCAGGCGGCCCGAACATCGCGCGATATTCGGGCATTTCTGTTAAGGAGCCCTTGAAACCGCCGCGTTTACCGCTGCTTAACGCGCCACGGGCTTACGGCTTCACCGGCTTGTCGCGCAGGCGCTCGAAGATGTGCGCGCCGTGCTCGTTGCCCATGGTGAAATGCTTGGCCCCGGTGAAATCGGAAATCCTGGCGAAGTTCGCCGCCACGGTGTCGGCGTCCGCGCCGTGGCCCAGATTCATGCCCGTGCTTTCCACGATCTGGGCGGCGGAAAACACCCCGGCGCCGGCCGAAAGGATGAAGCCGGTGGGGGCGTCCTCGCTCGCCAGAAACACCACGCCCGGCGTCACATATTCCGGCTTCAGCTGCTCCAGAACCTGCGGCGGCATCAGGTTTTCGGTCATGCGCGTGGCCGCCACCGGGCAGATGGCGTTGACCTTGATGTTGTCCTTGGCGCCTTCCAGCTTCAGCGTGTTCATGAATCCGACAAGCCCCAGCTTCGCCGCGCCGTAATTGGTCTGCCCGAAATTGCCGTAAAGGCCGGTCGAGGATGTCGTCACCACGATGCGGCCGTATTGCTGGTCCTTCATGATCTGCCAGGCCGCCTTGATGGGCTTCACCGATCCCATCAGGTGCACGTTCACGACAAATTCGAAATCCTTCATCTCCATCTTGGAGAAGCTCTTGTCGCGCAACACGCCGGCGTTGGCGATGATCACATCGATGCGGCCGAACGTATCCATCGTTTCCTTGATCAGGTGCGCGACGCCGGCGTCGTCGGTCACCGACGCGCCGTTGGCAATCGCCGTGCCGCCGGCGGCCTTGATCTCCTCGACCACCTTTTTGGCCGCTTCGGAAGAACCGCCGGTGCCATCCACCGCGCCGCCCAGATCGTTCACGACGACCTTCGCGCCGCGCCTGGCGAATTCCAGCGCATGGCAACGGCCCAGGCCGCCGCCCGCACCCGTGACAATGACGACCTTGTTGTCGAAGCGAATGGGCATGGCAAATCTCCGGATTTCGGTGGCTTTCGCTTAAATCTCCGAAAGCCCTCTGGCAATCCCCCGGTCAGGCAGATACCGGCCGCCGCTTTGAAATCCGCTGGCGCAGCCATGCATTGGCCGGGTGTTCGATGAACCGGTAAAGCAGCCAGCCCCATGCCGTGCACACAATAACAAGCGCTGCGGGCTCGATCAGGTGAATGGCATGCTCCCACTGCGGCGCAGGGCTGGGATAGGCGCGCAATTCCAGAATGTGCAGCATCTGCAGCCAGGTGGTCTGGCCCATATAGATCGCAAACGACCATTCGCCCAGGGCCATCAACGGCCTCGTCTGAAGGCCGTGCGCCAGCAAACCCTTGTCGAATGCAACCGTCAGGATCAGCAGCAGGAGCGGCGGCACGATCCAGAAATCCGCCACGCGGTGCGACCAGCCCGTGTTGTAAACGGCATAAAGAAAGAGCGCCGTCACAACGATTTGCGCCGCGGTGAAATACACATCCGGCCAGTCGTCCGCGCCGCGCACGCGCAAGCTCCGATAGAGCATCGCAAGCCCCACGCCGACGGCAAAATCGGCCATGCCGCGAACGATGCCGAAATCGAAAGTGATGTCGAGCCCGTGATGGGACGTGAGCGCAAGAAAATAGAGTGTCGCGAAACCGGCCGCGAACAGAAGGATCGCCCGCCAAGCGCGCCCCGATGCGATCCAGAGGTAGATCGGAAAGATCAGGCACAGGAAAAATTCCACGCTCACAAACCAGGAAACGCCGTTCCACGAAAGCCTGGGAAACAGATGCCAGGCCTGCACCAGGAACAGATTGGCGATGAAACTCCAGAACGTGGCGTAGGGGTGATAAGCCGGGTTGTTGTAGAACGAATAGTAGCCGCCCCAGGACGCAAACGCGTTCGCCACAATCATCATGCCGAGCATGATGAGCAGCGTCGCCAGATGCAGCGGATAAAGCCGCGCCAGGCGCGTTTTCAGGAACTCCAGCCAGCCGGCGCGCGTCCACAATGCGGAAAGCCTCGGGCCATAGACATGCACCAGAATGAATCCGGAAAGCGCGAAAAAGAATTCAACCCAGAGATAGCCCTTGGCGATGAACACATCGAACAGCCGCCAATGCTGATAGCCGTGCCCTTCGTGGTAGTGGTAGAGAACAAGCAACAATGGCGGCAGCGCGCGCGCGCCCATCAGCGCGCGGATTTGCCCCGTCTTTCTCCCGGCGGTCATGATGCGTCCGCGAATCCCCCGCGCTGCCAGACTGTCGCGGCAAGCCGCCAATGTCACGCGCCTTGCGCGCGCGGCGCTCCTGGAAGGCGCGGCAGGCTCCTTGACGGCGGCCGGAACAGGCATATTTCCGGTATCGTGAGGGGGCTCAAGGGACCATGAAGATCTGTGAAACATGGCAGGGCGGTGCCTTTGTGCCTCGCCATCGCCATGCGCAGGGTTATGCGGCGCTGGTGTTGCGCGGCGCCTATGAGGAGTGCGGCAGCAAGGGCAGGCTCCGGGCCGGCGCAGGCAATGTGCTGCTCCACGACGCTTTCGACGCGCATCTGGACCGCTTTGCCCGGCAAGGGGCGGAAATCGTGAATTTCCCGTTGTCCGCGCGCATCCGCGTCCCGTTCGGTATCGCCAGCGTGTCAAACGCCGATGAAATCGCCCGGGCCGCCGAACGCGATCCGGCAGCGGCCTGTGAAATGCTTTGCGCACAGCTCCACGAATATGAAAACGGGCCGGCGGATTGGCCGGATCGTCTGGCCGCCGATCTTGCGGACGAACCCAACCGGCGGCTGGACGAGTGGGCTTCGCAGCACGGACTGGCGGAGGAGACGGTTTCTCGCGGATTCCGCAAGGTCTTCGAAATGACACCGGCTGCGTTCCGTGCAGAAGCCCGCGCGCGCCGCGCCTATCTCCGGATTGTCGAAACCTCATTGCCGCTTGCGGCGGTTGCAGCGGAAACGGGCTTCGCCGATCAGGCACACATGACCCGCGCCGTCCGCCTGCTCACGGGCGCGCCGCCGGCCCGGTGGCGCAGGTCAATTCCGTTCAAGACGGAGCGTGCGCAGGCCGGTTGAATGGGCCGATGAGCACGATGCTGGCTGCCGGCGACCCGCGGCCTTTCCGTCTGAAGGTCGTTCCCCTGATTGTCACTGCGGCGCTGGGATATGCCATCCCCTATGGGGCCGCCTACGCCGCCTATTACTGCAGCATCTACTTCCATACCCCATCGCCAATGGGCCCGACGCTGCCGTGGCTCTACATCCATCATGCCTTTCAGCTCGCGCTCGGCCTCATCGCAATTGCGGTGATGCGATTTTTTGTGCCGGCCGATTACGGCCTGCATTTGCCGCGCGAAAAGACCTATATCCGGCCGGCGGTTCTGTGGGGCGTGTTCTTCGGCGTCCTGATGACGGTGGTGGATTACGCGCCGCATCTGCTGGCGCACACCAGGCCCGATCCCGGATTCCCGCTGACGCCGGGAAACATCTGGGGCTGGCTTTTCCTCGAAGGGGTCTATGTCGGTCCCACGGAGGAGATACCGATCCGCGCCCTGCTGGTGACGTATCTCGCCGCCACCATGCCCGGAAAGCTGCGCATCGGCCGGTTCAACATGAATTGGGCGGGCATTGTCGTGGCCGTCATCTTCGCGCTCCTGCACGCCACGAATTTCCAACTCCGGGCATGGCCGCAAGCCCTGGGCCAGCAGTTCTACGCCTTCGCGCTGGGCGTGCTCTATGCCTACTGGCTGGAGAAATCGAAAAGCATCGTGGCGCCCATCGTGGGCCACAACGTCAGCAATGTTGTCGAGTATGTGCTGCTCTTCGGCTGGCTTCTGTTTTTCTAACCGGCCAGCCCGAATTCCTTCGCCAGCAATTCGTAGGACCTGAGCCGCGGCTCGAAGTCATAGGTGATCGTCACCACCACAAGCTCTTCGGCGCCATGCCGCTGCGCGAGTTCCAGAAGCCGCCCGTGAACCTGTTGCGGCGTTCCAACCGTCGAGCGCGTGCGCGCCGCGCGCAGGATTGCCTGCTCGCGCTCGTCATAGGAACAGGAAAGCGCCTCTTCGGGCGATGGAAAGGCGGAAAAGCGGCCGGTCATCAGCCGCACCACCCACAGGTCGCGCGTGGCCGAAAGCCGCCTGGCTTCCTCTTCCGTGTCCGCCGCCAGCGCCGCCACGCCCAGCGAGACCACAGGCTGCGCGCACCAGCTGCTCGGCTTGAACCGTTCGCGATAGGCGGCGCAGGCCTCTTCGCTGCCTTCGGTATTGATGAAATGCGCGTGGCTGTAGGGCAGGCCCAGTTCGGCGGCATAGATTGCGCTGTGCACGCCGGAACCGAGCAGCCAGATCTCCGGCCGGCCTTCGCCGCGCGGCATGGCGTGCACGCCGCGAAAGGGATGATCGCCAGAAATCGGGGGCCCATCGGCCGCATCGTCGAGAAACTGGCGCAACAGCACGATCTGGCTGGGGTAGGCCTCGATGCTCCAGGCCTGCGGTCCGGCCTGAAGGGCCTGGGAGGTACGCTGGTCGGTGCCCGGTGCGCGGCCAAGGCCCAGGTCGATGCGCCCGGGGGCCAGCGTTTCCAGCACCCGGAACTGTTCGGCCACTTTCAACGGACTGTAATGCGGCAACATCACCCCGCCTGTTCCAATGCGGATCTTGCGGGTTTCGGCGGCAAGCCGTGCAACCAGGATTTCGGGTGCGGACCCCGCAAATGATTTGGTGTTGTGATGTTCCGCCACCCAATAGCGGTGATAGCCAAGCCGCTCCGCCGCCCTGGCGAGCATGATTGTCTCGCCAATGGCGTCCGCCGCCGTGCCGCCCTCGCGTATGGGCGATTGATCCAGAACCGAAAGCCTCATGGACGCAATCTATTCACATTTGCATCGCCTTAACCATTGGCTGCCAATGATCGCGCCGTCTCAGCGGATAGGCCGATGCCCGCCCAAGCCCATACAGCGCCAACATCGTCCAACGGGCAGCAGATCGAGTTGCACGACATCCAGAATCCGGTCGTGCGCCGCGTTTACGAGCTCTGGCAACAGCTCCGCGGTTCACGGTCCTTTCCGCGCCGCGAGGATATCACGCCGCGCAGGATGCCCGAGCTTCTGCGCAACATCGCGCTCGTGCGCGTGCTCGACGGCGGCGAGGAATTCCAGATTCGGCTGGTGGGCGATGCCATCGTGCAGGCGCAGGGCGCCACATTTCACGGCATGACCACGCGCCAGATCGATCTGGTCCTGCCCGGTTACGGCTCGGCCCTCGCCAGGCTCTATGGCGACATTTGCAAGAACCGCCGGCCGCGTGCCTATCGCGGCTGGTATGAGCGCCAGGCCGACAAGCATTCCTTCTTTCACGAATCCGTCCTCCTGCCGCTCGGCCCGGACGACAGGACCGTCGATCACGTCCTGATCGGCGCCGTCTACGCGCGTCATTTCAACGGCCTGCATTAGAAGGCTGGCGGCCCATCGGCCTGCGCTTTATATCTGCCGCTCCGTTTCCGGAGAGGCCGATGGCGCTCGATGCCGACACCCGCGCACAACTGATCGAACAGGTGCGCCGCTTTGTGCGCGAAACCTGCGTGCCGCTCGAAGCCAGGATCGCGGAGGATGATAGCGTGCCCGGCGATGTGATCGCGGGGATGCGCAGCCTGGGCCTGTTCGGCCTTTCGATTCCCGAAGCCTACGGCGGGCTCGGCCTTTCGATGGAAGAAGAGGTTCTCGTCGCCTTCGAGCTGGGGCAAACGTCGCCCGCGTTCCGCTCGGTGATCGGCACGAATGTCGGCATCGGTTCGCAGGGCGTGGTGATGTTCGGGACCGAAGAACAGAAGCGCGAGTGGCTGCCCAGGCTCGCGAGCGGCGAAGTGATCGCAAGCTTCGCCCTCACGGAGCCCAATGCCGGTTCGGATGCGGCATCGGTCCGCACCACCGCCATCCGCGACGGCGACGATTACGTCGTCAACGGCACCAAACGCTTCATCACCAATGCCAACCGCGCGGGCATGTTCACGCTGATGGCGCGCACCGATCCGTCGCGGAAGGGCGCTTCCGGCATTTCCGCCTTCATTGTGCCGGCAACGACAAAAGGCATTTCGATCGGCAAGCCCGAACGCAAGATGGGGCAGCAGGGCGCCCACATCTGCGACGTCATTTTTGAAAACGCGCGCGTGCCGGCGCGGCTCAGGCTGGGCGCGGAAGGGGAGGGCTTCAAGGTCGCCATGCGCGTGCTCGACCGCGGCAGGCTTCACATTTCGGCGGTCTGCGTGGGCGTGGCCGAACGGCTGATCCGCGAATGTGTCAGGTACGCGCGCGAACGCGAGCAGTTCGGCCAGAAGATCGGCGAGTTCCAGCTCATCCAGGCCATGCTGGCCGATTCCAGGACCGAGGCCTATGCCGCGCGCTGCATGGTTCTGGATGCCGCCCGCAAGCGCGACGCCGGCGAAAACGTCACCGCGGAGGCCGCCGCGTCGAAATATTTTGCATCGGAGATGGTGGGCCGTGTGGCCGACCGCGCGGTGCAGATTTTCGGCGGCGCGGGCTATGTGGCCGATTACGGCATCGAGCGTTTCTATCGCGACGTGCGCATCTTTCGCATCTATGAGGGCACCTCGCAAATCCAGCAGCTCGTCATTGCGCGCAGCCTTCTGCGCGGCGACGAATGAGCGCTGCCGCGCGCGGGAAGCCCACGCCGCTGGAGTCGCTTCTCGCCGAGATCCGGGCCTG
>Ga0070740_10001366_pt1 | contig 34381 bp, 28 predicted proteins | sample Coa_R2_FD_67286 | JGI IMG/M metagenome (GOLD analysis project Ga0070740, IMG submission 67286) | Surface soil microbial communities from Centralia Pennsylvania, which are recovering from an underground coalmine fire - Coalmine... | ecosystem: Environmental > Terrestrial > Soil > Unclassified ...
CGGCCGCGGCGGATTGCCGAACGGCGTGCACGCCTGGCGCGTCACCGGAATGTTCTGGGTCAGGCGGCTGGGGTCGGTGCCCGGATCGGTGCCGGGATCCTGGCTACCGCTGCAAGCCGCGAGCAGACCGAGCACGATCAAAGCCGGCAGCCGGCAGCCGTCGAGGATTCCTTTCATGTCGACCTCCCGCGCTGGCGCGCGTCGCGCTCCCAGTATAGGCGCGCCCAAACGCGCCGGCTTGACCGCACTGCAACATATCAGGGGCGCGCCGGCCAGTGACGCCGCCGGAGGCCGGTTTCAAAGTAGGCTTGCATCCCTGCGGAACTGCGGAGGCGAACATGCTGCCCACCCGAACCCCGATCCGGCGCGACTACCGCTTCGAACTGCCCGCCGAGCGCATCGGCGACTGGCATCCGCTGGGCCGCCACGTCAGCCACTTCTTCAACGCGCTGTCGCTGTTCTTCCCCGACGGCGAGCGCTTCTTCATCGCGGCCGTGCGCCACTACCGCGAGCGCATCGGCGATCCCGAACTATCCGCCGCGGTGGCCGGCTTCATCGGCCAGGAAGCCATGCACGGCCGCGAGCACGAGGAATACAACGAACTGCTCGACCGCGCCGGCCTGCCCGGCTCGGCTCTCGTCGGCTTCGTCGCGCGCTTCCTCGCCCGGCTCAAGAAAGTGCTCTCGCCGATGCGGCAGTTGTCCGCGACCATCGCGCTGGAACACTTCACCGCCATCATGGCCAACGTGCTTTTGTCCGATCCGCGCATCCTCGCCGGCGCCGAGCCGCACTACGCGCGGCTGTGGCGCTGGCACGCCCTGGAGGAAACCGAACACAAGGCGGTCGCCTTCGACGTTTACACGAGCGTGTACGGCCGCGGCCTGCGCGCTTATCTGGTGCGCGTGACGGGCCTCATCGGGGCCACGCTGATCTTCTGGCCGCTGGTGTTCGGCTTCCACCTGCGCCTGCTGCGCGCCGACCCGCAGGCGCGCGGCCTGCGCGGCTGGCTGCGCCTGCTCGACTTCCTGTTCGGGCGCTACGGCGCGCTGCGCAAGCTTGTCAAACCCTGGCTCGACTACTTCCGCCCCCGCTTCCATCCCTGGGACCACGACAACCGCCGTTTCCTGCACGAACTGGATCGGTTCCAGCCGCAGGCATCGGCGGCCGGCTGAACGATTCCGCTTCAGACCGCTGGCCCACAAGCCGCGCATCCAGCGCGTCGAACGAAGCCGTAGTGCCGACGGCACGTCCAGCGGGCGGCGAGCACCTTTGACCTCGCGCGGCCCGATCTCGCGCGCTCGAACTCCACTTCTTCTCGCGCAGCTCTGCCCCCTGCATCACGCCCAGACCAGTACCGTAGAACAAAGCGCCCGGCCGCGCCCATGTCGCGTGGACGGTGCTTGCCGTGGAAAAGGATCAGGCGTTTAATCCACAGGACGTGCGAGTCCGGCGTCCGCGCGCTGTAAGACTTCAGCCGCAGGCGGACGCGGACCAGGTCGAGCAAGCGCGGGGGCAATCCGGGCGATGTCGCAATTCCAAGCATGGCACATCTGATTTGTGGTCGGGGCCGCAGGCCGGCCAAGGCCTTGCACCGGTGGACGCCGGATTATTGGACGCTTTGGCGGATTATACAGCAGAGCCATGCCCACTATTTCGAGTTAGAACTTACTTGGGACCTCAGCAGTGCCCAGAGTGAAAATATTTATCGGCTCATCGTCTGCCGCGAAGTCACAGGCCAAGGTGGTCGTGAGGACATTCGCATCTGCAACTGTCGAGTTCTTGCCTTGGTGGGAGGCTTTCACTCCTGGCCGAACGCTGCTTGAAGATCTTGACGCCATCCGTGGAAAAGTAGATGGAGCGTTCTTACTCTTCTCACCAGAGGCAGGAGCTACCGTTCGCGGCAACGCCGTGTTCACACCAAACCTCAATGTCCTGTTTGAGTTTGGGTACTTCTACGGGTACTTTGGTAAGCAAAAAGTGGCGATGCTCAAGTATGGCGATTTCTACCTGCCAAGTGATTTGGGTGGCTACATTCACATCAACGGAAGCCGCTTCTTCAAGCGCAGTGCTGCAGTTCAAGTGGGCAAGCGCACTCGCACTGAATTCGACAGGTGGGTTGCACAGCTGTGAGTTCTAACATTTCGTCGAAGCAGACGCACTGGTGCGCTACGCTTAACTCCGGTGCTGGACGACATTAGGAGAGTGTTATGGCTCGTTTTGGCGGGAGTGAGTTCATAGGCTTTTCCGTGCCCTTGGTCTTCTCCGGGCGGTATTTCCTCTTAGAACCTGGGGAGAAACCGTTGCTCAGCGTGTTCGTTGAACAGAACGGTAAACCGATCTTCGAAGTTCTGAAGAACAAACCAGCTCGGAATCAGATCACTGATGTAACAACCAACGCGACAGGCGTTGTGACGATTACGGATAAGAAGACGGGCAAGTTCCTCTACAAAGTTCGGCCAGGATCCGAAACGAGCATCGTTTTTGGCAAGCTTGATAGAGGCGAGATTCCTGCCCGCATTTCAGACCGCCTGATACAAGTCGGAGGCATCACAGTGGAAAACTGCCGCTTTCTCGGAAATATGGCGGGCGTCGTAGTCGAGCCCGACGGTAGTGTTAGAATCGGCGCTCCAATACCAGCAATCGTTTTGGGGTTGCTCAACAGCCGCTAAATTAATATTGTCCTTGCCCAATAGCACGTCCAAGCCGACGGGTCTTCGCGCTGCACGCTCGCCCCGCCGGTTAAGCTGGGCGTTGGGCCTTTCTAAGCTAATGTTTCAGGTATTCGTAATACGCACGAGATGAAGATCACGTCCGGACGCCGGGCACTTGACAAGATCTTTAAGCGGCGCGACCGCTATGAGATCCCCGAGTGGCAACGGGAGAAAGTTTGGGACACGACGCGGAAGCAACAGCTCATTGACAGCATCCTGCGGGGTTGGAAGCTGCCAAAATTCTACTTTCTTAAACTCGATGACGACACCTACGAAGTCGTGGACGGCCAGCAACGACTGACTGCCATCTACGAGTTCTTCGCTAACGAACTGGCGCTAGCAGACGAATCTGTCCAGAGGTTCGGAGGGCCGAACTACAGGGACTTGACGGAGAGAATCTCCGATAGTTTTGATGACTTCGAAATTGAGTATGACGAGATTGAAGACGCGACTGAGGAGGAACTAAAGCAGTTCTTTCAGCGTTTACAACAAGGTCTTCCCCTTACAAGCAGCGAAAGGCTGAACTCGGTCCACAGCAAGCTTCGCGACTTCTGCAAGTCTGTCGCGAGGCACACTTTCTTCACCACCTCCATAGTCGTCCCCGATACGCGCTTGGCACATCGACATAGCGACTAAGGTTGCGACCATCGAAGTTGAGGGATTCCAATCAGGCCTCCGATTCGAAGACATCAAGAAGGTTTTCGAGGCTCAAAAATCGTTCTCGCCGGACTCTGAGGTAGCGAAGCGTATTAACTTGGCCTGCGACTTCTTAGCGAGGGCGTTCCCGCAGCGAGAACCGCAACTAAAGAACCGGACAGTCGTACAATCAGTACTCACCTTCGCGTGCCGTCTTGTGGAGAGAGGTAAGGCTGTGGGATTGGAGGCAACTGTCGCAGATTTTGTTCGTCATTTTCTCAGCGAGCTGGCACACCAGGTCGAACTGGGACAGGGAGCTACCGACTATGACTACATCCGGTTCCAGAAGTCGATTAACTCAAACGTCAAGGCTGGAGCCCGCATCCGACATGAGATTTTGCTTCGCAAAGCATTCATGCACGATTCAGTACTCGCGGACCGATTTGACCCGAGTTCCCTGGTATCTAGCGGCATCACGGGGCGAGTCAGAGAGTTGGGCGAGAACGTCGCAAAACAGATCGAACGGATTAACTCCGCGTATTCTGCGATACATGGGGAGGATCTTTTCAAAGCGACAAACAAGACTACGTCGGCCTTACTCAGGATTGGGAAGCCCATCGAGGATCTGATGGACTATACCAAGCTGATATCAGACCTCTATTTTCTTTTTCGAGAGAGCATTGGGCAACGTCTTCCCGTTCTCCCTCAATCGTTCGTGGACGTGAACATTCTACGCACAGACTTACAGCATGATGTTGACCATGGTAACCAGGGTAAGGTTAAAGCCAAGCGCATTAAGAGTGGAAGCACATTCGAGAAGTATTCAGGAGTTAGGGCACCACAATTGCTGGACGCAGGTCGATTCATTTTGGTGCAAGCGAACCTTCTCTCCGCGATCGAGCTGGACTTGAAGAACATGACAATCCCCATGACAATCCATGGGAGCGAGGCCAACAACGCCACCTGACTGGCAACAGCGTGTCTCACCCCCCCTGCTGCTGGCGGGTGATCGCGAGCGTTGAGTTGATATGACTTCCGCTGTCAAGAACCGACGGCCGAGTTGTTGTGACCTCGGCTTTCCCGGAGGCTCCAGCTCTCGAGGGGATGGAGCACTAGCGCGAGCTGGTCCCGGGGATGTCGGAGCCAGACTCGGCGACTGGCACGGCCATAAATAACGGCTCCAAATAACCGCTCCGCTTGGCGCCTCACGAGATTGAGGCCCAGCCGTCGTTGCGACCGCTCGGCCGCGCGCCTGAACACCGGCGTTCGCACGGCACTCGCGACAAGGTGAGATCGACGGCCGTGAGCTTGGCGCAAATGCGTTGCGCGTGCGCCCGGACGCTCAGCCCCAGGGCGCGGTGCGCACCTTGCCCTGATCTTCCGGAGGCACCGGCACGGGTTTCATGAGCTCGATCGGCAGGAAGCCGCGGTCGAGGAGCTCACCGGATTTGGCGCACTTGGCGTCGTCGGGATTGGCGAATTGCTCCACGTCCTGGTCGATCCACTGGGCGATGAGCCTGGCGGCCTCGGTGTGTGTCACGGTGCGCGACACGGGCGGCATGCGGATGCCCGGCTCGCTGGAGGCCACGCGCGCAGCGAGGATGGACTGCGCCGAGTTGCCGGGCTGGATGTCGTAGTTGCCGACATTGGCGGCCTTGCCCGCGGCGATCGGCGGCTTGCAGATGCCGTGGCCCTCGTCCATGGGCTCGACGAAGGAATCCAGCGACAGGCCGGAGTTCTGCGCGTTGCCGGCCGGGTTGTGGCAGTGCATGCAGTTGACTTCCAAATAGGCGCGCACGCGCTGGTGGATGTCGGCCGGCGAGTCCGCCGTTTCGCCGCTGTCGCCGGGCACGTTCCACCTGGGCAGGCGCTCGAGCTGGGACGGATCGGCGGGCAGATCCAGCATGCCGCGGCTCTGTAGATAGGCGAGCTGGTTCATGGTGGTGCCGTCGGGATAGGTGTAATCCTTGTTGAGGTTGCGCACCTTGGGACCGATCGGCGGCGAGCCGGGCTCCAGGTCGTCGCCGTTGTGGCACAGGATGCAGGCGCCGGCGTTGGGAATTTGATAGGCGGACACCGTGCCCGGACCGTAGTGCACGCGCTGGCCTTGGGCATCGACCACGGCGGGATCGGGATCGTCGTAGTCGTAGCGCACGCTGACGGTGTCGCCTTCGAGCTTGAGCGCGGCGTAAGGCTTGTCGCTGGCGTCCGTGGTCCACGCGTAGGGCAGGCCGACCCAATACACCGTGCCGTCCTGCTTCTGGCGCTTGATGAGCAGGCGCGTCTCGATCACTTTCTCCTCGGCGCCGTCGCGGAAGGCGAAGGTCTTGGCGATCACGGTGCCCACCGGAAAAGCGAGCGTGGCGGTGAAGCAGTCGAAGATCGACAGGGTGGTGCAGTCGCCGTGGTCCTGGTAGCGCGCCTTCTGCGGCCGGCCGTCCGAATCGGGCGGCAGGAACAGGAAGCGGTATTTCACCGCGTAGTCCGAAAACAAAATCGTATTCAGATCGAACGGCACGCCGAAGCCGTTGGGATTCTTGCGCGGCTCGGCGGGATCGGCGAACAGGCCGTATTGATCCAGCCGCGGGCAGTTGTAACCGGCCAGCGCCGCGGCATTGATCTGCCCCGGCTGCACCGCGCCGCAGACCGCCGCGATCTGCGCGTCGCTGGGCCGGGGATCGTTGGCGGGGTTGGGGGCGAACTGGCCGAGGTTGGGCGTGGTCTGCGCGAGATAGGGCGGCGCCAGCGTCGGGCAGTCCTGGGGCATGTCGTGATCCACCGGCACCAGATTGCGCGGGTCGGTGGGATCGGCGGTGGCGAAGTGGACGTTGACGTAGTCGCTCACCAGCAGGCTTTGCAGGGTGTTCACGAACTTGTTGCTATGTTCGATGCACAGCCCGTTCTGCGGCTTCTTGAGCTGGCCCTGGGCATCGAACTTCCAGGCGTTGTACTTGCACTTGGGATTGGGATCGTAGAGATAGAAGTTCGGCCGCCCGCGCTCGTCCACCCGCGCTTCGTAACGGTCGAGGTCTTGCGGGTCGGGCTGGTTCAACGGCACGCCGTTCTCGTCCACCGGGAACGTGGTGCAATCGTTGGGCACGTCGGTGGCCCCGTCCCAGACGATTTGCGCCGAGCGCCCGAGGTTCTTGGCCACCAGGATCAGCGGCAGCAGCGAGGGATTGTCGCCCAGGCAGGTGAGCGAGTCGCCCTTGCCCGGCAGCCCGCCCGGGCCGGTGCAGGTGTCGCGCGCGAGATCCGGCAGCTCGGGATTGCCGCCGTTGTCGGTAAAGGTGTTGTCGTAAACGTGGATGCCTTCGGGATAGAAGTCGTACTTGGTGGAAGGCTCGGAAGCATCCGCCAGACCGTAGTTGACGATGAACAGACCGGCGGTGCGGTTGTCGTGAATGTCGTTGTCGTAGATCTCGGCCTGGTCGGAGGCCAGCACCAGCATGCCGGTCCCGGAAGGCACGTCGCCGACGATGGCCCCGCGCGGCGCGAAGGACTTGAGGTTGTTGTGATACGACTGGTTGTGATGGACCAGGTTTTTCTCGCCGTTCTGCGCGCGCCCCGGCAGATCGAAGACCAGGAAGCCGCCGACGTTGTCGTGGGCGATGTTGTCCACGAACTCGGCGCGGTAAGTGTTCTCGAACTCGAAGCCGGCGACGTTGTGGAAGGCCTCGGTGTCGCGCACCAGCACGTCGTTGCTCTGGCCCACGTACACGCCGGCGTCGGAGGAACCGACCGAAACCGAGTCCTCGATCAGGACGTGATGGCACAGCACCGGATAAAACGCATAGGACCCGTCGGCGGTCCAGGACTTCTGCGAGGCGTCGTAGTTGGGCGAGGCGGGATCGGCCACGCTCCAGCCGACTTTCACGCCGCGGATGGTGATGTACTCGGAGCGGAAGATGCGCAGGCCGTTGCCCGGCGCGTCGTAGATGGTCAGGTTCTGGACCACCAGCCCGGTGTGGTGGTTGATGCTGATGCCGTCTTCCGCCGGGCTGTTCTTGAACGACAGGATGGTCTTGTCGCGGCCCTCGCCTTCGATGGTGATGCCGCGCTTGCCGGTCATGGTGAGCCCGGTCGTGAAATCGAACTGCCCGGCGCAGAAGTGGATGGTGTCGCCCTCGTGGGCGTCGAAGAAGGCGATGAGCGCCTGCTTCTGCGCGTCCGGACCGGGGCAGATGGTGTAGGTCTTCGTCGCTGCGGCGGGCGGCGCAGGCGCGTCGGAAGCGCCCGTCGGCGGCGCGCTGCTGCCGCTGCACGCGCATAACAGCGCGGCGAGCCACGACAGCGCAAGAATTCCCGAAGCGCGCCGATCTCCCTGTGCCCAGAGCTGCATGTGGTTCTCCCCCAAGTCCGCGATCGCATTCGTCGCGGACTGTTCTGTACAACTTTTTATATTGCCGCTACCGCCGGGTCGGCCCGATAGTAAATCGAACCTAAGCGGTCCGCGCTACTTGGCCGCGACCGTCTGCCGCGCCGGTGCGGAGTCGCCGCCCGGCCGCGGGATCAGCGTGCGCAGCATGAGTTTGAAGTATTCGCGGAACTCGGCGCCTTCGGGAAAACGATCGGGCGCGTCGCGGTGCACCTGCTGGTTGCCGATGTAGGTGGCGTAGGCGAAGGTGGACCACAGCCGCGCGTCGTGCTCGGACAGGCCCAGCGCGCAGTAACACTTGTACAGGTAATCGAGCCGTCGCGCGGACGCGCGCCGCACGACCCGACCCACGGCCGGATCGTCCGAAGCCGCGGCCAGGGCGAGGTACAAGCGGCCGGCGCGATAACTGGCATTGGCGCGCTTGAACAGTTTGACGATACGCTCGTAGGGGTCCGGCTCCTGCTCCACGCCGGCCACCGCATCCTCGGTCTCCTGCTTCTCCCACAATTGCAGGGCGGCGTGGACCAGCGCCTCGCGGTTGGGGAAATGCCAATAGAAGCTGCCTTTGGTCACGCCCAGGCGGCGCGCCAGCGGTTCCACCGCCACGGCCTCGAGGCCGCCGGCGGCGATGGCGTCGAGCGCGGCTTGGGCCCAGTGCTCCGCACTGAGGTTCCGGCCGCGCGCGGCGCGGTCTAGACGTTGAACGTTCATGACATACGCAGGCGTATCGAACGCGCACTGTATCGGCAGCGCGCCCGCGCACGCAAGCGGTTCTGTTATCGTTTGGCCATGCCCACGAGGAATTTTCGCGCCAGAGCCCGCGTGCCGCTGGCTCTGGCGCTGGCCGCGCTCTGCCTGCCGGCGGCGGCCAGCGTCGGCCCGGACATCGCGCAGCAGCTCGGCGGGCGCCTGACGCCCCTGGGCGCCGAGCGCGCGGGCAACGCGGCCGGCACCATTCCGGCCTGGGACGGCGGCCTCACGCCGGACCGCAAACCCGCTGGCGAGCGAGCGGGTGGACGCTATCTCGATCCTTACGCGGACGACAAACCGCTATTCGTCATCACGCGTGAAAACCTGGCGCAGTACGCCGGGCCGCTCAGCGCGGGCGAACAGGCGCTGTTCGCCCGCTATCGCGACAGCTATCGGCTGCCGATCTATCCCAGCCGCCGCAGCGCGGCCGCACCGCCGGCGTTTTATGCCGGCACGCTGCGCAACGCCACGCAGACCTATCTCGACAAGCCGGAGGGCACGCCGCAGCGCGCCGTCGCCGGCCTGCCTTTCCCCATCCCGCACGATGGCGCCGAGGCGATCTGGAACGTGCGCTTGCGCTACCGCGGCGAAGGGCGCGAAGGCGATTACCTGCAGGCGGCCGTCTCGCCGCAAGGCGACGTCGAGTGGCTGCGCCTGGCCCTGCGCGCACGCTACGAAACGCTGGACAGCCTGGTGCGCAAGAAAGGCGAAGGGGTGCTGACCTACGAACAGCGCGCCGTGCTACAGCCGGCGGCGCTCGCCGGCGCGGTCAAGCTCGTCGAGGAGCGCCTGCTGGCACCGCCACTCGCCTGGCAGTTGAGCCCCGGCCAGCCGCGCATCGAGGCCACCAGCGACGCCGGTGGCGACACGCCCGCGCTGGGCGCCGCCGGGCTGCTCGACGAGGATCAGTTCGAGGGCTTCAGCGGCTCGCCGGCGCGTTACGCATGGAAGCTGGAAGGCAAGCGCGAGCTATACGTGCCCTACAACGCCTACCGCCTGCACGACGCCGCGCAGGCCGCCGATCTGATCGGCGCGCATTTCCTCAACCCGCAACTGACCCGCTACGAACTGCACCGGGTGTGGGTCCTCAAGGCGCACTGCCGCCCCGAGGCGGTCTGCAAGTATCCGCGGCGCACGTACTATCTCGACGAGGATTCCTGGCAGCCGCTCCTGGCGGAGGACTACGACGCCGCCGATCGTCTGGTCATCGTGCATGAGATCCACACGTTCGCGGCCTACGACGCGCCGCAGCTCCTGACGGCGGTGGAAACGATTTACGACCTGGACAGCGGGCGCTATCTCGCCACCGGGATGAACAACGGATTGCCGGAATGGCGCCTGGCCGCGGTGCCGCGCGAGGTCTTCGCGCCCTACGCCGCGGTGGACTGGGCGCGACGGCTGCGTTCGCAGCTGCGGGAATGAGTGCGCCGGTCCGCCGCGATCGACCGCCCGGCGGCCCGCCGCACCGGGTGCCTGGTCCGGGCTAAACTGAAGGCATGCGCCTGGCCTTCGCCGCGTTGTTCGCACTGTTGCCCCTGGCGGCGGTCGCCCAGATCTATCGCTGGGTGGACGCCGAGGGCGTGGTGCACTTCAGCCAGACGCCGCCGGAACACGGCGGCTATCAGAAGATCTCGCCACAGCTGCCGCCGGCGACGCCGGCACCCGGCGTCGAAGCCCTGCGCGAGGACGCGCAGCGCTTCGATCAGACCAACGCTCAGGCCAAACAGGCGCGCGAGAAAATGCTGCAGGTGAAAGCCGAGCAGGCCGAGCGCTGCGCCAAGGCGCGGGAACGCATCAGCTTCCTCGAGGAGAAAACGGCGCATCGGCTGTTCGTCACCGGCCCCGACGGCCAGCCCGCGCGCATGAGCGACGAGCAGTTCCAGCAAACCCTCGCCGACGCCCGAGCGGCGGCGGCCAAGTACTGCCAATAACTAACCCGCAAAAAAAACGGCCCGGGCCAAAGTCCGGGCCGTCGCGCGAATCTCGCTTGGCGCTTATTTCTTCTTGCTACCCGCCTTGGCGTCGGTCTTGGCCTCGGATTTGTCCTGGGCTTGGGCCGCGGTGTCGTTCTTCTCGATCTTGAGGAGTTCGACTTCGAAAATCAGCGCCTGGTTGGGGCCGATCTTGGCGCCGGCGCCTCGTTCGCCGTAGGCGAGCTTGGGCGGGATGTAGAACTTGTACTTGGCGCCCGGCGACATGAGCTGCAGGCCTTCGGTCCAGCCGGGGATCACGTTGGCCAGCGGGAAGGTCGCGGGCTGGCCGCGGTCGTAGGAACTGTCGAACACGGTGCCGTCGATCAGGGTGCCTTTGTAGTTGACGGTGACTTTGTCGTCCTTGGTCGGATGCGGACCCTTGCCCTCGGTGAGCACTTCGTACTCCAAGCCGGAGGCGGTGGTTTTCACGCCCGGTTTCTTGGCGTTGTCGGCCAGGAACTGGTCACTGGCTTGCTGATTCTTGTCGGCGAGCGCTTTGCGTTCCTCCATCTTCGCCTGCTGCACCTTGCGCATCTCGGCGGCGAGCACCTGTTCGCGGTCTTTGTCGGCCAGGCGTGCCGGTTCGCCGGCGAGGCTTTCCTCGAGGCCTTTTTCCAAGGTCTTGACGTCCACGTCGCCCTTGGGAATCTGGGCCAGGTTGTGACCGATGTTGTAGCCGATGGCGTACCCCAGCTTCTGCGCATCGGTGGAAAGATCGGAAGACGCTGAGCTCGACGCGGCGTCGTGATCGGCGGGCTTGTTGCAGGCCGCGACCAGCGTCGCCAGTGCGAGCGGGAGCAACGCACGGTACCGCTTGGACATGATGGTTTTCCTTACAAGGGCGAGTGGGAACGAATGCCGGCGCCTGAGACTCCCAGCCTGGCGCCTTCTGGACATCTGGGGCGGATTATAGCGAAGCCGGCGACGGGCGTCGGCGCGCCAGCAACTGGCGCAAGGTTTGCCGGCTTTCGTCGGACAACAGCTCCAGCGAGCGCTCGGCGATGCGCTCCACTCGCGCGTCCACCGCGAGCTCGCCTTCCGCGCCCTGCGTCACCACGCCGACTTCGATCAAGGTGTCGAGGTAGCCCGCGAACAAAGTCCGGTCGAAGAACTCCGGCGCCTCGCGGCCGGTGAGCACCGCCATGCGCTCGGCGAGCATCCGGCAGTCTTGCTCGAACTTCTCGCGCTGCAGCCGGCCGCCGGCATGACGCTCGTCGGCCAGCAGCAGCACCACCATCGCCTGGCGCTCCAGGGTCTCGCCGACCAGGCGACCGAGCACCGCAAAGCTGGAGAATTCGCGGCTGCCGACATCCGGCCGCCGTAGCCGGCCGTCGGCGGTCCGCAGCAACAAGCCGCTCGTTTGCAGCCGTTCGAGGAAGCCGCGCGCGACCGTCTCGCAATCCGCCGCCGGCCAGGGCAGGAAGAACTCGGTGCGCAGGAAAGGATACAAGGCCCGGCACCCGGTGAGGATCGCCTCCTCCGACAAGATCCCGCGGGTACGGAACAGGCTGGCGATCAAGGCCGGCAGCGCGAACAGGTGCTGGACCATGTTGCGGTTGTAGGTGAGCAGGACGCCGTCGCGGCCGCCGGCGACCAGCAGATCGCCCCAGGGATGCGGCACGCGCCGGATGCGCGCGATGGGCAGCGCCCAGTCCAGCGCCGCGCGCGCGTCGCGTTCGGGCACGAACAGCCGCTCGCGCTCCGGCCAGGCGTGCAGCAACTCCAGCAGGTGGCCGACCTGTTCGACCAGCTCGTCCTCCGCCGCCGCGCGCAGCGGCGCCGCCAGCAGCGCGCAGGCGACGACGCCGACCGGACCGGCGACCGCCGCGGCGTTGATGCGGCGCATGTTCTCGTCGGCGATCCGCCGCACGAAGGCGTCGAACTCCGCCGGACGCTCCTCGCCGCCGGGGGCGAGCCGCTCGCGCCAGTTCGGCAACTCGGCGTCGGCGCGGTCCTGCAAGATTTGCGGCTCGCCGAAGCTGACGTAGGCCTTGCCGTAGGAACGACCGAGGATCTTGGTCGCCTTGAGCAGGGTCTGGGCCGATTCGCGCGGCTTGGCCGCGCCGCGCAGTTCCTTGAAATAGCTGCCGACCTCCCAGACCTTGTCGTAACCGATGAACACCGGGACCAGCGCCACCCGGCGCGCGCGGTTGCGCAGCGCGGATTCCGCCACCATGGCCAGCAGACCGGTCTTGGGCGGCAACAGCCGGCCGGTGCGGCTGCGCCCGCCTTCGGGGAAAAACTCGATCGCATAGCCGCGACGGATGAGGCCGTCCACGTAGGCGCGGAACACCGCCGTGTACAAGGCATCGCCTGCGAAGCGCCGGCGAATATAGAACGCCCCGCCGCGCCGCAGGATGCCGCCCACCGGCCAGAAATCGAGGTTGACGCCGGCGGCGATGTGCGGTGGCACGAGGCCCGCCTGGTAGAGCGTGTAGGACAGCAACAGATAATCGGCGTGACTGCGGTGTGAGGGCAGATAGACGAGTTCGTACGCCTGCGCCAGTTCGCGCAGCCGTTCCATGCCGCGCACCTCGACGCCCTTGAACACCCGCGTCCACACGTAGGCGAGGACGCGCTCCAGCACGCGCACGGTGGCCGCGGAGTAATCGGCGGCGATCTCCTCCGCGTACTTGCGCGCCCGGGCCTGCGCCTGCGCGGCGGAAATGCCCCGCCGTTGCGCTTCGAGCGCCACCGCGCGGCGCACCGCCGGCGCGGCGAGCACGTCCTGAATCACCACCGCGCGGCGCAGCAGTGCGGGGCCCAGCGCGGCGCTGCGCGCGCGCAGGAAATGCAGGTTCAGCGCGCGCTCCAGGCGGCGCTGCGCGCGCGCGGGATCGCTCAGGCGCGCGAGCTGTTCGCGATACCACAGCGGCGCGCCGAAGTTGGCGAAGACGTTGCGGTGATTGGCCGCTGCGATCACCAGCTTGCGCAGGCGGCCGGCCTGCACGCTGTCGGCGAAGATCAGCTTGAACAGCGAGGTCTCCTGCCCCGGATCGCGGCCCCAATAGATGGACACCGGCACGATCTGCACGTCGTAGCCCGGCCGGCGCGCCGCCGCCTCCAGCAGTTGCGAAAGCCAGGTGCGCCGGCCGCGCGCCTCGGCCAGCGCCGGCAGATAGAGGAACCCGGCCTGCCCCGGCCCCGGCAGATGAAAGACTAGGCGCTGCGGCCGCGGCAGGTTCTGCTCGCGGCAGATGCGTTCGAGCGCGAACAGGTCGATCCAGCTTTTCTGCGGCAGCACGTAGCACAAGGGTCGCGCCGGATCGAGCCCCAGCGCTCGCGCCGGCGCCTCGGGCGCCACGCGATATTTCGTCGCGGCGATGAGCGGGCGCAGCAGCACGCGCGCCAGCCAGTAACCGAAAGCGGCCAAGGTCTCGTTCACGGACGCCCCCCGTTGAGGGTCGCGCGCTGCAACCGCCGTGTGATTTTCATCTCCCCGAGCGGATTATAGGCGCCACGGCCCGCCGCTTTCGGCGGCGCGCCGGGGTTCGCCCCGCCCAGGGTGCGCCGCTTCGAGTTAAGCTCGAACCCGATTCCGCCCACTCGCATGGAAACGCAAGCCGTCCTCGCCCAGTGCAGCCTGTTCGCCGGACTGCCGGCGCTGGCGCTCTCGCGACTGGCCGCGTTGTGCACGCCGCAGGAACTGCACGGCGGAGAAATTCTGTTCCGTGCGGGCGAGCCCTCCGAGCACTTCTACGTGGTCGCCAGCGGCCTGCTGCGCGTGGAAGCCGCCGACGGCGCCTATGCCGGCGAAGTCGCGCGTTACGAGCCGCTGGGGGAAATCAGCCTGCTCTCGGGCGAACCGCACAGCGCCGTGGTGCGTGCGCTGCGCGACAGCCTGCTGCTGCGCATCCGCCGCGCCGATCTGGTGACCTTCCTGTCGACCTATCCCAGCGCGTTGCTGGCGATGACGCGCGTGATCGTGAATCGCATGCGCCGCAACCAGCGCCAGACGCAGCTCGAAGCGGCGCGCCGCGCGCGCTCGCGCACGCTGCTGCCGGCCACCCCGGCGATCGACACCGCCCTTCATGCGCGCCAGCTCTGCCAGGCGCTGGCCGAAAGCGGCGTGGCGGTCGAGCTGATCGACGAACAGACCGTGGACGCGGCGCTCGGCCCCGCAATGGCTCAGACCCCGATCGATCACTCCGAGCGGCACCGCCGCTTGATGGACTGGCTCAACGAGCGCGAAGCGTCCGGCCGCCACCTGCTCTACTGCGCCGCCGCACGCGACGAGCCCTGGACCGAGCGCTGCCTGCGCCAGTCCGATCGCGTACTGCTGCTGGCCGACGCCGCGCAGGCCCCGCAACCGAGCGCGGTCCTGGAGCGGGTGCGCGCCTACGCCCAGCGGACGCCGGTCGACCTGCTGCTGTTGCGGCCGCAGGGCGCACCCGCCGGCGAGGTGCTCGCCTGGCGCGAGCGGGTCGGTGCCGGCGCGCACCATTTCCTGTGTCCGGACGAACCGCGCGACTACGCCCGCCTCGCGCGCCTGCTCAGCGGCCGCGGCATCGGTCTGGTGCTGTCCGGCGGCGGCGCGCGCGGTTTCGCCCACATCGGCTTGATCCGCGCGTTGGAGGAGCTGGAGATTCCGGTGGATCTCGTCTGCGGCACCAGCATGGGCGCGTTCTTCGCCGCGCTGCTGGCCTGCGGTTACGAGGCCCGCGAACTGCAAGACATCGCGCGCGCGACCTTCGTCGAGCACAACTATCTCAACGACTACGTGCTGCCGCGCGTGTCGCTGATCCGCGGACGCAAGTTCCTCAACCGCTTGCGCGAAATCTTCGGCGAGCGCCGCATCGAGGAGCTGCGTCTGCCGTACTTCTGCGTCAGCACCAACCTGACCCAGGCCAAAACCGTGATGCACGACCACGGCCCCTTGGCGCTGTGGGTGGGCACCAGCATGGCGGTCCCCGGCATCGCCCCGCCGGTGGTGTGGCGCGGCGATCTCCTGGTGGACGGCGCGGTGACCAACAGCCTGCCGACCGATCTGATGCATGCGCTGGGCCGCGGGCCGGTGATCGCCTCCGACGTCAGCACCGAAGCCGCGCTGCGCGCGCCGGGCATCGAAGGGCCGGACCCCGAGGCCTTGCTGCGCCCCGAGCGCAACACTGAGCACGTGTCGCTGATCGACATTCTGTTCGGCGGCATCGCGCTCACCAGCGAAAGCGGCGTGCGCCAGCGCGCCGGCCTCGCGGATCTCTATCTGCGCCTGCCGGTATCCGGCGTACCCCTGTTCGGCTGGAAACGTCTGGACGATATCGCCGAACGGGGTTACCGCCACGCGCTCGGACCGCTGGCCGATTTCAAACGCGAGTGGCTGAAACGCTGAATCGCCCGCGCTCTTAGACTCGCACGCAAAAAAACGCCGGGCTGTTGTGCAGCCCGGCGCTTGTCCTGGCACCCTACTTGCGCTTTTTCTTCTTCGGCGGCTGGGCTGGAGCGCCTTCTTTCAAACCGGCCGGTTCGTTGCTCTGCGCCTGCGCCTTGGAGGCGGCGGTCGAGGGTTTGTTGACCACGTTCACCGCCGGCGGCGCATTGAGCACGATCAGCTCCACGCGGCGGTTTTCGGCGCGACCCTCGGGCGTCTTGTTGCTGGCGATCGGATTGGCCTTGCCATAGCCCTTGGCCAGCAGGTGGTCTGCTTTGACGCCGCGGCTAATCAGATATTCCCGCACCGCCTGCGCGCGCCGCTCCGACAGCTTGAGGTTGTAGGCGTCGGAACCGATCGAGTCGGTGTGTCCGCCGATTTCGACGTACAGCTCTGGCTGGGCGACGAGGCTGGTCGCCACTTTGTCGAGCGTGTCCTGGGCCGCGGGCGTCAATGCGTCTTTGTTGAAGGCGAAGTTCACGCCGCGCAGGATCAGGGTCTGCGGAATCATGCAGCCGTTCTCGTCGACCTTGGCCCCCGGAGGCGCCGGTGGGCACTTGGGTTGGGGCGGCGGAGGCGGAGGTGGCGGCGGAGGCGGCGGCGGAGGCGGACAGTTGCACTCCGGCGGCGGCGGAACCGGCTCGCGGAAGAAGGAGTATTGCAGGCCGACGTTGAAGCGGGCGTCGCCGAGCAGTTTGGGATCGTAGGAGCCGTCGTTGTACGTCCCGTAATAACGCGCCTCGGCGCGCAGCGAAAGATGCTTGGTCAGGCGCCCCAGCAGACCGGCACCCACGTCGACGTAAGGACCCCATTTGAACTCATCGCGCGTTTCGTAATAGGTTTCCCAGTCCGCACCGATGCCCCCGAGGACAAACGGCGTGAAACGGCCATTGCCGAAACTCCAGGAGTCGATGCGGTAATTGAGGTCCGCGCCACCGCCGACGCGGGCGTCGGTGGCGTCGACGTGTTTGGTCATAGTGTTGACGAACACCTGATGCAGACCGAGGCCGTAGAGATTGAACTCGAGGCTCAAATCCTTGTTCAGCGGCCAGCCGAACAGACCTTGGCCGCCGATGCCCCAGGTCGGCGCGCGCACGCTGTCGGGCAATTCGTAGCTGAACAGGCCGGCGGCATAGGGCGCGCCCTTGCTGTTGTCGCCCCCTTCATCGGCCCAAGCGGAACACAGGCAAAGACTGGCTAACAGCGCGACAGGAGCGAGACCTTTCATGACGACTCCCTTATCGATGGACGGTCGGTACAGCGCCCGCTAGGGAGTCTGACCAGCTCCTCGACTCCGCGAGCGGAGCGGGAAGCAAGAGACGCGCAAGTCGCCGAACGGCTTGCCCTCACCCCCTTCCTTCTCCCACGGAGAAAGAAGGCAAAGGACCTGTTCAGTTTCCCCGGCGCGACGATTGTAACCCGAACCGGTGACACCGCAAGCGCGCAGCCCCGGCGGACTGTGATGGCCGTCGCTCAGCCGCGCAGTTCCTTGCGCAGGATCTTGCCCACCGGAGACTTGGGCAGCGCCTCGCGGAACTCGATCAGCTTGGGCACTTTGTAGCCGGTGAGATTGGCCTTGCAGTGTTCGCGCAGCGCCTCGGCGGTCAGCGCGGGATCTTTCCGGACCACGAAGATCTTCACCGCCTCGCCGGTTTTGTCGTCGGGCACGCCGATGCAGGCCACTTCCAGCACGCCCGGATGGAGCGCGACGACGTTCTCGATTTCGTTGGGATAGACGTTGAACCCGGACACCAGGATCATGTCTTTCTTGCGATCGACGAGCTTGAAGTAGCCGCGCGAGTCCATCACCGCCACGTCGCCGGTCCTGAGCCAGCCATCGGCGGTGAAGACCTTGGCGTTTTCCTCGGGCTTCTGCCAGTAACCACGCATGACCTGCGGGCCCTTCACGCACAGTTCGCCGGGCTGGCCGAGCGGGACTTCGCGGTTGTCGTCGTCGCGCAGCGAAACCCAGGTCGAAGGCAGCGGCACGCCGATGTTGCCGGTCCAGTCGGGTTTGTCCAGCGGCGCGAAGCACACCGCCGGCGAGCACTCGGTCAGTCCGTAGCCTTCGGTCAGCGGCTTGCCCGTCACTTGGCGCCATTTCTCGGCCACCGCTTGTTGCACGGCGGCGCCACCGCCCACGCAGAACTTGAGCGCGCTGAAATCGAGCCGGTCGAAGCCGGGCGTGTGCAGCAGACCGTTGAACAGCGTGTTGACGCCAGTCAAGACGGTGAACTTCTGCCGCGCCAGCTCCTTGACGAAGCCCGGCAGGTCGCGCGGATTGGTGATCAGCACGTTCTTGCCGCCGACGTACAGAAACAGCAGGCAGTTCACGGTCAGCGCGAAGATGTGGTATAGCGGCAGCGCGGTGGCGATGACGTCTTCGCCCTCGGACAGCCGCGGGCTCATCCAGGCGTGCATCTGCAAGAGATTGGCGACCAGGTTGCCGTGGGTCAGTTCCGCGCCTTTGGACAGGCCGGTGGTCCCCCCGGTGTACTGCAGGAAGGCCGGGTCCTCGTGGGTCAGGCTGACGCGGTGGTAGGGCTGCGCCTTGCCGCGCGCCAGCGCGGTGCGGAACGGAACGGTGCCGGGAATGTTCCAGGGCGGCACCATTTTCTTCACCCGCTTGATCACCAGGTTGGTGAGCAGGCTCTTGGGGAAGGGCGCGAGATCGCCGATCTGCGTGGTGATCACCGTTTCCAGCGGTACGCGATCGATGACCTGCTCCAGGGTGGCGGCGAAGTTCTCCACCACGACGATGGCGCGTGCGCCGCTGTCCTTGAGCTGGTGTTCCAGCTCGCGCGGGGTGTACAGGGGGTTGACGTTGACCACCACCAACCCGGCGCGCAGGATGCCGAATACCGCGATCGGGTACTGCAGCAGGTTGGGCATCATCAGCGCGACGCGGTCGCCCTTGTTCAGACCCAGCACGTTCTGCAAGTACGAGGCGAAATCCTGCGATAAACGATCGACGTCGTCGTAGGACAGCGTGACGCCGAGATTCTCGTAGGCCGGCCGATCGCGGTATTTGTCGCAACTGCGTTCGATCACCTCCGCGAGCGAGGCGTGCCGCTGCGGATCGATGTCCGCCGGTACGCCCGGCATGTATTCCTTGAGCCAGACCCTCTCCCCCGCCCCCTGCATGCTCATGTGGCAGCCTCGTGTCGTTGTCGGTGCGCCTTGCGCCGCGGCCCGGGAAGCGATTACAAGCGATCCCGAAGCCGGGACGCAAGGGTGCGTCATTCTCGAGGAGCGCGGTCGGCGGCCAGCCACTCGCGCAAGCTCGACCGGCCGGTCTCGGCGGCGCGCCGCTCCAGTTCGGCCAGCCAGGCGCGCGCGCGCCGTTCGTGTTCGTCGCCGGCGGCGGGATCGCTCCAGCCGCCGCGCGAACTCAGCCACACCTGCGCCACATCGATGGCGGCGAGATCGCGCGCCGGAAGAAGTTGGCGCTCGGGCGCCGCCTCGGCGAGCAGTTGCGCGCGAACCAGCAGCGCCACGGCGCGTTCCAGCCACTCCACCGGCGCCGCGAGGCGGCGCTGCAACTCCTCGAAGCGGTAGGGCGGGCGGCCTTCGATAAAGCATTCGCCCACCTCCGCCATCACGCGCAGGGCGAGCAGCTCGGCCTCGCGGCTACCGGGCGGTGGGGTTTCCGCGCGCCCTTCGAGATAGCGAGGGTGCTGCACATAGAACGCCAGGCGGCAACCGAACAGGATGATCGCCCAGCCGAGGTAGATCCACAGCAGCAGGAGAATGACGATGGCGAACCCGGAGTAGATCGCGTTGTAATTGCCGGCTTTCACCACCACGTTGGCGAACAGCACGCTGGCGCTCTGCCAGGCGATGCCGGCGAACAGCCCGCCGATCGCCGCCGCCTTGAGCCGCACCCGGGTGTTGGGGATGAAGCCGTACATGAAGGTCAGCACGGCCACGATCAGCAGATAGGGCACCGACTTGGTCAGCAGCAGGATCATCGAGCCGAAAGGTTCGATGTTCATCAGACCCGCAACCACTGCGCTGTTGCGCACCGAAGCGGTCAGTCCCAGCGCGGTGAACACCAGCACCGGACCGACCATCAACACCAGCAGGTACTCGCTGAAGCGCTGGGTGAAACCGCGGGTGCGGTCGATCTTCCAGATGTAGTTGAAGCTCGCTTCGACCTTGGACACCATGGACACCGCGGTATAGAGCAGCAGAACGATGCCGACCGAGCCGAGCACGCCCACCCGCATGCGATCGACGAAGCCGACGATCTGGCGCGTGAGTTCTTCCGCCTGCTCGCCGAGCGGCCGCAGCAATTGCAGCAGCACCGGCTCCAGGCTGTTATGCACGCCGAAGGCCTTGAGCACCGAAAACGCCAGCGCCAGCAGCGGTACCAGCGACAGCAGCGTGGTGTAGACCAGGCTCATCGCGCGCAGGCTGATCTCGCCTTCGAGCAGATCGCGGGTCAGCGCCAGGGCGTAACGCGCGGCGTGCAGCGCAAGCCGTGCGGCCGGCGTCTTCGGCTCGCGCCGCCACACCCATTCATGCAGCCGCTGGTAATAGCTGTTCGGGATCACGTCCGGAGTCCGCGGCGTAGGCCCGATTGTCGCGGCGCCGCGCCAAGCTGTCTATCATGGACGCGGCAGGGTGGACGGGTGCGCGCCGATGAGCCGGGTTCGAAGGATCTTCGTTGTGACCCTGGCGGCGCTCCTGCCGTGTGGAGGCGCTGCCGTGGAAAGCTTTACCTTGAGCAGTCCGGATCTCAAACCGGGACAGACCATCCCCGAGGCGCAGGTGTACCGGGGTTACGGCTGCCAGGGCGGTAACCGCTCGCCCGCCTTGCGCTGGAGCCATGCGCCGCAAGGAACGCGCGGTTTCGCGGTCACGATGTACGATCCCGATGCGCCGACCGGCCATGGCTGGTGGCATTGGCTGGTCGTTGACCTTCCCGCGCAAACCGCCGAATTGCCCGCTGGCGCCGGCGACGCCTCCGGCCGCGGATTGCCACCGGGCAGCCGCCAGTTGCGCAACGACTTCGGCGAACGAGCCTACGGCGGCCCCTGTCCGCCCAAGGGCGACAAACCGCATCGCTATGTGTTCACCGTGCACGCGCTCAAGAGCGCACGCCTGAGCGTGCCGGACGACGCCAGCCCCGCAGAACTTGAGGCACAGCTAGAACGCGAATCCCTGGCCCAGGCGAGCATCACCGCGTACTACGGCCGCTGAGCTCCCGGATTCTCTGCCGTTCGTCGGCTGGTGGCGGTGTGCTCTTGACAAGCGTTTTCCGGCCGCTATGATGCACTGCACAAATTGCTGCGATGCAGCAATTTGCTGCTCAGCCATCCACCCAGCACCTCAGGAGTACACCGTGGACATCGGAACCGTCGTTGAAGAAGTGAAGGGCAAGGTCGAAACCCTCACCGCTCAGGGTCAGAAGCTGGCCCAGATTTCCTTCGACACTCTCAAGCAGGCCAACGGCATCGTGGTCGAGAAGTTCCAGACCCTGGTCAAAACCGAGACCGAAGCGGCCAAGGACCTCTACGCCGCGGCCAAGCTCGGCCTCGACAAGGCGCTGGCCGACGGCATCAAGGCCGTGGCTTCCGCGCCGATCAGCTACCTGCCGCCGAGCGACAAGTTCGTCGCCGTGTTCAACGACACTCTCACCGTGCTCAGCGACGCCGGCGAGGCGCTGTACCAGACCTTCAAATCCGGCTTCGATTCGATCCAGGGCGAGCTCACCGGCAAGCCGGTCGCGAACAAGCGCAAGGCACCGGCCAAGCGCCGCACCCGCACGGCCGCGCGCAAGAGCGTCAAGACCGCTGCGGCGTGATCGCCCGCTTGTCGCCACGTTGAGCGGCTGCATGTGACCGGGGCGCGGCCCATGGCCGCGCCCCGCAACTCTCCGGCGAGCTTAGACGGAGGGCCATTATGAAACCAGTGCTGGAACGCGCCATCGAAGATCTCGGCCAGATCCTCATGCACGAGGCCGGAGTGCTCGACGGCCACCTCGATTCCCTGAAAGAACGCTGGGCGGTGGCGCGCAAGGCGCGCGGGCTCGGCGAACTCTTGCGCGATCAATACGACCTGCTGGCCGATACGCGCCAACGCATCCGTCGCGACCACGAAGCACGGCTGCGGCTGTGGAAGAAACTCGCCGCCCACTGGCGGCGGTCCCGTCCCCCACGGGACGAGCCGAGTCCTTCAGCGCCTCCCTAAATTCCAGTATCGCCCGCGTTCGCCGGCGGCGGCCCTGGCGCGCTCTCTTGCGCCGCGCTTGGCCGGCGCGCGGTTTTCCTGCGCCTGGCGGGACGCATCTTGCGCCGCGCTTCCGGTTGCGGAGACGATCCTGTGGCACGTGCTTTGGCGGCCTCGACGAGCCGTTGCCAGGCGCGGCTGTGCCGCAGGGTTTTGAGATTTTCTTTCACGAAGCCGGCGGCATCGAAACTCCCGCTCGCCGCCGCGCCGAGCTTCTCCCGCAGGAAATGGATCAGGTCTTCTTGCAGACCGGCCACGTCCGGCAAACCGAGAAAGCGCCGCAACTCCTCCGGCTTGAGATCGATCTCGATCTTGATCTGCACGGATTCAAGCGCCTGCCACGAACAGCCATACCACGCAGGCGATCCCGCCGAACCAGACCAGCGAGCGCAGCGTCGCCCAATCGGCGAGATAGCAGACGAAATGAACGAGGCGCAAGACCACGAATGCGACCGCCAACTGGTCGATCCGTCCCTGCGGAACGTGCGCCAAGGTGGCGACGATCACCGCGGCGGCAAACGCCGGAAACGCCTCGAAGCTGTTGAGCTGATACCAATGCGCACGCTTGGGCCATCCCTGCAATTGCTCGAGCCATTCGCGCGGCCGCGCGTTGTCCTTCACGGGCATGCGGCCGCCGGCCTTTGCAGTGATCGTCCCCAGATAAGGCAATAGCGCTGCGATCAGCACGCACCAAAATGCGGTGGTCATCCCCCGGGCCTCCTCGTCGTGGTTTTCCTCAGGATAGCGCGTCGCCGCTAGCCTTGCAGGGCGAGGAAATGCGCGATGCCGGTCATCAACATTTCCACCGCCACCGTCACCAGCACCAGGCCCATCAAGCGCTCGACCGCGATGAGCCCCCGTTCGCCCAGCCACCGCCGCAACAGGCTGCCGGCCAGGATGATCGCCGAACACGCCGTCCAAGCCGCGAGCAAGGCGAGCAGCCACTCGGCCCAGCGCCCCGGTTCCCGACTCATCAACAACAACACCGTGGCCAGCGACGAGGGCCCGGCGACGTAGGGAATCGCCAAGGGCACGATGAAAGGCTCCCCGTGCACTTCCTCTTCGAGCGGATTCTCGCGCGAGGGAAAAATCATGCGCAGCGCGATCAATAGCAGCACGACCCCGCCGGCCACGCCCAGCGCCGGTTCCGAGAGGCCGAGCACGCGCATGGCGTACTGGCCGAGAAACAGGAACAGCAACAGCGCCACCAGCGCGATGAACAGCTCGCGCAGCACGACGCGCAGCTGACGCCGGGGCGGCACACGCCGGAGCGCGGAAAGGAAGAACGGGATGTTGCCCAAGGGGTCCATCACCAGGAACAACAGGACCGCAGCCGAGGTCAGCGTCATGCGTTAGCCGCTGGTCAAAAGCCGCAAGGCCTCGCGGTATTTCTCGGCGGTCTTGGCGATGACCTCCGGCGGCAGACGCGGGCCGGGCGCCCGTTTGTTCCAGTCCAGCGTCTCGAGATAATCGCGTACGTACTGCTTGTCGAAGGACGGCGGACTGACGCCCGGCCGGTAGGCCGCCGCCGGCCAGAAGCGCGAGGAGTCCGGCGTCAGCACCTCGTCGATCAGGTACAGCCGGTTTTCCTCGTCCACGCCGAACTCGAACTTGGTGTCGGCGATGAGGATGCCGCGCTGCGCGGCATATTCCGCGGCTTCGCGATACAGCACCAGGGTGATTTCGCGCACCTGCGCGGCGAGCTGCGGGCCGATCAGACGCTCCACCTCGGCTTGGGTGATGTTGGCGTCGTGCTCGCCTTTGGGTGCCTTGAAGGCCGGCGTGAAAATCGGCTCCGGCAGTTTGTCGGCCAGCCGCAGGCCGGGCGGCAGGCGGATGCCACACACGCTGCCCGTGGCCTGATAGTCCTTCCAGCCCGAACCGATCAGGTAACCGCGCCCCACCGCCTCCACCGGCAGCGCGCGCAGCTTGCGCACCACCGCCGCGCGGCCGGCGCACTGGCGCAGCTCGTCGGGCCGCAAATAGGGCTCCAGCGATTGATCGGCCGCCAGATGGTTGGGAATGCGCGGCGAGAAACGCCGCATCCAGAACTCGGTCAGCGCGGTGAGCACCGCGCCCTTGCCGGGAACCGGTTGCGGCAGCACCACATCGAAGGCGGAGAGCCGGTCGGTGGTGACGATCAGCAGATGGTCCGGGCCCAGGGCGTAGAGATCGCGCACCTTGCCGCGATGAATCAGCGGCAGGCTGTCGATGCGCGACTCGTACAGTCCTTCTTCCATCGCCGGCGGCGTCGCAGTCACGGCAGCAGATATTTCCCCGCCGTGGCGATCAGCACCACGGCGATCCCCAGGCTCAGGTTCAGCGCGACGAGCTTGCGGATCGTGCCGATCTGCTTGACCGCCGCCTGCACGTCGCTCGCGGCGAGCGCGCGCTGCAAGCGGCGGTACGGCGCGAAATAGACGTGGCCGAACAGCAGCATCATCAGGATGCCGATCCCGAACATCAAATGCACGCGCAGGTCGGCGTTGACCAGGCCGCCTTCCACCTGCGCCATCCACAGGCCGCTGCCCAGCATCACCGGCACGGCCAGCGCCACCCAGCCGAAGAAACGCCCCAGCACCCGGCCCCACAGCGCGCTGCGCGCCTCCGCCGACAGCTCGGCTACCGCGGGACGCAGGCACAGATAAGCGAAGAACATCCCGCCGACCCAGATCACGGCGAACAGCACGTGCAGGCCGAAGGCGACACCGAGACTTTCGAGCATGGCCACGAGCTAATTGAGAGTGAGTCGCGCCAATGTATGCAATGCCGCGGCCCGGCGCCAGTCGCAAAACGGGCGCGGCCGTCTCCAGCCACGCCCGTCATGGTCTGTGCCCTGCGGTCAGCGATATCCGCCTCAGGGATGGAGATCGAAGCGATCGGCCTCCATCACCCGGGTCCAGGCGGCGACGAAGTCGGCCACCAGCTTGGCCTCGCCGTCTGCGCTGCCGTAGACCTCGGCGATGGCGCGCAACTGCGCGTTGGCACCGAACACCAGATCGACGCGCGTGGCCGTCCACTTGAGCTTGCCGCTGGCACGATCGCGGCCTTCGAACAGGTCGGGGTCCTTGGATGTCGGCTTCCACTCCGTGCCCATGTCCAGCAGCTTGACGAAGTAGTCATTGGTCAGCGCACCGACCCGTTCGGTGAACACCCCGTGCCGGGCGCCGCCGTGATTGGCGCCGAGCACGCGCAGCCCGCCGACCAGCGCCGTCATCTGCGGTGCGGTCAGCCGCAACAGCTGCGCACGATCGATGAGCAGCTCCTCGGCCGGGCAGGTGTACTTCGCTTTCTGGAAATTGCGGAAGCCGTCGGCAACCGGCTCCAGCGGCGCGAAGGAGGCGACGTCGGTCTGCTCCTGGGTGGCGTCCATGCGCCCCGGCGTGAACGGCACGGTCACGCTGTGACCGGCATTCTTGGCGCCCTGCTCGACGCCGGCGCAACCCGCCAGCACGATCAGATCGGCCAGCGAGATCTTCTTGCCGCCCGACGCCGACTGGTTGAACTCGGCCTGGATGCCCTCCAGCGTCTTCAGCACCTTGGCCAACTGCTGCGGCTCGTTGACCGCCCAGTCCTTCTGCGGCGCCAGCCGGATGCGCGCGCCGTTGGCGCCGCCGCGCTTGTCCGAGCCGCGGAAGGTCGAGGCCGACGCCCAGGCGGTCTTGACGAGTTCGGACACCGACAGGCCCGAGGCCAGCACCTTGGCCTTGAGCGCGGCCACGTCCTGATCGTCCACGAGCTTGTGGTCGACGGCCGGGATCGGGTCCTGCCAGAGGAGATCTTCCTTGGGCACTTCCGGCCCGAGGTAGCGCGTCTTCGGCCCCATGTCGCGGTGCGTGAGCTTGAACCAGGCGCGGGCGAAGGCGTCGGCGAACTGGTCGGGGTGCGCGAGGAACCGCCGCGCGATCTTTTCGTAGATCGGGTCGTAGCGCATGGCCATGTCAGCGTCGGTCATGATGATCGGCACCTTCTTGCTCGGATCGTCGGCCGCCGGCGCCATATTGGAATCGTTGAGCACCTTGGGCGTCCACTGGTTGGCACCGGCAGGGCTCTTGGTGGAGACCCACTCGTTGCCGAGCAGCACTTCGAGATAGCTGGTATCCCAGGTGGTGGGCGTGGGCGTCCAGGAGCCTTCCAGCCCGCTGCCGATCTGATCGCCACCCTTGCCGCTCTTGTAGGAGCTCGCCCAACCCAAACCCATCTGCTCGATCGGCGCCGCCTCCGGCTCTGGGCCGACGTGCGTCGCCGGACCGGCGCCGTGGCATTTGCCGAAGCTGTGGCCGCCGGCGGTGAGCGCCACGGTCTCCTCGTCGTTCATCGCCATGCGCGCGAACGTCTCACGCACCATCTGCGCGGACACCAGCGGATCGGGCTTGCCGCCCGGCCCTTCCGGGTTGACGTAGATCAGCCCCATCTGCACGGCGGCGAGCGGGTTCTCCAGCGCCGCCTGCTGGGTGCCCTGGCGCTGGTCGTCGAGCCATTTGCCTTCCGAACCCCAGTACACGGACTCGTCGGGCTCCCACTCGTCCACGCGGCCGCCGGCAAAGCCGAAGGTTTTGAAACCCATCGACTCCAGCGCGACGTTGCCGGCGAGGATCATCAGATCGCCCCAGGAGATCTTCTGGCCGTACTTCTGCTTGATCGGCCATAGCAGTCGGCGCGCCTTGTCGAGGTTGACGTTGTCCGGCCAGCTGTTGAGCGGCGCGAAGCGCTGCTGCGCGGCACCGGCACCGCCACGGCCATCACCGATGCGATATGTACCGGCGGCGTGCCAAGCCATGCGGATGAACAAGGGACCGTAATGACCGTAGTCCGCCGGCCACCAGGGCTGCGAATCCCTCATCAGCGCGTGCAGATCCTTCTTCAGCGCCTGGTAGTCCAGCTGCTTGAACGCAGCCGCGTAGTTGAAGGCCGGATCCAGCGGACTCGGCGAGCCGCCGTTCTGGTGCAGCACCTGCAAGCGCAGCGCATTGGGCCACCAGTCGCGCACCGTCGGCGCCGCGGCGGTGGAGTGGGCGTAAGGGCATTGCCCGGATCGCGGGGAATGGGTGTCGTTCATGAGTCGGTCTCCTCGACGAGAAATGGGATCGGGGTGCGAGTCGTCGCAGCCCCAGCATCGGCTTCGCAAAAAGATTTGTAAACACAATTAAAACAATTCTCTCAATCATTTTTCTCTATATTTGAGACCGCCACGATCCCAGCGCATCTGGAATAATGGGTTGACGTTCCCTACGGTCAGCCCGCATGGCCCGCCTACCCGCCGTCATCGCGCCTTCCATTCTGTCCGCCGACTTCGCGCGCCTGGGCGAGGAAGTGGAGGCGGTGCTCGCCGCCGGCGCGGACTGGATCCATTTCGACGTGATGGACAACCACTACGTGCCCAATCTCACCATCGGGCCGATGGTGTGCGAGGCGCTGCGCAAGCGCGGCGTGAAGGCGCCCATCGACGTGCATCTGATGGTCGAGCCGGTGGACGCGCTGGCCCAGATGTTCGCCAAGGCCGGCGCCAGCTCGATCACCTTCCATCCCGAGGCCACGCGCCACATCGACCGTAGCCTGCAAGCCATCCGCGACGCCGGCTGCAAGACCGGACTGGTGTTCAATCCGGCCACGCCGCTGGACTGCCTGCGCTACGTGATGGACAAGGTGGACATCGTGCTGCTGATGTCGGTCAACCCCGGCTTCGGCGGCCAGAGCTTCATCCCCTCGGCGCTGCCCAAGCTCAAGCTCGCGCGCCAGCTCATCGATTCCTGGAGCGACGAACACGGCGGCCGCGAGATCCGCCTGGAGATCGACGGCGGCGTCAAGCTCGACAACATCGGCGAGATCGCCGCCGCCGGAGCCGACACCTTCGTGGCCGGCAGCGCCATCTTCTCGACCCGCGACTACGCCGCCACGATCGAGGCCATGCGCGCGGCGATCGCCGCGGCCCGCTGAACGCAGGCTAGACTGTTGCGCACCGCCGCGCGCGGATTCCACGGAGTCGCCATGACGCGCCCTGCCTTCCGGGCGTTGCTGCCCATGTTGCTGTTCGCGGCCGCCGCGCAGGCCGCCGGTTTCGATCCCGCCTTCTTCGGCGCCTTGCACTGGCGCATGATCGGCCCGTTCCGCGGCGGGCGCGTGCTGGCGGTCGCCGGCGTGCCGGGCGATGGCCTGCACTGGTATTTCGGCGCGGTCAACGGCGGCGTGTGGGAAACGCGCGATGCCGGCCGCACCTGGGCGCCGATCTTCGACCGCGAGCCGGTGCAATCCATCGGCGCCCTCGCCGTCGCGCCCTCGGATCCGAACGTGCTCTACGTCGGCACCGGCGAGGCCGACATGCGCTCGGACATCGCCCAGGGCGACGGCGTCTACAAATCCACCGACGGCGGCAAGACCTGGACGCATCTGGGCCTCGACGACACGCAGCAGATCGGCAGGATCCTGGTCGATCCGCGCGATGCGGACACGGTCTACGTCGCCGCGCTGGGCCATCCTTACGGGCCCAACGCGGCGCGCGGCGTGTTCAAGTCCAGCGACGGCGGGCGGACCTGGAAAAAAATCCTCTACCGCGACGCGGACACCGGCGCGATCGATCTCGCCTTCGAGCCGGGCCATCCCGAGGTGCTCTACGCGGCCTTGTGGGCCACGCGCCGGCCGCCGTGGAGCGTGTATCCGCCCTCCGACGGCCCGGGCAGCGGGCTTTACAAATCCACCGACGCGGGCGCGCACTGGACCCAGATCGAAGGCGGAGGCTTTCCCGTCACGGTGGGGCGCATCGGGCTGGCGCTCTCGCCCGCGCAGCCTGCGCGCGTGTACGCCCTGGTGGCCGGCGACGACGGCGGCCTGTACCGCAGCGACGACGGCGGCGCCCACTGGCGCAAGCAAAGCGGCGACCCGCGGATCTGGCAGCGCGGCTGGTATTTCGGCGCGCTCGCGGTCGATCCCAAGAACGCCGACCGCGTGTGGGCACTCAACACCATCGTGCTGCGCTCCGACGACGGCGGCAAGACCTTCGTGCCGGAGCAAGGCGATCCCACCGGCGACGATTTCCATGCCATGTGGATCGATCCCGAGCATCCGCAGCGGCGCATCCTCGGCGTGGATCAGGGCGCGATCCTGACCCTCGACGACGGCAAAACCTGGAGCTCCTGGTACAACCAGCCCACCGCGCAGATTTACCGTGTGGCGACCGACCAGCGCTTTCCCTACTGGGTGTACGGCGCGCAGCAGGACTCGGGCGCCGTGGCCCTGCCCAGCCGCACGATTTTTCCCGACGGCATCGCCCTGCCGCAGTTCCGCGAGCTGGTCCCCGGCGGCGAAAGCGACATGATCGCTCCCGACCCGCGGGATCCGGAGCTGATCTACGGCGGGCGCGTGGACCGGCTCGACCTGCGCACCGAGCAGACGCGCAGCGTGCCGCCGACGTTGGCCGTGCCGGATCTCTATCGCTCCGCCTGGACCTTGCCGCTGGCGTTCTCGCCGGCCGCTCCGCAAAGGCTTTACTTCGGCAATCAAAAGCTGTGGCTGACCGAGGACGGCGGCGCGCACTGGCGCGCGCTGAGCGGCGATCTCACCCGGGAAGATCCCGAGACGCCCGCCACGCTCGACCCCGCGACGGCGGCCGACAAACCGCTCCCGCAGGCGCGGCTGGGCGTGATCTACGCCATCGCGCCCAGCCCGCGCGCCGCCGACACGATCTGGATCGGCACCGACGACGGCCGGGTGTGGCGCACGACCGACCACGGCGCCCATTGGAGCGAGGTCACGCCGCCGGGCCTGTCCGCCTGGTCCAAGATCGCCGGTATCGACGCCTCGCCTTTCGATGCCGATTCCGCCTACGTCGCCGTGGATCGCCACCGGCTCGACGACTTCGCGCCTCATCTCTACCGCACCCACGACGGCGGCAAGACCTGGACGCCGATCGTGTCCGGCATCGGCGCGCGCGATTTCCTCAACGCGGTGCGCGCCGATCCGGTGCGCGCGGGTTTGCTCTACGCCGCCACCGAACGCGGCGTTTACGTTTCCTTCGACGACGGCGAACACTGGCAGAGCTTGAGCCTCAATCTGCCGCCGACCTCGGTGCGCGATCTGGTCGTGCACGGCGACGACCTGGTCATCGCCACCCACGGACGCGGTTTCTGGATCCTCGACGACGTGGCGGTGCTGCGTCAGCTCGACGCGGGCGTGGCGCGCCAGCGCGCCTGGCTGTTCGCCCCGCCGGCCACGGTCCGGTTCCGCATGCCGGGATTCGTCGGCACGCCCCTGCCCAAAGACGAGCCCATGGCCCCCAACCCGCCCAACGGCGTGCCGATCGACTACTGGCTGGCCGCCGACGCGCGCCGGCCCGTGGTGTTGCGCATCGCGGATGCGCAGGGTCACGAAGTGCGCCGCTGGTCGAGCGCCGATGCGGCGCCGGCCTACGATCCGGCCCAGGCCGACGCCGCGCCGCAGTGGCACCAGGCGCCGCCGAGCCTTTCGGGCGCCGCCGGCGCGCACCGTTTCGTCTGGGATTTCCTCGTCGCGCCGCCCGCGGGCCTGGACGCCAGCGTGTGGGCACCGCCCGGAAGCTACACCGCGGTTCTCGACGTGGACGGCAAGACGTACCGTCAGGACTTCGAACTGCGACCCGATCCGCGCGTGAGCCTGCCGGCGAGCGCCTACGCCGAACAGTTCGAACTGGCGCGCGCGATCGAGCGGGAGCGCGCGCGGCTCGCCCCGGTGCAAAAACAACTCGCGGCACTGCGCGCGGCGCTCGTCGAGGCTCGCAGCCGCGCGGACGCCGAGGCGCGGTCCGTCCTGGAGGATTTCGATACCCGGCTCGAACGACTGGCCGGCAAACGCGCCACGCCCAACCCCAAGGACGCGGCCGCGTTTCCACCGCCAAGCGTGACCAGCCTGGGCTATCTCGACCAGGCCCTGCAAAGCCTCCAGCAGGCGGTGGACGGCGCCGACGCCGCGCCGAGCCCCGACGCGCGCGCCGGCTACGCCGCGCTGCGCCCGCTGATCGATCAAACGCTCGAGGAGTGGAAAGCGCTATCGGGCGCGCGGCTCGAGGCGCTCAACCGCCGGCTCCAGGCGCTCGAGCAAGCGCCGCTTCCGCGCCCGCATTAGCGTCCGGCGCCGGATTTCCTTATAGTTGCGCGCAGCTCGGCGGGAACGAAAAGATCATGCTCCACGGAGGAAAGCGCGCGCGGTCGCCGGCTCGGCCGCGCCGGAGTTGGCGATGGCGCTGACGGCGCCGTGAGCCGCGTCGGCCTGCGCCGACGCTCGTCTTCCCTTGGCATGATCCGCACATGATCTCCGTGACCGTTCGTTCGTCCTGCGTCCCGGCCTCGGGTCCCCGTCGTCTCCCGAGGCCATGAGCGACTACACCCATCGTCTGCTGACGCGCGAGCTGCCCGCCGACCTCGACACGCCGGTCGGCACCTACCTCAAGCTCGGCGACCGGCCCTACAGCTTCCTGCTGGAATCCGTGCAGGGCGGCGAACGCTGGGGGCGTTATTCCTTCATCGGCCTGCCCGCGCGCGAATGGCTGCGGCTGTCCGGCCGGGTCATCGAGCGCCATAGCCACGGCCGCGTCGTCGAGCGCGTCGCAAGCGACGATCCCATCGGCTGGATCAAGGCCTATTGCGCGCGCACGCGGCCGGCGCCGGCGCCGGGACTGCCGCGCTTCGACGGCGGGCTGGTGGGCTATTTCGGCTACGACTGCGTGCGGCTGGCCGAGCCGCGCATTCCGCCGGCGCCGGTCGATCCGCTCGGCACACCCGATGCGCTGCTGATGCGCTGCGAGGAACTGCTGGTGTTCGACAATCTGCGCGCGACGCTGACCATCGTGGTCCAGGCCCGCGAAGGCGACGCCGCGGACGCGCAGCGCGCGCGCGCGCGGCTGGACGAGATCGAGGCCGCGCTGGCGCAGCCCATCCCCGCGCCGCCGACGGGCGGGACGCTGGGCGAGTTCGTCTCCGGCTTCACCCACGAGCGCTACGCGCAGGCCATCGCGCGCATCAAGGACTACATCGCCGCCGGCGACGCCATGCAGGTGGTGCTCTCGCAGCGCTTGACGGCGCCGTTCAGCGCCAGCCCGGTGGCGCTGTACCGCGCCCTGCGGCGGCTCAATCCCAGTCCCTACCTGTACTGTCTCAACCTCGGCGATCATCACGTGGTGGGCAGCTCGCCGGAGATCCTGGTGCGCGCGGAAGACGGACGCATCACCGTGCGGCCGATCGCGGGCACCCGTCCGCGTGGCCTCACCCCGGAGGAGGACCTGCGGCTGGAAGCGGAGCTGCTCTCCGACCCCAAGGAGATCGCCGAGCACCTGATGCTGATCGATCTCGGCCGCAACGACGTGGGCCGCGTGGCGGAGACCGGCAGCGTCGAGCTCACCGACAAGATGGTGGTCGAGCGCTACAGTCACGTCATGCACATCGTCAGCCAGGTCAGCGGCCGCCTGAAAACCGGGCTGCATCCGCTCGACGCGCTGATGGCGGCTTTCCCGGCCGGCACGCTGTCCGGCGCGCCGAAGGTGCGGGCCATGGAGATCATCGCCGAGCTGGAGCCGGTCAAGCGCGGCGTGTACGGCGGCGCGGTGGGCTATCTGTCCTTCTCCGGCAACATGGACATGGCCATCGCCATCCGCACCGCGGTGATCAAGGAGGGCCGGCTGCACGTGCAGGCCGGCGGCGGCATCGTCGCGGACTCGCGCACCGAGGCCGAGTGGCAGGAGACCATGAACAAAGCCGGCGCCATGCTGCGCGCCGCGCGCCTGGCGGTGGGAGGCGCGCCATGATCCTGATGATCGACAATTACGACTCCTTCACCTACAACCTCGTGCAGTATCTCGGCGAGCTGGGTGCGGAGGTGGAAGTGCGGCGCAACGACCAGATCACGGTCGCGCAGATCGCGGCGAAGAAACCGAGCCACATCGTCCTGTCGCCGGGCCCCTGCACGCCCAACGAGGCCGGCGTGTGTCTCGAATTGATCCAGACGCTGGCCGGCCAGATTCCGATCCTGGGCGTGTGTCTCGGCCATCAGGCGATCGGCCAGGCCTACGGCGGCCGCGTGGTGCGCGCGCGCGCGGTGATGCACGGCAAGACCAGCCGCATCCATCACGCCGGGCTCGGGGTGTTCCACGGCCTGCCCAGCCCTTTCACCGCCACGCGCTACCATTCGCTGATCGTGGAGAGCGCGGACCTGCCGGACTGCCTGGAAGTCACCGCCTGGACCGCCGGCGAGGACGGCCGGCGCGACGAGATCATGGGCCTGCGCCACAAGACCCTGCCGGTGGAGGGCGTGCAGTTCCATCCGGAGTCCATCCTGACGGAACACGGCCACGCCCTGCTCAAGAATTTCCTGGAAGGCGCGCGCTGATGCCGATCACCCCGCAGGAAGCGCTGGCGCGCACCATCGAGCACCGCGAGATCTTCCACGACGAGATGGTGGATCTGATGCGCCAGGTGATGCGCGGCGAAGTCTCGCCGGTGATGATGGCGGCGCTGTTCACCGGCCTGCGCGTGAAGAAGGAGACGGTGGGCGAGATCACCGCGGCGGCGCAAGTGCTGCGCGAGTTCGCGCTCAAGCTGCCGGGCGCGCCGCCGGAGGATCTGGTGGACATCGTCGGCACCGGCGGCGACCGCGCCCACAGCTTCAACATCTCCACCTGCGCGATGTTCGTGGCCGCCGCGGCCGGCGCCCAGGTGGCCAAGCACGGCAACCGCGCCGTGTCCTCGAAGTCCGGCTCGGCCGACGTGCTGGAGGCCTTGGGCGCGAACATCGAGCTGGCCCCGGCGCAAGTCGCCGCCTGCCTGAGCGAGACCGGCATCGGCTTCATGTTCGCGCCGCTGCACCATCCGGCCATGCGCGTGGTCGCGCCGGTGCGGCGCGAGATGGGCGTGCGCACGCTGTTCAACATCCTCGGCCCGCTGACCAATCCCGCCGGCGCGCCGAACGTGCTGCTGGGCGTGTTCCATCCCGACCTGGTCGGCATCCAGGTGCGCGTGCTGCAACGGCTCGGCGCGCGCCGCGCGCTGGTGGTGTGGGGCAAGGACGGGCTGGACGAGATCTCGCTCGGCGCGGCGACGCTGGTGGGCGAGCTCAAGGACGGACAGGTGCGCGAGTACGAAATCCACCCCGAGGATTTCGGCCTGCCGATGTCCGCCAGCCGCAACTTGCGCGTGGCCGACGCGCAGGAATCGTGCGCGCGGCTTTTGGCGGTGCTTGCCGGCGAGCCGGGACCGGCCGCGAACGTGGTGGCGCTCAACGCCGGCGCGGCGCTGTATCTCGCCGGCCGCAGCGCCTCGATCGCCGAGGGGCTGGAGCGCGCGCGCGCGGCGATCGCCAGCGGCGCGGCGCG